>Ga0315322_10000094_pt1 | contig 53834 bp, 45 predicted proteins | sample M110021515metaG_FD_203461 | JGI IMG/M metagenome (GOLD analysis project Ga0315322, IMG submission 203461) | Ammonia-oxidizing marine archaeal communities from Monterey Bay, California, United States - M1 100m 21515 | ecosystem: Environmental > Aquatic > Marine > Intertidal zone | place: USA... | reverse complement strand
TGCGAGCGGGGTTTATTGAGAAGAGTTGGCGTTTAGTCGAGAGAGATAGTATGCCAACTCCAAGAAGTATGCATGCACCCGCCGGGAAAAGAGTTTTGCTTGAGTTGCTTCGGTTGAAGGGAAGTCGTGCCATAACCATCGCGGTCAAGATCATCCATCCAGATTCTTTCGGTATGAAGTATCGGTCTTTGAATAAGTTGAGGGGTGTAAGATATGAAAGTAGCCAAACGAATGCTGGGATTGATATCCAAAGGATCGATGAGAGGAGTAAAAATTTATTAGTATTATTTTCGGGTTCAATGAAATATTCCTTCTTGAGTGGCGGATTGAGGAATAAAGCAAGGATGAAGGGAATGGTGAAGAAAAGTGGATTGATGGAGTCAACATAAGAACCCAGGAGCTCATGAATGCCATTGGCTTTTGGCCATGTATTTAGATGACTGGATTGTTTGTTGATGAAGAAAATGTAAAGAGGCAAGCTTACGATCCATGACGCGATTTCTGGTGATGTTTTTAGAGTCTGACTGCGATTCGACCCCATTGACAGATATCTAGAGAGTGCGGCCATTCCCGAAAATACAATTCCCAAATAATGTGTTTGGCACAAAGCCAGATGTGCGATGAAGGCCCAAATCCATCTGCTTCGCGTTCCCTTACCTGTTGTAAGGGATTGTCCCATGTAGAGAACAGCGGTTCCGCAAAAAAAGAACAAACCGTAGGAACGGGCTTCAGCGGATTGTCCCAAAAGAAGGCTGGATTGGAGCAAAACTCCTCCCACCCCGATGATGGCTGCAGTAGCACCAAGCTGTTTGCGAAGCATAAAGTAAACCAAAGCCGTTCCTCCAAGAATCCAGAGCAGACTTTCGACGCGGAGGGCATTCAAGGATTGGGGCAGAAAGAGTTGCCAAATCCAGTTGAGGAAAAAATAAAGAGGTGGCGAGTAATTGATGCCGGAACCGATGGAATCCTGAAACTGTCCAAAGGTGTCATGTTGAATTCCATACCAAGTATACATCTCGTCTACCCAAGGTGCCTTGTGAGGAATAAGGTAGATTGTACAAATCGTGAATACCGATCCCAGAAGAGTGATGGTAGCAATTTCGAAGTGTCTCAATCTCATGGGATCTTTACTTAGCTCCTATCAGGATCGATCTTACTCGGGCAAACGCAGTTATCATTATAGAGTATCAAATCAATCCAATGTCATGAGAGAATGTTGTTTTTAACCAAGATGGTTCCAGTTCCATATGGTCCTTCCATTAGATTAATTGGACTGAAATTAAGCTGATTAAAAAAGGACACGATATCTTTAGGAGTAGAATCATGATATTCAATTGTAATGTAGCTTATTGAACTCAATCTCTTTGTATTGGACAGTACATTGTATTCATTCCCTTCGATATCCATTTTTAATAAATCTATGTGTTGGATTTTGAATGAATCGTAAATCGAATCTAATGGAATGACTTCTATGTTTCCATTTTGGCTTTCATCTATTGAGGTTAATTCTCCATGTGATCCGCCCTCAATAATTTTGCATTTTGCTTTTCTTGAACCTATTCCTTTTTGTACGCATCTATAGTTGAAAACCGTAGAGTTTCTTTCTAATATTCCGAAAACTGTATTACTTGGTTCAAAAGCAATGATATTTGATTCCGGGAAATGCAATCTTGATGCTATTGAAAATATTCCTAGGTTTCCTCCTATATCGATAATTGTAGATATATTTTCGCTTATGTCATCTAGGAAGTACTCGTCGTCAAGTAAGACTTCACTAAATATTTTTTCATATCCGTTTGGGAAAAAAACATTATATGATTGAGACTTGTACCTGATCCTTTTGGGGATTTCGAACGACTTTATTCTTCTGTAAGTGAATCCATATTTCCATGCTCTATAGTTTCTTAATAATAATCTGAGCAATTTGTTTCTAGAGTGCACGATAAGTTAATGCGTTCCCGTTAAGCGATTTATGAAGGCCTCCCAGTCATTGAGTCTAACGTCAAAATGCCCAGCCTGTTTTTCTGGGAATATACCTTTTGATATATATTTTACGATTTGAGGCAATAATCTGTAGAAATCATCATTTCGTTCTCCTGGATGAAGTGACCACGCTTTTTCTGTCATTAAATCTGCCCTCCAGAGTGAAGATTTTTCCAAGGATTTTTCTACAGTAGTTTCCCAGCAAAGCATTTTTCCGTTTCCGAAAAACCGACTTTTTATCGGTTCCCGCCAGGAGAGCCATTCAGGTTTCATCGGCAGGAGGCTCAGGAAACGTTTTTTATGCATTAGGTAGTGGCGACTTGTAAAGTTTTTGAAGAGATAGAGACCTCGAGACTCATCTTTTTCGTAATATGTCGTACCTTGATGTAGTTCGCCATCGTTTGTTGGGGGTCCTCCTCGTGGAAGAATGCACAGTATGTCTTCATTCTCCTCCATCAGCCTTATTCCTTTTTCAATCCATGAAAACCCTGCATCTTCATAAAAAAGCATGTCACAGTCTAAATGGAGAATATAGTCGGAGTCTTTTTGATGAAACTGCCGGATCGATCCATGTGTCGGATACCCTCTGAAGCAATGAGTCTCACGATGCGGGTAACCGAAATGTTGGACGGACAAATTTATAACCTTGGTGAGGTTCGGGGAAAATTTCTCAATATGGAATGGGTGCTCTAGTGTTTGTATGGATTCCAGTTCCATGGCTAATTGGGACAAATCCGCCTGGCTCAAAGATTCCCCCAAAACTCCTCCCGGACTTGAGGTGTCGACGGTTACGACGGGCTTGGAATCCACCTTTTTAAGCATTTGCAAAAGACCGGGTAGCGTATGGGCGATAAAGGAAGCGTCCGAACGAGCGGCAAAGATGAAAGATGAGAGAGTAGGCAAGATGGGCCGGGAATTTATAGGCTTAGGGGAGAAGGAAAAGTCTCTCTATTCAAAAACAATGCGTTGCAATACCCGATGCCGTGACTGTTGCTGTAATGTATTACGTCATAGAGACCAAAGAAAGCGAACCCTTGATCGCCTAGGTACTCAAGGAGATCGGGGAAATAGGTATGCTGTTTATCTTGTCGGCAAAAGTCGCATTCTGCCAAAATTGCTTCGATGCGATTATTCTCTATCGCGACTTCTGCTCCTTTGAGGACTTCTATTTCGTGGCCTTCGGTATCTATTTTCAGCAAGTCAATTTTGTCTATTTGCTCATTTGCCATGTACCCATCAATTGTTTCTATGGGCACTTCTTCTTTTGCCTGAATTTTAGTTGCTTCTACAGAATTTGATATGGAATGAGTCAGGTCTGAAAATCCTTCATCGATAAAAGCTGTTCCAATTGAACTTCCCAGTGCGATCTTATTCGGAGACAGGCGATCGCGTTGCCCGATATTTCGAATCAGTCTTTGAAAGTTTTCGGCGACCGGTTCAAAGGAATGTATGTGTGCGTTTTGAAATACTTTGCGAAAGTGAAGCGTTGTTTGACCCAAATGAGCACCGACATCAAAAATTACACGGGGATCGCCTATTTCCATACGACTTAAATCCTTCTCGAGCGATATAAACCATCGCGGGGCCACAGCTAACTGAATGCGGTGCTTCAGATTGTGCCATTTACCCATTTTAAGAGATGAAATTAATTTGGTTTCAATTATATCCAGCGAGGCAAGTGCCCTTGAAGAGATTCGCAATATTTTGAGAATCGACGAGGGACAAATGGAAGATCGTCTTTTAATACCCGCAATAAATCAGAATCTTTTTCTGCAAGTTTGATTTCCAGTACAAGCTTTTCTGGATGGAACCGAGTATGCTTTAGGTTCGGTCTAGAATATACAGTTTGATCTCTAAACGTCAGGTTCTTATCCAGGGTTACTCGTAACCGCCCGTCAGCACTCTCGAAGTAGTTCCTCAAGTAAGAGACCAGAGAGGTGGGTCTAGTGGTTGATATTGGCAGTATCTTACAGAGGTCGGTGAAGTTGGTTTCGCTTCCATTATTCTTGTAAGCCGTTTCCCATGTCAGTGCCTTAAGGTCGAAGGTGATTTGGGTTCTTCGTAAAATTTTCCATGAAAGATGACCCTGTTTGCATTTAGATTCCAGAGTCGGGTGATGGGCGTTTTCGGTTGCTCCATACCAACGGAATCGGTGTTTTTTTCTTAGACTTGATCCTGAGAGTGACTGCTCAATAGTCCGGAAATCGTAAGAATCAAAATAGAGGCTGTTTATTTGTCTCTGCGGAAAAGGAGAGTGGAATCCCAGTGTAGAAGTGCGAAGCGCTGCTTCGATTGTTGGGGAATTGCGCACGCTCAACAAGTCCTTGAGTTCAATTCGCTTTGGAGTGTGGACGGTATGCCAAGGGGGTGTTCGTGGATTTTGTCTCATTGCGGCGACGGTTGTTCTTGATACAGTAACTTGACATCTAATTCGCTTCCTTCAATCCTTTCTCCGTCGATTGTTGCAGAACTTCCCTTTTGGATGAGGTGAAGATTGGATGTCCCAGTTACTTTAATGCCTCTGACTGTTATTGCCGAAGGACCAAACAAACTTTTCTTTTGATATGCCGCCAATGCCGCAATACTCGCCTTGTGAATTTGAACATCTAAGGCTAGCACATCCGAGAGATCTTTGGAGGCAATGCCAAACCCTACGTTGTTTAATGTGGAGCGGGATATAGTGGTTCGGGTGTCTTCGCCGACGGAGATGGCTTTGTCTTTCGCGTAGAAGACGCGTACATTGTCGATGATCGTATTGCTGCCGCTTAGATCGATTGCGTCGCCACCGATACGTTCAAAAGTACAATTGGTTATTCCTCCCCTTACGAAATCCCCATCAAAGGCATCAGAGGAGACGTCAGAAAATACAGAGTCCGTAACATTGAAGTCACTGGAAACTATGTTAAGCGCATCCTCAGTTGAGACGTCGTTAATTAGACAATGCGAAATTTCAATTGGACTGTGGTAGAAAGTAATGCCTCCGGTTAATGTCCAGTTGCCTCGATTAATCCTTGGGTAGTTGGTGTTTTTATCAGTTCTGCCCATCTTGCTAATTCGGACATGCTTTAGCAATGATGGTTCGCTTGCGTTTGCAACCAATAACCCCGACCATCTTTCCTGAGCAGCGGTTAGAGTGATTGGGTTCTGCTCAGTCCCGCGAGCTCTTATCGGGCTTTCAGAAACCAATGTTGCTCCATTGCCAAAGCGAAGAGTAGTCCCGGCAGGGATTTCAAGAGAGCGATGGGGTGGAATAATAAGGTCTTCAGTAACATTGTGTTCGCCAGGTATTACGAAAATTGTATCTCCTTTCTCATGTAAGAATGAGTAGCCAGAGACATTATTGTCGTGATGTGTTCGGAAGGGAAGTTTTTCAGGTTTGAACCTGTATGGGTCAATGGGAACGGGAAGGTGATGTACTTTTAAATCCATTCCAAGAATTCGTACGATGAGATTTAACTTTCCGTTTGTAGGTTTAGCATCTTGATTGGAATTCTGATTGAAATAGGAGGCTAGAATGAAAAGATGATCACCATCCAAAGAAGTATGCCCAAACCGCTGCAGTGGCATTACTATGTTTTTTCCTGTCGGGTCGAGTTGGGTAATACTTGGAGAAATCAGTGCTTCTTTGGCTGACCAAGAATGGTCTCCTTTTTCAAAACCAATGATTTCTATCGGTTGGGTCAGGGCATTTCGAACGACGATCTCAAGGTCAGATGAATTCCCTTTCGCAGGTCGAGCATAGACTATGGCAGGGCGTTCTTCGTTTAATTCCTTTCGAATGGCTTTTGCTCTTTCCGCTAGCACGTGCCAAGGGGTATAGTTGAGCAAACTGCTATCGGATTTCCAAATCAATCTATCATTTTCAAAAAGAATTTCACGAAAGAGAATCCTTCTAAGTTTTAGTTCTTCTTCCTCAAATTGCTCTTTCAAAGCCTTGATGAAAGTGGGGCGAGTGACTAACTCGAGATGCTTGATGTATGCTTTTGCGATCCGTGGGGAACGTAAAGCTTGGTTAACCCAGTTGTCAGCAATCCAACCTCCACTGAAGTAGCAGTTGGGTGCAGTGATCTCCGCCCCTGGGAATCCGTCGTAGCCAATAGGTTCTAGGCGGTTAGTAATTGGATCGAAGTAAAAGTTTACATTTTGGAACAGAAGGCCATGTTCTGCATTCCATAACCTACTCATTGCTAAGAAGTGCCCAAGCCTATCTGGAGAAAACACATCAGCACCTTCAAGCTTCTTTTCTTGGAGATGCCGTAATAAGTTTAGTGCAACAACTTTCTGCTTCCGTAGTTCTGGAGATTGTTCAATTCCATTGGAATTTCGCTCCTGAATATCGGCGGATTGGTAGGCTGAAGGCCAATCAATGTTATTTTGCCGAGGGGGAAGGTTCTTCCAGTAACGGTACTCGTCAAAAGATACGATTATACCTTCTCGTTTATTGTTAGTCTCCATCAATGCCTTGGAGAAATGCTCTTCCATTGCATAAATCCCCATTGTTTTTCCGTTAATGGTTAAGTTGACGAACTGATAGCGAACAGCTAGGAGACTTTCATTTCTGAGGGAATTGAGATATAACCATTCGCTTGTGTTGCCGCGGGTTATTGGATGTTGAAGAGAAAAACTAGTCATTCCATAGATATTGGCATCTCCTTTGAGTCTGACTCGGAACGACCACTTTTCGCTTTCCCAATGGTCGGATAAATCTCCTTTCAGTCTGAGCTTGCAGTTGATGGTTTTGCCTTCGACTCTAATCTGTGCTGGAACATAGTCCGCATCAGAAGAAATTAACAAACCCCGTTTCATGGCTTCTTGCCGCTTCTCTTGAATTCTGCGAAAATGTTTGAACTTAATATCAAGTCGCACTTCGTCGAAGTTGTTGGAGGCCAATAAAGAAGGGACAGCTTCAGGATGTGTCAAAACAACATAATTTGCTTTAAGATAACCCGGGATATCGGAAAGGATGATAAAACCTCCCGCTAGTAAAGCTCCGAAAACAATTAGAATGAGTCTGGAAGCACTTAATTCATATTTTCGAACTGTTGCCTTCCCCCTTTTTTTTAAAGGGGGAAGTTTTCTTGGCTTTTGGGGAATCCTCATTGGGAAAGAGAAAAGATATCTACTCGTTTGGAAATGCAGAATCGTCGAGAAGAGTGAAATTCCCTTTTGGGAAAGTCTTGTCAAAGGCTTTGGTAAAAGTGGATATTTCGGTTAACCCCTCAAAGCGTGCCAGGCAGGTTAAGGAAATGGATTCTGGTCTTTTGTCTATACGTCGAACATTGACGTCTTGGCAGATCTTACCAAGCAGATCAGTTGCCCGTTGAAGATCATCTGACAATGGGTCTTCAACCGGAAGGTCGAGGGTAATGAGAAGGTTTCCTTCAGCATGTATGTCCTTTTTTCTTAAAATGTCGGTGAAGGATATGATCATGAGAATCACGACTACGCCTAATGCCGCCACCTCTCTCTGATCTGCACCTAAACTCAAACCCACTGCAATCGCTAGAAAAATATAGGCCAGTTCCTCGGGTTCTTTAATCGGAGTGCGAAAACGGACAATTGAAAGAGCTCCCACCAAGCCAAGTGAGAGTGCGAGTGAGGATTTTACAACTGTTATAACGAGTAGAGTCGTTAAGGCAATGACTGGGATAACAAGGCCTAGATCTCGTCTGAGAACTGTTTTCTTTGCCCTTCTAGAGTAATGCAATGCTGTAATTGTTGATAGTAGAATTCCAAGAACCAGATTCCATCCTAGATCGCTTAATGAAGCTTCGGGTAATTGATACGGAACTAAATTATTCATGGTTGATTTTAGTTATTTGATTAGTGTTCTTGTAGTTAAATCGTTCGAGTCAATTTGTGGAGGGTAAATGTACTAGTGAGTTGATTGCTTCAAGAACTTGGGTCGTACTAATGCTATTCATGCACTGTAGTCGGTGGTCGCAGATTTCAAATCCTTCGTGAATCCAGCATGGACTGCAGTCCGGAGTCGATGCAATATTTATGTTCTTGGCGTATCCGAAACTTTTGACAGGGCGTGAACCTCCGAAAATTATGATAGATTGAATATTCAATCCGTTAGCAATGTGCATTAGCAAACTATCTGGTCCAATAAAGATACCGCATTTTGAAAGTAATGCTGCAGATTCTCGCATGGTATACTTTCCAGCCAAGTATGTGACTCCATGGAGTTTTGGTTCAGATGAATCCCCTAATTGTATGATATGAAATTCACTTGAGATATTCTGAACAAGGTCAGCCCAATAATTAAGGGGCCAATTCTTTACGGGTTCTTTGCTCCTTGTGCAAATTGCGAGAATTGGTTTTTGAGACTTGTTTGTGAGAATACTTTTAGCCCATTCCTCCTCTTTTGTAGATAAATAAAAAATGGATCGGTATTCATAATCATGGATTCCCAATCTATTTACATTGTGTTGAATGATGTTCTCATTTTGTTCTTTTCTTGCAATTAACTCCAAGTAAGACGAATCGAAAGAGTAGAAAGTTTCAGGTTGATTGATTGTTTCAATAATTGGGTCATTTTTTATCAAACTAGGATTTGGAGTTATGCAGTTAATTCGAACCCCTGTATATCGGTCTTTTATGCTTCGAATTACATTCGCAGTGATCAAGGCATCTCCTGGTGCACCTAAACGATCTATAACTGTAAGCCATTTTTGTTTTTGTGAAAGATATGGGAGTATTGATTTGAGTTTTGAATTTTTATACCATCTGTATTTAGACCAAATCTTAAGAGGATAAATCTTGTAAAATGGGTAAAGCAAATGCTTGATTTCATTATTTCCTCCAGGGATTTCACCATATTCTTTCAAGAAGAAAAGTTACGATTGATCGCAGTGAGTAAACCGACTTTGCCTTCATTCCCCAATGCAGGAGTTGGTTTGGATTGCTTCGTGATTATAAAGCCAATATCTATAAGTTTTTCAGTAATTCCCTTAAGGTCGGTTCCTCCAGTGTGCCAACTATGCCACTCTAGAATTAAGTGCTTTGTGTTTTGCAAAACTATGGGGTAATTAATAAGGAAATCCCATTCCGAGCCTTCAATGTCGCATTTTATTAGGTCGTACGGTGGGGGCATTAGATCAATTAATCTCTGTTCGGTAACTATTTCAACATTTGTGCTTGGAATTTGTTCGTTAGAAAGAAAGCAGGAACCGGCCATGAATGGTCGTTCGTAGAACTCGATAGTTTTTCCATTTGAATTACCTATGACACCTTTTATATAGTTGAAACTTCCATTTAATCGTTTCTGACTGGACAAATATTGTAAGGAATTGATGCAATTGCTTGAAGGTTCGACCATAAGGGTTTGGATTTCATGATCCGGCCATTTGGACTGCACCCATAGGCTGAAGTATCCATAATGCGCACCTAAATCAAGCATTTTACCAATAGGTTCAGTAGGTAAAAATTCGGAATATTCCTGTTGTACAAAAACTTCAGAAAAAGAATCATAAGAATCACTTTCTGAAAGGTTAGCCCAGTAGTCATTTCCAATTGGTATTGAATATCCTAATTCGCAGAAGTGTCTAGCTTTGACATAGAAGATTAGTTTTCTCCTTAAACTGGAGAATCTCAATACAATGGATAAAAGAGCGTTCAATCTGTGTTTAATAGGGTCTGTAATCTGCCTCGTACTTTTGTTGCGGAAAAGTTTTTTGATATTTGTTTGTCTTTGTTCGTTATATTTTGACAAATTGTATTGTAGTTATTGATGATAGTCGAAATAGTGGTTTGTATTTCTTGTATCGAACGTTCATTAATTCTAAAACCTAAATTATTTTTGCTTAGTAGGCGATTTGTTGAAGTGTCTTTAGGCCCATATGAAAGTATGGGTCTTCCTGAAGCCAGTAACTCTGGTAGCTTTGTTGGGAATGAATAACGATAATGGGAGTTTATTCCCGGATCAAATGATGATGGAATTATAAAACAATGCGCATTCTTCATGATTTCGTACTTTTTGCAAAGAGGCATCACGATTCCATGATGTGTCGCACCTTCACTCATTAAATCTTTCGCAAGAAAATCTTCTGGGTTCAATTGACCATACAGGTGGAATTCGATGCTTACGTTTTGTTTTTTAAGTTTACTTACAGCTTGAAATACATCCTCTATGCAATCCCCGTGCAGGTTGGAAAAGAGCCCCCCTAAAAAGCATAAAATAAAGGGTCTGTCTTTACAAAACATTTGTTGTGCAGGTGGTTGTATATCAAAACACTCAGATTCTGCTCCATTGTGTAAAACCTCCAGATCCGTTCTGTTGAGCATTGACTCATATTTCATACGCATATCTTCAGTAATGCATATCATCCTATAACAATTTTTGAGAATGGTGGAAATTAATGGAGTTTCAAATTCACTACTGTGGTCGGCACAATGTACTATTAAGGGTAATTTTCTTTGTCTTGCAATCCATGTGGCATATATTAGACAACCCGTTGAATATACGAACGCATAAACTTTAGTGTAATTAGCGATTAAATTCTCTTTTAACCATTTTTTACTGTATATACTTCTCCACTCTGGAATTCTACCTCGCAGAAATGGAAGGAAATGCTTTATAGACCTATGGTAGGGCACTTGTGCGAGGGTGAATCCTTCCAAGTCTCCATGTTCTGAGAATGCTGCGTCAGTATACACCACATCATGATCAATATTCTTAAATAAGCATTTCAAAGTAACTCCAAAACCATTTGGACTGCCTGGTGGCGTCTCAGTGACCAATAATATTTTTTGGCTAACTTCTAACAAGCTTGCTTCCCTCTATCTATTTGGGCATCAATAATTTGCCTTATAGTATCGTTGATGGAATGATTAATATTAAAATTAGGATAATGTGACATGATTTTGGAGAGATTACTGTAATAGCAAATATGGTCTCCTATTCGGTTCTTATCCAGGTATTCGTAGTTTTGTTTTTTTCCTGAATACTCTTCGCATATTTGGAATGCTTCTCTGATGGAGCAGCTATTATCTTTTCCACCACCCAAATTGTATACTTCTCCTGAACGAGGAGCTTTCAGGAAGCAATCTATGAAATGCGCAACGTCCTCCGAGTGTATATTGTCTCTAACTTGCTTACCTTTATAGCCAAATATTTTGTAATGACGACCTTCCAAATTACACTTCACCAGATAGCTAAGGAAACCGTGTAGCTCCACTCCAGAATGAGAGGGTCCCGTTAAGCATCCACCTCGTAAGCAGCATGTAGCCATTCCGAAATATCGGCCATACTCCTGCACCATGATATCAGCAGCCACCTTGGACGCTCCGAACAAGGAGTGTTTGCATTGGTCGATGGAGAATGTTTCAGGGATACCTTGATAATAGGCAGGGTCGGTGTATTCCCAGCGTGTATCGAGTTCTTTCAACTCGATTAAATTGGGTCCGTCTCCATATACCTTGTTTGTGGACATATGAACGAATGGAGATTCGGGGCACGCTTGTCTTGCTGACTCGAGCAGATTGAGTGTCCCGGTTGCGTTGACGTCGAAGTCATCAAAGGGGATGGACGCCGCTTTGTCATGAGATGGTTGTGCAGCGGTGTGTACGATTGCATCGGGCTTAAGCGCTTTGAGCAGATCAAAGACTTTGGCTCGATGTCTAATGTCAATATCATGATGGGAAAAGGAAGGTAACATATCCCTTAATTCCTTAAGTCGCCACGAGGTGTCTCCTTGCGGGCCGAAAAAGGCGGCTCTCTGGTTGTTGTCGATACCATGAATCTGATGCCCATGTTGAGAGAAATAGGAACAAACTTCAGAACCAATAAGTCCAGATGAACCGGTAACCAGTATTTTCATTGCGTTAGTGTTTCGTCAGTCCACTTTTGGCAACTTGCCACGAGCAGAGAATGCGGCTTGTGATGGTATCTTTCACACCAAATTAAGCGTCATCCTACTAGCCATCCTTTTTTCTGACCTTAAGTTGCTCTTTCATCCTATTGAAATGAGAATCGTAGGATTTGGCTGCGTGGCTTTCACTGAAGAGAATCTTAGCCATGTCCTTGGCCTCGCTACCATAGGATTTAAGATTAAGATCCTTGGACTTTAAGAGCTCATTAAGATGTTTAATCATTGATGTCGCAGAGAGTTCCTTCACTAACCACCCATTTTTCCCGTCAATGATCATTTCTGGTAATCCTCCAGTTTCAAAAGCGATTACCGGAGTTCCGCAACTCATTGATTCCGCTACTGTGTTGGGCAGGTTGTCAATGGGTGCGGGATGCAAAAACAGATCAGCGGCATGATATGCCAACCTTAAGGTGATTTCATCGTGAACAAATCCAAGGTTTTTGATCTTAGATGAACCTGATTCAGCGTAACTCTCGCCGTGCCCAACCAGCAGGAATTCAGCTTGATGAATTATTGAAGAAGAAAGAATCTCCCTCAGGATTTGCCCCCCCTTTCTTTCTTCATCTAAGTTGCCTGCAACGCAAAGAACGATTGGTTTGTCGAGGCTTAATCCAAGCACATGTTTTGATGCGTCTTTGTTACTTTCAATGAAAAAAGAATCCGGAACCGGGTTGTGAATTGTTTTCACAATGTTTCCTTGCCAGCGAGATTGACTAGCTTGATCATTCATCCACGCCGAGGGCGTGATTCCAGATAAGGAATGGCTAGACTTCTTTAATTTGCTCCAAAAATAATCGATTTCAGGCAAGATTTGTCGATCTGGACTCGGCGAATGGGAGGGGTAGTAAGTTCCGAGGAAACTCCAACAGTCGTGGAGGGTCCATGAGGTGTGGGTACAATCAAGGGCTTCGAGTACCATTTCGATGGGCCAGCGTGCACCATGGATGTTGTGAAACAAGACATGATCAGGGTTATGACGATTGAGCAAGATGCGAAATTGTCGTAAGGTTTCTTTGCGGACTATTTTTCGAGTCCAGCCACTCAGACCCGCAAGCCCCATCAAGTCGCGTAAAAGACTTACCTTCTTCCCCAAAAACAAGGACTCTTCAGGGATGGAGGAATCGGAAGAGATACGAACGCAATGAACATTGATCTTCTCGAGAGCAGAAGCGATTCGTTTTGCGGCAATTGCGGATCCTCCTGTTTCTCTAAAATCTGAAACCTCAAGAATTTTCATTGATAGCAAAAAGGTTCAACTGCATGGAGCAAGCTGTACGATTATTAAAACTCCTGAAGTCAAGCTTGCCGACGGTATCGATTTTGAATCGAAACCCTTTATTCCTTAAAAGTGAGCATGTCCGTTCCAACATTTCGGGGTCTTTCTCCTCGACATGAAGTTCGATGAAGAGATGTTTGACATTCTTTAAGTCATCAGCGATTGCGGGCAAGACGAACTTTTCGGCACCCTCGATATCAATTTTGAGCAAGTCGATTTTCTGGGAGAGATGACTGGATAGGTTTATCGCATCTACTTGTGAGTCACCACCCTTGTCAATCCTTCCTCCATCCGCTCCGTCTGGTCTGAAAGATAAAGAAGTATCTTCGATCCAAACTGCAGAATTATATAGCTCAATTTCGCTTTCCGGCAACCCTTCGGTATTTTGCCGCAAGAAAGAGAACACTTTTGGATCGGGTTCGAAGGCGAGAATTTTTGATCGAGGGTAAGTCTTTTTGAAATAACAAACGCTTACTCCGATGTTTGCACCGCAGTCAATAATGAGTGGAGATCTGCTATTACTCTTGAAGTACAGAAATTCGTTTTTGAATATTTCGGAGTATTGATAGATGAAGGATTCGCTATCAATGAAACGAAAGCCATTGTGGATCAGGTCGGTTTGACCGGGATTAAATCTTCCTAGCTTTGAGATTCTGGATAATTCGAAATCAGGTTCGTCGATGGAGAAACCGAAAAAACTTTTAGATTTGTTTATGAAATTTTGATTGAAAAGGCCGCGAATAAGTTTCGAAAAAATCATCATTGAGGCTTTATCTTGCCTATGAAAATTCTGATTGCGGGAATGAACCCCTGCAAGGAATGCCATATCTTATCTTTTATAAGCAACAGAGTTCCGCCAAGAAGTCTCGCTAGATGGAAAAGAGGGAATGACTTGGTCATGGGAGAAGTTGAGACCTTGTACTTCGTGATTGTGAGATCATAATCAGACAATCCCCAGTTCTCACCGTTTTCACGATAATTCAAGTCATCGAACCTTGGTTCGTTTTTCTTTCTCGGTGTGGCTGTTCCGTTACGGTCCTTGTATTCCGTAAGGTTTGAGTAATGCTCTAGGTGATAAAAGTCGTGGCCAACAAATTTGCTGAATTCAATAACTTTATGTTTTTGACCAAGTCTAAGGGCTAAGTCTCCTTCCATCCATCCCCAATAAATCAATCGTTCGTCATATCCACGGCTAGCTTTCCATATATCGTGATGAAACATCATTATACCTACAGGACTCCACCAAAATTCGCGTCCCCACTCGGTTGCACTTTCAAGTTTAAAGCAATTTTTGAAGAACTTGATGAATCTCTTGATTTGATGGAGAGGCAAGGAGAGTTTGCTGATACGATAGGGGATGCTTTTTCTCTCAACAAACAGAAAGGAATCTTTAAGATCAATTTCATTTGCGGAACCTTTTAACTGTAGATTATCTAAACACCTAAAGAAATTAGGGCCCACGACCGTATCGTTGTCTATTCGTCCGATGTATTCTCCACTAGCCCTTCTCGCTGCAGCATTAAGGGCGAGCACTTCGGGAAATTTACTGTCTTTTTGCTCTTTCCGGGCAACAGCGGGAGGTATGTGGACGAAAATCACTCTTCCTTCTGCCTCAGGCACAAGGGATAGAGCCTCAGATAAAGGCTCATCACTTCCCCAGTCGGAAACAATAATTTCAAGTTTATCGTAAAAACCAGCTTCCTTTGCATTGAGTAAAGCAAGATTGATTGACATTTCCAGCCGCCACCTGGAGTTTCCCATATAGGAATCGTTACGGGAGCAAAGAATTAAACTTAGTTTAGTTTTCTTTATGGCAAGAACAAGTTAAAGACAATCGCACTTTAAGCAGTGAGCGTTTTTGGTTCTGAGGTGTGAATTACGTAGGTTTTATTTTACTATATCCAGAAGACTTTCTGCTACATATTCGATTTCAGGTTCCTTCAGTGCCATGCCGCAGGGAATATAAAAGCCGCGATCCGCAATTCTTTCTGCATTTGGATGGGAATCATTTAAGAAAAGATTCATTTCTTTGAAAACAGGCTGTTGGTGCATGGGGTAGAAAAAGGGTCTGCTTCCTATATTTTGTTCTTTTAATAACTGAATCAATTGATCGGCGTTATATTTGCATTCATCTGTTAGTACAATGCCATATGCCCAGTAAATATTATTGGCGTAACTTGTAGATTCAACGGGTATTTGAAGCATAGGGCATGAGTGTAGGATTTTACTGTATAGTTCGCCCATTTTACGTTTTATAGCTATGAACGAATCTAGGCGTTCGAGTTGTGCAACCCCAACTGCAGCTTGCAAATTAGTCATTCTGAAGTTCCAGCCGGTGCGTTTGTGATAGAACCTCTTGCCTTCTTGAAAGCAAAGATTTCGTGAGCTTCTAGATCTCTTGGCTATAATGTCATCGTCAGTTAAAATCATTCCTCCCTCTCCAGTGGTTACATGCTTGTTCGAGTAAAAGCTAAAGATGCTTATCTGTCCAAGACTCCCACACGGTCGACTCTTGTAGTTCAATCCAATTACTTCAGCGCAATCTTCGATTACGGTAATCCCCTTTTTTTGAGCTATTTCGAGAATTGGGTCTGCATCGATAGGTAAACCATAAATATGTACTAAGATAATGGCCTTAGTATTTGAAGAAATTGCTTTTTCGACACCTTCGATCGTGATGTTGAAAGTATCTGGTTCACAATCGATTAATACAGGCGTTGCATTGGCCTGTAAGATTGCATTAACGCATGAAATTATAGTAAATGTAGGAACAATAACTTCATCCCCATTTTTTAGATCTAGTAAATCAACGGCAACTTGTAGGGCTGCAGTTCCACTGGAAACTGCAATGCCGTGTTTGCGTCCATGTCTTGCTGCGAACTGTTTCTCAAATAAAGACACAAAATGACCTTCAGATGAAATCCATCCACTATCGATGCATTCATTAAGGTATTTTTTTTCGTTACCTTCCAACAATGGTTGGTTTACTGGAACGAACTTCATAAAATGTCTTTATCTGAGAATTGCTCAATGGTCGAGCTAAGTCTGTATGTATCCTTTTCGTAATCCTTTCCGGATCTTAATCCAGATGAAAGTACAAGAAAGGTTGTGTCTTCTAACGCTTCAAAATTGTGAGCTTCATATGATTCATGTGAGACAAGGTCGCCTGGGCCAACGATTGCTACCTCTATTTCTTCATTTATTTTCTTTGCGGTAGATTTCATTTTTCCTTCAAGAATGTAAACATACTGAATTGTCTTTTTGTGATAATGATTTCCTCTAATGCAACCCGTTTTGCTTTTAATAATTGTGGCACCATTGAAATCGAGTGAATCGACTATATCGGTTATTGAACCTCTCTCATCACTAAAGTTGACGGTTATTTTTTTAATCTTCATTGCTTGAATTATATATTTTAAATGATTTTAGGTGTAGGAATGGGGATAATGAATTTTCCTCCTCTCTTTTTGAAATCAGAGAGGTTGGAAATTATTTCTTCAGAAAAATTCCACGCAAGTAAGAGGGCATACTCAATGTTCTGTTTGACCAATTCTGAATCATCAAGAACTGGGATGTGGACCCCTGGGCAATAACGACCTATCTTCAGTCTGCTTTTCTCGGTTACGAAGGCTAATGTTTCTGGTCCGAACCGACAATAGTTCAATAGTGTCATCCCTTTGGCTGGTGCACTAACCGCTGCTAATTCCTTTCCTTGTAAGCGTAGATTTAAAATTAAATTTTGTAAATCTACTCTGTTCCGTCGAACATTTTGCGAGAAGTTACTTAAGTTATCTTCATCAAAGTAGTTTGAAGAGTCTTCAGCATCAATGAATTTCTGTACACTATCGTTTATTTTGAACATTCCTTGACGAGCTATAAATACCCTGAAGGAACCACCATGAATATCACGTTCTTGTACGTCAATTACTTCCATTCCATTCATTTTAACAAGATGCATAATTGGTTTTAGTAATAGGTAGGATAAATGTTCGTGGTAGATCGTATCGTATTCTAGATACTTCAGTAGATTCCCAAAATATGGTGCCTCGATTATAAATACTCCCTTTTCATCTAGAAGTATTTGAATTGCTTTCATGAAAGTTTGCAGATCATCAACATGAGCAAATACATTTGTGGCAGTAATGATTTTTGCACTACCCTTCCTTTCCCGGATTCTTTGCGCAACGATGGGATCTAAGAAGTCATCAATTGTTTCGATACCTCTTTTTTCGGCAATACGGACAATATTTGATGCAGGATCAACGCCCAATACGGATGTGCCATTATTTTTAAATGCACTTAAGAGAACACCTACATTACTTCCGATGTCTACCACAAGATCTCTTTGAGTCAGTTGATAGGTTGAGCAAACTGTTTTAGCAAATTCATCCCAGTGTGTCTGACCGGATCTAGTAGTTGAGGATTCGTACGGGTAATCCCTTCGATAAAGGATTTCGCAAGGTACAACATGAGTTAATTGGGCCAAGCTGCAGACTCGGCACATCATTACCTTAAGAGGGTAAGATGTTTCTGGTTCTGCAAGTTGATTTTCTCGTAAAAATTGATCTGCTGGTGGCGTAGAACCTAAGTCCAGAAATGTGAAAAGATTGCTTGAGCCACAAATCCTGCAATGTGTTTTCATAATTATGATATATAGATTATTGTTATTAAAATTGCGTTATACTTTAACTGTCTACATACATAGTAAATTGCTTAAAGTAATTCGAGAATTCATATTCCTCTCGATAACATTTATATGCATTTTGACTGTAAAATGAATAGTTTCCAAGAATCTTGTATATACCACTTTGAATATCTTCTAAATTATCGAATAATATTCCACATTGATATTTAGTAATTATTTCGTTCAAGCCAGGTAAATTAATACAGAGTACTGGTTTTCCGCACTTTAGATAATGGGCAATTTTCCCTGACCCTTTTGCTAAACTTATCCAACTAGTCCCCCATTCTTCGTGATTACCATAAATGACAATCCCAATTTTTGATGATAAAACAACATGATCGATTTGATCATAAGGAACCGGGTTTAAAGATAGTAACACAGTGTTGCTTCCAGCTTTGATTACTTGCTTGATGTAAGGTTCAGTGATTTTACGTTTCATTCTCTCGTGGAAGATAAGCTTCCAGTCATTTGGCCATTGTGTCGCAATGCGAGCCAGATCTGTTGATTTCATTACTTCATGAATCCAACCTGAATGTAATATGGTTACGATTTCATTATCTAATGAAAAAAGCTTTTGAAAGAAATCACTGTGTTTGGATTCGCAAAATCCTGATGGTGAGTGTGGTAAACAAATAACATTCTTTTTGTTAATTGGAGTCTTGTTCTCGTTGCAAACATCTTTGGCTCTCGCCATATCAGTTGTAAGCATTAAGTCAGAGTTATAACACATTCTTTCTTCAAAAAATTTAAGAATGCGCATATATACAAGAGGTTGGTATGGTGTCGTGATCTCTAAACCCCAGTAAACAAGCTTGTCGATTGATAAAAAGAGTGAGGATATATATGCAGCAGACCCACCCCCAAGATCTACGCCTATTACAACTTCATATTTCTTTCTGGCTAATCTTGATAAAACAAAAGTTGTGTAGCGAAGATTATCAATGATTAATCTTTTCTGGAATTGATATTGTGAGAAATTGAATTTCAGGAAATTCAATATTCCCCTGAGGCGTTGCTTGAGTTTTGAAGGTAGGAAGTATTTAAATAAAGAGATCTTTTTGCTTTGAATAGGTGTATCATCAAAATTTCCTGCAGATTGTTCATTGGAGTAATTTCGATCAATTTTTGAACTTAGGGATAAATTGTAAAATTTAACATTTTGTGGAAACTGAGGAGGGGAGGGGAATTGAGTAACTCTCGTCGTTCCGATTACATCTACTTTATGACCTTGTTTCGAAAGCAACGAAATTGATTCGATGAAACTTGGATATGAACCAAGATAATCTTCTTCGAAGATTAAGGCTATTCGCTTCCCCATATGCTTATGCTTTTTTTAATACTATCGTTACACTCCATGACTTGCTTGAGGGTACTTTCCTAGTGATCCATTCTTCAGAGCAAATGAATTTGAATCCGGTTTTTTCTGCAAAGTATTCGATTTCGGGAAGCCCGAAAAAGCGAACATTATGAGTTTCATTAACGAAAGACCACGAGTTTTTAATCTTGTTAAGAATATGTATATCGTAATGAATATCTAGGGTGTTATTATTACGTAATTCTGGTCTTGAATAGCGCTTTATAAGAACATCATTATTTTCAAACGATTTATATCTAATATCTAAACTCGAGGATAGGATAGCTGGCGTAAACCATATATCAAAGATAAAAATACCATTTCCCTGAATATGGTTGTAAGCATTTTTAAGCATTTTTTCAATATCTTGATTTGTTGTTTGATAACAAAATACATGAAATATCGAAATTACAGTGTCATAGAGTTTATTTGACTTAAAATTGCATGCATCAGCACATTCAAAAGTAAGTCGTTTTTGGGTTTGTTTTGGTAATGCAGAAATATTATTCTTTGCTATCCTGACCATATCCGAACTGGAATCAATTCCATGGACATTGTATTTTTTCTTGGCAAGTATAGAGGCGTGTATTCCAGTTCCGCAACCGAATTCTAGGATGTTTTTTGGTTTTGTATTTAGTTCGAATAGCGTCTCAAGGTAATCTGTTTCGCTATCGTAGTCTTTATCACTATAGATGAAATCGTAATACTTTGAGTATTCATTAAATATATTCATCAATTTATCTTTTTGTTAATATATTCATTGATCAGAGAAAACAACTTATCAAATTGATTTGGTGTTGTATGGTTTTTAAGAATGCACTTCTGGGCACGTATTGCCATTTCTTCTAGGAGTTCTGAATTGTATATATTCTTATCTATTAGGTGTAATGCCTCGTTTATGCTATTAAATGTGAGGATGTCTCTTTCTTCATTAAAAATGCTATTTAAGTTATTTTTCTTGTCGGTAAGCATTGCTGTCCCAACACCACCTGATTCAAAGAGACGCATGTTGCACGCATAGCGTCCAGTATGTTTTATATGTAAGTTGAAGGATAAAGCATATTCTGACAGCTTTTGTAGCATATCAATGCCGTATAATGGTTGTTTGCTTTTACTGAAGAGTGCTTCTTCTTTTAAGTCATTGAAAGTTGGCAATATGTCTCTGTTTGAATAATGTTGTACAACTTTATTTCTAATCCCTAAATTTTCGAGCATAATGCAAGTTGAATATCTTTTTTCAATGTAATACCTTTTTAATCTTTCTTTCACTGTAGAGGAATATCTATCTGAATATATATCTATAGTATATCTGTTTGAAATCTCTTTTAGGTAATCCTTTCTTTCGTTATGCCATTCATTGCCTGGCATTATACTTCCGAAGAAGCATATCCGATTATTTTTTTTTCTTTTTGTAATTAAACTTAAAGTCTTTGCTTCAAAGGCATGATTAAGCTGTTGTGTGTTTATACCTTTACTTATTAACGAATTGCATAAATCATGGGAATTAGTAAATACTAGATCATATTGTTTAAATATCAACTGGTCATTACCTTCCGGCGCTCCATACCAGGAGAACTTCTTTTCTACAGATGGGGTATTCTTAAGCAATGTGTTTAACTTGTTATTTTGAAAATAGTAGGATGCACCAAAAGTGAAAATGATATTTGGTCTAAATCTCTTTACCTGTTCCAGAACTATTTCAAATTCATGATCATCTGATTTAGGGATAAAATCATTTTCTTGACACCATCTACTTTGAATAAACGGATTATTTCTACAAATCATTAATGTTTTCCACCCTTGTTTTTCAAAGTAGTACGGCCATTGCCCCATTGAGCAAATTGTTTCGTTTTCAATAATCTTTTCTTGTTCAAGATAACTCTTCTTATCTAGGTCATTATATTTAGCATATATTTGAAGGCAGTGCTTGTGATAAAAACTACTCAGGAAAGCTATTCTCATGTAGTATAACTATGTAATAAAAGAAAGCTTAACATATTTAATTGTTCGATATATGACGGAGCTTGGACACAATCTATATTTGTTTTTTCTGCCAAATGCTTGTAGACGATTCCCAGTCGAAATTATAACATAAACCAGTGAAGTCTATCCTTTTCCAACCTAGATTGTCTAAATGATTTATTCCGGCCTGGTACTGAGGTCTTTCCGAATTATCCAGCAATATATATCCATTGTTTTTTACTTTTGTTGATGCAATAATTAATGAGTCGGATCTCAATCTTCCGTCAATGGAAACTAGATCATATTTATCTTTTGGTTGTTTTTTTATTCTGTCCAAGTATGGGGATCTATTAGTCTCTTTAGCATCACTAGAGTTTAAATTTTCACAGAATTTTTCCCACCTGTGCGAGAACTTTCTAATTCTCTTATCATTAATTAATATTTCCATCCATTTATCATCATGTTCAATTGATATAAGATTTCTACATGCTTTGTTTAGGAAGAAAATAGTAGATCCACCACAACCTGTCTCCATAATATTAAAATCACTGGTTATAATATCATTTAAATAGAGAATGGCATTATATGTCATCCATGGTAGCCCAGCTTTTAATGGTGATCTTTTTAATAATTGATCGTTAATCCATACTTTGAGAAAAAGCGAGAAGTCAAAGCTAACTGATTCTTTCGCTGTTCGCGACAGTCTGTATCTGAAATTACGATATTTATTATAAATCATCTAAAGTCATATCCGTATTCATAATGAATTCAGAATGCACTTCCCCATCATTTAACTTCTGTATTCGCCCAGTACCATAGAAGTCTCCTGAGATTACATCGAATACATATGCGTTTATTACCCAATCATATGCATCTTCATTATATCCAATGAAAGTAGTAATAGTATAACTTCCCTCTGCAAAACTTATTTTATTAAACTTTGTTTTGATACAGAAACTGCTTTCAGGTTCTATGTCTAAATTAACTGATCGAGAGTCTATAGTGGTAATTCTTTTTCCTTGATTATTTGTTATCGCAAAACGAAAGGAGGTTTCTTTCTTTGTTTTTTTAATCAAATTGAAATAGAAGAAGAATGAAGCTGACTCGCCAATCTTTATTGTGTTACTCTCTCCTAGACTTGGTGAGACTATCTTAATTCTTTCGATTTTTATTTCTCCAGTCCCTTTTCTGTTTTCACACCGCACTAAATCTAATCTTTCGGGCTTAACTAGTGTTTCTTTTATATAATTATTAATTAATTTAACAGGTTCTCCTTTTTCTTTTATCATCCCATCTTCAAGAAGCATTGCCGAACTACAAAGTTTTTCAATCATAGGCAATTGATGGCTTACGAAAAGTATTGTTTTTCCTCTTGAGGAGATGTCTTTCATTTTATTGATACATTTTCTTTGAAATGAAGCATCACCGACTGCTAGAACCTCATCGACGATTAGAATGTCTGGATCTAAGTGCGCTGCGACAGCAAAACCCAATCTAACGGTCATGCCCGACGAATATCGTTTGATTGGAGTGTCGATAAAATCGATTACCCCCGCAAAATCTACAATTAAATCAAACCTTTCCTCTACTTCCCTTCTAGTCATTCCAAGGATAGCACCATTGATATAGATATTTTCGCGACCGGTAAGCTCTGGGTGAAATCCAGTGCCAACTTCCAGCAATGACGCTACTTTACCTCTTACCTTAACTGTACCCTTCGTAGGCTCAGTTATACGAGATATTATCTTAAGAAGTGTGGATTTACCAGATCCGTTGGCTCCAATTATTCCAACGACCTCTCCCTTTCTGATTGAAAAATCAAGATTCCGTAATGCCCAAAATTCACTACCATTGATCAACTGAGTTTTGTTCGTATTGGTTATCCTCGTGTGTGCCTCGGTGTCATTTTGTTTTTTACCTTTATTCCACCAACGGCTTATATCTTCGCGCAGACTCGACATTCCGATTGTTCCCAAACGGTATATTTTGCAGAGATCGGTACTTTCTATTGAATTCTCGTTATTCACTTATCTTCCCCAATGGGTGGTTTCATGATCAAATTTTTTTAATCCTTATGGCAGTCAATTATGATAGAGGTGTAACAATACGGCTTTTCTAATGTATTTCTTTCATCATTGTTTACTGAACGAGCGACTTTACCCCACTTTGTTTGCCACCCTTCTTTTTGAAAAACTCCATTGCTGTCCCAATATTCGAGTGGTCTAACTCTAAAGCCGGCATTTTGGAAAATTGCAGTCAAGGTATCGACTGTAAATAATGACTTGTGGTCATCTGCTCCTGCCCCGGTGCCGCCTGGGCGAACATATTCAATATAAGATTCGTCCGGGTGGTTGCCATCTGGAACTGCTACTCTAATTCGTCCCTTATTTTTCAAGAAATAGTAACAACATTGAGCCCCTTTGATAGCATCCTCCTGATCTAAGTGTTCCCATACGTGTTCGGCAAAAAACGCAGTTTTCGATTCTTTTTTCCAGAATCTGCTACATTGATCTATAGATGTTATATCAATTTCAGGTAGGTCAGTTGAAAACCACCCATCTTGGAATATTCCTGAAGAACCTATTATGATTTTCTTTGATCCTCGTAATGCATAACGGCTTTTCAAATGATAATAATTTGAAACAAAATAACCTTTGGTTTTTAAGAACACTTTATAAAGTTACAGATAGTCTATAACCCTTTTTTCAGTTTTTCTAAATAAGTACATTCCAGAGATCAAGAATGCTCCGGCAATGACACTTGAATACAAGATGAACCATGGTGAAAATGACCCTTTTCCCAGGAGAGCAAAACGAAAACTTTCCACAATCGGTGCCATTGGGTTGAGGGATGCCCAAAAACGGTAGTTGTCCGGGACTTCCGACAGTGGATAGATTATTGGCGTTGCATACATAAGCGCCTGGGTCAGGAATCCGGTGATTTGACTAAAGTCTCTATATTTTGCGGTGAGAACGGACATCCATAACCCCATGCCAAGACCCAATCCAGCAACTATTATAATAAGCAATGGCAATAGAATGATCGCCCAAGTCATTGTAAATGGCTCAGGGGAAGGGAAAATGAATTTGTAGACACAAAAATATCCAAGAAAAAATACTGATTGAATGGCAAAGCCAATTAACGCTGAAAAACAATTGGCTAACGGATTGATGAGACGAGGATAATAAACCTTTTGGTATATCCCTGCGTTTGCAGTAAAGGTAGAAGCATTACCAGAGAAACAACTTGCGAAATAACTCCATATGATCAACCCGGAGTTGTAGAAGAGTAGGGGGGGGAGTCCTTCTGTCGGTATTTTGGCGAATTTACCAAAAATAAGGGTGAAGACTATAGTAAGGAACAGAGGCTGTAGCACGAACCAAGCAGGTCCCAAGATGGTCTGTTTGTATTGAGCGAGGAAATCCCTCCTTACCAAAAGGTAAAGAAGGTCTCGATAGCGCCAGATGCCTGCGAAATCGAAACCCGTCCATCCGCTGGAGGGCTTGAGAGTGGTTATTTTGTCGCGTGAAGAAATGGGGAGAATGGATGTCGCGAGTTTAGCGACCTACGAGTTTGCGAGTAAGCTCGGATCTTGCTTGCTCGGTCGTTTTGGACTCGATGTACCAGTCGATAGCTTTTTGTAAGGCGTCGGCAAAGTTTGTTTGAGGAGTCTAATTGAGCAATTCCTTGGCTAAGGCATTATTCGCAACGCGATTAAGCGTGCCGATAACTTGATGTGTGCAATCCTTAACCTTGATGCGCTCCATAGTGCCAAGGTTGATTGATGTGCCATCTTGAATATTTTCTGCAGCAGCAATGGTACCGGAAACGATATCGGCTACATAGGTCCAATTGCGTATTTGCTCGCCGTCTCCCCATACCTCAAATGGATCGAGCTTGAGATATCCACGGGCGATCATCGCCATAACGGCATGATTCTCGGTACTATCGAGGAGCATAGACAGGAAAGTAGCGACAGGAAGCTGTGTGAACGCCATGCTGTTGGTGATATGCCTTGGTCGGCGGCCAAGTGAAAAACGACTTCCATGTCTCTGGTCGCTCGTTAGCAAAATTCTGGGTAAAGGAGATCTCCTTTGAGAATTTCGCAGTCAATTTTTTTGAGATACTTTTTTTCGCCGCTCGAAAAATTTTCCACAACACGAGATTTTGCTCCAAGTTGGACCAATCATTCACTTATATGGGAACCGATAAAGGAAGCTCCACGGGTGACTAGGACTTTTTTATCGTTCCAGTTCATGATTCATTTAGATTTAATTGTTTCAATGTATAGAGAGTCTGGTTTTCTTGGACGACTATTTTTGGTGATGTCTAGGCAATAGCTTGCCCAATTAGGAATTTGGCTTGATGAGTGAGACTTGGCAGTCACCTGATTGAAACCGATCTCCAAAAGTAGCTGCTCGAGCGAAACCCGATCATACATGTGTTTGTGCAATTCTCCGGAGAAATAAAATCGTCCATATTGTAAGGCAGTATAATCGGAAGCATTCAAGAAGGTCTTGGTGAGGAAATTCTTAATCGTGGTGATATTTGTACATTTCTTTAGTATCTGCTTAATATGTAGATGAAGGGGCAGAGATTCGGACTTATGAGAACTATTGGCATCTCCATCTTCTACTTCAAGCAAAGGTCTGACCTGCTCGCCGCACCTTTCTATAATGAAGTTTTTATTCGAAGGTTTTGAACGCAAAAAATCGAGCATTTGACCTCCTGAGCGATCTCTTGTCATTTGGTCCGTTAATTCTAATCGCATCCAATGTGCGTCAAGATGTGCATCTTCTTGGTTTTGATCCACTCTCAACAGAGCCTTCAAATATTCATGGCAGATTTGCTCGAGATCGGGTACGGCAATTCGTAAAATACCTTTTGGTTTCAATACCCGAAAAGATTCCCGTAGTAAGGTCTCGCCATCTAATTGGCTTAGGTGTTCGAGCAGATGGGAGTGGTAGACTACATCCACGCTTCCCGTACTAGCCGGAATGCCCTGTTGAGCTTCCCACTTCTCTACATCCGTTCCAACTGGATTAATATCTAAATTTCTCCAATTTGAGTCATAGGTAGGTCCGCAACCTAGATTCAAGTAGGTCTTTTGTTTAGTGGTACTCAAAGAGTGTTTTGGGAAAAAGACGCCAATTTTTTAGCCAGATTACTTGTCAAGCAAGTGTGTCCGCGTGCATTTAGATGAATCCCGTCACTAATGAGGGCATTTTGCGTGAATGATTTGTATGACTCCCACCAATTGGCAAAATCGGAGGACAAGGGGGAAGGCTTGGGGGAGATGAGCTCGCCGTCCTTGTAAAAAGGATGTATGGGTAAGAACCAAACGATGGACTTCGGGAATTTCGAACGGATGCTGGCAACGAGTTTGCATTGGGCATCAAGTGTTTGTTCGTCTGAACTACCATCAATAAAATCATTGATTCCTGACTGAACGATGATTAGGTCGATTGGGAATTCAATAGATGAATTTTCCACAAGCTGGATGATTTCATGGGTCTTAGCTTCTCTTTCACATAGCACGTGGGCTTCAATTGACAGTAGCGATTGCAACTTGGTGATGAATCCTCGTGGGCGAGTACCTTCGCATGTGATGGAGTCCCCTATGAACAATAATTGCTTAGTTTTAATGTCCTCAGGATTAACATCTGTAAAGTGGATGGAAAAGGAATCCCACCGTAGGTGCAGTATCGAAGCCAAACCTAAGGTCAAGGCTAGCGACATTACGCTAATCCATCGCAATTTAATTGATTTGTTTCCAAGGTGAAAAAGTAGAATGGAGACTAGCAATGCCAATGAGCAGACTAGAAAAGGGTGCATGGCTAAGAAAATTAGCAACGGATCCCACATTTGCGATTGAGGATGGGAATGTATTGGAGCAGGAACTGGCGATACATACGGAGAGGGTGCTCGAAGACTAATGCGAACAAATAGGAAAACAGCAAGATTACGATGATTCCCGCGAAAATGTTCAAGTCGCTTAACTTGCCAGTTGTCCACAAAGCTCCAAGAAAAGCCATTGCAGGAAAGTGAATGGCATAAAGAGAAAAGGAGCATTTCGCCATTTCCTTAATGATATTGGCTCCCCAACCGCTCGTTTTTTTCTCCAACCCAAACCAACGATGAATTGATAGTAGCCATAGTCCGAGGGCAGCAGCCGTGATGTAATCATCTAGGAATTTTGCTGAATAGAACCAAGGGGGCACTCCAAGTCCTGGGTAGGACCAGGGATCCCAGTTCGACCAACGGTCTAGCATTCTATAGATGAGGAAAATGCCGCTGGATAGTACCAGTGGAAGAGCAATGCAGATGTGCAAGCGCCAAGACTTGCAGCCACAGTAAGCAAACCAACCTATCAACCAACACGGGAAGAGCAAAAGCACTTTGGGACCCGCTAGTAGAACCCAAGCTAATCCGCCTAAGAATTTCTGTTCTAGACGAGGTAAAAGCATGATTGAACCGAAGATCATATAATAAAAAAATTCATAGGAAAGTGACCAGAATGGCCCGTTGGTGCCAGGGCGAATGCTGAAAAACCAGCTTTCATGCAAAAAGAGCGATGAGGCGAGGAATTTGGCTTCGGTATGGTTGGAGGCGAGAATCGAATCGTAACTTGGCGGATGGAGCAGATTGCCGAAGTAATCTAAAAAGTATCCGATAAGAAGGGCGGGAAGAACGACTGACCAAAGACGGGTGAGACGATCAAATATGTATTGGCTGAATGACAGGTCTTTTTTTTTGTCGACCGACCAAGCGATCACGAAGCCCGAGAGAACGAAGAAAATAATGACATAGTCTTGACCATTTTGTGGTCCGATTGAACTGGATCCGAAAAACCACTGGAAATTGGTATGACCTAGAAAAACGGCCAACGCCGCAAATATACGAAGGGTGTCAAGACAGGTGCTCACCGAGAAAAGAAGCTAAGTAAATCTTTAGGAAGGAGTGTTGGTCTTGGCCGGAAGAGTGGCATGGCTAGATTGATGGCACAAAAGGAACCTGCTCAGAATGGAGAGTGGAATGGAGGCAAAGATTTCGTTCGTCATGATCATTTCCTTAATTTGTGAAAAAGAAAAAAGATCAACGGACTCAATTTCGTCGTCATGTTGAAGGCGATCGTCAAACTCTTGAGCAGAAAGGTTAAGCTGAAAAATTGTTGGAAACATGGGGAGCCGATTGGGGGAGACAATGAGAGATGGCAGGGATTTCAACCGAGCAAGTTCATTGATCTGCACACCGGTTTCTTCACGGAATTCACGCAGTGCGCCTTCTTCGAGTGATTCATCATCTCTCAACCCGCCAGCCGGCAATTCCCATATCGCTTGCCCCAAGGGTTGGCGGAGCACCTTGCAGAGAACGATCCCGATATTGGCAACCACGGGAAGAACGATGACTTGTTGAGTATGGTATTCGATGACATGAAAATCCTTGTGGTCCTTCAGGAGAAATCTCGAAGTTTTGAAAACGGTTTTCGCCTGCTGCAACCAACCTGAAAAGCTCGCTTGGCAATCCAGTAGTGAAGATTGTCCTCTAGGTGAAGGCGCGTTTATCTTATTTGGCAAAAAATCCGTTCAAGGAGTTTGTTTATCAACCAAAATGAGTCTTTGATTGGCAATGATTTGGAGCTTGTCGAGGGCGGTTTGGGAGGATTCGGTATTGGCGTTGGCCAAAGCTAGTGCCATCATGGTGCCACCGACATTCCGACGACCTTCGATGGCTGCCTCTATCCGTCCTCTGAAATCATAACCACCGGATGGAAACGAGTTGGTCTTACCCGGAAGAAGCTTGCTTGGCCAAAAGCAACGAAAGACAAATAGTTTGTGCGTTCCTCGGGCGAATTCATATGTTTCGAATAAAACTTCACGATCTCCGATTTGAATGGGTGTCATTGTAGGAGGACGGCCTTGAGTAGGATTGATTTGAACTAGGCCTGTCAGGGGAAGGCATGATTCAGGGGTATGGGTCGAGAGGACTGCCGTGCATGCCCCTCCGCTTTCCCAGTTGCATTCGAATGCTTGCCAGTATTCGGAGTCGGGATTGAGTACGAGGCCGAAGGGGCTGGGTCGAAGCCTGAAACGGTCTTGCCATTGGATTGATTGGGCTTCTTCATAATGAAGTTGAGCCGCTACCTGCCTAGAGATAGACTGCTCCTCGATATGAATTGCAGGATCATCCAAAGCCAAGCGAAGAGTTGGTAAATCTTTCATCTCCGACTCAGTCTTTCGGTAGTGGAACTCGGTGAAGGTTACTGTCCCCGCAACCAATAAAATGGTTGTAATGCTAAAGGGGAGGGGGGGGCTCGATTTCAAATTGGACCAAGATGTCACTTGGTTTCCCATGGCTCGGTTAAAATAACCGAACGTGGCCATTCGTCCGAGTAGTAGAATAAGAATAAAGATAATTCCGGTCTCAATCCAACCTGCCAAGTCGTGCAGGTTGGAGGCTTCCCAACCTGCAATGGTAAAAAGAGGCTCTTCAAGCCACTCTCCTTTGCCTTTGATTTTGAGAAAGGAGAGAGAAAATGCCCGGGCCAAGTTCAGGAGAAGAGCGATTCCGATACCTGCCAAAACATAGATTGCACGGTTTAGGGGGCGTAGCTTATAGTATGCGCCAAGAAAAAGGGTTATGACAAGCGAGGCTTGCAGTCCGTGAATTCCGCTGCAGGCTTGATCTACCCCAATTTGACCAAATACTCCAATGTCGATAACCGTACCTTCCAGGCGGGCTTCGTGTTCGAGTAACAGGAGGATGTCCACAATAAGCGATGAAATCTTTTCTTGGAACCATTGGGTGAGTTGCAGATCGGTTGCCAAAGGCCAAGGGATCGCGACCAAAAAAAAGAGAAGAGGGAAAAGCATGACCTTGATTCTTGGCCAGCCTCCATGATCGTACCAATGTGCGAGGGTAAGAACAAAAACAACCGAAAACAAAGCCAGATTGAGCATGCGCCAATCGGAGTTAGCCCCTCTTACCACCCACAAGGGAAAAAGGGTCAAGATCATCGGAATGCCGAACAGGAGATAGGCTTTGCCCACAAATGCCGATTTTGGATTATCGGTTTCTTTCTCTAGTGCTTCAGGAAATTTGGTTTTTAGAAGTAAGTAAAGACAGAGGATTGGCACTAGGTATCCATGGGCATATTGCTCGTTGGTTGCCCAAGTGATGGATAATTGGAAGAGAAGAAGAGACCACGGAATCAGGAGTGATATGGATCCAAGTATATGCCGTAATGACGCTTTTCCTTCACTGGCGACAGGTGGGCTTGCTGTCTGGTCGTTCGTCATTCGGTTGAGGGGAATTCCCTTGGGAATAGTTTTTCTAAGCTTTCTCTTTCCGCCCGGTCCATTTTCTTGAAATCGACCTTGGATGAAACCACGAGAGCTTTTTCGGAGTCATGATTTAACTTGAAGACTTGGGCGGAGATGAATGCCCAGGCGGCTCGGCTGTCTGTCCACTCTCTCCAGTTCTCAGTTCGACCGAGGGCAACGAGCGCCAGATCGGGTGAATGATTTCTCAGGTGAGCGAGGGCAAGAGTAATGCGAGTTCGCGTTGTATCCTGATCGCGTTGGAATGCTTTTGCTTCCCCGATCAATTGGTCCAGCTTTTGGGAGGGAGAGGGTAGCTGCGGGTTAAGCAATTCGAAGTACAGGTAGGATTCTGAAAAAGTTGGGTCGATGTCGTCCATCTTTGAAAGCCTGACCATCCAGCCAAGCAGGTCTTCTAGGGATGCAGAGGCTGAGCGATGTTGCATCAGTTTGTGCAGGGCGTAATGTTTGTGAATGGGCTTGTCGATGAGCTTTTCGAGTATATGAACCAAGCTGACTATGTCGTTCGAGTTCTCAAGGTATTCGCAAATGCCACGTACTTTTCTGTAGTCTTCCCCCAAAACGGGAATCAAGCGGTCCAATATTACCGAAGCCTCTTTGACATTGCCGGCAAGCGCAAAGGCTCTTGCTTCGACCAAAAACCTCCACCGCTGAGGAATTATCGGGGAATTCCTGACTTCTCGATGAATGCTCTCGGTGTCATTGACATGGGCAAGGGCGTTCATTCGAATTTTGAAAAGGCTTTCATCGACTTTTGCCTTGGAGGCCGGTAAATAATTTAGCAATTCTTGAAAGTTGCGTAATCGAGCCAACCAGTTCGAGAAAATAAGGAGGTCTTTGGGATTGCCCAAATCGAACAGTTCCGAACAACCCTTGATTATTTCTGTTTTTTCCTTTTCGTCCTGCGAAGAAGCGAAGCGAAGAGCGTGAATACGCAGGAAGTCGATGGGCTGCGCATGTGTGTTCGCCTGCAGAAGTTGAATGCATTTGTCAAGGCTACCGGAGGAGAGAGGCTGCATTAGGTGAAGAAGGGTCATGTGCCTTATCGCTTCAAGTCCAGTTTCGTCTCTTTGAGCTGAGAAACCAGCCAATTCCTGCCCTATGCGGGGTAACTGAGAGATGTCTTTGAGGTGAACGGACAGGCGGGTGAGAAGAAAAAGTGCCTGTGGATCTCCGGGGTAGCGTTCGGAAAGTCGTTTGACTTGCTTAAAGCCTTCGATTTGGTTGCCAGTCTCAGCCAACAACTTGCAAACCATGAGCGCGTTTTGTGGGTCTTCAATCCAGCTGTCGATCTTGGTTAGTCTTTTCATTTGCCCAAAAGCGACTTCAGCCGCCCCCTTGCGGTGCAAAGGCGTCATCGTATCGTCTCTCAAGGTGGCCAGACTTTTAGCGAAAAGATTGATTCTTTTTTCGACTTCATCACCCTGATTTTCCAAATCCATCGACCAATTATTCAAAGCCAAGGATGGGTCGGACCGGTAGAGCAAGAGGTTGTAGTTCTCAAAAGTCTCTTTGTTCTCCGGATTAAGCAGGAATGCGATCTTGGCTTTGCGAACACCATCCTTAAGCAAACCGCTACCCTCGTCGATTGATTCGTCCAGGTAAACCTTCGACTGAAGAAGCATTTTGTTTGATTTCCATTCACGGAGGTGAGGCATGAAGAAATCGACGGACAAAAAGACAGTCGCAAATCCGAAAAGGAAAAGGAGAGTAGTGAGGTAACTCAATCTATAGCGAATCATCCGTCAGCTTGTAAAAGTGGAAGTCCGTTCCAGTTCGCTATCCATCATCTCCTCGATTATCATGTCGAGATCACGAGTTGGTGCCCAGTCGAGCCCTTCACGCGCTTTGGTGGCGTCTCCACAAAGGGGAGTTTTTTCCGAAGGCCTGAAAAAACGGGGATCGCATTCAAAAAAGTCTTCGAAAGTAAGATCAAGAAGAGAGAAAGCTTTTTCGCAAAATTCTCTGACGGAATGGGTTCGGCCAGAAGCAACTACGAAATCATCGGGTTTGTCGAATTCCGTGATTTTTCTCATGGCCTCCACGTAGTCCTTTGCATGACCCCAGTCTCTTCGGGCATCCAAGTTTCCCAACTTGATGACATTCGAATGTCCTCGATGGATGGACACGGCTTGGGAAATGATTTTTTGGGTTACGTATTCCTTCCCCCTTCGAGGAGATTCATGGTTGTAGAGAATTCCGGAGCAGGCGAAAATATCCTCGTTTTCCCTAAATGATTTGCAAATATGGAAGCCTGCTAACTTTGATATGCCGTACACGGAACGGGGATTGAAGGGGGTGGACTCATTTTGCGGAGACATTTCCGCATGCCCGAACATTTCGCTGGAAGCTGCAAAATAAAAACGGCAATGGGGCACGAATCTCATAACCGCAGACAAAAGAGCGTGAGTTGAGCCTAAATTTGTATCCAGGGTCGCGTATTCCTGATCAATTTCGTAGGAAACAAATGACTGAGCTCCCAAGTGGTAAAGATAGTCGGGCTTGATCTCACGGACAACCTCAAGCAATGCGGTCTGGCTTTCCAAAGAGCATGGGTGGAGCGTTAACTGGTCCATCACTGCCGAGATTCGAGTCAGCTTGGCATGGGGCACTTCCAGGGAGGACCTTCGGACCAATCCATGGACCTCATAACCTTCTCGCAAAAGGCTTTCCGCCAAGTAAGAGCCGTCTTGACCAGAGATTCCGGAAATAAGGGCACTAGGCACGACTATTGTCCATTCACGCTACCGCCCTTGGCCGTTTGCTCAATACAAGGCCAATAAGGCAAGAAGATGGGGTTAGTATTTGGCAAATTTATCCGACGCCCATCGGGTGAGCGCTTGGAAAATCTACAATATCCTCGTTGATTTCGACCTCCGTGGGTTGTCCGAGGATTTCAAAAAGTATTTTTATCCGTTCACGGGCCGGTACCAGTTGTGTGACCGTTCCTTCACCACCGGCAAAAAGACCTGAAATTACCGTTACTTTGTCTCCCACTTTGTGGGGTTGGTCGGGAATCTCCAATATTCCGTCGGGCGAAATGAGTCGAAGTTCGATCATTACTTGTGGCGGGACGTGGACTGGCACCTCCTTGCGTCGAACGACATACCCGACGCCTCTGGCGTAATGTACGTTCCGGATATGCGACACTGGGTCAAACCGAGCAAAGAGATAGCCTGGGAAAAGAGCTTTTGCGGAAAAGGCCTTTGCTTTCGGTGGTCGAATGGTTCGCGGTAAAAAGACCTCTACTTTTTCCAATGTTTGCAAAGTTGCCGCTGCCACCGTTTCCATTCGGGGTTTGGTACGGATGCAATACCAGCCAACCGACCAATCGTTGAGTTCCTCTTGGGGGTGATTCATAGTTTTAGTAAGCCGGAAAGAGCAGGAAGCAGGCGTCCGCTCGCCTTCGTAAGTCGCCGGAGTTTTTCAATTCGAACCGAGTAAAATTCATCCTCATCGGTCGATTGGCTTGGAAGAGATTTTTCCATGCGACTGATTCGATCTTTGGCACTATCCAAGTGGGGCATTATTTCATCCTTGATAAAGTTCGAAAACAACCTTCTGAATTCGGTTTCGGCAAAGTAATGATCCCTGCGGTCTCCTGCAACATAGGCGGTGCGCACTGCCTTCAGAGACCGAAGGGTGCGGAGCCCTTGGCTTGCCGAACCAATGCTGATTCCTAGCCTGGATGCAATTTGATCCATGGGAAGAGAATCTTTGGAGAAATATAGTAACCCATAGATTTCTCCGACCGATCGGGGCATTCCGAGCATACTCATCAGACGGACGAAAAAATCGATGGACTCCAGTTCGAGATTGCGTGCGTTAAGGGCAGAGGTTGTTTCTTCTTTTAGGTTTGCTGGCAATGCCATGTTTTCATTTATTTCAAAAAAAAATGAAATAGGCAAGCTTCTAACAAACGGGAATGACTCAACCGATTTTTTCGGAGGTATGGGATATGACCGCAAATAGTTCCTTGCGCTTCATTCGGGTTGCCGTCATTATGTATTGGCTTCAATAGCGACAAATATGCCCAACCATCGAGATCGTGGATATGCTCTCATGCACAAGTTGTTCCTGCTTGTGTTTGTTTTTTCGTGGTTTTGGGTTTGCCTGTATTCTTGGGAAGAGTGGGAGTATCCCTTGATCAACTTACCTTGGAATTATGCTTTGGTTGCGGGTGCAGGCCTTATTGTGGCGACTTTTGGCACATTGCAAAATTACGGATCGTTCTTCATCAAGAGCGGCTGGCGGAGGATTCGTGAATCGGTTATGAAGGCTAATTTCCAAACATCTCTCATCGCGTTTTTCGTTTTTGCATCCTATTTTGCAACCAAGGACAAGGAGACAAGTCGACTGTTCTTGGTTTTTTATCTTTCCACCTGCTGGCCATTGTTGGTCAGTTCCAATTTTGCGCTCCCTGGCTTTTTCAAACGGTTGATCGGGTTCCGCTCGATCAACAAGAGAAGTGTTATTCTTGGTGAAGCGACTGCATTGGACGGTCTTAGCAATTGGATAACCAGGCACTCGAAGCACGGCTTTAGTTTTGCAGGAACATTTTCAACTTCGGAGAAGGCTCCCAGCTCGGTTCAGCTGCCATGGCTCGGTTCTTACGCCAAGCTTGAGGGTTTTTTGACAAAGAACAAAATCCATCAATTGGTGATTTTGCCTGATCGAGATATGGATGACTGGATTCCCGTGGTCACGGATTTGGCCAACCAACACGGTTGTCGAGTTCTCATATACAATGCCTTGTCAGGCTTTTTTGATTCTCGTCTCGTCTTTGTCGAGGAGTCAGGTAGGCAATTTTTCTCCCTGCAAAACGAACCTCTGGAAAGTCCTTTCAATCAAATGCTCAAGAGATCTTTTGATTTATGCGTAAGTTTGCCTGCTCTTCTCTTCGTCCTGCCGTTATGCATGTTGCTCGTGAAGGTTTTTCAGTCCATTCAGTCTCCTGGGCCTCTTTTTTTCAGGCAAGAGCGCGTTGGCTTGGCCGGCAAGCGATTCGTTATATGGAAATTTCGGTCGATGGTGCACGATGAAACCAAGACCCGTGACGAAGCAGTGCAAGCCAGTCAGGGTGATGATAGAATATTTTCCCTCGGTCGCTTGATGCGTCGATTCAGCATCGATGAAATCCCTCAATTCTTGAACATATTGAAGGGAGAAATGAGCCTAGTCGGGCCTAGGCCCTATTTGGCCGAGCACGATTACCTCTTCCAGCGGGATTACAAGGCTTATCGAATCCGACAATTTGTGAAACCCGGTGTGACTGGTCCTGCCCAATGCCGAGGATTGCGGGGTGAGTTTACGGATCCTGCGCTCGTTCGCCAAAGGATTGAGCTGGATTTCAATTATGTCGGCAATTGGTCGATTTGGTTGGATTGCGAAATCGTGCTTAGAACGGTTGGGCAAGTTTTGTTCCCTCCCAAGAGTGCTTGCTGACCCATTTGTGAATCCTGCCTTAAGAGGGGATGACGTGAAGGAAAGCAAAAGCCGGCTTCTTGGTATCGATTTTTTTTCCGGTTCGTTGCCGAATGCAATCTCAGAAGCTAGTCGCGGAGGTTTGTGTGTAGCTCCCTCCGGTCCTGGACTTGCGGGTGACTTGGTCAACTGTTCTTTCTATTCGCGTGCCCTGACTCAAGCCGACTTGGTGTTGCCGGATAGCGGATTGATGTGTCTGTGGTCAATTTTTTTTGCCCGCAAGCCAATCAGGAGAATTTCAGGGTTGGCTTTTCTGAGGGCGTATCTTTTTGCCAAGGATGTTTCGCTTGATGATGCATTTTGGGTCATGCCCGATCAGGAGCAAAGCGAGGCCAATGGCCAATGGATAAAAAACGAGCTTGGTTTGTCCATTCAAAACGAGGCTCTTTACTTGGCCCCAATGTATGGCAAAACCGGACCGATTGAAGACCTCGAGCTTCTGGAACGAATCGAAAAGCGTCGCCCAAAGACAATATTCATCCAACTTGGGGGAGGGGTACAGGAAAGACTTGGTTTTTACTTGCGCGAAAACCTTTCGTTCTCATCCACCATTTTATGTACGGGAGCTGCTTTGGCATTTCTTTCGGGGAAGCAAGCAAGGATTCCCGATTGGGCGGATCGTTTTTACTTGGGATGGTTTCTACGGTGCTTGTTTAAGCCTACGGTCTTCGTACCCCGATACCTCAAGGCTTTTCGGCTAATCGGCGTTTTGGCAAAAAATGGGAAATCCCTTCCCAAGGTAGTAGGTCCTTTTTCTCAAACTTAATTTGTTTTGGCGTGAAAAGGTCGAATGAAATGAGAATGTCAGCCAAAGGGAAAAAGGCATCGGTCAAGGCTCTGGGTTGTCGGCTGAATCAGTATGAGGCTTTGGCCATGGAGGGAAAACTGAAAGCCGCCGGCTATGAAATTGTTTCCTTTGGCGAAGATGCCGACTTGGGCGTAATCAATTCTTGTACGGTAACGAACGAAGCTGATGCGAAATCAAGAAACGCCATCCGACGATTCATTCGAAAAAACTCCCGGGCAGTTACGGTTGTTGTGGGGTGTTATTCGCAAATGGCTGCCAACCGAATCGCCATGATCGATGGGGTCGATTACGTCATTGGTAATCATGACAAGCTGAACTTCCTGGATTACCTGGCCGATGAAAAGCCGGCGAGCCCCGTTGTGGTCAGGGAAAGGATCAGTCGTGAGGATTTCAGCATTGGTTTTGTCGGCGATCCTGATTTTGAGCAAAGGGCCAACCTGAAAATTCAAGACGGATGTGACTTTATGTGCTCTTTCTGCGTAATTCCCTTTGCTCGAGGAAGAGCCCGTTCGCGTGATTGGGAGGACTTGTTCGGGGAGGCAAGGCAGATGATAGACCAAGGCGTACGCGAATTCATTCTTACGGGCGTTAACTTGGGGACTTACGAATCGAAGGGAAATGATTTTCTTGCCTTGATTGATGCCCTGGCTGAAATACCGGGGCTCGACAGGTTGAGAATAAGCAGCATCGAGCCGACTACCATACCAAGCGAGCTTTTTGGAATGATGGCGGATCCGAGTCATTCGCTAATGCCCTACCTGCATATACCGATGCAGTCATGTTGCGATGGAACCCTTGCCGGAATGAAAAGAAAATACGGTATGGAGGAAATGACTGCCTTTTTTGATAGTGCCGCCAAAGCCATTCCCTCATTGTGCCTTGGTACCGACCTGATGGTTGGTTTCCCCGGGGAAAGCGAAAGAGAGTTCGAGGAAACTTGCGACCGGTTCCTCAACTTGCCTTTTGCGTATTGTCACGTTTTCACCTTTTCCGAGCGAGAGGGAACACCTGCGGTCAAGATGGACAAGCAGGTTCCAGTGGAGGAACGGCGTCTGCGCAGTGCGCATTTACGCAGGCTCTCCGCGGTCAAGAGGATGAGCTTTCACGAAAATCAACTCGGTCAGGTATTTCGAGTTCTGCTGGAGAACCCCAAGGATGGGTTTTATTCAGGTTATACCGATCATTACGTCCGAGTTGTCGTTCCTCAGACGCCACATGGGCTGGAAAACCGTATGGCTCTGGTTAAAATGAAAAAAGCTTCTCCTGAGTTTATTGAAGGAGAGCTTGTCTCGTATGAGGGTGATGAAGAAGGCTGAAATCGTATTTTCTTACCTTTTCATCTTTAGTCTTTTGCTTTGCACTTGCCCAATTCCTTGTGAGCCTGTCTTTATCGGTTGATGGCAAAAATCTTACTTTGCGATGGGCATAATTTGGCATTCCGGGCCTTTTACGGTATCCGTGATCTTAGTCGGTCAGACGGGTTCCCGACCAATATGGTTCATGGATGGTTACGCACCTTTTGGAGGCTCGAGGATGAATGTTCTCCAGATCAAATTTGGGTTTTTTTTGACAAGGGAGGATCGAGGCGAAGAGAGGATATTTTACCGAGTTACAAGGCTAATCGTGGGCTTCCTCCGGACGGGTTCTCGGAACAATTGACTTGGGTGAAGCGTTTGACGACGGCTCTCGGATATGGTTGGAGAGAGCAAGACGGCTTGGAAGCTGACGATCTTATTGCCTCCGCCGTCAGCAAAAAATCAGGAGATGAAAACGATTTGCTTATCGTGAGCTCGGACAAAGACTTGAGCCAGTTGGTCAGTCCCAACGTAAAGCAACTTCTTCCTCCTCCTACCGCCAACCCCAAGCTAGGTTGGCGATTACTCGATGAGTCCGGTGTTGGAGATAAGTTCGGCGTTTCTCCGGCTGGCATACTTGACTACCTTTCGATTATTGGCGACCAGTCCGACAATATCCCCGGATTGATGGGAGTTGGACCCAAGACTGCTCTTAAATGGATGGACACCTACGGATGCTTGGAGGGTATTATTGAAAACGCTGGGCGTTTGACGCCCAAAAGATTTTGTAGTTTGGTTTATGAAAAAAGGTCAGATTTACTCAGGAACCGGGAGCTTATCCGCTTGGAGTCCGATCTGGAATTCGAAATGACCGATTGCCCTGCGGTCAATCTGGACGAAATGAAGGAAATTATGCTCGAATTGGAAATGAGCAAATCTTGGGAAGAGTCCTGCCGCCGGTACGGGTAATCAATATTTTTCAATTTACTTGCTATGATCGGTCAAAACAGCTGTTTTAGAACCCTTTTAAAATGTGCGCGCTACTAAATTTCGGTCTTCCCAAGGGTAGTTTGGAAGAACCCACGGTCAAGTTGTTCGGCAAAGCCGGATTTCGAATAACTAAGGGGTCCCGCTCATACACCCCTAGCTGGGATGATCCTGATCTCGAAGGTCGTTATGTGCGGGCTCAGGAAATGAGCCGTTATGTCGAAGATGGATTCTTTGACTGCGGTCTCACTGGGAGAGATTGGGTGAAGGAAAACGATTCCAGTGTGGAAATGGTGGCTGACTTGATTTACAGCCGGGCCTCAAACCGTATATCCAAGTGGGTTCTTGCAGTGCCCGAGCAATCGGAAATATGTTCGGTTTCCGATTTGGAAGGGAAGACAATTGCTACTGAATTGGTTAACGTAACTCGTGCTTACCTTGAGGAAAATGGGGTGAAGGCAGAAGTCGAATTTTCTTGGGGCGCAACGGAGATCAAGGTTCCGGAGCTGGTTGACGCGATCGTTGACCTTACTGAAACAGGGAGTTCCCTGCGTGCCAACAAGCTTAGAATCGTCGATGTCCTGATGGAGACCAACACGGTTCTGATCGCGAACAAGGCGACTTGGGCAGACCGGGACAAACGAGCGAAAATCGAAAATATTGCTCTTATGCTCAATGCCGCGCTCGAAGCTGATACCAAGGTCGGGCTTAAGGTGAATCTTGAAAGATCGAAGTTGAACGACGTTTTGCAGAAGGTTCCTTCCCTCCGCAAACCTACGGTTTCTTCCTTGAGCGACGAATCATGGATTGCCTTGGAAACGGTTATCGAGAAAAATGTTGCCCGGGAGTTAATTCCCATGCTCAAGAGGATGGGAGCGGAGGGAATCGTTGAGTTTCCACTGAATAAGATCGTACCCTGAACGGGAATCGAATTCATGCTGATCGGCATTTGGGCTTTTTGCTCTTGCGTGATGTTACTTTTAAGTGTTTTTTAGTCCTTTGTTTTATTTTTACGTTCTTTATAACTCGCCAATACCAACCTTTAACCCAATTTCTTCGGCAGTTCGCATAAATGTTGCGATTTTGCGCTGATGGATTTGGCCTAAAATATATATCTCATTATGAGTGCTGTGATGGAAGAATTGCTCCTAGAGAGCAAAATCGAACTATTAAAAGAAGGTTCCGTAATATCCGGAACCATTATGGAAATCCGACCGACCGAAGTCGTCATTGATTTCGGAGGGAAAGCCGAAGGAACGATACCGGCTCACGAATTTCTCGATCTTGGAGAACTTGAAATCGGTTCTGATTTGGAAGTTTATTTGGAGCGTCTGGAGGATCGTGACGGCAACCCTCAACTTTCCTTTGACAAGGCAGAGCAAAAGAAAAACTGGGAAAAGATCGTTAATACTTGTGAAGAAGGTTCCGTCATTACCGGACGAGTTCGTTCCAAGGTAAAGGGTGGATTGGTCGTTAACATCGGCGTGGACGCATTTTTGCCGTCCTCCCAAGTCGACATTCAGGCCCCCAAGAATCTTGATCAATTTGTCGGGCAAACCTTTGATTTTAAGGTCGTTAAGATTAACCGCGAGCGAAAGAATATAGTCGTTTCACGTCGGGAATTAATCGAGGAAAGGCGTCAAGACAAGAAACGCGAAATTCTTTCCAAGATCAAACCGGGCGAAACGCGTCGGGGCATGGTCAAGAACATTACCGACTATGGTGCCTTTATTGACTTGGACGGTTTGGACGGTCTTCTTCACATCACCGACATGAGTTGGGGTCGCGTTTCTCATCCGAGCGAAATGGTCAAGACGGGAGAGGAAATAACGGTTTGCATCATCGATATTGACCAAACCAGAGAACGGGTTTCTCTCGGTCTTAAGCAATTGTCATCCAATCCGTGGGATGATATCGAAAAGAAATTCCCAATCAACGCCAAGGTAAGAGGCAAGGTTGTCAACCTCGTGCCTTATGGTGCGTTTATCGAGTTAGAGGAAGGGGTCGAAGGCCTTGTTCACGTTACCGAGATGTCCTGGACCAAGAGAATTACAAAACCCAGCGAGGTTTTGAGCGTTGGGGATGAAGTTGATGCCGTCGTTTTGGGAATACAAAAAGATGACCAGAAGATTTCACTCGGGTTGAGGCAATTGGACGTAAATCCATGGGATATGGCTACTCACAATTATCCTCCGGGTGCTCGCGTCCGCGGAAAGGTTAGAAACCTCACTTCTTATGGTGCGTTTGTAGAGCTCGAAGAAGGCATAGACGGAATGGTTCACGTTTCGGACATGAGTTGGACGCGCAAGATCAACCATCCCAGCGAGATGGTGAAGAAGGGCGACGAGGTCGACGCGATTGTTGTCGAGGTAGATGTCGAGAACCAACGAATTTCCTTGGGAATGAAACAACTTACTCAAGACCCATGGGAAGACATTGATCGCCTGTACCGCTTGGGTGATGTGATCAAGGGCAAGGTAGCCAGGGTTGCCGGATACGGTGCATTCGTCGAGCTTGATAATGATATCGACGGGCTTGTTCACATAAGTCAAATCAGCGAGGAACGCGTCGAAAAGATCAAGGATTTTCTGAATGAGGGAGACGAGGTATCCGCTCGGGTTATCAAAATAGACAAAGACGAGCGTAGAATCGGTCTGAGCGTCAAAGCAGCCGATTATGATGAGGATGCCTTGGCCAAGGAAGTTGCCGCTTACGATGAAGTCGGTGAAGACCTGACTACTTCGCTCGGTGACTTGCTTGACGAAGCGACCGCCTCGGATTCCGCAGACAGCGACGAAAGCTAAGGGTTAAACCCATCGCGGGGCACACAATAATTCGGGCATCGGGCAAGTCAGCTTTCTTGCCAGTCGTTCTTTTTATTCGCCTTCCCTCAACCCCCATCTTTCGGGGTTGAAATGAGCTTTTTTTGTCAGGCCAAATTAGCCTGTTCGAGAATCCCTTTGAGGATTTGCGCCCGTTCTGCAATCCGTTGCTCTTCCTGGATTTCTTCCGCCGTACGTTGTTTCTCCATGGAGGTCATGTTCTTACGAAGTTGTCGTAGGGCTTGTTCTTGAAGTTGACGAACCCGTTCCCTCGTCACACCGATCTTCTCTCCGACTTCTTCCAGAGTCAGCGGTTCGAGACCTTCCAGGCCAAATCTTAGTCGAATTATATCAGCTTCCCTCGGTTCAAGCTGGGCGAGCACGCTATTTACATCGCCGACCAAGCTTTTTGATTGAAGTTGTTCGTAGGGATTCGCCGCCTTCTCATCAGGGACAACCTCACCTAGAGTTGATCCCTCGTTGTCGCTCAAAGGAGAATCCAGGGAAGCTGGTTTGCGACTGACTGATTTGAGGAGAGTTATCCGGGAAACCGGCAGGTTCATTTCCGCAGCGAGCTCATCATCCGTAGGATCGCGGCCGAGACGATCGGCTAATTCCGTCGATGTTCTGCGGATCTGAGTCACACGATCCACCATGTGTACGGGAAGCCGTATGGTTTTGCTTTGGTTAGCCAAGGCTCTCTTGATGGATTGCTTGATCCACCATGCGGCATAAGTGCTGAGCTTCCCGCCCTTGGTCGGGTCAAATCGTTCGACCGCTTTCATCAATCCGATGTTTCCTTCGTTGATCAAATCCAAAAGGGAAAGTCCTATATTGGAATATTCCTTGGCTATTTTGACGACTAGCCTGAGATTTGCCGTGATCATGGTTTCACGGGCTTTGTCATCTCCATTCTTGATTCGATCCGCCAACTCGATCTCTTCCTGTACGCTGATAAGGGGGATCGTCGAAATTTGGCGCAGGTATATGCCAAGGGACTCTTGCTCGTCGTTTTGCATCAATGGTTTAGCCCTTTGCGGTGATTGGGTTAGAAATTGTGTTCACTAAAGATATTAGCATTCGATGGAGAAATCTTACGTTTTGTCTATTGATTAGTAAGACACCATTAAACGGTAATTCGTTCAGCCAAAGCCAAAGCATTGAGCATTCCTTTGGCTTTGTTGATCGTTTCATCATATTCATTTTCGGGGACTGAATCCGCTACGATCCCTGCTCCGGCCTGTAGGTGCAGAACATCATCTGCGATCATGGCTGTTCGTATTGCAATGCATGAATCGTGATTCCCCTCGTAGCCGAAATAACCGAGGGCTCCAGCATATGCGTTTCTTTGTATGTTTTCAAACTCCGAAATAATTTGCATTGCCCTGACTTTGGGGGCACCGCTAACCGTCCCGGCGGGAAAAGTAGCCCTTATCAGGTCAAAGGCATTGCAGTCAGGTCTCAGTTTCCCGATTACTTGCGAAACGATATGCATGACGTGGGAATACCTTTCTACGTTCATATATTCCGCTGCTTGAACGGAGCCGATTTTACACACTCGCCCAATGTCGTTGCGGGCAAGATCGACAAGCATCAAGTGCTCGGCTTTTTCTTTTTCATCAGCCAACAAATCCTTTTCCAGGAAATCGTCCTCCTCCTCGGATTTTCCTCTCGGACGGGTTCCGGCAATCGGCCTGATCAGGACATCATCCTTCGTTAGGCGCACGTGAACTTCCGGTGACGCACCGACGATGGAATATTCTTCGGATTCCATGAGAAACATATAGGGCGAAGGATTGATCGCTCGTATCGCCCGGTAAAGATTGATTGGAGGACAGGTGAATGGAACCGAAAATCGTTGTGATAGAACGGCTTGAATTACGTCGCCAGACCTAACATACTCCTTTGTCTTGTCGACCATTGCCTTGAAATCCTCCTTGCTTATGTTGCCCGAGGGGACTTTTTCCTCGTAGGCATTTCCGATTGGAGCAGGCTGGAGGTCGGAAGGAGAATTCAAAAGTTTGATGGTTTCCTCAATCCTTGCACATGAGCTTTGGTAGGCTTCGGTGGGGTCACTCTCGACATAGGCATTTGCGCATATCGTAAGAGTTTGGCAGGCATGGTCGAATATGAGGACCAAGTCCGCGATCATGAAGAAAAGCAAGGGTAGTCCGAGTTGGTCATCTTCGGGCAAGCCCACCGTTGGCTCGATGCGGTTTGCATACTCGTAAGAAATGTAGCCAACCGCACCTCCCGAGAAACGAGTGTCATCGGCTGCGCCCAAGTAACGAATTCCCGCAAATTCGTCTTCAATGAGTTTCAGGGGATCGTCGGGCGTGGAAATGCTTCGCGGAGCTTTTCCGCGCTCCTTGATTTCGGTCGTTGATTGACCGCAGGCTATGGTTTTGCGAGGCGCGAACCCGACAAATGAAAACCTGCTGACCTGCTCGCCTCCCACGACTGATTCGAAGAGGAATGCCGGCTTTTCGGATGATAGCTTGGCATAGGCAGAAAGTGGGGTTTCTGCGTCCGCCGTAAATTCAGCAGAAACAGCGATGATGTCGTTATCGGCGGACTGGTCCAGAAATTCCTCGAAATCAGGCTGAAATTGCATGCAGGGGATAATTTGGCTTATATATGTGAGTTCTTTGCAATTATCTATCTTTGAAATGGATAAATTTGCATGTCATTACGTTTTGTGTTTGCGCGAGTCGAGCTTTCAATTTCCACATCTTTAGGTAAAACTAACAAATTTTCGCCACGAGCAAGAATAATCGAGAAAAAAATGAAGAGAAGAGTACATTGTGTAATTATGGGAGGTGGCCGAGGTACGCGTCTCTATCCATTGACGAAACTGCGTTGCAAGCCCGCCGTCCCTCTTGCAGGCAAATACAGGTTGGTCGACATACCGATCAGCAACTGCCTCAATTCGGGCTACAATCGCATTTACTTGCTTAGCCAATTCAATACCGCATCTCTTCACAGACATGTTCAGGATGCTTATCGGTTTGATCGCTTTGGGAAAGGTTTTGTCGAAATACTGTCGGCCGAACAAACCGAGCATGGTGACGATTGGTACCAAGGCACTGCGGATGCGGTGCGAAGAAACCTCATCCATTTTCATGCCGATCCGGATGACATATTCGTAATCCTTTCGGGCGATCAGCTTTATCGAATGGATTTTTCAAAAATGGTCGAGGAACATTTGGCGCGGGGAGCGGACGTTACCGTTGCAGCGAAGCCGGTAGCCTTGTCGGAAGCATCGGGATTGGGTTTGTTGAGAATGGGAGACGAAGCCAAAATCGTGGACTTTGTCGAGAAGCCTTCCGATCCCGCGGTGATCGAGCGATTGGTTCCTCCCGAATTGAAATCGGACGATGGGAGTGACGACCGTTGTCTTGCATCCATGGGCATATATGTCTTTAACGCCAGCGCCATGTTCGAAGCGTTGAAGGGAGATTTCACTGACTTTGGCAAGGAGATCATTCCTTCCCTCGTTGGTGAGAAGGACATACGCTCTCATGTCTTCGACGGATATTGGGAGGATATCGGTACGGTACGTTCATTTTTCGAGGCAAACCTCCAATTGACCGACGAAGTCCCTTCATTCGACTTCTATGACGAGGATTATCCTATCTACAATTATCCCGATATTCTTCCGACGGCTAAGCTTAACCAGTGCAATGTCAATCGTACGACGATTGCCAGCGGATGCATGGTCGGGAGATCATCTTTCGACAGATGCATGCTCGGCGTCCGTTCCATTGTCGGGAATGAATGCCGTTTTGAAAACGTCGTCATGATGGGTGCCGACTCTTTTTACAGCAATGAAGAGTCGCTGGCTCATGCCGGGGATTCCGGTAACGGCATTCTTGGGGTTGGAGTAGGGGACCGGACGACGATTGAAAATGCCATTATCGATAAAAATGCCAAGATCGGTTCGGACGTCATCCTCTCTCCGAATGGTATCGAGGAAGGTTGGTCTGATGATGAGCTTGGAGTTTACGTTCGGGATGGAGTCTTGGTTGTGGTCAAGAATGCGGTTGTTCCGCCCGGAACGAGGATTGGTTCATAAGCTTTTTATCTTGAGGCAAAGGATGGATGCGGATATGCGACACTAATGAGCGAGATACCAGACGACTTGTTGTACACCCGTGATCACGAATGGGTAAGGAAGGAGAGCGAGGGTACCTATGCCGTAGGAATTACGCATCATGCCCAAGATAGCTTGGGGGATGTCACTTTTGTCGAACTGCCGACCGCGGGCGACTCCTTTGAGAAAAATTCGGTTTTTGGATTCGTTGAGTCCGTAAAGGCCGCCTCCGACCTTTATATGCCGATTGCGGGTGAAGTTGTCGAAACCAACATCGAATTGAATGATTCTCCCGAGCAAGTGAATGAAGACCCATACGGGAGGGGGTGGATGATAAAGATAAAGCCAGCGACCGGTTTCTCCGAGGAAAGCCTGTTGAATGCGGTTGCCTATTCTTCGGAGGTTTCTTGAGCAAATCCTCTTAGAAATCGCTTGCGGCGGGGTAGGGGTGGGCGATAAGGTGTGGTTGCCTTGGAAAAACGTGATCAACTGAGTATTCTTCCCTTGCATGGAAGGGGTTGGAATCTTTGTGTCTATTCTGGGATATGCCTATTCTTTCTTTCCTTGTTGCCCGGAAGTTTTGCCGGAGATGTCGGAGCTACGATTCTAGTTGTTTCGTTAGAGGGCAAAGCGACTTGCCTCAATCTCGAAGATGAATTCATGGTCGATTTGGATTCGACTTCGGTTGGCAAGAAGATCGAAGAAAAATCGATCTTGGTCACTGGAAAGAATGGATCTGTCGGACTTTTGTTCTCGAATGGCACAATGGTAACAGTAAAACCCGGGACAAGATTTTATCTGCGAGAGTATTCACAAAAGATTTTCAATCCATCCGGTTTGCCGTTACCTTCGAAACTTGAGGAGGAGCCGAGCCCATCCAGGCTTCTTGCTCACTTGGACTTCGGGGAACTTGTCGTCAAAGTCCCCAAGCTGAGGAAAGGCTCGAACATGATTTTGAGCAGTCCGTTGGGTACCGCCGGAATCAGGGGTACCATGTTCCAGTTCATGGCCGTTCGCAACCCAGTTACGGGAGACATAACCGGGGGAGTGAATCTGATCTCGGGTGACGTTGCCTTTACCGACCTGAATGGAGACGTTCAAACGATGCTGTCGGGCCAATCGGTCCATGTTGCATCTTCTCGGTTAGGCTTGGCTCGAGCGGTGAAGAAGGGTGCTCTTTTCGATCTGAATTCGGTTTATCGCACCGCATTGGTCGATGGAAACGTTCCGCCAACGGTCGACCAACTTTTTCCCGATTTGTCCTCGGATTCGGAAAGCGGTGATTCTTCTCCCGATCCATTTTCCATGTTGACGCCCGGTTCGAGGGGCGACTGGGAGGTCGTGCACAAGGTCGCCAGCGATATATTCTTCGATATCGAAAAGATTGAGGGGCAGGCCGAAGGTTTTGATTTCGAGAGTATGCAGTACGCCGTAACCGTCTCCACGCCCTCACCTCAAATCGAATCCCCCACTCCGCCGGCATCCGTTACCGGAGGGATTTTTCCTGTTCCTGAACCCGTCGATGTTCTTTTTCTGAACCCCCCTAGTCTCGATATTCATCCCGCCTCCGGTCAACTTTCGCAAGACGCCGAGTTGATAGAGTATATGGTACAAAGAAAACACTCTGACTATCCTGTGGCGGATGACGGGCCATTCAAGATTTTGGCTTCCCCATCCGACAAATACCCCTTCTATTCATCCGCAGCTTACAACGGTGCTGATTTGAGCGGCAAGGTTAAGGTCTACAACGCGAACTCCGTTGATTATTCCATTCTCGGTCAGGAAACCCAGTTGACTTTGTATGTGGACGACTTGGAAATCCGCAAAATTTCATACCCTAGTGGAAAACCGGTTTCCATGACCTTGACCCCCACCGTGCGAATCGTGGATAACTTGAGTCCCCTTGTGCTTTTTCCCGATGGTGAGACCGAAGGAAACCCCTATCTTGTGGAAGGAGGCGTGGGTCGAGTCTTCGTTGATCCCGGGATAACCTTGGTGGACAATTACTACTCCCAACAAGAAATCGTATCTCACATGGGTTATTCTGCCGGACCCGAGGAAAGCGTCTTTGGCAAAGTGGATATGGAAGTCGCAGGTCTTTACCAACTTACCTATCAGCAAATCTCGGATCCTTCCGGAAACATGATCGAACCCAAGCCTCGATGGGTTCGGGTGTTCGACAATGATGCACCGATGATCACGCTCTACGGATCCGATCCCATTTACGTCGACTTGAATTCGACCAACGCATTCAAAGACCCCGGCGCATTTGCTTCCGACAACTTGGATGGGGCGATCGAATGGGAAGACGGAAGATTCGAGGTTGCGGTTGAAGTATTGGCGGACGCAGGTTCTCAATCTTACAATGCGATCACAACCAGCTTTGAGGAAGTGATCGCGGTCGCCAAGTTGCAAGCAAGCGTAAATGCAACATTCAGGTTCAAATATTTGTTGAAGGACAGGGCGGGCAATCAATCGGAAGTATTTCGCCAAGTCGTTTTGCTTAATTCCCCCTTTAGAACCCCGACCATGATCATGCATGGGGACAACCCTCTTTATCATGAGGTAAACACACACTTTGTGGACCCCGGGGTAACCGCTTACAAGGATTTGGGGACCGGGGTCGCTCCCATTAACCTGAACGACAAGGTGAGTTCAGTGGCATACTCCGCCGCCGACCCTTCCGTTGCGTCTGTCATCGATTCAAGTGTCGTGAACTATGATGTGCAAAATGGAAAATACGTCGATGTGAGTGGCAATGAGGACCTCTCCACGAGGGTGATCATCCGTTACTTGGTCCTTGATCAGTTTGGCAATCAGGCCACCTTGGATCGCGAAGTGCGAATTGTGGATACAACCCCGCCGGTGATTACGCTCAACGATGGCGGTGGAATTAACTTTTTGAATATTCAGACGGGTTTCCCTTTTATTGATCCTGGAGCCGTGCCGACTGATAATTATGATTCCACTCTTACGCTGACGAAATCCATAAAATCGATTGTGACGGATGCCGTATTGACGGATCCGACAGGTGGCGAAATCTTTGAAACGATTAAAAACAGAGGTTTCTGGGTTACGGGGAGCTACAAGATTTCCTATGAATCGACCGATTCCAACGGGAACATCGGACTCAAGGAGAGGAACTTGGTTGTTCAGGATCCGTTTCCGCCGGACATGGTTGCAATCCCTCATCAATTTTTGGCCAATCCGTCGATTTCCCTAAACTCGTATCATGATCCGGCCAAGGCTATGGTCAACCCGTCTGTCCCAATGCCAACCGAGATTTCAACTAGCTTGAATCAACTGGCTGGGTATGACTACACCATCCTGTCTTTCAATAAGGCGGTTCCTTACGTAAATGATTTCGGAAGTTCGCACGATTTTTACTTCAAGTACTCTCAAGTTGATCAGTTCGACAATACGGGAACGGGGCAGACGACTTTGGATGTCAAGGACACTTGGGGCAGGTCTTACGTATGGCACAGTGCGTTCAAGGTGACGGTACAGGGGGTTGTGGTTCAGGATTCAGGAGTCCTTGCCCGCAATGACTCTACTCTGCCGATCACCGTTCAATCCTCCGTAACCAAGGAGCTGGATGCAAATGGCAATCCATACAAATTTTATGTCAGTTATTCGGCAAGTCAGTCTAGCGGGGAAACATCCGAGATTTTGAACGCCAGGGTCATTCGTTTTCTTGACGAGGAAGCTCCCGTACTTGAACTTTCGCCTCCCACGGACGGGACCGATACCTTTGTTTTGGCTGAAGGCGGTCTTGATTACACGGATGTTTCCAGTGACATTTATTCATGGCAGTATAATTCCAAGGGAGCAATCGAACCTTTGATTACGACGGCATATGATGCGATTGACGAAGGTGCGGTGACAAACAAGATTGACCGAACGATTTTTCAGGGATTCGTAGATTCAAGCAATTGGGGGAGCGGTGGAACGATCGTGTTGGGAGTTGATCCGGTTACCAATGTAGCTAAGCCCTTGAGCGACATAGGGGTCGCAGTAAACGCGGAGATTCAGACAGGTCTTTCATCACTCAATCAAATTTATACGATCAAATACGACGTGAGCGATTCTGCTGAGAATGCCGCTACTCCGGCCTTGAGGTACATAATGGTCAGGGATACATTGCCCCCCGTCGTTGGATTGCCACCAACGCAACTTGTGATCGTCGACTCTACGAGCATTTCGAATCCAGATGTCCGGGACGAGCAAAGCATCAAGGATTACCTAGTTTCGGACCTGACGGTCCAAGACGCAAGCAACAATTTCGATAACAACTTGACTTGGAACGTTACCATAACAAAGCCAAACGGTCAAAGTTCCGCCCCTGGTGGTACCGGTTATGACGCACCTTCGCCTGGTGCTACTAGCGGGATAGTATTTCCAGTTAAACAGTCGGATCCCGGGTATGTCGTGACCATAACGGCCTCTGACTCTTCAGGTAATGTGAGCGATCCGGTTACAAGGGAATTGAAGATCGGGGATACCCTTCCGCCCACGCTGACCATGATGGGGAAGACGATCATTCATGATTTTCTCCGCTTTTCAACAAATGCGACTGGAACACCTCCTAGTCCCGCTACCCATACCGATGAGATTTCCGGAAATGAATATAATGCGACTGGTTTCGGCGGTGGCGATCACCGCATGATGCTGGCAAATTATGATTTTGTGGATCCCGGGGTTTACGGGGAAGACGGAAACATCAATTGGTCCATAGATTCCGGTTTTCCAGATTGGGATGGAAATGGAGTAGGGGAAGGCTATGAGTTTGTGAAAGTAACCGATCGCACCCAAATGGATTCTTGTAGCTATCAAGGCACTCCTACCTACTTGAAAATTCATGTTTATAGTACTTTGAACACTAAGACCCTTGAGCAATGGCAAAATGACTTGAGTGGTGGAACCATTGCTCCTGGTGATGGATTTGGTTCTCCTTCTTCTGCTGATATTCCCGAAACCGATGGCGCCGACCCCTCGGGTTTCGCCTTCACCGATGCCGGAAAGGACTTGAATGCCTCTAGATTGAAGAACCTAAATGTTACGCAGATCACCATTGAATATCGCGTGATGGATGGATGGGGCAATTTATCGAGTATAGCCAGCAGGATTGTGTACATATACGAAAGCTACCAATATGATCAATACGCATTCTACGCGACTCCGATTAATGGACTTGAAAACTCCCCATCAGGCACGATAGAGAATTATTTCAATGACGGAAGCGGGGACGACTATTTGACTTCGTTCAGAAAAGATACGGATGGCGATGGCATGAGTGATTATTGGGAAGCGGTTTTCGAAACTGATTTGAAAGTCCCCGATGCCTCCCATGCCACACCCGATTGGAGTTTGCTCAACAACATCGACCCGAATGTCATCAGATCCCGAGTGCAGAATTCACTTTTGGATGCATCTCAATTGGACGACATGAACGCAAACTGGATTAATGGTTCGCATATTTTGCTAGGTTTGTAAGCAAACCGTTTTTATCCCGTTCAAGTTGGGCAAAAAAGTTGCATAGGTTTATAGATCTTTCGCGTTGACAGTGGTTTTGGGTATTGTCCTAATCTCATGGAGTAGTTCCCTATCAATCATAAACATCATTGTCATGAAAGTATTACCATTGTTTCTTTGTCTTTTGACCTCTTCCTTCCTTTTTTGGGGATGTTCCGGTGATTCCGAAGTGGATGCATACCTCGACAGTTACGAAGAAGCGGTTGAGGAATTTGAAAGCATGTCCCAAAAAGGCAGTTTATCCGCAAGCGATATTGAGAAAATGAACACCAAGAACGCAGATTTCCTCGAAAAAGCCAATGAGCTTCAATCTGGTTCCGATTGGTCCGTTGGTCAATTCGCCAGATATCAAGAACTGACAAATCGGTTCAGTGAAGCGCTTTCGAATATGAACTGATCTTTGGTCTCTGTCTTTCAGACCAAAACGTTTCTTGCCGTACTGTATCTGAAATACCTTCGCCAAGGACTTTTTTGGGCCTTCGAAGCATGGCTAGTTTGGAAACTAGTACAGATTTAGCTCCAGATAACCTCGGAGCTATTTTCTTTGCGGTTGCCCGTCAACAGAACTTCCTGTATTGCTAGCCTACTTTTCTCGGGTTTGGGTAAGAAATTTTGTGGAATCCATTTTCTCTCCAAAGTATGATGGATCCACATTACTTGCAGAACCCTATGTTAGCCCCCATAGTTTAACGGATAAAACAGTGGTTTCCTAAACCGTAGATCGAGGTTCGATTCCTCGTGGGGGCGCCATTCGGAATAGAGTGGCAAGGAGGTGAATGGTAAGTAAGCGGTAGTCCGCTTGATTTTACTCCATGAAGGCACTGTCTGCCAGTTTATGGCGAAAATGAACGTATACGCTATAATCGGCATATTTGGGCAAAAAAAGTGACGGCAACGTGACGGTAAGAAAACGGGGGAGGGGGCCATCTTTTCCTGATCCGAATATCCTTATATCGATTAACCCCTCAATAAAAATTTAGACAATGGGCGAAATGCGGCCGTGGGTCGGGATTTTTGAGAGCAATTAACCCTTGGCATTCCGTTTTATCCGTTAGTTGGATCGAATAGGTGCAAGAGACAAAAAAATAGCTCCGAGAGATATGTTCGATTACAACTGTGCTTATTGCCAATAGCGCTAATAGCACCGATATGGGGTGAGTGACTAGTTGGAGGTTTCACCTTTGCTCCACGCCCGCCCCGTGCATTCAAGCGGGAGGATTGGCTAGCGGATGGTTGACTCGGTTCAAAGGGGGTGGTTTGGTGGTGGGGTGGCTTTATTGAAATGCGAGGATTGCGGTAAGGACATAAGCTCCAAAGCCCACTCTTGTCCTTCGTGCGGATGTCCCGTCCCGAATACAAACGACAAGAACAAGGTTCGGGGGATGGATCAAAATCCAACAATTCCTGCCCTTAGAACTTCCACGATGGCTATCATCAGCCTTGTCTCCGGTCTTATGTGTATTCCCATCTTACCGATCGTGCTAGGTCATCTTGCCCGTGGTGAAGTTCGCAAATCCAATAACTCCATTGTTGGTTCGGGAATGGCCTTGGCTGGCTTGATATTAGGGTATTTGCCATTTGCCATAGCTATTATCTCGCTAGGTTTTATTTTGATTCCCGCTCAATGCGCCTCGGATGGATTGAATTTGCCTGAGCGCAAAATAGACTCGGCGGAGGGTATGACCGTTGCCGATCAAGACAAGGAACTCGAGTTCAGGGAAGACGGCTTGTGGTATGAAACGGGTTCGGTCGAACCTTTCAGCGGGGCTGCCGTCTCGTATCACGAGGATGGAAAAATGAAATCGAGAACCAAGGTCAAGGATGGAAAGGCTTACGGGTTAATCGAGGAATGGGATAAAAACGGATCGTTGCGGGGCAATCTGTTCAAAGATAAGCTCTACCCCAACCCTTGACCCTCGCCCGAAGAGGCACTTGGATCGGGAAAAGAGATGATCTCCTGCATCCAGGCAACCATGTCGATCCGCAATCAGGGGATGGCACTTGCTTGAATTAGTCGGGTGCTCTATTGATTCCCAATCCGAGTGATGGGGAACTTAATTGATATTTTGACTTATGTGGCGCCGCCGGTGCTCATGTTGCTGTTAGGGGCCATGTTGAGAAGAGCAGGTTGGTTCAAGGCGGAAGCGGATGCCTCGGTCAGCGTTTTGACCGTTCGGGTTCTTTACCCGTGCTTTTTCTTTTACCACATTGTCGGTAGCGATGAACAGATGGCTCCGGGCAACTTGGCTTTTGTGGTGGGCGGAGGTTTTTTTGCCATCTCGCTTGGTTTTTTGGTGGCTTGGCTTGTTGCTCGCCTTACCAGGATGGACGTTCAATG
>Ga0315322_10000093_pt1 | contig 54012 bp, 39 predicted proteins | sample M110021515metaG_FD_203461 | JGI IMG/M metagenome (GOLD analysis project Ga0315322, IMG submission 203461) | Ammonia-oxidizing marine archaeal communities from Monterey Bay, California, United States - M1 100m 21515 | ecosystem: Environmental > Aquatic > Marine > Intertidal zone | place: USA... | reverse complement strand
TCATCTCGTCGGGAGAAAACCACGGTTGTGTGATGCTTGACGTGACGAAGCAGGCCGCGGTCTACAACGTTGATGAGGCGTGGGTTTCAGTTGATGTAAAAAGTGTGATGCGTAATGAGTGGCAGACTTCCATCCTGTTAAACGGTTACCTGTATGGATTTGACAATGTCGGAAGCGCGGGGCCGGTCACCCACCTGACGTGCATTGAGGCAGCAACAGGAAAGGTTGCTTGGACAAAGACGCGATTTGGGAAGGGAAACTTGGTGGCGGCTGATGGTAAACTGTGGATCACAACCATGAAGGGCGAGATCGTTTTAGTTGAGGCCACGCCAGCAGGCTATTCCGAGCTTGGGCGTCAACAAATGTTCGGAAAAACCCGCCAAAACGTTTCGATTGCTAACGGGTTTGCCTTCATCCGTGACGACTCACAGGTAATCAGTATCAAAATCAAGTAGCACCTGATTGGTGCGATTCTTGCATGAAGTGCTAATGGCCACGAGGGGCTGAGGCAGGGAGTGAACTCCGGCTCAACGAGAGGCAATGGCACGCTGATTCCCAAGGTGCGTCCCCTACCCTACTCTGCCCCGGTTGTTTGATTGGGCAATTTGGTTTCCAGCCAGAGCTGTTTGCGACACGCTAATTTTCACCGAGTTGGTGAATCGTGTTGTGGATCACTCGTCGGAATTCATTTCCTTGTTGATCCTGCAGCCGACAGGTGATTTCCATGCCCCGAGTTGGAGCCACATCGGGAATCGTGAGGCGAACCGTCTTCATGTCTGAAAGTAGTTTGGCGGAAGTCACTTCAAGTGGTTTTTCATTGAAGTGTTTTGACCCATAGTTTTTTGTTCGCTTTAAATCCCATGTTTTGATTTTGTAGCGGTTTGTGTCGCTCACCGATTCAGGATTGATTTTCTCACTGAAGGTGATGTCAATCGTCTCTTTGGCAACTTTCAGTTGGGTCGGCATACTGACTGCATTACCTTTGTAACTGACACGGAACAGTCCGCCCTCCTCTTCCTGCCGGCTGCCCGCCCACGAGAACATGCCCCCAAGGTAAAGTTGGCCGTCCGCCGGTGAAAATCGTCCACGAATCATTCCTGTTGGTAGATCAGGAATGGGCAGTTGGCACATTCCGCCTTGCGGTTGTCGGTCACCTGTTGGCGTCGATAGATGTTCGTGGGGTACGACATAAATTCGCCCGTAACCATAGGAAAGGTTTAACAGTTGCCCATTCAAAGGCCCCCAGCGTTTGGTGTCAGCCCAGAGTAATTCTGCTGGTGAGCGATCAAACGAATTGGTGATCCAGCACAGCGGTTTTTGCATCGCTTCATCAGAGGAATCCGTCACCTCGTGGTAACCGTACATGTTGCCATAAAAACCGCCGGGACGCACCCAGTTGATGCGGTTCTTGGGATTCCAGTGTCCTTCCTGATCCGTCACGATAAAGCTGCCGTCATCATTCAGGCAAACACCATTCGCTGCCCGGAATCCGGTGGCAATGATATCTGTCTGGCTGCCGTCAGGAGTGACGCGTAACAGGGTTCCGTGGTGCGGAACCACGGCCGTTAGTGCGTGCCTTGCCGATTTTGCGTAGTAAAGGTTTCCATCGTCGTCACGTTGCAAGCCCATGGCAAATTCATGAAAGTGCTCGGTCACTTGGTGGTCACTGTTGAGGCAATGATAATCATCCATTTCGCCGTCACCGTTGTTGTCACCCAGTGACACGATCTGGTCACGACACGTAACCAGCAGTCGATCACCATCAACAAGAATCCCGAGGGGTTGGAAAAGTCCGGTTGCGATGCGATGCCAACGGAGCGAACCAACAGGTTGACCAAGAGTGTTGATACCCTCCACTTTCCAGACATCGCCGTCCCATGTGCATGCAGCAAGAGATTTTCCATCAGGATAGAAGTCCATCCCGGTGATCCTTGTTCTTGCTCCCCACGGGTTTCCTTCTGGTCGCACCAGTTCATCGACTAACCAAGCTTCAGACTCAAACCACTTTTTGGCAGGTACATCGATGGCAGTTGTGTACTGGGCTGGGCCTCCATGAGTGTAAGCCTCAAGGTTGGTTTCAAGGTCGGCTAGTTGTTTGTTGATGTCCGTCATCGCATCTTGGTTGATCGCCGAATCGGTGAACCAGATCGATCCTTTCAGCGGACGTTTCCCTTTCTGGAATGTCAGCACCAGTCGGTTGTCTCGCAGACTGAATTGTGCAGATTGTTGAAAACCCGGCGCGGCAACCAAAAGGATTTTGTCCTTGTACTGAATCGTCGCTATTTCTGCCTCGACTTCAAGCGTTGCTTCGCTTGGCAATTCCATCACTGACATGTCAAGGTTGGTGTCGCGCTGTCCGATGTTGAGCGTTCGCACAAACGTTTCTACACCGGGTATATCCAAGGAGTTCGGATACTCAAGGATCTCGGTGCTTCCAACGGTGTAGCTTAAAATTACCTTGTTCTGATAACGGTGAAGCCCACGGAATTTCCCCCATTGTGCTGGTAGCGGACCATACTTTCGTTTGTCTCTTCCCTGCACTCTTTGGTCGTCTTGAAACGACTGCGTCGCTGGGTTGGCCCAACCGGGGCCTGTCGAGTTGGTTGCGTGTAAATCACCGTTTGCTCGCAGGTGAACGCCATGACGTCCGTTGAATTGGATACCATTCCAGTCAAGGAAATTACCACTCCATGCCGCTGCCATTCGTAGTGTGTCATGTTCGAAGACCATCCACTTGGACCCTCGGGCGATTCCACCTGGACCCTCGTCAACTCGGATAGCAATGGCTTTTTGTGCGATGTTTTTCCCGCCATTTCCAAACTCAATGGTGGTCGTCAGCATCGGGCCATAATCCATCGTTATCCACGGTTTGATCTCTGTTGGCTCAGGACCGCGTGAATCACCGCTGGGCAGACTCGCCAAGTATTTGTCCGTCATCTCGGCATATTGCGCTGGATTTTTCTCCCGCAGGAAGTGTTCCCGGATGTAATGGATTACATCATATTTCTGTTGTGGAACCATCCATGTTTGTGGCACCATTAATCCACCACCGTGAGTCAATGTTTGGTACATGGAATGAGGGTCATTGCCGAACTTGAATTGACCACTTGCAAATCGCAACGAGGTTGGCAGTGAGCCAGCTTTTTCAATCGTTCCATGGCAATTGACGCAGAGTCCTTGGTAAATGGCGCGGCCGCGTTTCAACGATCCATTGTTCCAGTCTGCAATCATTCCCTTGTGATCGATTTCAGATTCGTACTCAGGGATTTTGAGTTTTAGATCATCCTCGGATGGTTGTAGTTCCGCTGCCAGTTCTCGCCCACCATCACGGATAGCTATCAAGTAGGAAACCAAGTCAAGAAAGTCCTGCCGTTGACGAAGGGCGTTGACTTGCCCGACGGGCATGACCGATACCTCACCCTTTTTTTCCGCCTCAATATCCTCCGTGGCAATGGTGACCGTTGCCGCAGTGCCCGGACCGGTTTGAAGCGTCAGCTTTTCGTCCGTTCGTTCCAGTTCAAGTCCGACGAACGTACGTCCATCTGCAGTGAGGACACGAATATTTTGATATTCAGGTTCGATGTGAGCAGACGGCTTGAGCACTGATTGAACCAAATGCTGATCATCTACTTTTCGTTGCCAAACGCTCAGGTTAGGGCCAAACCCAGTCTCGTCGATTGTCGAGTGACACTTGGCACAGCCGGTTCGTGGAGAATGGAAAACGATCGCACCTCTTGACGGATCTCCTTTTTCTCTCGCATCTGCTGCAATGTCCGCGACTGGTTCAGCCATCAACACTTTTTCCATCTGTCGGCCTTGCGCGTCTGCAGGCTGGTGTTGGGCTAAAAACAATCCAGAGGCCAATGCGATGGGGATGAGCAATTCAAAAGGGATTGTTAGCGATTTGATGAGGTGGATTTTGTTCATTTCTTGTTCATGTAGGGGGTGAGTCAACTGGTTGGATTATAAGCGGCATTTTCACCTTTGATTGGCGGGATAGTATGGACGGGCAGGCAATTGATGAGAAATCTGATTAAACTGGAGTGAAAACTTTCGCCAATAATCCTCGTTCACGAAATTTCCATGCCGTTCTTTCCACGCCAATTGATCGCAGTTTGCATCGTTACCATCATGACTTGTGTGGCGATGTCGCAACCACCAGGCAATCGGCGAAATGTGAAGCCGCCGACTCCTCCGAGGAAACCGTCTTTACCTGCTGATCCGCAACTTCTTGGACTCCACAAAGAATTTGTCGCCAAAGCTGAAAAGCTTGCTGTCGAGTATGAACGGAAGAAGCAGTTTGATAAGGCTCGTGAAGTGTATGAGTCAATGGTGCGGTTGGTTCCAAACTTTGCTTCGGCAGAGGCGGGCTTGCAGCGGATTTTGGGTAATCAGAGGATTCAGGATCGAAAACTTGTCACCGTCGAAGCCAACCAGATGTGGCAAGACTCAGGTGTCAATCTACAGGTAGGCATGCCAGTTCACACGGAGGTGAAGGGGACTTGGAAAGTCGTCTATGAAACAGGACCGAAAGGGATCGAGCTTCCGAAAGAATTCCAACAGCGTGATGGTCGTATCAAACTCGGCTCTCTGATCGGGGTGGTGGTGAATTCTCCCACCGAACTCAAAGACGCAAAACCGTTCCCTATCGAGCATGGAAAGAATTTTACTGCCATCAAAAGTGGGCGTCTGTTTCTGCGAATGTTTGATGTCGACCACACTGACAATGATGGGAAAATGCTGGTGTTGATCCAGAGTACCTTTGCCAATTGATTTGGTTTTCCTTACATGATGCCGTATATCCAGTGGTGACATCGGTGGAAGAAATTGGTGCCGCAGATTCGGGGAGGCTTGGTCAACCGGTTGGGCGACTTGTAAAGATGATCAGCAAGTGTTGTTGGTTGCTCGTCGGTTTCCTTTCTACCTGTACTTTTGCTACCTTTTTGCCGGCCTGGTCCATGCGAACGCTGACGTCATTGCTGTGCTCGAGTTAACACCAGCCTTGGACCAAAAATTGAGGCGGAACCTTTTGGATTATTCGCATGCGATTACTCGTTGCGAAGCCGTGAGTAACTTTGGTGTCGGTGTCTATTCAAAGTAACCGCATCAAAGATGCGAAAGTTTTTCAGTCTGGTGAAGCGATTGATTCTGTCACGGTGACTGTTGCTATTGAGCAGGAAAGAGGTTCTGTAGATGAACTTCGTTTGTTCGTGACTCATCCCCTGCCTCCCATGAACAACGCCCTCTTTGAAAATCGGAATCAGCAACTGAGAGATTTAGCAGAGCAGATTTAAAAGTTCCGTCAAGGAAATTCAGGGATTCCAATTGTGCTCCCGGGGGATTTGAATTTGACGCCTTGGTCACTTTGGTTTGTTGAACTGCAATCGCAGAGTGGTTTGGTGCGGGGGGGGTAGCAATTTCACTCTGACGCCAACTTGGTATCGTTTTCCGAGCTTGCCGTTCGGTCTCATTCTCGATCATGGCTTGAGCGATCCATCACTGGAGTGCACTGAGTTTCAGGTGGGAGGACCGATAGGATCGGATCATCGATCCCTCACGATTGGGCTTGCGTCTGAACATTAAGGAAATGCAGTTGTTTCAGTTTTTTGATCTGTACTTCAGCAATCAGTGTTTTTTGATCGGTGTTTCAGTGATCGGGTTGAATGCAACAGTGGCTGCGACGCAGCGTGCTTTGAATCTGTCGCATCCGCGTGCAGGTCGGTTATTTTGATTCACTGCTTGCTGGAATCCGTGTTTCGACGGGCTGAGCAGATTCGTCCGTGGGTGGAATGTCGCGTGCATTTTCCCGTTGGGGCTGGCCTCTGAACATCATCAAACATGACACGCTGATCAAGGCGATCGCAACAAGGCCTTTGAACCGGCTTGGCGAGATTCGCCGACTTACCAGTACCCCTGCCTGCACGCCCGCAATCGATAGAATTGCAATGGTCAGGATTGCCCACCCCGAGTCGACCGTCACATGACCGCGAAGAAACAGCAATCCTACTTTGTAGAGTGCAATGATTATTAGGCACTGGGTAATGAATGATTTGAATCGATTCTGCGGCCATTCTTGCTTGAGACCAAACGCTGCTATTGGTGGTCCGGCGATGCTGACTGCACCTGCCAGAAATCCACCAGCAGCGCCGGCGATAAAGCAGGCTGTTGATTGTCTGTCTGAGCTCGATTTTGGTTCATGTGTTTTCAGGCTCATCCACACCATGCCCAGTATCCCAACACCCGTGCATCTGACGAGTAGGTCGAGCGGTAGCCGTTCGAACAATGCAAAGCCCAACGGAAGGAAAATTGCAGCTCCGAGAAGGGCTGGTCTGAGTGAGTGCCAGTCCACTCCATCACGATAGGCCCATGCAGCCATCATCAACATGGGGACGCTGCTGATTGAAACAATGACATGCGCTGAACGCCCGTCGATAAAAAAAGGCAGCAGCGAGATTGCAACAATTCCGAAACCAAAGCCAATTGCACTGTGGACGAATCCGGCAAAAAAGGCGATTGCTGCAAGGATTCCGAGCAGAGTGAGGCTTGTCTCCACTACTCGGGTAGCTCCTCACCACGCGTTTCTTTGCCAAACATCACAACGACGGCGCCAATCAGGTACACCGGAGATAACCAAAGTACCTGACGTCCCGGGCTCAATTCCAACAGTGGTACAAGAATGAAAAATACGGCAGCTGCCCCTAGTCGGCCCATGTTGAAACAGAATCCCGTGCCTGTCCCGCGCAGTCGCGTTGGGTAAAGTTCGGGGAAATAGACTGCATACCCCGCATGCATGCCGAGAGTAAAGAAACCGAAGATTGGCAATGTGAAGGTGAGGACTGCTGGAGAGGCTTTGTTGGGAATCAGATACAGGAACAGCAGCAGCACCATGCCAAAAGCAATCACCTGATAAAATACAAAGGTTCCACGTCTCCCAAGTTTGGATGAGATCCAGCCAAACATCAGTAAGCCGAGACCGCCTCCAATCGTATTCAGCGTCATGCCCAGCAGTTCGGCACGTTTGATTTGTGGCTTATTGTCCTTGAGTATTTTTTCTTTGGCATTCTTGTAGGTGTTTTTTTCTTCTGCGGAAGCATCTGCTTCGATGGGATTGAGGCCCGCCTGTTCCAAAACATCTGCCTCAGCGGGGCCAAGCAGCGCATTCTTGCCATAGATATGAATGCCCCAGAAGGTCACCAATCCAACGGCTGCAAGGGAAACACCGACGAAGGTCGCACGCCGATTTTGTGCGAAGAATAATTCTTTGATGCGTCCTCGAGCCTGCGTGGGATCATCCGCCGCACGGTCCTTGGCCCTCTGCCACGAGTCAGGCTCACGAAGTTTCCATCGGATCCAGACGGTCAAGAGCGCGGGTAGCACTCCAATGGCGAATCCCACACGCCAGCCCTCGAAGCCGGCCTCAGCCAACATCGCGTTAAATGAAGCATTTCCAATCAGGAAGTAAATGGTGGTCACCGCAAGCAGTGTCCCAAATACACTGGAAGCATGGAAAATCGAACTCATGACTGGACGGGAACGCGTTGGCATGACTTCTGCAACCATCGCCGAAGCAACCGCCCACTCGCCACCGACCCCCATGGCCACCAGAAAACGCAACAATACCATTTGCCAAGGTGCTTGAGAAAAAGCACTAAGGCAGGTGAAAAGGGAATAAAACAAAATGGTGTAGATCATCGTTTTCGATCGACCGATCCGGTCGCTGAGCGCACCAAAAAAGACTCCACCTACTGCCCCGCCAAGTAAAAAGAAACCGAGTGCAATATTGTTCCACTTACTGACTTCGGATTTTGCAGGCTCCATGCCAGGCTCAGGGGTAAGCAGCGCTGGCATGGCATCGGTCATCGAAGCGACAAATATCTGTCCTTCAAAGACGTCGAAGACCCATCCCAACGATGCAATTAGCAGCACAAGCCATTGGTATTTAGTTATTCCCTCGTACCATTTCAGTCGTGATTCGTCGTTGCTCATGGCGGGCTGGGTTGGGTTGAGGGAAAGTTGGGGGAGAAGGTAAAGGTGTGGCGACTTAGCAATTGATGGCGAAGGTCTGTGTCTGCATTTCAGCTAGCGACGCCACTACTTTTCGTTTGCCTTGGAACGGTCGGCGAGCATGCATGGCAATTGTGTTGTCGATCAACGCAATGTCTCCTGCCTGCCATTCAAGATCGAATGCAAGTTCTTCTGCTATTTCAGTAGCTGCTAGCACCGCTTCGGGATCGACTGGGGTACCGTCTCCGTGCTGAATCGCTTTGGATGGGTCATTGCGATTATCCTTCCAGCCGCTGAATGCGGCAATCAACTGATTGAAGAAGACTTTTCGTCCGTCAGATGCTTCCATCACTGCTGGAAGAGGCGGGGACGTTGATTTGAGGCAGCCATCGGTTTGCCATTGCCAAGAATACCCTAGTTCGGCGAGTCGGCGTTCCGCTGCGTCTCGACTATCGGCGCCGAGCGTGCTTCGCCAGCTTCGCCCCATGCCCGAGTTGGCATCATCATCATCCGGCATGACGTTGGTATATCGAAGCCCTTTTTCCTCACACGCATCGGCGAATTGAGGATGGGTTTCCTGAATGCGTTCATATAAGACATCCGAGCGGCACAAGGGTGTCGCACCACCCTGATCTGCGGCAACTTCACAACTGAAAAAAATCCAGCGAGGGTAGAGTGGTGTCTGTGCCATCTCGTGATGGAAGAAAATGCGTACTTCGGAAGGTGCTTCGTTAGCAGAAAATACTCTGTCCGTTCGGTTGATTCGAACCGCATTGGAAAGCGATTTTTTGTAGGGAAAATTATTCAGCTCGAGAGCGGAAACCATCGCATCAAAATCAACTGCATCTGCGATAGGGAAATCTCGCAACAGAACGGCACCATGTTTGTTGGCAAGATTCAACAAGTCGGCCTTCTGTCTGTTCGTCCATGCGACTGAATCGGCCAATGATGCTTCGCTGTCCTGACAAAACAGTGCGTAAGGAAATACGGTTTCCCCATGCTGCTGTTGTTTTTCTATAGCGACCGCGACTGGAGACAGTTCACTCATTGATTCGATCACTCATAAATTGGAAAGAAAGTATTGAATGCTGGTTCACAGAAATCACCAGGATCATTGAAACGCCGGTTTCGGTTCAGTCCAGCGATGGATGACATTTCCTCGTTGGTGAGCTCGAAATCATGAATCGCGATGTTTTCCTTAAGGCGTTCAAGGTTGCATGTCTTTGGCACTACCGCAGTGCCACGTTGAACTCCCCAACGCAACAGCACTTGGGCGGGTGAACGCTGGTGCTGCGAGGCGATTCCTTTGATTAACTCATTTTCCAAAAGCGATTCGCTGGCTTCGGCCATGTTCAATTGGAAATACGACTGAGCACCAAGAGGTGAGAAAGCCGTTACACCGATGTTGGACTCGTGGCAGAATCGCGTCAGTTTTTCCTGAGTCAGGTAGGGGTGCATTTCAATTTGCAGCATGGCCGGTGGTACGTCAGCCTGATTCAGCAGGTCACGCAGCAATGAACACCCGAAATTGCAGACGCCGATTTCCTTGACCAACCCCGCCTCAACCAGTTCCTCCATGGCTCGCCACGTCTCAATGATCGGAACTCGGTCAGCCTCAACGACGGGGTGTTTCGCATCGGGGTCAGTGAACCAGCCTGGCGGATAACGGTTTTCGATTGGCACATACTTCTGGGCAATGGGGAAATGAACCAAATACAGATCAAGGTAATCGAGTTGCAAGTCTCGCAACGATTTCTCCAAAGCCGGACGAACGTGCTCTTTGCGATGGTAGGTGTTCCAAAGTTTCGATGTGATCCAGAGGTCTTCGCGTTTTACGCTTCCCTTCGAGAGAGCTGCGGTCAAGCCTTCCCCTGTTTGCACCTCATTGCCGTAGTCGCATGCGCTGTCAAAGTGTCGGTATCCGCATTCGATTGCGTCCACGACGACTTGAGCGGTCGACTCCTGTTCAATTTTCCAAAGGCCTAGGCCGACTGATGGTACTTCGCGCCCACTCGCAAGCTGGATCATTTCCTGTCCGATGACTGCGTCTCCCATGGTATCTCAACGCTGTGCTTTTCCACTGCACAGCTCGAATGCAAATATCTGGCGATAATGTAACGGATGACGGGGCATTTGAGGGATGCGGGGTAATGATTTGTTGTTGGCATTGTCGTTGACTTGATTTGATAAACTAAGGGCTTCAAGCCCTTGGTGGGCAACCCCCTGCATCCCGATCGGTCGAGTGTTTTATGAGATGGTTGGCGTTCTGGTACTTGTTGGTTGGTGTCTGGATGCCAGCATGTTTCTCTCAACAGGTGAAAAACACGTCGTCAGAAATGCCGGGTTTTTTGTCTCCAAGCGAATTGAAGTCAGCTGGTTTTCTTCCGTTGTTTACGGGCGGGGATTTGTCGCGTTGGCGAGTTGAGGCAGGGCATCAAGGACACTGGCAAGTGAAGGATGGTGTCCTGAAATATGACGGCAAAGCTGAGCAAAAGAGTAGTTTTGATAAAAGCCTTTGGACACGGGAAGCATTTGGTGAGGTGGAGTTGTACGTTGAGTGGTGTCTGTCAGCTGAGCCTCGGATGAAAGAGCATCCGATTGTATTATGGAATGGAGATTTTCTACGAGATTCAGAGGGAAACAGGATCACTCGCCCGCATTTGGATGCGGGTGATAGTGGAATTTATTTTCGGGGACACTTTCTATGTCAAGCCAATATATGGAGCCAGGTTCTTGGATCAGGTGAGGTCAATGGATATCGGACGAACCGCAAGTTGCCAGTCAAGTTGCGGCAATCCTGTCTGCCATTCAAAAATGCTGATCATCCTCTGGGTGATTGGAACGTCTTTCGAATACGGTTACAAAATGGGCGGATGTCGGTGAATCTAAACGGTCAATCGGTTTTGCAAACCGAACCGCTACCCGACTTGCCCGTGTCTGGGCCGATAGGCTTGCAGCATCACGGGGATCCGATCGAGTTTCGCAACATTTGGGTAAAGGGATTGGCAGCCGATGAGTGATGAAAATGTACGAGCAGGCTTGGTGGGCTTTGGTGCATGGGGACAGCATCATGCCAACGCCATCAAGGTCACCGAAGGCGTCGATCTTGTGGCTATTGCGGCCCGCAGTGATGCGTCAACTACCGCAGCCAAAGAAGCTTATCCCAGTGCAGATGTGTACAGTGACTTTAACGAGCTGATTGCTCGTGACGATCTGGATTTCGTCGATGTGGTCGTGCCCAGCCACTTGCACCATGCAGTAGCAACAGCAGTGCTTGGGTCGGGGAAACACCTGCTGCTGGAAAAACCCATGGGGGTTTCGCTCGACGAATGTGACGACATGATTCGCTTGGCAAATGACAAGAAATGTCTATTTGCGGTTGGGCACGAACTGCGTTTGTCATCCATGTGGGGAAAAGCAAAATCGATGATTGATGAGGGGTTTATTGGCGACCCGTTGTATGCGTTGGTGGAATTGTCACGGAATCCTTATCGTCAGGGAGCAGACGGCTGGCGCTACGATATTGATCGCGTGGGCAGTTGGATTCTCGAAGAACCGATCCATTTCTTTGATCTCGCGCGTTGGTACCTCGAGGCTGCCGGGCAACCTGAGAGTCTTTATGCCACCGCGAATTCACGTCAACCAGAACACCCTGAATTGCACGATAATTTCAGCGCCGTCATGCACTTCACTGGAGGTGCCTATGCCGTTGTCTCTCAAACGCTGGCGGCATTTGAACACCATCAAACTATCAAGGTCACCGGTACTGAGGGAGCATTGTGGGCATCTTGGAGCGGTGCGATAGATCGCACACGCCATCCGACTTTCTCACTGCGGGCATTCAATGGCGGCGAGGTCGTGAATGTTCCCATCGATAAGCCAACGGGTGAACTGTTCGAGTTAGAAGATCAGATTGCAAGAATGGTTGACGCAATTCGCAACGATGTGCCACTGCACTGTTCAGCGGAAGATGGTCGTTGGTCCGTTGCCATGTGCTTGGCAGCCGAGGCCTCGGTCAAGGCTGGAACTAAAGTTGCGATGGCCGAATATCTGTAGGCTGCCTTGGTCAAAAAATCGGTCATGGTGTCGTTGCTTTTCCAGTTTTCTATCGCTGGGATTCGCGGCCTGTACCGGCAATTTTATATCTAAGTAATCTGTTGAGTGTTCATGATCCGGAATCGAATCCTAGGCGAGCAAGCCCTAGTTACCCTTAGCTGACCCCGGCCAGTCTCGCATCCACATTTTCCCCTGCACGCTTCTTCCGTTTGGGGAACCGCCGGCGATAATGAGTTTGCCCCGAATGATTGCGGCGGCAGGCGACGAAAGAGGCATGGGCAGCCTGCCGACTACCTCCCAGACGCTGCCCGGAGCGAGTGCCAGGATATCAGCATCAATTTGCTTTCTGCCGCCTTCGGGTGTTGTGTGGCCGCCGGCCATATAGATCAGGCCACCGTTGATAAACGTTCCTCCTTCGGAGTGGGAATGTCCTTTGGGAAGTTGTGGACCGCGAGAAAATGAGTCGGTCTTCGGATCATAAATGTCGACTCGCGCCTGATCGATCTGGACACTGTCATGATGCAATTGGCCCCCAATTACATGGATTTTTCCGTCGAGAGTCACTGTTGAGAACTGGTTGCGAGGCGCAGGCAGTGGAGCAGCGGTTACCCATCGTGCTGCACCCTTAGCCCATTTGTCGAGGTCGAGCACCCAGTGATCTCCAGCATCCGTGTCGCGATCCGCCTTGACGCCTCCCATGTAGTGCAGTTTGCGGTCTACTAACGCGAGACCGCCTCCGCCGCGTGTCTCTGGCAACAGGGGGGCCGCAGTGAAGCGGTCTTTGTCAATGTCGTAACTCCACACTTCGGCAATCGTGTGGCCTTTGTACCCGTCCTTGAAACCACCCGCAAACCACACGGTCCGGCCGTCAAGCACCATGTTCATATGAGTTATGGCGCTGGGTAAATCCTGAAGCCGTCTCCAGCTATTCTTCTTTACGTCAAAGACATCGCAACGTTTGCTCGACTTTACTCCCGCCGAGTAACCTCCAAAAAAGTACATTTGATCATCCAGTACGACGGTGCCAGCCTCCCACTTTCCCACAGGCATGTCTTGAAGTTGTTGCCACTGCTCTTGAGCACGCGCATGCGTTGCTCTGGATAGATCCATTGTGAACAGTGCTGCAAGAAAACCCGTGATCAACAAAACGCTTGTTCTACGAGATTTGCTTGTTGATTGGCATAGACGAACGGTTTTATGGAGTTTTTTCGTGACGGGGGCAACGTATGCTGGCTGGTTGTCTTGAGCTGAACCATCGATCATTGATCGATCACTTTTACTGGCATTGAAGCTGCCACTTGGGACAATCATTGCCGTGCGTAACGCGATAGTGTTGATGTAGCGTTTTGAAAACATTGTTCGATTTTCAACGCGGCAGTCTTCGTTCTAACCAGTCGGTTGCTCGAGCGGTCCATGACCCGATATTTGAATTGGGGCGATCTCGTGTTCCGTATCCGTGCCCGCCCGTTTCGTACACGTGCAACTCAGCCGGAACCTTTTGTCGTTTCATGTCGGCGTACAGTAGCACACTGCCTAGCGATGTCGAGCCATCGTCATGGGTATGGATGATAAATGATGGAGGGGTGTTTTTGGTGACCTTGATGACCGGCATTAATTTGTCCGTCTTGTTGTCGTACATGTTCCATGGGTAAACCAGCATTGCAAAGTCAGGGCGGAACGATTGTTCGTCAACTTGATCGATTGACTCATATGATGCTTCTTCGTTGGTGATCAGAATCGCACCCACTTGTCCGCCGGCTGAAAAGGCAAGTAAACCAATTTGATCACGGTCCAGATTCCATCGTTCCGCATTGGCGCGAATCCATCGCATTGCCCGTTGGGCATCCTGCAAAGGTCGCTTCCAACCGGCCTCTTGGGCATTATTTGGCAGACGTGTTCGGTAGTTCAGCACAAAGCAAGTCACGCCCAGATCGCAGAGCCAGTCTGCCGCTTCGGAGCCTTCAAGATTGGGGACCACTTTACCGAATCCACCGCCGGGCAGAATCAGGACGGCTGAGCCATTCGCGTTTTTGGTAGCCGGGTAGACGCTCATCGGTGGCCGTCTGATTTTCTCGACCCGAATGATCGGAGGTTTGTCCACTGCCCGCATCGGCAACTGAGTGCCGGTGGTTCGTTCCGTTTCTCCAGGAGCCAAGTCAGGCCAGACAAAGATAGGTTCGGTTGTTAGGGTTTCCTGCGCATGACTGCTCAGGGCAGGCACGCACAACAGTGAAACAATAAAGACTGCGAACAAACATTTCATCAGATCGTCGCCGGGGTTGGGGGTGTCATCAATTCTAGCTGCGAGATTATCGCGTTGTGTCAGCCGGTTGCCAACATGGTGCGGAGTGTCGCCAAGTCTGCTTTGATTGCCGCCAGATGCTGCGGTACGAGATCTGGATCTCGGTGGTCAAGGTATTCTTCGTGCAAGGAGATGGGCCCACTGAAATCGGTGTCAGTGAGCATCTTGAAAAATTTCGGGTCGATACGACCCTTCCCCAAGGGGACGTTGGTGGGCTTTTTGGATTCGTTCCAAACGAAGTCTTTGACATACACGGTGTCGATGGACGGTCGGATCATGTTGAAGGTTACTGGCCAACTCATGCCACCTTCGGCGGTTGCATGGCGAATGTCGTACGCAACTCCGATGTCATTTGGGTGAATGCCCTCTAACGCCATCCGTAAATCCCAGAGCGGGGCACCAAGATAATTGGTTCCCGCGTGATTTTGGTAGACACCGGTCAGGCCGAAGTCATGGTTCATGGCGGCAATTTGCTTGATTTTTGGACGCCATTGATTGATTTGTGAAAGGACGCTTTGTCTTAGATCGTACTTGTAGTACTTCATGCGGTAACGTTTGATGCCCAGCGTTGCGGCTGTTCTCAGGACTCGTGCGGTAACAGGATCATCCGGATCGTTGACGTCCGACGTCAGTACGGTGATTTCGAGGTCACGCTTCTTGAGTGCTTCTACCAGAGCTGGGAGTTTCTGCTCAACGTGCTCTGGCTCGACGTGACCTCCCTTGCGAACGGGAGCCTCAATTCCATCGAATCCCAGTTCAGCGATTCGGTCGGCAAGCTCGTCGAATGAAAGTGAATTGAATGGTTTGGTAAATACACATATGGGGTTTTTTCCATTTCGATTTGTGTCGGCAGCACGCCCCGTTTCTACCTGCGTCAGCAACGATCCAGCAGCGACCGCGGTTGTGACGCTCATGAATCGCCGCCGGTTGGTGCGTTGCTCCGCTTTTTTTGGATCATTCATTTTTTGGCTCCCAAGGAAAGGTAAGCGAACAAATTCCGCAACTCCTCCGGTGTCATGTCCTTCAGAACATCCGTCGGCATCAGGGATGTGCGAATCGCTTTGAGTGTTTCAATATCATCGCGACTGATAACGGTAAGTTGGTTGTCGGCGTTGCGAAGAGTGACCGTTTTTGGGTCTTGTGCTGCGATCATTCCATTGAGGACACGCCCGTCGATGGTCAAGATCAAATAGGATTGAAAACCCTCGCGAATTTCCAAGCTCGGTTCGACGATTGAATTCAGCCAGAAGGTCAGGTTTCCCCTTTCATATCCATCCAGCGGAGGACCCACTTTCTTGCCTTCTCCAAAGAGTTGGTGGCAATTGCCGCAACGTTTCGTAAAGTGTGCCTTGCCTTTTTCTTGATCGCCTGGGTTGGCTGTCAGAATTTCGCGAAGGCGTTTCATTTCTGCGATCTTTTCGGGGGCCGAATCGATTGCTTTTCCAAAAGCCTGTTCGACGCGGGCCACAATTTCAGCATCCTCGTAGGCTCGCAATTGCTGCACGACATCCGGTGGGATTTGATCGCGTCTTAAACGCCATGCATTCAATTCGGCAAGTAGAACGTTTGCCCACGCCGGTCGACTCGCCAGCGTGCGGCATGCCGTTGCCCTGAGTCCGTGTTCCCCCGATATGCGACTGCCAAAAGCGGACACGAGCGTCTTGGGAATGGAAGCATCGTCGTACTGCGTGAGTGACCGCATGGCGACTCGTTGTAAAGCTGGTTCGCTTGTGTACTGGCCCGTTGCCAATCTCAGCAGAGTTGGAACAGCGGTGGGGTATTTCACTTCACCGAGTGTTTTGGCAATTTCCAGTTGAATTCCCAGATCAGCTGATCTGTTTTTCAGAACAGCTGCCGCTTTTTCGGCGGCCTCGGTTTGTCCCTGTCGCATGCCCAGTACCAGTCCGGAATCACCCAACTTGGCCTGGTACGTTTTTAAAGCGTCCTCCAGACTGTCGGGAAGCGTTGGCAGTGATTGTCCCTGAAATGCGCGGTTAAGCCCAGTCATCAATCGATCACGATCATCTTCACTGGGAGCCATTGCCAGTAACTCGGCACAGTGTTGCAGTTCTGTGGGGCTTCCTGATGCTGCGTAACGCTGCATAAGGCGACTAGCGATGTGATCGCGAAAGACAGGCCGATTCCATGTGTTTGAGTCGGTTAGCATGTGCTTGATTTCGGGCCATGCAGAAGATTGGCCCTCGAGTGCCCACCAGATCATTAGTGGCATCTGTGGATCGTTCGTGTCTGCATCATTGGCTAGCAGAGATCGAATGATGGGGAGTGAAACTTCGGCATCGATGCGTTTGGCTGTGGCAGCGAGTTGGCTACGCACTTGCACATCAGGCTCGTCTCTCGCTACCTCGATCAAGGCTTCGTGCGCCCGATGCTGATCGCCCAGCAAGCGAATGACCCAGCGGCGTATGTCGGCGTTAGTGCTCTTTAGCCACTTTGCGGCACGATCGTCTGACAGTTCTTCAAGCAAGTTGATGACCCACAATGCTTCGAGGGATCCTTGGTCTACGAGTTCGGTCAGTTTTTCCACAGTTGTTTTGTCGCCGCGCCAGCCAAGTTCCAGTGTCGCTCTCTGGCGAACCCATTTGTTGGGATGCTGCAAGCATGAAATCAAGTCCTCCGACTTGCGTGTATGGAGATCGCCTTCGCCGTATCCTGCCAGTCCGCCTTTTGGAATAACGCGATAGACTCGCCCGCTTTCTTTGTGCCAGTCGTCGACCGGGCTGACATGACTCAAGCGAGTGTCGTACCAGTCGGCGATATAGACCGCCCCGTCCGGTCCCACACCGGAATAAACAGGTCGAAACCATCGGTCGTCTGTCGTTAGCAGGTTGGGCTGGTCGATGGTTCGATAGGTGGACCCATCAGGCAGGCGGCTGCTGTGCCAGACAAGGTTGTGAAGTGCGTTCGGCGCGATAATCGAACCATCGAATTCTTTGGGATACGCCCCCCCCTCATAAATGCAAAATGCTTGAGGAAAGCGTCGGCCGTCACCTTCGAATTTCATCGGGGAAAAAAATCCAAACGCATAGGGGTTCGTCAGTGGGCCGTGCTTGCCCCAGTTCTTTGCTGAGTAACTGCCTTGGGGGAAGTACCAGCCACGCGTATTTCCGCCATTGGTTCCAGTGAAAACACGACCTTTGGAATCAATGTCTAAGCTGAACGTGTTACCGCCACCCTCAGCATAGATTTCAAAGACGCGAGTTTCTGGATGGTATCGCCAAACGCATTGCCCTTGGAAACGGACGCCTTTGGTGACTGACGAACTGACGTCACCAACTGTCGTGCTACCATTGCTTCCATAGAGCCAGCCATCAGGACCCCAGAGCAAGCTGTTGGCGACGGAGTGGGTATCCTGAAGGCCGAATCCTGAGAGGTGAACCTCGGGCTCCCCATCAGGCACATCATCCCGATCGGCATCGGGGTATCGCAGCAGGTAGGGTGGGTTCAACACCCAGATGCCACCGTTGCCAACCTGCACAGAGGTGGCGATATTCAAGTTTGAAATGACTTCTTTGTGCTTGTCATAAGTTCCGTCGCCGTTGGTATCTTCGTGAACGGTGATCTTGTCGAGTCCGGGAGTTCCTGCGGGCGGTGGATCTGGAACCTTGTCGAACACGGCGCGAAGGTGCTGGTCAAATCGAATGACTTTCAAACCGGCGGGATATTGGTATTGGCGGTACTGCACCACCCACATGCGGCCCCGTGAATCCCAGCTGACGAATAGAGGTTGAGCCACGATGGGTTCGCTGGCTGCTACTTCCAGTTCAAAGCCATCGCGAACGTTGAATTGTTTGACTGCATCAGGTGCAGGGGTTGGTGCGGAGTCGTCCGCCATCACACCTCTACCTCCGAATGTGCGCATGATTTCGGCAACCTTTTCGTTGCCGGCGCGGGTAGTGTCAGGTTCCTGAGCTGGTGAACGTCCGATTAGCAAGTTGTTCGCGAGCAGAGCAATGACCAGAACGGATGGTTTGTGCATCGGTGTTGTCCGTGGTTGGCTAGCAGGGTAGCGGAGGCTTTATCTGGCGGGTGAAAACGATCGAACGCAATCAAACGGTGACGTGCTTGCGTCAGGACGAGTGTGTCTGGCTGAAACGGGTGTTCAGGACAGGATGTTGTGCAACACGTTCCCGTGCACGTCGGTCAATCGAAAATCACGACCACCATGTCGGTAGGTGAGCTTTTCGTGATTGATCCCCAGTTGATGCAAGACGGTAGCCCACACATCATATACTTGACACTTGTCTTGCACGGCATGGTAGCCGAGTTCGTCAGTTGCACCGTGGACAGTGCCACCTTTCACGCCACCGCCGCATAGCCATGCGCTAAAGCCAAACGGATTGTGGTCTCGGCCATTACTGCCTTGAGAAAATGGTGTGCGTCCAAACTCGCCGGCCCAGACAATTATTGTGTCATCGAGTAATCCGCAGCGTTTCAGGTCTTGGATCAATGCAGCGATTGGCTGATCAACTTGAGTAGCCATCGCCCGATGTCCTTTTTCCAAAGCGCTGTGTTGGTCCCAGGGATTGGCTGCACCTCCAGCTCCGATACCTCGTGTCAGACAACTGAGTTCGATGAAGCGAACACCTCGTTGAACCAGGCGTCTGGCGAGCAGGCATTGGCGTCCATAAGACGCTAGGGCCGCATCCTGCGAGTTGAGTCCGTAAAGTTGCTGGGTTTCTGCGGTTTCATCGCTGATGTCACAGAGTTCGGGAACGGCCGTTTGCATCCGGAAAGCCGTTTCGAAGTTGGCGATGGCTGCTTCGACTTGTGGATCCTCTGTCGCGTTCCTGAGAAACTGATTGTCCAGAACGCGTGCAAGTTCTAGTCGCCGCTGTTGAGCTTGCAGACCATCGACACCACGAATGTTGCGGATGGCCTCTTCCTTATCTGCTTTGAGTATCGAGCCCTGATGTTGGGCGGGTAGAAAACCATTACTGAACAAAGCGACGCCACCGTGTGGTGGCACCGCACCGCCACTTTGTAGGACCACGTAGGCTGGCAAGTTTTTATTTGCACTGCCGAGCCCGTAGCTGCACCAGGCTCCAGCGGTCGGGTGACCCATGAATGGGAATCCGCTGTGCATGAGAAAGTTGCCTTGGGCGTGCTCGTTGACTGGTGAGGTCAAGGAACGAATAACGGCCAATTCGTCCGCTTGCTTGCCGACATTGGGAAACATATCACTGATTTCCAAACCACTTTCGCCCCATGGCTGGAATTTGAACGGACTTGCCATGATGTTGCCGTTGTTGTTGAACTGTGTGCGTTCAACACTGACTGGCATCGATTTGCCATGCAGTTCTTTCAGCTTGGGCTTCGGGTCAAACGAGTCAACGTGCGAAACGCCTCCGGACATATAACAAAAGATGACATGCTTGGCTTTTGCTGGATGATGCCCATTGCCCCCGCCTGTTTTCGAGTCCTCGGATCCATGACTGGACTGTTCCGCAAGCAGGCCAGCCAAGGCCATCCCGCCAAATCCACTGGACATTTGCTGTAGCAGACGGCGCCGTGATGTTGCGAATGGTGAGGCTTTATCGGACATAGATGAATTCCTTCAGTGTCAGCATGGTTTTCGTCAAATCAAGCCATGCTTGGCGTTCACTGGGTTTGCCGGTAAGAGGCCCAAGTGCATCAAGTTGCCTCTGTGCCTTGGACTCTGATTCCTGAAACTGTTTCAGCTTGGAAAGTTGTTGCGATGACATGGCTTCTGCAATTTGTTGCTCGGTGATATAGACACCCGAGCCAGAGTAACTTGCAGCGATTTCTTCATCGCTCAACGCTCGGTCGTACAGCGCGGCTCGGTCGATCTTGCCATGAAAAAGACGGTTGCCACTGGCGGGTAAATGGCGGACACCAAAGCTGATGATTGCTTTGCCCGGCAGATAGGTCACTGGTGGCTTGGTGCGGTAGGGCTTGCCGTATCGCTGGCCATTCCTGTATCCCACCACGCGGCCGTCGGGGTGATAAGCAATGGCAAAGTGTACGAATTGATCTACCGCTGCCTTTTCCTGAGGGCCACTGAATGGATTGGTTCGTTGAAAGCCATTACTGCCGGCTAACCACTCACGGGGCGCTTGTTCACCAAAAACGATCGAATCAAAAACAACACCATCTGGTGTCTGGATCGTGATGACACCACCACCACGCTGGTTGAGGTCACTGACTGAGACCCACGCTTCGAGAGTCTTGGCTGTCAGGCTGCTTTTAAGGGGGGCCGTGGTGACATACCCGCTTGATTTGATCACAAGTTGACCATCTTTCACCACGGCATTCCCGCTTGCCTTTCCGTTCAGGGTTTGCATCGTGTCGTTGAGGTCAGAATTGAATTCCCAGCGTGCAATGGGTTTTAGATCGTTCTTTGCATTTGGTTGGTTCTGTTTTGCTTTTGCTGTTAAGCGTTCCCGCACAGGTGTAATGATGGCGTCTCGCTTGGATGCGATTTCTGCTACTTGTTCTTGAAGTTCTTTTGCCGAGGCAAGTTGCTTCGCTAGAGCCGTTTGATTCGCTTCCAGAAAGCTCTTCGTTGTTTTGATTTCCTGTGGGTTGGGATCGCGACTGAATAGCGTCTGGAATAGACGGGTGATTTTCGATTCTGTGTTTTCTTTATTTTGAATATTACTCAGGTCGTTCGCCAAAGAGTTGGCATACCGATTGATTTGTGGATCATTCATCATCGTTAGCGACTGAGCTGGGACGTTTGTCTCGTCACGACGCCCCGTGGTGGTGAATGGTTCCGGGAAATCAAAGACACGTAATAATGGATCAAGGCGGTTGCGAATCACCTGTACATAAATGCTGCGGCGCGGTGTGTTACCGCTGACCGACCTGCCAAACATATTTCGATCGAGCTGTCCGGTCGCAACCAGCAGTGAGTCGCGGATGACCTCGGCTTCAACTCGGCGCACGTTGGTATGGGACAGCAAAGCGTTGTCGGGGTCAGTTTCAAGCGATTTGCGGGATGGCGTTGAGCTTTGTTGCCATGTTTCGGAACTTACAATTAGCTGTATCAGTGACTTCAGTGACCAGTCATCCTGCTGGAAACGATTTGCGAGCCAATCGAGTAATTCCGGATGCGTGGGCTGACGTCCCATGCGACCAAAGTTATCCGGTGTCTGGCTAATACCTTTTCCGAATAGATGATGCCAGATTCGATTCACAATCACACGCCGAGTGAGTGGGTTATCCTCGCGTAGTACGTCTTCGGCTAACTCCAGACGACCACTTTGGGGCGTTGCATAGGGAGTTTCGTCAAACGCTTCCAGGAAGCGTCGGGGTACCAGTTCTGTGGGTTTCTTGTGGTCTCCGCGGACGAACAGTGGTTGAGTTCGGCCCCGGGTTTCATCGAGTCCAGGAACGCGAGTGGGAACCTGCACTTCACTTTCTAGGCGACGATACTTCTGAACCAAACGAGCAGCGTTGGGCAATGATTTCAGATTGTTGGCCAACAAGCCAAGTTGGACAGACTGATTTAATAAATCTGCTTGTGAGTCCGTGATTGAGGTAGTTGACCATGCCACTACCGCGTTGTGCACTGCTTGAACCAACACCTCTCGGAACTGGTCAAAAGTGACGGGCGTTTCGGTGGTAGTGGACAGAATTGCCTGCAGGTATTCAGGTTGGTTACCGGGGGCGGGCAAGCCTTTCTGTGAAAGACGCACTTCCCGCACGCCAAACCACGAACGGCCTTCGTTTCTGGTTAGCAATGGTGCATCTTTTGCAGTAACGATTTCCAAGTGAGCGTCGTCGTCTTTCCAGTAGGACATGTCGAAGCGATGCCATGTCCAAGTCGGTTTTAACGTCGTGACCGGATACACAGTGCCGTTTCTCGGATAGTCCTCGACTACGTACCGCGTCATGGCGCCTGCATTACCAATGGCTCGAATCCATACCTCTTGGTTCTCTTTGACTTCGAAGTCGCGAGAGGTAAGGCGTCCTCCATGCTTTTCGGAAAGTAAATGGGTATAGATTCCGGCTGGGTAAATGGCTCTAAGTGCGTTATCACCTTCTGCCAATACCGAAAAATCACCCGCAGGTTTGGGTGCGTTTTGTAGTCCAACGCCACTTCTGTACCAATCATTTACCGCGTCCTTCGAATTGAATTTCCACGTTTGGCTTGATCCCGCGTCAGTCGGTTTCGCATCTTTTTTCGATTGCGAGTCAACGAGTTTATTCCACTCATCCTCGAGTCTGTCCTTCTGGTCTGCGGTTCTCAGTTGGTCCACTGTTCGGGTTAATGATTCAGGTGGTTGCCCATCTGTGTTTTTAAGATCACTGATCCGTGAATCAAGCGTTGTCAGGGATGCCAGCCAGTCTTCAGCAATGCCAGCACGGATTTGTTGCTTGGTTTTTTTGAGTTCAGTTACGTTGTGTTGCTGGATTTCTGGAGTCTCAATGACCCTGCGTGCGGGGCGGCACGAGGCAAGGATTCCAAATAATGCGTAGTAGTCTTTCTGGCTGATTGCATCAAATTTGTGGTCGTGACATCGGGCGCATGAAACCGTCAGTCCCAGGAACGCTTTCGAAAATACGTTGATCTGGTCATCGATGAACCGGACCTTTTCATCGAGAGCGTCTGTGGGGGCAAATCCGTGAAATACCATTCGCCAGTGAGACGGACCAATGATTGACTCATTGATTCCCATTTTTGCATTGATGCGTGGGTCTGGCAGTAGGTCACCAGCAATGTGTTCACGCACAAGCGTGTTGTATGGAATGTCGTCATTCAACGCGCGAATCAAGTAGTCACGATAGACCCATGCGTTTTCAATCGCCGGGTCACCCTCGCTGCCATGTGATTCGGCGTATCGGATCCAGTCGAGCCAATGCCTTGCCCAGCGTTCCCCAAAGTGCTCGCTATCGAGCAGTGTGTTGATTAATTGGTCTGTGGTTTCCGCGTAGGTCTGTTCGCCTTTGTAAAGATTTTGCCACTTCAGCAGTTGGCTGCGGGTAGGAGGTAGTCCGGTAAGGGTAAGGAATAACCGTCGAATCAGTACGATTGGCTTGGCGGCCTGAGCAGGTTTCAGGTCTGCATTTGCAAGCTTGGATCGAATGAACTGGTCAATCGGATTTCCGTTTTCTGCCGGGGTGGGTACCTCAGCAATCGGTTGAAAGCTCCACCACTGCTTGCGTCGTTCGCGTTGCGCTTCCCATGAAATGGTTGCAGCAAGTTGTTCGGCAGTGGGTGGTTTGTCGCGTGGGTCAGGAGCCCCCATGCGGACCCATGCTTCAAAGTCAGCAATTACGTTGTCGGCAAGTTTTGGCCCATCCTCTGGCATCTCGATACCTTCGATATCATGCTTGAGTATGTCGATTAGCCGACTGGCTGCTGGGTCGCCTGCAACGATGATCGCACCTCCGGTGCCACCCTCCATCGTTGCGTCACGATGATCCAGTGCAAGTTCGCTATCTTGTTGATCGGCTGAGTTGTGACAGGCGTAGCAGTGCTCAATAAGTACTGGGCGGATTCGTGTTTCAAAGAAGGTCAACTGTTCGTCAGTGATTTTGCCATTCTTGCTTTGCTTGAGTGCGGTAGAGTCTTGCGGCATTGCTGCGAATGTCGCGAGCGGCAGAACGCAGAATGCGAGGGCTGCCATCGTCATCACTTGGAAATGAATGAATTGGATTCGGCGTCGCACTTGAGTTTCCTGTCGGTAGGTGCTTTGGAGAGGATCTTTCGTTTGCCCTGACCAACAGTCTAGCAAAATGATGAAAATAGTGCCGATCGAGTGTCGGATCGTTGCGTGATTTCCAACGCAGGATGCGCAGCAGGAATCACGATTCTTCTGTTAGCGGAGGTTTTCGGAAATTAATTTACCAAGTTGCGTGGCGCTGAACGGTTTGTGCAAAATTCCGATCAAGCCGAAGCGTTTTGACAAAGCCGGGCCGTCAATCTCAAAGCCCTTGGCGGTACACAAGATAGTTGGCGGCATGTCGTATTCGTTCTGTTGCTCAGGGGCCAGTCGCTCCAGCAATTCCATGCCGGAGCAGATGGGCATCTGGTAGTCCAATACGAGGAAATCAACACCGCCACGCTGGATCCGCTCGTAGGCTTCCTTGCCATTGCTCACGGCCTCGATCCGCACGCCAAGTTGGCTGATCGATGCAGCAAGCACACGGCGAAACACTGGGTCGTCCTCCGCGATTAGTACCGTGGTGTTAGGGTCAGGATTTTCGGGCGGATGGGGCATGTCAATCAGGTCGATGTGCGGGGGCAGCAATGCGGTCTTTTCTCATTGCTTGGGTAGGCAGGAATTCAGTCGCTGGCGGAGGCATCTGACGCGTGCCTTGGAGGGTGTTCGTTATGAGAGGGATGCAGGCGATATTTGTTTGCCGGATGAATTTTGCATTGGCGTAGTGAAGTAAAACACACCAGTGCGACGCTTGGTTTTCAAGCCAATCAGTCACGAGACGGTGCTTTCGTGTCGCCATTTTAGATTGATTATAAGCGGGTTGACTGTGGGCATGATTGGCGGTTTGGGAAGGTTTTTAGTCACTCCGCGGATTTTGGGCTCCCGCTTGCAGAGGGATGATGCTTTGTTCTGCTTTGCAAAGTGCCGGTTTTGAGTTGAGCTATGACGCGTTTTCAAGGAAACTGTCAGGGTTTTGTTTTGCTGGAGTAACCGCACAACTTACGGCGATTCATGGTGCCAAGCGTGAACCATTGAGAATCCCACCCGGTCGAAGGTAGGCTTGGCGTTCGGGATGACAGAAGTAGGTTCAGGTGATTACAGAGGGAATTCGTGTCTTGCCCTCTCTGAAGGAGCGTGCATTGCTTGACACCCGCACGATAGATAGATATGGTCTCACTCAATGACGTGCAAATCGCTTGCCCGGGCCCCCCAAGGTTCGGGCAGTTTTTTTGTTCGTATCCAGCGGTCGCTCCTTTCAACTCACCAATGTCGATATGAATCCACAAGATATCCTTCGATACGTAGACTCTCTGCACCGTGAGAAGAACATTGAAAAGGAGTTGGTTTTCATTGCGATCGAATCAGCTCTGCAAACCGCTGCAAAACGCCAATATGGTGAGGAGGCTGATATTACGGTTCAGCTCGACCGTGAAAATGGCCGGATTCACGCAGTGCTCGCCGGAGAACAATTGGGTGAGGACCAGATCGGAAGAATCGGCGCACAAACCGCCAAGCAAGTGATCATTCAGAAGGTCAAAGAAGCCGAACGCGACTCTTTGATGTTGGAGTATCGCGAGCAAATTGGTGAGATCGTCAGCGGAATCATTGGAAGAGCAGACGGTGGTGTCGCGACAGTGAATCTCGGTAACGTCGAAGCAATTTTGCCTCGAAGCGAGCAGATCCCAGGTGAGACGTTGCACGCGGGAGAACGTGTCAGGGCAGTTGTTTTTGAGGTCAGGGCCACGGGGAATCGGGTCCGGGTTGTCCTGAGCCGGACACGTCCACAGTTGGTGCAAAGGCTTTTTGAGCAGGAGATACCTGAGATCGGCGAGGAAATTATCTCCATACAATCCATCAGTCGCGAACCTGGCTATCGCAGCAAAGTCGCCGTCAGCAGCGTTGACAGCCAAATTGATCCGATTGCGGTTTGTGTCGGCTACCGAGGAAGTCGAATCAAGGCTGTGCGAGAGGAGCTTGCCGGTGAACACATTGATGTCGTTCGCTACAGCGATGACCCCGAAGTATTGATCCCGAATGCATTGCAACCTGCTGAGGTTGAACAAGTGTTGCTGTGTGACATGATCGGGCGGGCGATTGTTCTTGTTCAGGAGGACCAATTGTCATTGGCAATCGGTCGTCGCGGGCAAAATGTCCGCTTGGGCAGCAAGCTGTGCGGTTGGGATATTGAGATCATGACTGGCTCTGAGCTCGAGGATCAAATCGAGCGAGCGGTCACGGGCTTCAGCCAAATTGCCGGCGTAACTGAGGAAATTGCACAGAGCTTGGTCGAGCAGGGATATCTTTCCTACGACGACCTGTCGGTCATTGAACCTGATCAGTTCGTGGAAATGAGCGGTTTGTCGGCCGAGGATGTTGATCGAATTGTCGAGGTTGCAGAAACCATGGCAGAAGAAGCTGAGCAAGCAGCAGCCGAGGAACGGCGGGTCAGGCGAGAGCGTGAGCAGACGCAGAAAGAGGCGGAAGCAGCGGGTGGAACTGCGGTAGCAGCAACCCAGCCGGCCGGTCAAGACACCGAGGTAGCTGGTTCGAAAGATGCCGAGCCCGAAGAGGCGTCAGCACCTGATTCCGAAGCAACTACTGATGAGGAATCAGCGTCTTCTGCTGATGATGCAGGCGATGAGTCTGCGGAATCAACTGCCGATAAGGACTGATTCGGTGGGTGAATAGCCCATTTATCTTCGATTTGCCCGAAAACTTGCCGGGTTTCCCTAGGAAAGTGCCTTGGCAGACCTCTGCGCCAAGCATGTTTTTCGCTATCGTATGGGACAGTTGGCCCAGACAAGGATCTGGGGAATCGTTGGATGATCCCCGACGTGGCAGGCTTTGGGCCTGCTCCGGCGATGGAGGAATACCAGTATGTGATCATAAACAGACCATTGAACCCGCCCGCGAATCGGGCATTTTCCCGTACGAATATCAACGAATTACAACATTCGCTCGGCGGGTTCCTAAAACGAATCGACAGGATTTCCGCACGTGCCCGCACGCATCTACGCGCTCGCAAAAGAACTTAAAGTTGACAGCAAAGATCTAGTAGATCTTGTCAAGAAAGTCGGTATTACCGGCAAAGGCTCGGCGCTGGCTAGCCTCACCGATGAAGAGGCCCAGAAAGTTCGCGACCATATCTCTGGGGCTGGTAAGCCCGAACCGGTCGCTGCGCCTGCAGCCACGACCGCTCCGACTGCTGTACGAGATGTTGTTCCAACAGAACGGAAGCATGTCGCTATCAAGGTAGGGCGAAGCGCAAGTCGGGGTTCCACGCCCGAAAAGTCTGCCAAACCATCGACTCCCGCACCGAAAACACCGGCGCCGGTCGAGCCAGTGGCGGAAGATACGACGGCAACCGTGGCCCCAGAGGAAAATGAGGAGACCGTCGAAGAGGGGACTCCTGCACCACAGCCATCAAAGCCCAGTTCACTGGGGAGCCGGATTAAAAGTCGGATGGGCGTTCGAAAAGGTGGCGCGGCTGGCAACGACCCTGTTGCTCCTGTGCGACGTGATTCGACGGTTGCTGGCGGAAAGATGCGATCGCTAGATCGGCCGGCCGCTTCAGGTGAGAAGCGAGGTGATTCTTCGAAAGCGAAACGCCGAGAGCCTCGAATCAACGTCAAAATGGCATCCTTGCCTGAGGTTGCTGAGCCGAAGCCCAGCAAGCAGGCCACTGGTGAGCCCAAAGCACAGAAGCCCGATGTCAAGCTTAGCAAGGACGTCATCGCCGGGCACCGCCAAGGGATGCGAGCTCCTCTTGAGGAACTTGCCAAAGAGGATAAAGAAAATAAACGAGGTGCCGCCGCGAAGCGTGGTTCCGGTCTGAGTGGTTTCACGGGTGAAAAAAAGCGTGAAGCTGGTGAAGAAGACAAGCCGCGTCGAAAGCTAGCCGGTATGGCGAGCCCTCGCGCCGAACGGGTGCGTGGTAAAGGCCGCGGGCGAGCTGCTCTTGAACAGGGTGGTGGCTTCGGTTCCCGTTCGGGACGTTCTGGCCGTCACGGGCATAAGCGTCGTAAGGGAGTGAATACCGCAGCTCCTAGGAAGGATGCCGTCGTTCTCGAGCTGCCCTGCACCATTCGTTCTTTCTCAGAGGCTGCCGGCGTCCCTGTTGGTAAGGTGCTTGCAACCTTGATGGGGATGGGGCTACAGGTCGGGTTGAGCATCAACTCAGAGCTCGATCTTGAAACCGCGGAAATGATTGCGACAGAGATGGAGCTTCAGCTCGAATTGAAGGCCTCGGAAACGCTTGAAGACTCGCTGATTACAGGCTTGGAAGAGCAAGAGGACGACCCGGATGCTCTGATGGCACGGCCTCCGATCGTGACCTTTCTGGGGCACGTCGACCATGGAAAAACCAGCTTGCTCGACTACCTGATTGGAATCGATGTCGTAAGCGGAGAAGCCGGTGGTATCACCCAGCACATCCGGGCATACGAAGTTGAAAAGGATGGCCGTAGCGTCACTTTCGTCGATACACCCGGTCACGAAGCCTTCACTGAAATGCGTGCCCGCGGTGCGAATGTTACCGATATCGCAGTCCTCGTTGTTGCAGCTGATGATGGAATCATGCCGCAGACCGAGGAAGCAATCAGCCACGCGAAAGCGGCAGAAGTGCCGATTGTCGTCGCAATGAACAAAATCGATCTCGAAGGGGTCGATTCAAACCGAGTCATGACGCAACTGACCGAACATCAACTTACACCGAGCGAGTGGGGGGGAGATGTTGAGGTTGTTCCAACCAGTGCAATCAAAGGTACTGGTATGGATGAGTTGTTGGAAACACTTCTCACGATTGCTGAACTTAATGAGTATCAGGCAAACCCTGATCGTACTGCCCTCGGTGTTTGTCTTGAGTCCGAGCAGCAGGGAGATCGGGGTGTCGTTGCAAAGTTGATTGTTCAGAATGGAACTTTGAACGTCGGTGATGTGCTTGTTTGTGGTGCATCGCATGGGCGTGTTCGAGCTATGTCGGATACGCTCACTGGGGAAGTTTTAGAGACCGCTGGCCCAAGCACACCCGTCAATGTCATGGGCTTCGATGAGGCACCTGGTGCAGGTGAGAGGTTCCATGTGCTCGATGACATCAGCAAGGCTCGCGAAATTGCCAGCAGTCGTGCCCACGCAAGCAGTCAGGAAAATCTTTCTGGCGTAACGACGAAGGTCTCCTTCGAAAACTTCCAGGAAATGCTACAGGAAGGCCGCCTTGGTCAGCAGGAAGAAAAGGTCAAGTTGAACTTGATCGTGCGAGCAGATGTGAAGGGTTCGCTTGAGGCGATCGATAAAGAACTCAGTAAACTGGATAATCCAGAGGTTGAGGTTCGCGTTCTGCAGCGAAGCGTCGGTGGAGTCACGTTGGCCGATGTCACGCTGGCTTCGGCGTCTGACGCCGTGATTGCAGCTTTTAATGTGATTCCAGATGAGCAGGCCCGATCACTCGCCGATGAACGTAATGTTGAGGTGAGACGTTATGACGTGATTTACAAATTGACCGACGACATCAAGGCGATGATCGAAGGTCGGTTGAAACCGGAAGAGCGTGTCGTTGAATTGGGACGTGCTCTTGTGAAACAGGTGTTCTCGATTAGTCGCGTAGGAAGTATCGCTGGGTGCTATGTCGCACAAGGGTCCATTCAGCGTGGTTGTCGAATCCGGGTGAACCGTGATGGTCGAACCATCGGAGACTACCCACTTGATTCGCTGAAGCGGATCAAGGAAGACGTGAAGGAAGTGCCTCGTGGAATGGAATGTGGTATCCGTCTGTCAGGTTTCAATGATGTGAAGCAGGATGATGTCCTTGAAGCGTATCGAATCGAAGAGGTTGCACGAACGCTCGATTAACATCGTCCTAGCTCAATGCTTTCGGGCATGGGTGGGACGTGAGATGTGAGACACTGAAAAGAAAAGTCGCTGTAGCCAATTGGCGTAGCAAACTGGAAAACTCTGTGACGAGACGCTTGGTTTTTCCTGTTCGAGACGAACGGAAATGCCCGCCCCAGCAGTGGGGAGACGCCCTGAATGCAGAGAATCAAGACCGTGAAAATTGACGTGCAGGCTTTGCCTGCTCCAGCACACCATTCACCATCTGAATGTGCGGCGTTTGAATGTCCACCGTTTGAACATGCACTGCTTGATTGTGCAATTGTGATCCCCGTTAATCCCCAACCCACTTATCCCCTGTGACCAGTAGACGTTTGTTAAAAGCAGCAGAAGCCATTCGAGAGGTGGTTGCTGCGTCAATTCTGACTGAACTGCGAGATCCACGCGTGCAGGATGTGACGGTGGTCGGTGTCAAAGTCAGTCCTGATATGCGGGAGGCACAGGTAGCAGTCAGCATCATGGGCGATGAATCGCAGCAACAGCTTTCACTTCGGGGACTGCAGAATGCCGCGGGCTTTCTTCAGAGTCGGATTGCTTCGCGCATTGAGGCCAGATACACCCCTCGACTGCAATTCGTGATTGACAAAGGCATCCAGCATTCGCTGTTGGTCGGTGAGATCCTCGAAAAAATCAAACGAGAAAGCGATGAGCCTGGTCATGATGGAATGCTTGACCAAGACATGAGTGAAGAAAACGAGTCGACTGCTGCAGTCGAGGTCAATTCAAACCTGACTGCTCAAGACGGTGTTCCGGACGGTCCGGTATCGACAGGACATACCGATGATCAGGCAGAACAATCCGACTCCTCCGGTCCTACAGTCCGGTAACCAAACACAATCGTGATCGCCAAGCGATCCTATCCATTAGTACCTTTGATCTGACAAAACAAGATGTCTGCAAGTAAGCGTGCAACCCTGATCGGCAAACTCAATACTGCCCTCAAGAAACATTACAAACCACTGCCAACCCAGCCTGCTCGTCCGCTGCTTGAGCATGTGCTGTATGCATCTCTTCTTGAAGATGCGCCAGCTGAATTGGCTGACGAGGGCATGGCAAAGTGTGAACAGGAGTTTTATGACTGGAATGAGGTGCGGGTCACCACAGTCACCGAGTTGGCCCAGGTTCTTTCGAGACTGCCTGAGCCATTGGTTGCTGCTCGTCGTTTGAAGAGCAACCTTCAGTCAATTTTTGAAGAGTTTTATACCTTTGATTTGGATCACCTGAAGAAGGAAAATCTTGGCAAAGCGGTCAACAAGTTTGAGAAAATGCCGGGCATGACTCCTTTTGTCCTGAGTTATACAGTGCAACATGGCTTGGGCGGACATTCGATTCCGGTCGATTACTCTGCCATGGTGATCATGCTGACGACCGAAATTGCATCGCAGCCAGAGGCGAAGGGCGGCAAAGTCCCTGGCCTAGAACGAGCGATTCCCAAAAGTAAGGGGATTGAGTTCTCTGGCTTGTTGCACCAAGCAGCAGTTGCATTGAAAAAGAACTTGAAAGACAAAGCAGCGCGAGCCTTCATTGATGCTGTTAGCAAAGGATCCAGCCGCCGTCTTGATGACTGGCTTGTGAGTAAGAAGGCGGCCAAAAAGCGAGTCTTGGAACGCAAAGTGGAGGAGAAAGCAGCCGCCAAAGCGGCAGCAGAAGCGGCAGCACTTGCTGCAATCGAAGCTGCTAAAAATCCTCCTAAAAAGAAGAAGGCAAAGGATCCCGTCAGGAAAGAGGTGCCGGCTGCTGAAGCAGCTGCTAAGGAAACAGCCAAGGCAGCTGCTAAGAAAGCAGCCGCCGACAAGGCCGCGAAGAAGAGTGCGTCCGCCCCTGTGAAGAAGGCCGTGCCTGCAAAGAAATCCGCAGCGAAGAATACTTCTGCAAAGAAGCCTGTCAAAAAGGCAAGCAAAAAGACCGCGCCGGCAAAGAAGGCTGCACCTAGCAAAAAGGCAGCGAAGAAAACTTCGAAGAAAAAGTCGGCTCCTGCTAAAAAGACCACGAAAAAGGCCGTGCCTGGCAAAAAGGCTGCCGCCTCCAAAAAGGTGAGCAAGAAAGCCGCACCAGCAAAGAAAGCTGCAAAGAAAGCGACTAAGAAAGCGACTAAGAAAGCGACTAAGAAAGCGACTAAGAAAGTAGCGGCAACCAAGAAGGTTACCCCAACTAAGAAAAAGGCAGCCACGAAGAAAACTGCCTCCAAGGCTAAGCCAGCCAAGAAAACCAGTTCCAAGAAAACCAGCTCCAAAAAGTCAACGAACCGAAAATTGACGAAGCGTAAGCCACGTTAAGTCGAAGACCGACGTTGGTGTTATCCTTTTGTAACGATGACCGCCGTGGACACTGCCCCGGAGTTGTCGAATGATCCAACTCTCTAGCAATTGATAAGATCTGATATGGCAGGACATTCAAAGTGGGCTAATATCCAGCACCGAAAAGGACGCGTGGATGCCCAGCGAGGAAAACTTTGGAGCAAGTTGAGCAAGGGGATCATCGTTGCGGCTAAAAGTGGCGGCGGAGATCCCAACGCGAACTTCCGATTGCGGAAAGCAATCGATGATGCCAAAGCGGTCAGTATGCCCAAAGACAATATCGCTCGTGCCATCAAACGGGGCACTGGTGAACTGGCTGGTGGAGACCTCGAGGAGATTCTGTACGAAGGTTATGGCCCCGGTGGTGTTGCAGTGATGTGTGAAACGCTCACTGATAATCGAAATCGAACTGGCCCCGAATTGAGATCCATCTTTTCCAAGCTGGGTGGTGAAATTGGAAAGTCCGGCTGTGTCGCCTATCTCTTCGAACGCAAAGGACTATTCATCTTTGACGCCGAAGCGGTTGATGAAGAATCTGTGATGGAGGTTGCCCTCGAGAACGGTGGTGACGATGTAGAAAACACCGACGACGGGAAATTGCAGGTTACCTGTTCACCTGACCAATTTCAGAGTCTGGAAGATGCTTTGCAACAAGCAGAGCTGACAAGCGAGGTTAAGGAAGTGACTCGTCTGCCGCAGACCATGGTTGACGCAGAGTCGAGTATTGCAAAGAAAGTAGTTCGGCTACTCGAAGCTCTGGATGAGCATGATGACGTGCAAACCGTTAGCACAAATCTAAACATTCCTGACGATGCCATGGACGAAGATTGAGGCGTGCTGTGAGGTCATCGACGGCTAGCCTGCCTGGACCGCATGCATTCTCCGCCAATCAGGCGATTTAACGATTCGCCGTTTCTGCGCGAGGGTGACTTTGTGCGGATCAGAATTGGGAAATTCTGCGGTCTCTATGCCAATCCTGCTGCTATCTCAGCGGTGTCTCAAGTCTTGCTGTTTTAGTTGCTTCAGATGTTTAGCGGAGTCTGGGAGACACCTCTCATTCAGTGTTCTCGTCGTCTTGCAGTTCGCACTCGCTGCTGTGCTGCGTTAGCAACGGATGTCACGATGCCAGAATCCGCGTGTTGTGGATGGCCATGATAAATAGATGCACCGCCCGAGCGTGTACTTGTTGTTCTTGTGTTCTATCGCTCGGAGGGGCGATCAGTCGGCTTTTTCTGTGACTGAAAATCCGAACATTGCAAGCAAGCTTGTGTAGAGCGAGTAAAACGTAGGTACTAATAGGAGCACAAGGAAAGTTGCGAGGGCCAACCCGAATGCAAGGCTTGCGGCCATGGGGATTAGCAACTGTGCTTGAAACGACCGTTCGAGCATCAACGGGATCAAGCCAGCAATCGTCGTCATGCTGGTGAGCATGATGGGTCGGAAGCGACGTTCCCCTGATTCGAGAAGCGCGTCTCGGATTGGAACGCCATCTCTCACTCGTGAGTTGATGAAGTCGATCAAAACGATGGAGTCATTAATGACGACTCCCGAAAGCGCGACCAGCCCAAACATGCTGAACAATGTGAGTGGTAGTCCAAGGAACGCGTGCCCCCATACAGCTCCGATCATTCCGAACGGTACGATTGCAAGAATCAGGATCGGTTGGATATAGCTTCGGAACTGCAGGACCAACAAAACGAACATTGCCAGCACGGCGATCCCAAATCCTTTCATCAGGCTACCCACAGAGTCACGGCTTTGCTCGCGTTGCCCCTCCCATCGGAAGCTGACCGCTGGAAAGTCACTTTTCCAAGTGTCAACGTGTTTTTCCTGAAGCTCATTGATGATCCGATTTGCATTTGCTTTGGTTTCATCCAAGTCAGCGGAAATGGTGATTGATCTCATTTGGTCGACACGATTGATTTCTGAGAACCCGCGTTTGTAGTCAATTTCAGCGAGTTCCGTGATTGGGCGTTCGGCCCCGTCTGCTGTTCGAATTCTTATTTCGCGGAAATCAACAAGGCTGCCTCGTTCGTCTTGCGGATAACGCACCATCAGTTTGACGTCGTGACGGCCTCTTTGTAGACGCATGACTTCGGCGCCAAAGTATGCATTGCGGACAGTGGTGCCGAGGTCGGTTGGGGTGACTCCTGTCGCGAGTGCTTGGTCTTTGACGCGGAACTGGAATTCCCATTTTCCGGGAGTGTTGTCATCTGCGATATCGTAGACACCCGCAAATTCACTGAGTTGGGCCTTGACTGCTTCTGTTGCTGCGAGCAGCTGGTCAACTTGATCGCTTGGAGCCAGCAATTTGAATTCGATTGCTTTGCCACCAGGACCGACACCCACAGATCCATAAGTAATACGGTCGGCGCCGGGGAAAGTGCCAGCCTCTTCTCGCCACATTGTCAGCAAATCATCGCTGTGGATATCGCGGACTTCGGTGTCGAATAATTCAGCAAAAATTTGTCCGACGTGGCTTCCTGAGCCACCCCCACCAGCCGCATTTTGAAGATTTGAAATCGTGCCGACATCACGGTACGTGAGTCTGACTGGGCCGGTGCCTTGCCCCTCCACCTTGGAGTTGTAAATGTCCTCGACGGTAAGCCCTGTTTTCTTGGACCTGCCTGCCGCGATCCGCTCGGATACTCTGCTGAGTGCTGCCAGCATTTCACGCGTCGCGTTATCAGTTTCTTCGGCAGTGGTGCCGTCAGGAAATGCAATCGTCGCCTGGAGGTTGTTGTTGTCTGATTTTGGGAACAGAATCGATGGAACAATACCTCCCCTGATCATGCCGCCAGTTACGATGAACATCATGACTGCAACTGCAAGCGGTACGGCCGGATGTTTCAGTGAAAATCTCAGTGTCGGCAGGTAAATCGATTTGCAGATCCAGTCCAAACCGCGTCCTGCTCGTGGACTCAGCCAGTTCAGGGCGATGCCGATTGGCCGGAGAGGGTAAATCACAATCGAAAGACAACGAAAAAAACCTGTATGCCGATGAGATAGATGGCATGGCAAAACAAAAATGCTCTCCCACAACGAAATCGCCAGCATGGCAATGACTGCGAATGGAATTACAGCCATGAATTTTCCCATGACGCCTGAGACAAAGAACATGGGGGCGAATGCAATGATTGTTGTTGTGACCGAAGCGGTTACGCTGGGCATGACCTCAACTGTGCCATCGATGGCGGCTTGTACCAAGGACTTTTTCATTTGCATGTGCGCGTAGATGTTTTCCCCAATCACGATTGCATCATCGACAACGATTCCTAGAGCAACGAGAAAAGAGAATAAACTCAGCATGTTTAGCGTTTGGTCGCCCCAGGCAAGGACAGCTCCAGCTCCCAGAATGGAGATTGGAATTCCTAAAGCGACCCAGAAGGCCAGACGCATTTCGAGGAACAGTGTCAGCACCAAAAACACGAGCAACAGGCCGGAAAAACCGTTGCGCAGTAGTAATGACAGGCGTCCCCGCACTTCTTTACTGCTATCCCCCCAGACTTCGAACCGGTATCCCGATGGTAGTTTCTTGTCGGCGACGTAGGCTTTCACCGCGTCAACCATTGCTAATAGATCCTCTGTTTTGGCACGCTCCACGTTGACAACCATTGCTGGCTCACCATTAATTTCACTGACGGAGGTGGTGTCCTGAAAGTTGTCTTGAACGGTTCCCAGATTGTTAACCGTGAGGACGACACCACTGGTGTCTGTGATCAGTGGTAGTTCACCAATCTCTTCGCCCACACGACGTTTATTCTTGGCCCTTAACAGAATCTCCTGCCCATCAGCTCGTAATTGACCTCCGGGGAGCTCAATGTTCCGATCTCGAAGAATATTAGCGACTTGCTGCAATGTCAGGCCGTAACTGCGAAGCGTTGCCTCGGGAATTTCAACATCGATTTGGAACGGTCGTGCACCCATCATGGACGCCGAAGAAACGGCAGGTAGTCCGAGAATGTCGTCTCTTACTTCCTCGGCCACCTCGCGCAGTTTCCATTCAGCTTCCGGGGAACGCTGGTTGGGGCCAACGATTCCGACCCGGATCGCGGCGTCGCGGAATGTAATCTGCTGAATCAATGGATCTTCTGCGAGTGCCGGAAAACTTGGAATGCGATCGACTTCCCGGTCGATTTCGGCCATCACTTTTTGTACGTCTCGTACATCGCTGCGTAGTTCCGCGAGTACAAAACCCGAACCTTCTTGCGCAATAGAGGTCACCTTTTTGATTCCATCGATGGCGCGGATCGCCTCCTCGATCTTCTGGCAGATCGCCTCCTCGCTGTCTTGTGGGGTGGCACCTGGGTATGGCACCGTAATCATCACAATCTCGAGTTCGAACGCGGGAAATACTTCGCGACGCATGTTCCATAGTGAAACACCACCGACCAGCATCAGGCCGAGCACTAGTACGTTCATTCCGGGCGAGTTTGTAATGGCCCATGCAACAATACGTTTCATGATCAGCTCTCCTGCCCTGCAGTGGTCAGGCGACTGACCTGTTTTTTGGTGGCGTTTGATCGTGCCGCCGGTTTCACAACAGCTGCGCTGGCTCGCGCCGGAGAGGACGCTTGATCATTGATTTCCTCAAAAGGAGAGACAACCACAAAGGGGTTTTGCTTCAGCAACTCGGCAGATGCTCCTGCAATCTCGCACACCCAGAGTCGTTGGTTCTTCCTGCTGAACGAACTCGCGTTGTCGCCTTTCGTTGCGAGGTTGGTGGAACCGCTTAACGGAGCGATCGGGTTGATCCCAGTTGCCAGTGTCACTTTCCCTGGGATCCATTCTTGTGCGGTGAATTTTGTTGGCTGATCGCCATCAGCAGACTTTGTTTGAGTTGTCGTCGCTCGGCCCCGGTCGCTCTCATCCGATTCGACGGAGAGGACAGAAGGGTCTGGCGAGAATTGAAGGATTCGATTATCGACCTGTAGGCCTCTGGCGGGGATCACCATCCATTCTGGACGCGGTTTGATCAATAGTTTCACTCGAACATACATACCACGAACCAGTGCTGTGGCACCGTTGACCTCGCGTGACGCTCCCGTGGCATCGACATGCTGGTTGGGGGCGTCAACGACCACTCGGACAGGCACGGTTCGCGTTGCCGAATCCAAGCCAATCCCGTCATAGCTCATCAATTTGGCATTCCAGTAATATTTCACACCCTCGCGACCAGCCAGCTCATATTCGATAATCGCTTTTGTTTCTGGCAAACTGTAACCGCGGGAATCGGCTTTCTTACTAGGCTCGGTTGTACTGTTTTGGGCAGCTGTTGTTTCGTTGGAGATATCGCCACGTGATTCTTTGGCCTGATTAAGAACCCAGTACAGTTGGTCCATTCGTAGACTCGTTGCAACTTCAGCTTTTGAAGTGTCATCAATGGTCACCAGGGTGGTGCCGCGTGCTACGAACGAATGAAGGTCGACATTCTCGTTGACAATTACACCAGAGATCGGTGCACAGATTTCTGTTCGCTTTAGATCGTTCTCTGCTTTCAGGAGCTGGGTTTCGGCAAGCTTTTCCGAAACCACGATTTTTAGACGGCGTTCCTCGAGCAGGCTAAGTTGGTTTTCAAGTGTTACCAATTGTTGCCTCGCTGCCAGCAATGCCCTTCTTGCTTTATCGCGTTCAGCGGGGCTCGTGAATCCATCACCAAGCTGCATCTGGCGATCGACTTCTCGTTGTTGAAGAGACATGTCCTCCTTTGCGATTTCGATCGATCGTCTGGTATTGTCCTTTTCCTGTTCGACTTCCCGCAATGCCTGATATTCCTGTGCTTTAATCTGCGTGAAACGATCCACCTCAAAGTCGTAATCCGTTGTGTCGATTTTCATCAACGGTGTTCCAGCTTCCACATAAGCGCCCGCTTCACAAATTGGATGCTTTTCAATGATCTCACCGGAGACTTCGGTTGCAACTTGAACTTCGCGGAAGGGGGCCACACTCCCATCGACAATCAGTTCTAACTGTTCGCCCAGAGACGTCAGGGTGCGAAGACGTTCCACGCGAACTTCGCTGAGGGCTTCAAGGCGTGAGTCGTAGTCCCTACCTGGTCCCGGCCTTTTTTCCGTTTCAGCAGTGCCCAAAAGGATCAGGGCAGCAATCCCCCCGACCAGCAATCCTGCGGGAATGATGAAATCAAACATGACCTTTTGACTGGTGTTGGCGAGTCGCGATGTCAAGCTTTGGGTTGGCTGGGGACTATCTGCTAGGTGCGGACTCTCGTCCGGGGTTGGTTCGGGAGGCGAGATCAAAGTATCGACCATCTATGTAGCTTTCGAGGTAAGACTTTCGTCCTGATAAATTCTTTCTTAGTGTTGTCAGTTGCCGCTCGGTTCGATTCGCTGTTGTAGCGTCGAGACGTTCTCGCAGGCTGCCAACATCACTGCAGTGATGTGTTGACTTAATGAGTCAATGTCGTAGTGAAGTTGCCTTTGCCGACTTGGAATCAGTACTTGGATTGCCTGAGCACCCACGCGGTAGTACAGACATTGCCCGACCGTACTGAATGCCAAGTGCTGCAGGGTGTGATCGGGCAATTCTGCCTTGACCAGCAACCTCAGCGTCTCGGTCAATTGGTCAAACAGAGGGCGGAAAAAATCCTCGACGATGCTCTCAAAGACTGGCGTTGGGTTCTGCATCTCTCGCATCAGAAGTTCTGTTTCCCATGCCGATTCCTCTGCTGTCAGCATTCGTGCAAGGAGTGTGTAGACCAATGCCTGCAACGTGTCCTCAGGCTTTTCCAAATCAGTATTAGGAGCTGGAAACCGTTTCGCCCGTGCCAGGCGTAAGTCATGGATCACCTCGCGGTATAGCCCAAGCTTGTCTCCGAAGTGATAACCAACGGAGGCGATATTGACTCCGGCAGTTGAGCAAATCTCGCGAACGGTCGCTCCTGCGTACCCCTGGGTCGCAAAAACCGGGCCTGCGGCATCTAAAATCCGGCTCCGTGTGTCATTGGAACGCTCAGTGGGCCGTATCTCGGCATCGGGATTCCGTTGCGATTGGAGAGAATTGGTGACTGAATTTGCCAAGGCGACCTCGGAAATGCGACTTCGTGACATTTAAACACTTGTTTAAAACAATCGTTTAAATCGAGGAATTGTCAACCGTATTCCCCCGAAAAAAGATCTCTCCGCTGACTTCTGAGCTGTCATTCTGATTCGGGATTGACGGTCCATGGTGAGCGAGATCATCCTTTGGCGCTTAGGGCACTCGCCGCCGGTATGCGAGGGTCTGTCAGATTCCACTCAAGTATGGTGATACGCGATGAACTCCGCTTCTGCTTCCAGCATTCAAATTCAACTGCCCGATGGAACGCTTGCGGAGCATCCGTCTGATACCACTGCCATGGATGTGGCGTTGGGAATCAGCGAGGGGCTGGCCCGCAGCGTGATTGCTGCGGATGTTTCCGGGCTCGTGGTCGACGCTGATCGACCGTTGGGTGAATTGTCGAACGGAACGGAACCTCTCTCTTTGACTTTGTTGACCGGTCGAGATGAAGCGGCGTTAGGAGTACTGAGGCACTCAGCGGCGCACGTCATGGCGCGGGCTGTGATGCGTCTGTATGACGGAGTTTCGCTTGCTTTTGGACCGACCACCGAAGGCGGGTTTTATTATGATTTTGATCTTCCTGAAAAAATCAGTGAGGATGACTTTCCCAAGATCGAAGCGGAGATAAAACGCATCATCAAGGCAAAGGAGCCTTTCGAGCGTTTCATTTTAGACCGCGAGGAAGCGAGAAAACTCTGTGATGATCTGGACCAGGATTTGAAGGTGGAACACATTGAGACTGGTCTTTCAGATCAGTCCAGTGTCAGTTTTTATCGTCAGGGTGAATTTGTCGATCTTTGTCGAGGGCCGCATGTTCCAGATGCCGGCAAGATCAAAGCGATCAAATTGATGAGCATTGCCGGTTCACACTGGAAGGGCGATACATCAGGTCGTCAATTGCAGCGTTTGTATGGCACTGCTTTCTTTGACAAAAAACAGCTCAAAGCGTATCTCGATCAGATCGAAGAGGCCAAGCGTCGTGATCATCGCGTGCTTGGCAAGCAACATGGTCTTTTTTCGATCAGCCCGGAGGTTGGGGCGGGGCTTTGCCTTTGGCTTCCCAAAGGCGCCAGGGTTCGTGTCGCATTGGAAGACTTTTTGCGAGGAGAATTGTTGTCACGTGGTTATGACCCGGTTTACAGCCCGCATATTGGCCGAGTCGAGATGTACGAGACCAGCGGCCATTTCCCCTACTATCGGGACAGTCAGTTCGCTCCTTTGTTCGGCAGTGAGGTGGGCGGCATGCTCGATGCGTGGAGCGAGCGTCTGCAGGAGGGAACGCTTGATTCAGATGGTGAAGACAAGTTGATGGCAGCCGCAGAGGTTTTTGGTGTCAAGCTTGCAGATTATCGCGCATCAGCATCGACTGAATCAAAACGTAAAGTGTTGCATGATTGGCAGGTTAACAATGAGCGTTACTTGCTGAAGCCGATGAACTGTCCGCATCACTGCCAGATTTTCAAAGCGCAACCTCGCTCGTACCGACAGTTGCCACTGCGTTTATTCGAGTTCGGGACTGTTTATCGACATGAGCAGACTGGTGAACTCAACGGCATGCTTCGGGTGCGCGGCTTGACGCAAGATGACGCGCACATCTTCTGCACTGCTGAGCAGGTGGAGCAAGAGTTTCGTGCGACCATTGAATTGACAAAGTTTGTTTTGGAGTCGGTTGGCTTGGACGATTACAGCGTTCAGCTTTCCTTGAGAGATCCTGATAGCGACAAGTACGTTGGAACTGAGGAGAACTGGGATCATGCGGAAGGTGCGTTACGCGGCGTCTTGCAGGGTTCAGGCTTGACTTTCAATGAAGAGCCTGGTGAAGCAGCGTTCTATGGTCCCAAAGCAGATTTCATGGTGCGGGATTGTATTGGCAGGTCGTGGCAGCTCGGAACTGTTCAACTGGATTACAACTTGCCGGATCGTTTCAAGTTGGAATACAACGGCAGCGATAACGCTGCCCATCGCCCTGTGATGATTCATCGAGCTCCTTTTGGGTCCCTTGAACGGTTTACAGGAATGCTGATCGAGCACTTTGCTGGGGCATTTCCGCTCTGGTTGGCTCCGGAGCAAGTGCGAGTTTTGCCACTGAGTGACAAGTCACTTGATTATGCCGTGCAAGTTGCCAAAGAACTGGAAGCCGCGGGGCTCAAGGTGACGGTGGACAATAGTGGTGGAAAAGTTCAGGCCAAAATTCGCAACGCTCAACTTGAATTGGTGAACTACATGGCTGTGGTGGGCCCGAAGGAAGCAGAAGCCGGTCAGGTGGCATTACGAGACCGGATTGATGGTGATTTGGGGTCAATGCCCACCGCGGAGGCGATTGCCCGGCTCAAGCAGGAAATCGCGACCAGGCAGGTGCGGCAGGTCGTTCAAGGTGACTTTTCCGCTGCTGCGGTGGATTCTGACGCGGTCGGAAATGAGTACTAGCAACTGTAGGACGGCGTTTATTGTTTTTTTTGGCGTTCATAATGACGCTTTTTACGGTATTTCTGGCTTAGGACGGCGTTGCTGGTCGATTCCCTTGCAAGCGAATCAGTCTTCATCCCGATGGGTACTTATACTGTTGGGATGCGTTGTTCCAGTGGCGACTTTGCCACTCAGACTCTGTCGCCGTTGGCACTGAGGCTCGGTTTTTCTCTCTATCTGGTTTGGATGTGATGCGATCATTGATCCCACAATTCTGCTTGTTCGTGACGTTTCTGGCGACACCTTCGATTTTCGTAGTGTCTCGAGTGGATGCCGCTGGACTTACCACGCAGGAAAAGAAAACAGTTCAATCTGTGAATGCCAGTGTTTTGAGAGCTGGGAAAAGCTACGCGGCTGAAGATTTCGATGCATCTTCGGAATACATCCGAACCGCTGTCAAGCAGATCGAAGACGCTGTCAAAGGGGGATCGCCCAAGCTTTACGATGCTCTGCTGCCCGCGATGCAGCGGATTGAGAAGGCTCGCACATTGCTCGACTTTGAAGGTGTCACGGTTCCTGCTTTCACGCGGCCCAAGCGACCCGAAGACGCCCCCGCGGAGCCCAAGCCTGGCACTCGTCCTGAACCTGGGAAACCTGAGCCGATGCCTGCTGACGGGCTTAGTTTCACAAAATCAGTGGCGCCGATTTTGTCGGCACGCTGCGGGCGGTGCCATGCATCTGACAGCAAGGGCGGATTCAACTTGGCGACCTATACCGCGCTCATGAAAGGGCCACCAGAAGGTGTCGTCATCTTTGCAGGTGATACCGTGGGAAGTCGTTTGATTGAGACCATTGAAACCGGGGATATGCCGCGTGGAGGTGGCAAAGTGACGCCTGCAGAATTGAAAATACTGAAAGATTGGATCGTGGCTGGTGCCAAGTTTGATGGTACAGATCCGTCCGCTCCGATTGCTGCGGGTGCCACTCCAGCAGAACCGCCACGACCGCGACTCAAAGCGATGCAGGCCACTGGAAAAGAAACTGTCAGCTTTTCAGGAGATGTTGCTCCTCTGCTTGTTGAAAGTTGCAAGGGGTGCCATATCAACGCCATGCGTGCGAGCGGTGGCTTGAATATGGACACGTTTGCCCAATTGCTGCGTGGCGGTGATAGTGGCGATATTGTCATTCCCGGGAATGGGGAAGAAAGTCTGCTGGTGAAAAAACTTCGTGGAAGCATGGGGCTGAGGATGCCCGCTGGTGGGCGGCCAGCTTTCTCTGAGGATTCGATCAAGCTCATCTCAACTTGGATTGATGAAGGGGCAACACTCGACGGTGCTTCGGACAACCAACCGTTGCAGGTCATGAGCCAATTGGCATGGGCTGCGGCTGCCACGCCGGATGAGTTGAGCGATCGGCGTTCGGAAATTGCAGGTGAAAATATCAAGCTTGTTGTTCCCGGTGGGGCTGACCTTACCACCGAAACAACAGATCACTTCTTTGTTGTCGGTTCCGCCGCGCCAGACACGATCAAGCTTGTCGCCGAGCTTGCCGAAGACCAGATGAAGGCTGTGAAATCGGTCGTTTCAGCAGACGCCGGGCAGGCATTCTTTAAAGGAAGAGCGACCATCTTTGTCATGCCCAAACGCTATGACTACAGTGAATTCGCAAAGATGGTCGAGGGACGCGGGATCCCTAACGGGTGGAGCAGTCACTGGAAGTATGATGGGATCGACGGATATGTTTCGTTAGTAGCAACTGACCGTGATGACAGAGATGAAATTGAAGCCCGGTTGACTTCACCTTTGGTTAGCTTGGCGGTCGCTACGCGGGGTGGGGATGTGCCACGTTGGCTCGCCGAGGGAACCGGAAAGGTAATCGCAAAGCGACATGGGAACACAGAAAAGCCGTCTCGTGGTCGAACCCCAAAGACATCTGTCAATCAAGAACTTGTTGAGGCGTTGACTGCGATGGGCAGCGCGAAACAGTTTCTGGATGGCAAGCTGACACCCGAACATTCGGACCTGATTGCGACCGAGTTGATGTCGGCAATGTTGGACCGCGCTCAGCGAAAAGGATTTGACGGGCTGCTAAGGAATTTGAGCCGCGGGCTGCCATTTGAAAAGGCTTTCATTCAATCGTTCGAAGCGACACCTCAGCAGTTTGTCGAGGCGTGGAAACGCTGGCGTACCGGTAGTTGATGCGTCAAGCTGTTTTCGTCGAGGCTGAAGTGACCGAGTTGAGCGACTGCACTTGTGTGGTCTCGCAAGCTGCGGTGGTATTTGGCGGCGGTTCTTTGCGACCCTCTGCAGATCTTTTTCGAGAGCGGCATTTCAGATCGCAGTGAGCTGATTCTGGATGCCTTCTGGGGTGCTCGTCAGAACGAGGCCTGTCAAGCAGAAACGCTGTGGCAGTCAGATCGCATTGTTTTTAGAACCATGCGTCCCCAATCTGTGGTGTGTGCACTGGGCAATCTGTACGTTGAGAGACGAATTTGAGGGTGCGCCCCGGTGACATGCCATCGCATTCGCGTTCTGATGGTGCAGCAGCAATTGAGTCTATCCGTGGGTGATAGGTTCAGAGCTTCAGCAGGTTTTTCTTTTCCCGATGTCTGAGAAAATACGTCTAACGCAGGTGAGATAATGATTGTTGTGATGGAGACCAGTGCGACAGATGCCCAGGTCGAGGCGACCGTTCAGCGGGTGGAAAGCATGGGTTTGAAGGCGAATGTGATTGTTGGGACGGAACGCACTGTCGTGGCCGCCATCGGGGATAAACGCGAACATTTTAAAGAGTCAATCGAAAGCAGCGCGGGTGTATCTGCGGTCGTTCCGATTGCGGCGCCCTACAAGATGGCAAGTCGTGAGGTTCAGCACCATGCCAGCCAGATTCGTGTGTTGGATTTTGTTGCTGGAGCTGGTGAGGTCGGCATGATTGCTGGGCCGTGTAGTGTTGAGAATGAAGAGCAGATTCTGTCGACCGCAAGGGCGGTCAAGGCCACAGGAGCAACCGGCCTGCGTGGGGGAGCCTTTAAACCGCGAACCAGTCCCTACAGTTTTCAGGGACTCAAAGAAGACGGCTTGAAAATGCTTGCCGCCGCCAGAGATGAAACGAATCTCGCCATTTTCACTGAGGTGATGGGAACAGACGATGTTGATTTGGTTGCCCGGTATGCCGATGTATTGCAGGTCGGTGCTCGAAATATGCAGAACTATCGCCTGCTTGAGGCCGTTGGGGCCGCTGGCAAACCAGTGCTGCTGAAAAGAGGTGCATCAGCCACGATGGACGAGTTCCTGTTGGCTGCGGAATACATACTGAATGAGGGCAATGACCAAGTCATGTTGTGCGAACGGGGGATAAGAACCTTCGAAGGCCACACGCGTTTTACCCTGCCACTTGCCAGTGTCTCGTATTTGCATCGGAAGACGCACCTGCCTGTGATCATCGACCCAAGCCATGGCACAGGACATGCTTACATGGTCCCCGATATGGCGGTTGCCGCCGCTGCAGCTGGTGCAGACGGATTGATCATCGAAGTTCATCCTGATCCCAGTACCGCGTTGAGCGATGGGTACCAGTCTCTGACCTTTGACGAGTTCGAAAAGACCATGAAGCGGTGCAACGCTGTCGTGGATGCTTTGCGTGCTGTGGATGCCTGAGGAAAATAGGAGTCAATGTCATGAATGCACAGGATAAAACGCTAGATCAGTATCAGCAGTTTATGAAAATAAACGCGGCTGCACATCTCTTTCGCAGTGCTCGTGAACTTGGATTGCTGAAGGAGCTGCGAGAGGGGCAGCGGACTCTCACGCAGTTGTGTGAAAAGCTATCTCTCAAACCGGGTGCCACGAAACTGGTGCTCGATGCTTTGGTTGCCAGCAGCATCATTGAGAAATATGAAGAAGACTATGCTCTGTCGCGGGTAGCTCACTTGCTGTGTCAGTACGACGAAGACTTGGGAGATGCTACTTGGAATCGCTTGGTTGGGCATGTGCGGGAGGAATCCGGCGAGACAGATGCAAATGATCAAGCTTTTCTGAATTCGTTAGCTGCCACGCAGTGGGTGCATACACCAGCCGCGATGCAGGCAGCTGAAATGCTCGATGTGGGCGGTGAGGATGAGATCAGTGGGCCGAAAATTTTGGATCTTGGTTGTGGTTCAGCGGTTTGGAGTGCTGCGATTGCACACAGTGACCAGAAGGCCACTGTGACCGCAGTTGACCATGCAGCAGCACTCAAGGCCGCTCAAAGCACTGCTGATTCCATTGGTCTGGGGGATCGCTTTTCCGTGTTGGAGGGAGATCCCGTTGCGGTAGAGGTCGATGAAAGAGGATTTGATCTCGTTTTGGTCGCGCAGCGATTGAGCTGCTTGGGGCTAGACGAGGGGAAAAAACTGCTTTTCAAAGCGGCTAAATCACTCAAACTCGGCGGTAAATTGGTGGTCATTGACCTGTTCCGCGGGCCGGCGAAGCCGGATATGAGCGAATGTGTAGAAGCTTTGAAGCTGGAATTGGGGACACAACATGGCAGCATGCGGACGTTGGAGGCGATTCAGGTTGAGCTGACCGAGCTGGGGCTGGAGAACGCTCAGGTCACCTTCCTGCCCGATAGCCGGGTGAATATGGGAATGGCAGTCGCAAAACGACCGTCAGAGCAGGCCTGATCGTTGCCGATTCTGGCTTTCGGAAGAGAATTTGCTCGGTTTCGAAAAAACCACCGTTGGACGCGTTGACGGAATCGGGCTGCTCAACCTACGATACGCGGCTCGAAATCAACCTTTTGGAACTAGACCGGAAGAAAACAGCGATGGCTGTCCCTAAACGAAAACACTCTAACAGCCGAACTGGTAAACGACGCTCACATGATCGTGTGAAAAAGCGTCAAATCAGCTACTGCCCTCAGTGCAGCAACGCGGTACCGACCCATACGATCTGCCCTAAGTGTGGATATTATCAGGGCCGTACTGTCGTCAAGCACGAAGACAGCTAATCGGCACCGTTCAGTAATGAAATCTGTCGGTATCCTCTTCCCCGGACAAGGTGCGCAGGCGATCGGCATGGGCCGGTGGCTTTGCGAAACGCATCCGGCTGCAAACAGCTTGTTCAATCAAGCCTCGGAAATTCTGGGCTACGATCTTGGTGAGTTGTGCGCCGAAGGCCCAGAATCGCAGCTCAACGAGACTGTCTATAGTCAGCCAGCCTTATTCGTTGTCGGAATGGCAGCGGCGACCGTGATGCGCGAGCAGTTCCCTGACAGGCTTGCTGCCGTGAAAGCTGCAGCTGGACTAAGTCTCGGCGAGTACACGGCGGTTTGCTTTGCTGGTGGGTTGGACTTTGCCGACGGCTTAAGGCTAGTTCAACGACGCGGTCAGGCGATGCAGGCTGCCGCAGATGCAGTCCAAAGCGGGATGGCCAGTGTGCTTGGATTGGACTTGAGCGCGGTAAAACAGGTTTGTGACGATTGCCGGCATGAGGGCGAGGTGTTGCAGCCCGCCAATTTGCTCTGTCCAGGCAATATCGCCGTTTCGGGACATTCCACCGCCATCGAGCGTCTCATTCCTGCCGCGGAAGCTGCTGGGGCGATGAAAGTTATTCCACTCAGCGTTGCCGGAGCCTTTCACACGTCTCTGATGCAGCCCGCTGTCGAGGCACTTCGGGCCGCTCTGGAAGAGATTCCAATTCGTAACACGCAAATTCCCGTTTACAGCAACGTAGATGCTAGCCCTCATCAATCGGCCAGTGAAATTCGTGAACTGCTTAGCCGCCAAGTGGTTGGCTCGGTGCGTTGGGAAGATTCGGTGCGCCGGATGTTGGAGGATGGGATCGACGGTTTCGAGGAAGTTGGTACCGGACGCGTCCTGCGTGGTACTCTCAAACGCATCAACCGAAAGCTGCCAACCGATGGTTTTGGGGATGGTTGAGCCCAGCTGTCTCCCACTTACCATTTCACTAACCATTTTTTTCGCCCTGCCGCAATGACGTTTTCGGTCAGTGCGAGCTATTGAATTCCCTCAACATCGCGGAACAACTTATGGAACTTTCTTTCACGACGGACCTGAAAGATCAGGTTGCTGTAGTCACGGGAGCCTCGCAAGGGCTCGGAAAAGCGGTTGCCATTGCTTTGGGCATGAATGGGGCTACAGTCGTCTGTCTGGCCCGGAATGCCGATAAGCTGGCTGCGACTGTGTCGGAGATTGAATCTGCAGGAGGGGCTGCTGAGGCCGTTGCTTGCGATGTTACCGATAGGGCAGCAGCCAAAGCAGCCATCGAAGGCGCAAAAGATAAGCATGGCCGTCTGGATATCCTCGTGAATAATGCCGGAATTACCCGCGACAAGTTGATGCGGGGCATGTCCGACGAGGAGTGGGATGACGTGATTGCCACCAATTTGACTAGCTGCTTCGTCTGCTGCCGAGCCGCTGCAGGCATCATGAGGCGGAGCAAATACGGCCGAATTATCAACATGGCCAGCATTTCGGGGCTGATTGGTAACCCAGGCCAAGCCAATTATTCTGCCAGTAAAGCGGGGATGATTGGGCTGACTCGAACGCTTAGCAAAGAGCTGATCAGCCGTGGGGTCACCGTCAATGCCGTGGCACCAGGCTTCATTGCCAGCGAAATGACCGCAGAATTAGGCGATGTGGTGCTCGAAGAGGTCAAAAAGCGGATTCCTGCCAAGCGTGTGGGCACTCCGGAAGACGTGGCTGCTGCGGTGCTCTTTCTCGCATCGAAGAACGCTGGGTATGTCTCTGGGCAGACGCTGGTCGTCGATGGTGGCATGATCGGGTAGACTCTTTACACGAATTGTCAAAACGGACCGTGTATCTTGCTGTCTGTGTATTGACGCCTTTTGCTTGTTTCACCTATCCTTTTCCGCGAATGCGATTGAGTGCAACCGGCTCTGTTCCTCGGGACGGCAATGTAGATTGTCTCACATCGCTCGCCCAAAATTCTACAAAACAAATACTTTCAGCTTGCTGACATCCCCTAGAGACTGCTCATGGCTACCGTTGAAGAACGCGTGATCGATATCGTGTCCGAACAACTCGGCGTGGATAAAGAAAAGATCAACCGCGAAACATCCTTTGTTGCCGACTTGGGTGCGGATTCACTCGATACCGTGGAATTGGTAATGGAACTCGAGGAAGAGTTCGACATTAGCATTCCCGATGACAAGGCCGAGGATATCCAAAAAGTTGGCCAAGCGATCGATTTCATCGAAACGAATAATGGCGACGAAGACGCCTGATCGTGCTCACCTAAAGGTGACTCGCTTCTGGTTTAATCGAAACTGCCGCCCCTAAATTCGAGTGCCCTCCGCGGCGTAGTGTTTCGCGGGCGGCATTTGTTTTATCAGCTGCCCTTTGCAATTTTGGGCAGATACCTACCTATTCAGCATGGAACATTCGTCCAAGGCATCCGAATGCAACAAGAATTGCAGCGCCGCATTGTGGTCACGGGCGTAGGCGTCGTCTCTCCGTTGGCAGTCCAAGTCGACACGTTTTGGAGTCGTCTAACAGCAGGCGAGAGTGGCGTCCATAAGCTCACAACTATCGACACAGATGCGTACAAAGTTCACTTTGGCGGCGACATCCCAGACTTTGACGCGACTGATTGGGTTGAGAAACGCGAGGTTAAGCGTCTTGACCGTTTCACTCAGTTTGCTGTTCATGCGGGTGGCCAAGCCATTCAGGACTCAGGGCTGAACTTTGATCTGGTTGACCGTTCCAAATGTGGGGTCATTCTCGGGTCAGGCATCGGCGGGTTGGGAGAGATTGAAGTTCAGATCCAGAAAATGCTCAGCAAGGGTCCCGAACGAGTCAGTCCGTTCACCGTGCCAAAAATGATGCTCAATGCCGCAGGTGGCAACCTTTCGATCACTTATGGTCTGAAGGGTCCGAACTACGCGGTGGCCACGGCATGCGCGAGTGCGACCAACGCAATGGGAGATGCACTGCGAAGTGTGCGACTTGGCGAAACCGACGTCGTTATCACTGGCGGTACCGAAGCTGCGATCACTCGCATGGGATTGGCTGCTTTTCAGAACATGAAGGCATTGTCGACACGCAATTCAGATCCTCCCGCAGCAAGTCGGCCCTTTGATGCTGATCGCGATGGTTTTGTGCTCGGTGAGGGAGCCGGCTTGTTGGTATTTGAGGAATTGGAGCATGCCAAGGCTCGTGGAGCACGCATCTATGCTGAAGTGCTCGGTTACGGAACGACCAGCGATGCTGGTCACATCACTGCTCCAGACCCTGAGGGCAAAGGTGCTGCTGCTGCGATGCGGTCGGCCATCAAGGACGCCGGCGTTTCACCGGAAAATATCGATTATATCAATGCACATGGCACAAGCACTCCGCTGGGTGATAAGGCAGAGACTCAGGCGATCAAAGCTGTCTTTGGGGATCATGCCTACAAGATGAAACTCAGTAGCACCAAGGGAGCGCTTGGGCATTCGCTGGGAGCAAGTGGTGGCATTGAAGCTGTGATTTCGTGCAAGACGATTCAGGATTCATTGATCGCGCCCACGATCAATTACACCACGCCAGACCCGGAATGTGATCTGGATTACACCCCTAATCAGGCTGCTAGCTGCGAAGTGAATATCGCTATGAGCAACAGTTTCGGCTTTGGTGGTCACAACGCCTGTATCCTGTTTCGCAAGTATTCCTGATCGGTTCTTGGCTGGTTGCATGAATTCCTGATTGATGATGTTTCGCAATGACTGCACGCGGTCGTGACCAGGCAGTCCTCGTAAGATTGTGTCCGTGAGTTGGCTTCTTTGTGATTCCTTCGCTTTGTGATTCAGCAGACGGGCTGGTTCAAGTCCTCACTCTACACTCGGCGTATAAGCATGGCTCAGCCACTTCTCGATCGTTCCGAGTACGTCGAACAGGCCTATCTTTATCAAGTCCTGCGAGAACGTGCTGAGATCGAGATGCCCATGCAGGAACTGTTGGAGCAGATCCGTTACGAGTTGTTGACCACAACTAAGCTTCCCCTTGCGATCGACTATTTGCTCACAGAGCTCAAGCACTCCGGGCAGATGGCACCCGCGATGAAGAAACTGGCTCACTATTTCACTCCGTTCCAGACGTACCTGGTTGAAGAGGCGGAAAAAGAGTCGGGGCGATTCACAATGGGGACCGCACTGCAGGTGCTCGAGGGTGAAACCAAGTATCGGACCACTGACCACAACGAAGCGGGGTTGTTCTTTTATCAGTTTGAAGTCCTGTGCAGGAATCGCCTCAATTACGATCGGGGTTTGACCGCCATTAGCAATGAACCCACGTTCGATAGAAAGTGGACTACGTGGATTCTGATGCTAAGAGCCCAAGTCGGGTTGGTTGATATTGCGGATCTTTTATTCTTGGCGAGTGATGAATATCGAGCCAAGTTAGAGGAGGCGGGGCACTCGGTTGAGGGAAAAGGGCCGTTTCTTTTCGGGCGAAAAGAAGGACGGATTGCTCTTGGGAATCGCAGGAGAGAACCGATTTTTCTCTTTGCGGCGATGCAACGTCACTTGGGCTACCCTGCGGTGCCACGTCCCAAACCCGTTGATGAACGCAAAGATGCAATCCCGCAGCTGATGCGCAGGATGGAGCGATTGGAGTCACGTATCAAGCTGATGGAAGAAGAACGTCGTACCGGGATTGATATCACCAAATTCTACGCCGATCAGAATGGAAATGGCCCGCCGGATTTTGGTGATGAATGATGAGCAGGCTCCAACGATTCAGTGGTGAGTGCTTTGGTGTTGATCGGTGGAGACACAATATGAAAAAATGCCACCGAGGCTATTGCTCCGGTGGCATTCGCAGATCGTTGGAATCAGTTCAGTACCTTACGCACTCTTTGTCGTAGGCATTTTGAACAGATCGCTTGAGCCAGTGACAATGCTCTCATCAATTGTAAAGACCGTTCCATCTTCCTGTTCTGGCAAGTCGTACATGATGTCCAGCATTACATCTTCGAGGATTCCCCGAAGACCGCGGGCCCCGACACCTTTGGCAAGTGCCTGTTGAGCGACATAGTGCAGTGCACCATCGGTGAATTCTACGTCGCAGTTTTCCATTTTGAAGAGAGCCTGGTATTGTCGTGTCAGAGCATTCTTTGGCTCCTTCATGACTCGTACTAAGCCTTCTTCGTTCAGAGGCTGTAGGTAGCTCACCACTGGAAGTCGGCCAACAAGCTCAGGGATCAAACCGAATTGAAGAATGTCTTCGGTTTGAACTTGAGTCAACAGTTCTGACTCTGACTGCTCATTGCGGACACTCTCGCCACCAAACCCGAGGGTTTTGTGCCCAAGACGCTTGCGGATGATGTCCTCGATTCCGACAAAAGTACCGCCAACGATGAACAGAATATTGCTTGTGTCCATCTGGATGTACTGCTGCTCAGGGTGCTTGCGTCCGCCTTGGGGGGGAACGTTCGCCACAGTGCCTTCGAGCATTTTCAACAGGCTCTGTTGCACACCCTCGCCCGATACGTCACGGGTGATGGACACGTTGGCGCTCGTCTTGCCTATCTTGTCGACTTCGTCGATGTAGAGAATACCTCGTTGAGCGGCTTCGACATCGAAGTCTGCAGCGTGAAGCAGTTTGAGAAGAAGGTTTTCTACGTCTTCACCCACGTAACCGGCTTCTGTCAGTGTGGTCGCATCACCAATCGCGAACGGTACATTCAGCATGCGGGCGAGTGATCGTGCTAGCAGGGTTTTTCCACTCCCGGTAGGACCGGCGAGGAGAATATTGCTTTTCTCGATTTCGACTTCTGAATCGCCTTCCCATTCGCTAGTCAGACGCTTGTAGTGATTGTGGACTGATACTGCGAGCACTCGCTTTGCCGCCGTTTGCCCGATCACATACTCATCAAGGTGCTCTACGATCGACTTCGGCGAAGGTATTTCGTTGAACAATGATTTGGTCGGCCCGCGCCGACGCTCTTCTTGATCGAGGATCGATTGGCAGAGCTCGATACACTCACTGCAAATGTAAACATCGCCGGGACCTTCGACGAGAGGTCCCACGTCACGGTAACTCTTTCTGCAAAAAGAACAGAAGGCGTTCTTTTTACTTGAGGAGGAAGTTCCGCGGCGAGAGGTTGGGTTATCCTTAGAGGGCATACACGACTCCTAGTTTGCGATCGGCTCAATTGCAAAGCAGTTCAGTCGAATGCCTTTTCCTGAGCTTTCGCTCGGCATTCATCCTGTACCGCAATCACAATGTCCGAATTTCGCTTCAACGGTTTCGGGCCACGACTCGAATGCTTTCCCGGTCAGCTTCCAAATTGGAAGCTAGCTGAGATGGGTCATCCGTATCCTCGAAAGCTCGAGCCTGATGTGGTTTGGGTTCAAAAACGATTTATAGTTTCCGAATGTAAGCCCAGCATGGAATTGGGAGGGCAAACAGGCGGAGGGGTTGTCCTTCTAACATTCAACTTGAAAACGAGTCACGGCATTGAATCTAACAAACAGCTTGGACGCGATCGGTGACGGATCATGCAGTTGCGACAGGTCGTAACGATGATTCGTCGGGAAGGGATTGCGGACAATTGATGGGTAAATTCTAAGTACTGGTTGAGTGATCCCCTGTGGGAGATCACTCGGTTGAGCTCGTTTCAGCGGAAGGCTGATGGCTTCTCGATTGTATTGTTCGGAATTCCTCGTCGCTGATGTCACCTTTGGCATGCATTTCTTCCAAGTTTACGACGCCCTTCTGAGGGTCTTCCCGGTCTTCAGCCGCGTAGTCCCGAAAGATTGACACAAGGTAAACACCAATCACAAGCAGGACGCATAAGATCAGCAGGGAAAACCTAGCCTGATAAACACTTGTCGTCAAAAAATCTGTTACGACCGTCACTTGAACACCTCATTTTCGTGACCCACATAGTCTGCATTGTCGTTGTGTTGGGGCACACTTCACTCACCCAACTCAATCGGGGCAATCAACAGGTCAGGTTGTTTTTTCTATGTTATTGCTGCGATATTTCAAGCCGCCTTCGAGTGAGCGTTCCGCGTGATCTGGGTGCGAACGCTGTAGCGGTTGGAAACAACGTGCATTAATGATGGGACTTCGGTGATATTAGGTTTCTTTGATTCTGTGGCGGTTAGCTTTTGGGCTCTCAGCCAGTGGTGCCTTTTTGATTGTGTGGGGCGCAGCGTCTCAAGGCATCGGGATACCCCGCTTCACGGTCTCAAGGCTGCTGGGCTTGCACCACTCATTCGGCAATATCATGCTTCCCTGCCGTTACCGCTCCACTGCACTCGAATCATAGGAGTGTCCAGTGGGTCTGGTCCAGCATTTTCATCGGTTCTTGTCGTGTTTTTTCTGTTTCACGCTTTGAGAGCGTGTTTCACG
>Ga0315322_10000092_pt1 | contig 54369 bp, 48 predicted proteins | sample M110021515metaG_FD_203461 | JGI IMG/M metagenome (GOLD analysis project Ga0315322, IMG submission 203461) | Ammonia-oxidizing marine archaeal communities from Monterey Bay, California, United States - M1 100m 21515 | ecosystem: Environmental > Aquatic > Marine > Intertidal zone | place: USA... | reverse complement strand
TCAGTTCCTGAGTAGCGATGCGGCCCGGCGAATAATCAGTACAAGCGGCTATTCAGCTCCAGATCCGGGGAGTTAAGACTGTGCTTCCCATGACCCTAAGCCCAGATGATATGACCGCATTTCTGATTACACTTAAGCTAGCAGCGGTAACTACTTGCATTTTATTGGTGATTAGCACTCCGCTTGCCTGGTGGCTTGCTACTACTCAGACACGTATCAGAGGGCTTATCGAAGCCTTGATAGCCTTGCCATTGGTATTGCCACCCACGGTATTAGGCTTCTATCTGCTACTGGCATTGTCCCCCGACGGAGTTATTGGCGGCTTTACCGGGTTTCTTGGGCTGCCATCTTTAGCGTTCTCGTTCTGGGGCCTGGTGTTAGGCTCAGTCATCTATTCGCTGCCATTTGCCGTCCAGCCGCTTCAGAATGGCTTCCTGAACGTTGGCAGAAGCACTCTGGAGGCTTCAGCGTCACTAGGAGCCAGCCCGCGAGATAGATTTACGTCCATCGTGCTGCCATTGTCCAAGCACGCTTATCTAACCGCAGCGGTGCTATGCTTTGCCCATACGCTTGGGGAATTCGGTGTAGTGCTGATGATCGGTGGAAACATCCCCGGCGAGACCCGCGTCCTGTCAATTGCCATTTATGATCATGTGGAGTCAATCCAATACCAGAATGCCCACCTGCTATCCGCCAGTCTGTTGGTGTTCTCGGTAATGATTCTGCTGCTTGTGTACCGCGGGAAACGTCAGCAATTTTCGGTAGTTAAAGCCTAATGATCGAAATAGACATCAAGTTAGGCAAAGCCAATTTCTTGCTGGATGCCCGATTCAAGATTCCGGCTTTTGGAGTAACCGGTATCTTTGGCCCGTCAGGCTCAGGTAAGACCAGTCTGCTCAGAGTAATTGCCGGACTGGAGACTACAGCTCAGGGAAGGGTTAGCGTGAAGGGAAGAGAGTACCTAAAAGCAGATAGAGCCCTGGCCGCCCATCAACGTCGGGTAGGCTTCGTTTTCCAGGATGCCAGACTATTTCCCCATTTAGACGTGGAGGAGAATCTGCTATTTGGCAGGAGGCGACTCAGAAAACCGATTATAATCAACAGGTTAGAGGAATTTTACGAGCTATTAGGTGTCACCAGCTTGCTATCCAGAGATATAAGCGGCTTATCCGGCGGTGAGCAGCAACGAATAGCCCTGGGCCGCGCATTATTAGCAGAGCCGGATATATTGTTAATGGATGAACCGCTGTCGGCGCTGGATCAGGGTACTCGCAAGCAGTTAATGTCCTTTCTCGAAGAGCTTTTCCAACAGCTTGAAATGCCTGTTTTTTATGTCAGCCATTCCAGTGAAGAAATTGCCCGTCTGGCAGACCAGCTGGTGGTTATGGAGGGCGGGCAGGTCAAAGCCTGCGGTGACATTCAGCGAGTGCTGAGTCTGGTGGACAGCGATCTGGCGCAGAGCGATTCCTCTTTTTCTGTTATCAATGGCGTGGTTCAGCAAAGTGTAAGCGATGATGTCACGCTAGTTCGCAGTGAAGGCGGGCAGGAACTGCTTCTCCCTGGCGCAGCCCAGCCCGGCGACATCGGCAAGCAGGTTCGACTCAGAGTGAGAGCGAGGGATGTCAGCCTCTGCCTAGAGAAGCCCGGCAGTAGCAGCATACTGAACATACTGCCGGCCCGGGTTGTAGAAATTGCCGAGCAAAGCCAGCGAGGGAGCAGGACCGTCAGACTGGACATAGGTTCCGGCGCAATACTGGCGAAGGTGTCTGACTATTCAGTGAAGCACCTGAAACTGGGGCAGGGCATGGAGCTCTACGCCCAAATAAAGTCCGCGGCTCTGCTTAATTGAAATTAATAATCTTTTTTTCAATTAGATATATTTTTTATTAAAGTAATTTACAGAATAGGGGCAAAACTCAGGGCTGTATCAGTATTACGCTGGATGCTTTGAAAAATGCGCAGACTCTAGAGCCTTCCACCAGCCCGAGCCGCTCGATGCTCTTACTGGTGATAACCACGCTCAGCGTCTTATGCTCACCTACGGATACCGCTAGCTCTGTATTTACCGGCCCCTGGTGGATTCTGCTAACCGTACCTGCCAATAGGTTTCTGGCGCTCACAAGTGGAGCCGCTTTACCAATAGACAGAGTGATGGCTGAGGCTTTAACGAGGGCGATTACCGCTTTGCCCGGTTGTAGATCCATATCCTCGCAACTCTGCCCGGTTACGGTAGCCACTATAGGGAGGCCGTCCTCAAGCTCCATGCTTACTTCCGTATTCACCACCCCTGAATTTATTTCAGTGATAGTACCGAGAAACTGGTTGCGAGCGCTGCTGTTTACACGGGTACTCATAATGAATCGTGATAAGTCATCGATACTGTGGATGTTCCCGCCGAGACCTTCAATGAATCTCTCATGTTGGCTCTGTAGTTCACTGAATCCATTAAGTATTTTTTCTCCATATTCTGTAAGGGTAGTGCCCCCGCCATGGAAGCCACCGGCAGAACGGGCAAGTATCGGGCTCGGGGACAGATTATTGAGCTTCTCAAGCCGTTCCCAGGCTGTTTTATAGCTAATGCCTGCCTGCTTGGCTGCGGCGCTGATGGAGCCGGTCTCCACAATAGCCTGCAACAAGCCAATCTGGCTCAGCATTAGCTTACTCGAGGATTCGTCCCCCAGCCATATCTCACCCTGAAGCCCGCTGTTAGAACCTTCTTGTTTTTCGGACATGAACAATCTCAATCACGTATTCTGTATGTGTATGCAGTTTAGCCTGTAACGCTATGAATTTCATAGATTATTAGCCTTACTGTCAAATCGCTTTTCGACTCCCGCGTCAGCGGCCACATAGGGATAGCCTCAGCGGGGATATATTTTTACAGCAGGCAGTATTTAAGATAATGTTTCGCTAATTTAGTCAATCTTCCAACTACTTGGAATTAACTTTAAATTTCATTCATAACTTGCTGAGAATAATAGTAAATGCTTAAACTTTTTGTGCCAACATTCATATCCCTCGGATTACTGGCCAGTTCCGCAATGGCCCAGCAATGGGAGCCACCTCGGACCGCATCGGGCAAACCTGACCTGCAGGGGGTGTGGACCAACAAAACCCTTACACCGCTTACCCGTCCACAAGAGTTCGCGGAACAGAGGGCGCTAAGTACGGAGCAGGTCGGTCGTATCGAAGGTGCGAACCAAGCGTTTCTGGATGCCGAATATGCTGATAGCGACCCGGATCGTGAGGCAGGAGCAGGGGCTCAGGCAGGAGACGACGGAGACACCAATGATGGGTACAACGAATTCTGGAAAGAAGTAGGTACCGATATCCAGATGATTAACGGCGAATACCGCTCATCCATCATTATCGATCCGCCTAATGGCCAGATTCCCTATGCAGGCGATCCGAGAGAACGCTTCAGAAGAGACCCCAATGCGCCGGCACCATCCGACGGCCCCGAGGGACGTCCTTTGGCAGAACGCTGCCTTCTGGCCTTTGGCTCACATTCAGGACCGCCGATGCTGCCGGTTATGTACAACAACAACTATCAGTTCGTGCAAACCGATGATTACGTAATGATTCTGGCGGAAATGGCCCATGATGCGCGGATTATTCGTCTAGGAGATGACCAACTGATGCTGGACATGAAGAAGTGGATGGGAGACTCCATCGGCCACTGGGAGAGGGATACGCTGGTGGTTGAGACCCAGGGCTTCCATCCCCAGCAGTATTTCCGAGGCTCCAGCGCGGACATGAAGGTCACCGAACGCTTCAGCCGCACGGCAGACGAGCAGATTCTGTACAGCTTCACCGTCGAAGACCCGGAGACCTTCAGCACACCATTCACCGGTGAAATGATGTTCAATGCCCAGTCCAGCCAGGAGTCCATGTACGAATATGCCTGCCACGAAGGAAATTATGCTTTACCGGGCATTCTCGCAGGCGCACGCCGCCTTGAGATGCAGGAAACGGCTGAGCAATAAGCCTTCCAAGGCTCAACCACTCGATACACGGTTCCAGAAAATGGCCTGACAGAAGACTCTGTCTGTAAAGATAATCATCGTAATAACAGAGAGATACGAGACCTACTCCATGCTTGAATTCAATGAGCCTATCGAACTAATGGGGGTTCCTGGCTCTCCATACACTCGCAAAATGCTGGCTTTACTTCGATACCGCAGGCTTCAGTACCGATTACTCCCGGCATCCAGACACAAGCTAAACCCGGATAATGAGAGATACCCTCAACGTCCCGAGCCGAAAGTACAGTTATTACCGACATTCTATCTGGTGGATAAGAGCGGTGAGGGCCAGGCGGTATGCGATACCACTCCGATAATTCGCCAGCTCGAACAGATGAGATCGGCGCGATCGGTAATACCGAAAAACCCTATATTGGCTCTGATTAATTACATCATTGAAGACTATGGTGACGAATGGTTGACCAAGGCCATGTTCCATTATCGCTGGAGCTATAAGGCTGATATTCAAAAGGCAGGGGAGCTTCTGCCCAGATGGAGTAATATCAGTGAGGATAGCGCGGCACTATCCGAACGAATCCAGGCTATTCGTGAGTTGCAGATTTCAAGATTGCGCTATGTAGGCTCTAATGAGGTCACAAAAGACAGCATCGAGAATAGCTTTAAGCGGTTTATAGATAAGCTTGATAAACATCTGAATAAAATGGGATTTATACTTGGTAAGAGGCCGTCGAGCTGTGATTTCGCCATCTATGGGCAGTTAACCTGCCTAGCCTTGTTCGACCCAACGCCACAGAAGCACATATTGGACAATGCTCCCAGAGTGTATGCCTGGGTAGAGATTATGGAAGACCTGTCCGGATATGAGTGCTTACCAGGAGATTGGCTAAGTCCGTGGCGCCTGCCGGACACATTAATGGAGCTACTCACTGAGATAGGCAGTATTTATGCTCCTTATCTTATCGCCAACAGCAATGCCTACGCCAAAGGCCTCAAAGAGTTTGAGTCAGACATAGCTGGCAGCCGTTGGAAGCAGGCTACATTTCCGTATCAAGTCAGATGCTTGCAAGGGATTCGTGAGAAATATTCTAAGCTTGATCCCGAGCAGGTAGAGGAGGCTGACGAGATCTTCTCGGGGACAGGTATAAGCGCTCTTTTTAAACAGAATAACTGAATCGGGGCATTTATCGCCAAACGCGCTATACAGGCGGGAAAACAATGACTTTTGCGGCCAATATGTTAGATTTTAACCATCGATGGCAAACTCTATCTATCGCCCATCTCTATATTCCGGGGGACATTATGCGCACAATACTGTTACTTGCATCCGCTATCTTGCTGGCATCCTGCATGAATACAGGAGCTGTTAACTATAACCATCTGACTCAACAGGAAATTGCCGACTACAACCAGTCAGTTGCACTGATGGATAAGGTTTACTGTACCGAGGAAATTCGCCTTGGCAGCCATATTCGGCGCCGACATTGCGCTCCACTGAATTTACTTGTTGATGAGTATCAACGCAGTATAAGCAAGATCAACGCCCTACACATGGGAACAAGTCTGACGCTTCGCTAATTCCCAGCCTGACTTCAATTAGGGAATAAAAGGGCGCCCAGCATCGAGGAGTAAGAGCTTGAACACGATACGCGAGGTCGCGAAACAGCAATTAGGCCACCTTGCTCGCAGCTCAATTCTGTTTGTCCTGCCATTTCTGGTGGCCTGCACTGCTACAGACGGCGATTCCCTCAATTTCAATCTGATGAGCGATGAGGAAATCGTTGCCTATAATGACATCCAGGAAAGAATCTGGACCGAAGTAATCTGCATTCGCCAGGTAACTATTCGCAGCCGCATCAGAAAAAGACATTGCATGACTGCATCGCAATGGAATAAACGAGGCATAAGCTCAGCCGAGCAACTCAATATTATCAGCTTTGGAACACCACAGATATTCCATTAGTGTATGGGGAGGTTTGACGAGCTGCCTGCAGGGCAGAAACCCTTGTTTGATCGGTCGACGAGTAACTCCTGCAGCAGAGTCAAATACCAACGTATCTTTATATCTCTTAATTCCGGTAATCTATATTACCGGAATTAGCAATATATAGAAGAATATACGTATATAGCTTTTAATGAGGTAATTACAATATCTTATGGGACCTTTTGAACGCTGGTTCTGATCTTCAACACCAGCAGCCTGTATTGTAAATTACAGAATCAACTAGCCGTGAAGTTTACGCTTGGTTCTCATGGTAACGAACTCTTCAGCAAGCGTTGGGTGAATGCCGATGGTGTTATCGAAGTCGGCTTTAGTGGCTCCACTGTTCATAGCCACGGCAAAACCCTGTACCAACTCTCCAGCATCAGGGCCCACCATATGAAGGCCGATGACCCGATCTGACATCTTATCTACCACCAGCTTTATGAAAGACATTTCATTACGACCGCTAAGCGTATGTTTTAACAGCTTAACCGACGCCAAATAGATATCGAGCTCCATACCAGCGGCCAAGGCTTCAGACTCGCTAAGACCCACGGTACTCAGGTTAGGATGGCAAAACACCGCGCTGGGGACATTTTTGTAGTTCATAGCCCTGGCTTCACCTGAAAACAACGCTCTGGCCACAAGCTGGCCTTCGGCCAAGGCCACAGGTGTTAATGCTATTCGATCGATAACATCACCCACAGCGTAGATAGACGGCTCATCGGTTTGAAAGCTGTCATTCACCACAATAGCGCCATTTTCAGCGGTACGGATGGCTGTGTTCTCAAGACCAAGGTCACTGGTCATTGGCTTACGGCCCGTCGCTGATAAAACCGCCTCGCAGACAACTTGACTTCCATTATTAAGAAAAACGGTTAACTCATTGTTTTTATTTTCTATTCTACTTATGTCTGTGTTCAATTTAACGGTGAAATCCTTAGCCAGTTCCGTAGTTATGAAATCCCGTACATCCTCATCGAAACCACGCAGAAGCTTGTCACCGCGGTAAATCAGTGTGGTTTCGCATCCCAATCGACTAAATATACTGGCGAACTCTACAGCTATATAACCACCACCAGCAATCATCATTGATTTAGGCAGCTTTTCCATGGCGAAAATATCATTGGAGTTAAGCAAATACTGGCTGCCTGGATATTCCGGCACCCAGGGCCAGCCACCGACAGCGATCAGTACGTTTTTGGCGGTGACAATCTTGCCATCGATGTCGATTTCATGGGCAGATTTGATCCGCGCACGAGCCTGAAACACCGTTACCTCGTTATTATCCAAAATAGACTTATATATATCGTTTAACCGATTGATTTCATTGTCTTTATTTTCCTTTAAGGTGTCCCAGTCGAAACGCACACCGTCGATACTCCAGCCAAAGCCAGCGCTATCCTGGAAATCATCGTGATAATGAGCTGCATAGCTGAAGAGTTTCTTGGGGACACAGCCAACGTTAACGCAGGTACCGCCGAAATACCGTTCTTCGGCTACGCCAACGCGGGCGCCGAGGTTTGCCGCTATTCGGCAGGCACGAACGCCCCCGGACCCGGCCCCTATTACAAACAAATCGAAATCAAATGCTGACATTTAATGTATCCTTGAGTCCCTGTACTGAAATGTACTGCAAACGCATTATGCATCAGCCAAGCCGATGAGACACCATGCAAGAACCCCTATTCCGACCCCCTTCCAAAAAAGATTATTGCATCGAACATCAGTTAGGTGACGCAAGTATTTCCGAATTTCCTAATGCTTTTGACCGAGAGGAAGCCGACAGCTTACTGCAAAGTCTGCTGAATAAAATTCAGTGGCAGCAGGATTACTTAAAGATTGCCGGCAAGACTGTTGCGGTACCAAGGCTACAGTGTTGGATGGGTGATAAGGAGAGCAACTACGGCTATTCAGGAATCCGGCTGGAACCGGTAGCATGGCAAAACGATGTACAAATTATTCGCGAACGAGTCGAAACCTTTTGCGGGCGAAGGTTCAATTCAGTGTTGTTGAATTATTATAGAAACGGTAATGATAGCGTAGCATGGCATGCCGATGACGAAGTTGAGCTTGGCAAAAATCCAATTATCGCTTCGGTTAGTTTCGGCTCGGAACGAAGCTTTCAATTGAAGCCCAAACATGCAGCCAATCACACAACAAAGAAAGGAAAATTCTCCATGGTTTTAGGGCACGGCAGTTTAATTGTAATGGGTGCGGGCTTACAGGAAAACTGGATTCATCAAATAGCAAAAGTAAAAGATCTGCTGGAGCCTCGCATTAATCTTACTTTTCGAAATATTATTGGCCGCTGCTGATTTAGCAAAATAGTTCCTTACAGGAAAACTCCATGGATGAATTTGATATTTGCATAGCAGGAGCGGGTGTTGTCGGGCTGGCCATTTGCCACCAGCTTTCAATAGATTCTCGCTTATCGGGACGAAGCATCATCCTGCTGGATCAGGAAGACAACTTTGGAAAACATATAAGCAGCAGAAGTAGCGAGGTCATTCACGCAGGTATTTATTATCAAAATGGTAGTTTTAAGGCGAAGCTCTGTGTTGAAGGCAAAGAACTGCTTTATGAGTATTGCAAAAAGCAGCAGATACCCCACAAAAAAATACAGAAGCTAATAGTGGCACAACACAAGAATGAAAGTCAGATTGAAGGCTTGCTAAGAAAAGCAGAAGCAAATGGGGTTTTCGACCTGGAAACTCTTGATGCTAACCAACTTAAAAAACTGGAGCCCAGCGTCCATGGCAGCACCGCCCTTCTTTCACCTTCTACCGGAATCATCGACAGTCACAGCTATATGCAAAGTCTTTTACTGGGCGCTCAGGCTAACGGCGCCGAATTTTATCCGAAAACCCGTATAAACAAAGCTGAGGCTCTGCAAAACGGCTTTCGCGTTCACACTGTCATTGACGAGCAAAAAAGTCCGCAAAATTATTCCTTCTTCTGCAGACAGTTTATCAACAGTTGTGGAATTAATGCCCAGCAATTAGCGCGCCGTATCGATGGAGTCGATTCGAAATATATCCCGGGCTTACATCTCTGTAAGGGCGATTATTTTTCATATAGTAAAAATAATCCTTTCAGCCATTTAATCTATCCCCTTCCCGAAAAGAACGAATCCGGCCTGGGTATACACGCTACTCTCGATATGGGATCTCAATTACGCTTCGGCCCGGATGCTGAGTATGTCGAAGACATTCAATACGATATAAAGACGGAAAAAGCTGTGCTTTTTGCAGCGGCAATCAGTAAATATTTCCCGATGATAACAGCCGCCGATCTCTCACCATCTTATTCAGGGCTGCGACCAAAGCTGTCGGCCGCCGGACAAGCCGCCGAGGATTTCGTAATCCAGTCTGAAAGAGTCCACGGAATAGAGGGGCTGATACAGTTATTTGGCATAGAATCGCCGGGGCTTACTTCCAGCCTAGCCATAGCAAAACATGTGAACCAGCAGATTGGCGAATATTACTAGAGAGTTTTAGTGGCAGCCTAAACTGCGATAGGATGACGAGAATAACACCTGAATATATAAGGAAGATGCAAAGACTTACCACACCACAGAATTGACTCGACCTTCTTTAAGGTCATCCCCCTCACTTCCTGCGTCGGCGTCTGCCAAGCGCTGAAGCTTATCCATCAACGCCGCATCGGTGGAAACTATTTGCAATCCGAAGCCTTCACTACACCCTTCGACATCGCTGACTGACTGATAGTTGTTATTTCTGATCCTATTACTATTACTATTGCTATTGCTATTGCTATTGCTATTGCTATTGCTAATAACTACAGCTACTTTGCAATACAGCGGCCAGATTGACTCGTCATCAAATAGTTTTAGCAGAACAAATACTCCGGAATCCATTTCCGGCTTTTTGATCGAGATTATAAACAAGCCACCGTTTTTGAAAAACGGAATCCAGCAGCGCAGAAAGCTTTGCCGATCAGCAATAGTGATATTTAGAATGCAGTTTCGATTAGAAGCCGACTCAATCATGATATGCCCGCGTTATTACCTAGCAACTTACCCACTGATTTATCAGCCGATTTGTCAGCCCATTTTCCAGATACTTATCCCTGAAGATGATGTGCTTACATATATCCAGCAGGCACAAGACTGGACAGGAAGGAGTTAGCTGACAGTCAGGGGGAGCTTGCTCCATTGCCAGATAATCGACTCCAACAATAATTGGGCATTGGGATTTGTCGAGGCTACCAATTGTTTGCGCGCCCGGTTTAACTCCTGATCGAAAATCATCAATTCCTGTAGCGCCGGTTTCAATGAAGATCCGCTGCAACTAACTGTAGAACAAAAATCATTGATTGCTGAATTATCAGTAGAATCATTATGTCCATCGTGACGGTCTTCTTTTACTAGGCGTTTGATTAAGGCTGTAGACGAAAGTGACAGATAACGCAGTGTCTTCCCCTCTCCTATCTTGGTACCGAGACTAATCACTGACTGCAAATTAGCAGAGCCGGCTTTCAGCTTCATAAGGGAATCAAGAAAATCTCTTAAAGAGTCCAGTTCGCCTTCCTCGAATAACTCAAGGGCATATAGCGGCCTGTTACCGGCTGCTTCCAATAAACTTTTTATTTCCCCTTTATGCTTATCAGCGAGTCGACCTGCAAGCCATGCTTCTGCCTGCTGATCATCCGGTAGCGGGAATTTGATATTTTGGCAGCGACTCCGAATAGTGGGCAAAAGTCTGCCAGGCAAATCTGTGCCAAGAAAAATATAGGTATCGCTGTTCGGTTCTTCGAGAGTTTTCAGCAGCGCGTTCGCCGCATTGGTATTCAGTTTATGTGCATCAGCGATAACCACAACCTTGCATGAGCCCGAATGACTACTCTTATTTGCAAAGTCGGATACGGCACGAATCTGATCAACCTTTATCTCTTTACTGCCTTCTTCAACTGCAATTAATAGTATATCGGGATGGAAGTCGTTTCCGCCCTGATTACAGCTCGCACATGAGCCACAATCTTTATCCTGAACAGGAGATTTGCAAACCAATAGCCGGGAAAATGCTTTTAGAAAATCCATTTTGCCAAGTCCTGACGAACCGGAGATCAGAAGCGAATGCGGAAGCTTATTATCGCCAAAGCGCTGCAATAAATCCTGCCAAGGTGATTCCTGCCATGAATAGGGAATCTGGCTGAAATCTATTATGGAGTTTTCTTCACTCATCAGAATAGCCTGGCTCGAAGTGCCGCCAACAAGTCACTTTTCACATCTTCCAACTGTTGAGAGGCATCAATAACAATGAATCGTTCTTTATCCTGATCTGCTCGCTCAAGATAGATATCACGCACCTTGTTAAAGAAATCCAGCTCTTCCCGCTCGAAGCGATCCAGATCTCCTCTTGCCGCTGCTCGCTTCAAACCAGTCTCGGGGTCCAGGTCCAGCAGAATCGTTAAATCAGGTCTCAGCTCTTGCTGAACCATATTTTCAAGATCTGCAATAATCTGTTTGTTAAGCCCTCTTCCGCCACCTTGGTAGGCATAGGTAGCATCGGTAAAGCGGTCACAAATTACCCATTTTCCCTGCCGCAGTGCCGGTTTAATTAATTGATCAAGGTGTTGCGCCCGTGCAGCAAATACCAACAACAGTTCGCTCATCTCGCCAAGAGGTTCTTCTCGAATTGACAACAACATATCCCTAATCTGTTCTGCCGCGTCAGTACCACCTGGCTCTCGTGTCAGTATGAAATCAATCCCATTCTCTTCAAGCAGTGCTTTCAGGGTTTCGATGTTAGTGCTTTTGCCAACACCTTCTGCGCCTTCTACTGTTATAAATTTACTTTTCATCAAATTCTGTCTTTCGTCTATTACATATATTGTGTAAACAGAAGTCTATAAATCTGTTTGCCCGTCATTGCCATTCGATTGCAATTGAAATTCTCTTACTGCCTGATTGTGCTGTTCAAGATTACTGGAAAATTGATGACTGCCGTCGCCCCTTGAGACGAAATACAGATAGTCAGAACTAAGCGGGTTCAGTGTTGCATTTATTGAATCCAGACCGGCCAATGCTATTGGTGTAGGCGGCAAAGCCGAAATCCGGTAGGTATTATAGTCAGTCTCTTCCTGTAAATCAGATCGGGTAATATTACCCTGATACCTATCTCCCATTCCGTAAATAACCGTGGGGTCCGATTGCAATCTCATTCCTGACTCAAGGCGCCTGACAAACACGCCTGACACATGGCCTCGCTCACTATTAACGGCAGATTCCTTCTCCACTATTGAAGCCAGTATCAGTGCCTCATAGGGAGACTCAAATGGCAAAGCACCCAATCTGGACTCCCAACTATTATTCAGCACTTGCTCAAGCCGTCGGTTCGCCCGTGCTAACAGGTCCAGATCAGTTTCACCCTTGGTAAAGAAGTAGGTATCAGGAAACAATAGTCCCTCAGGATTTTCTCTGTCGAGATTCATCAATCGAGATATTTCCTGTGGGGATTTATCTTTCAGCTGTGTACTTATATTTTCTGTCGACCAGATAGCTTCCAGCGCCTGTTTAAAGGTCCAACCCTCAACCAGAGTCACTCGATATTGTATGGTTTCGCCACTAACTATTTTGTCCAATAACTCGGCGGCACTTTGCCCAACCGAAATTTCATATTCACCTGCCCGAATAGCGCCTTGAACCCCACGCCAGCGTGCCAGCAACTTAAAGGTAAAAGCACTCTCGATATATTCCAGTTGTTGCAGATCGTCAGCTACAGCGGAGAGAGAGCTGCCAGGCATGATTTCAAATATGACCGGTTCATTAATACTTGCGCTTTGGCTGAATACGGAGCGATAGAGAAAGGTGATAGTCAGTAACAGGATAACGAGCAGGACGATAACGGCCGCTATAAGTTTCCTTACGGAGATGTTAAGGGGAAACGGCAAGAAGCTCATGATGATATCGAATAGCCTGTTGAGTGAAAGACCCGATTGGAAACGTACAAACCCTAGCATTTTCCACTAATTTAATCACCGGCCAAACCCCCATAATGCTATTGCAGAGAAAGACTTCATCACACTGCAGCAACTCCTCCAGGGCCCAGTGTACTGGCAATATAGTAATACCCTGTTGCTCAAATTTAGCCTGAAGATATTGCAGCATCACGCCTCGTACTCCAGCGGTTTGCAGTCCCGGTGTATATAACTCTCCACCACGGGCCATTAGCAAATTGCTTTTACAGCCCTCCACCAGCAAGCCATTCTGATCCAGGCACAGGCCTTCGCTAAAGCCATCGACTATTTCTGCGGATGCCAGCACCTGATCGAGGCGATTAAGATTTTTATGGCCCGCCAATACGGAGCTATTAGCCAGCCGATGCTGGCACAGCACTACGTTGGCGCCCTCTTTCTGTAGGTTGGTTTCAGGGGGAGTTTCATGAAATTGCAGTATTCTACTGGTTTCAGATATTTCCGCAGCGCCGTAGCCGCGGCCACCACTGCCACGGCTAACAATGATCTTAAGTATGCCACTGGCTGCATTGAGAGAGAGCAATTGTTCAACTTCACTGTCAAGCACACGGCAGTCCAGCGGAATATTGAATAGCTTGCAGCTTTCCACTAATCGTTGGTAATGAAGCTCTGCCAATACCGGCTTGTGTTGGTGGATAAGGATCGTCTCGAAGCAGCCATCTCCATACAGGACACTGCGGTCGAATATGGAGATAACTGAAGAGTCCTGTCCATTGACCAGGGATTTTATGGATTGACCGGAGGAGTCGTCTGGCATTCCGTTCTAGTCTGATTTGGAGAAGATCAGGCTTCCGTTGGTACCACCGAAGCCAAAGGAGTTTGATAAAACTACGTCCAGCTTTTGTTCACGGGTTATATTGGGAACATAATCCAGATCGCAACCTTCGTCTGGGGTATCCAGATTTATTGTAGGTGGGATCACCTGATCTTTCAGGCTCAATACAGATATTATAGCTTCCACAGCGCCGGATGCTCCGAGCAAATGACCGATCATAGACTTACTGGAGCTTACACTGAGCTTGCTGCTGTGACCGCCAAAAACCGACTTGATAGCCTGAGTCTCAGCAATATCCCCAGCCAGGGTGGATGTACCGTGGGCATTAACATAATCGACATCGTCAACATTCATTGCAGCACTGGCAAGTGCATTTTTCATACATACTGCGGCGCCGGCACCACCTTCCGGAGGTGATGTCATGTGGAAAGCATCACCACTCATGCCAAATCCACTAAGCTCTGCATATATCGTGGCACCTCGCTTACGGGCGTGCTCATATTCTTCAAGCACCAGTACCCCAGCACCGTCACTTAGCACAAATCCGTCTCTATCCTTATCCCATGGCCGGCTGGCTTTCTGGGGGTCATCATTGCGGGTGGAAAGCGCTCGGGCGGCACAAAAGCCGCCAAGGCCTACCGGTGAGGTAGCCATCTCTGAACCACCGGCAAGCATGACATCAGCCTGATTATTGCTAATCATATTAGCAGCCAGGCCAATATTATGGGTTCCGGTAGTACATGCGGTAGTTACGGCAATATTGGGGCCCCGCAGACCAAATTTAATCGACAGAGAACCGCCAATCATATTTATGATTGAGCCTGGAACAAAAAATGGGGAAACCTTACGTGGGCCAGAATCGCGGATAAGCAAGGCATTATCTTCGATACTGGTGATGCCACCTATACCGGAACCGATTGCTACACCCGCTCTGTCCAGGTCCAGACTTTCATCTTGCAGGCCTGAATCCTGAAACGCCTGTACACCAGCAGCTATGCCATAGTGCATAAACACGTCCATACGTCTAGCTTCTTTTGCCGCCATATAGTCCGTGCAGTCGAAATTTTTAATTGAACCGCCAAAGCGAGTACTGAACTCACTGGTGTCAAAATGCTCAATAGTGTTTATGCCACTTTGGCCATTTTTTATGGCGGACCAGGACGAATCTACATCGTTCCCTAACGGGGTGACTAGACCAAGGCCTGTCACTACTACTCTTCTGCTGTTCAAAGGAATTTTCCCCCAGCTCAATTACTCTCAAGCCAAATAAACAAAAGCTACTCAGGCGGAAACCGGAGTAGCTTTGCAATCGAGTATTCGGTGTTACTTACAAATTGTTATTGATGTAATCGCAAGCCAGCTGCACAGTAGTAATTTTCTCAGCTTCGTCGTCAGGGATTTCAGTTTCGAACTCCTCTTCCAAAGCCATAACCAATTCAACGGTATCCAGGGAATCAGCGCCTAAATCTTCTACAAAAGAAGCTGAAGGTTTTACTTCATCTTCCTTAACGCCAAGTTGTTCGCAGACTATTTTCTTAACGCGCTCTTCGATGCTACTCATATCTATTATTAGCTCCTAATGCTGTGTATCTCGCCAAGTTTACGGCGGTTGTTCTAGCCAGTTTTCAAAAATTTCTTATCGCTATTTTGATTAGAAAATGGCCATTTTTTAAGGAAAACCAAGTTGCTCATTTATGAACCCGGGAGGTAAATTAGACCTCACAATACCTTTCCGGCTCAATTCAGGACGCAAGTTTACCTCTATTTGAAGGCGATGTAATGCCTAAATTCAAAATTTAATAAATCGAGTATTTTATTCTTATATTTCAGTAGCTTAATTCATTTTTTAGGCCTGCCATCAGGCCATATACATGCCTCCATTGACATGCAAGGTCTCTCCGGTGATGTATGCACCACCATCGGAAGCCAGAAAAGATACCACCGCAGCAATCTCTTCAGCCTGCCCCAATCGACCAAGTGGAATTTGCGAAAGCAATGCTTCGGTTTGCTGCTCTGGCAATTCCTTCGTCATATCTGTATCGATGAACCCTGGAGCAACAGAGTTTACGGTAATTCCCCGAGATCCGATTTCCTTTGCAAGCGCTCTGCTAAAACCTTCTATACCTGCTTTCGACGCGGCATAGTTTGATTGCCCTGCATTTCCGCTCGAGCCCACTACAGAGCTAATATTAATAATTCGTCCCCAGCGAGCCTTAGTCATGCCTTTCACGCAAGACTTACAAACACGGAACATGGAACCAAGATTAGTATTCACTACTGCGTCCCATTCGTCGTTCTTCATACGCATTAACAAGTTATCTCTGGTAATGCCTGCATTATTAATCAACACAGTGGGAGCTTCATATTTCTCGCCAATAGCAGCCATCAACTCCGCAACCGACTCATCGGAAGAGACATCTGCACTCATGCCTTCACCAGTGATTTTTTCTTCCGCGAGATATGAACTGATATTATCCGCGCCTGTCTGGGAAGTTGCCGTACCAATAATTGTGAAACCGGCTCTGCCAAGTTCTACGGCTATGGCTTTACCAATTCCTCTACTGGCACCAGTGACCAGAGCAATTTTCGCACTATCACTCATTGAGCTTCTCCGTGATCGAATGTGTTTTTGATTAGTGTCTTGGAATCAAAAACTGGTTTAGATTATTGGGTTACTATGCAGACATTTCCGCCATAGCAGATTCTAGACTCTGCGGGTCATCACTGCCGAAGCAAGAGATTTCCGGCTCAATACGGCGGATGAGGCCTGACAAAACCTTGCCCGGACCACATTCCACCAGCTTGTTAGCACCCGCTTTGTGAATTAGGCGTATAGAATCTACCCACAGCACAGGAGCATATAACTGCTTTATAAGGTTTTCTTTTATGTGCTCAGCACTGCTGCTTATCTCGGCATTCACGTTCTGAATTACCGGAATACGGGCTTCCGAAAAGCTAACCTCGCCCAGAGCAGACTGCAGCTTCTCTGCTGCTGGTTGCATTAAGGCGCAGTGGGAAGGCACACTCACATTCAGGGGTAGTGCGCGCTTGGCACCGGCTTCCTTGCAAAGCGCCATTGCCCGCTCAACCGCTTCCACATTACCTGCAATAACTGTCTGACCTATGGAGTTATAGTTTGCCGCGGAAACCACCTGGCCTTCAGCGGCCTGCTCACATATTTCTGTAATCTGATAATTTTCCAGCCCGACAATTGCCGCCATTTTACCCGCACCGGCTGAAACCGATGACTGCATAAAAAGACCACGTTGATGGACCAATTCTATAGCATCGGTAAACTCCAGCACTCCGGCACAAACCAGTGCTGAATATTCGCCTAGGCTATGCCCTGCCAGGATAGAAGGCATCGGAGCTTGTTGAGAATTCCAGATTCGCCAGATTGCGACTGAGGCAGCAAGCAAAACCGGCTGGGTGACTTCTGTCTGATCGAGGGCGTTTGTCGGGTCTTGCTGAGCGGTTAACCAAAGATCCATGCCAAGAGCATCTGAGGCTTCCTTAAACGTGTCTTCTACTAGCGGGTGAGCGCTTGCCAGCTCAGCCATCATCCCCAGTTTTTGTGAGCCCTGCCCGGGGAAAACAAATCCAAATCTTTGCATGCTTAGTCTCTTTTAACCTGTTCGTATAGGTATTGGTATTAGCTCTTCTAGTTAACAGGAGCTATTCGAAATTAGTCCGTTTCACGCCTGGACAGTAATGCTGCCGGTCGCTCTTTCAGTTCTAGTTAACTGACATGATGGCAGCAACTTTTTCTGCAATCAATTGCGGAACAGCATTGTCGACTTCGCTGACAGCTTCCTGAATTGCGTAGCGAAAACCCTCACCTGTCGCATTACCATGACTTTTTATGATGCTTCCCTGCAAGCCCAGCAGGCTGGCACCATTGAATCTGTGTGGATTAATCCTTTCACTAAGTTTAGCTAACAACTCCGCCGGATCAACATCGGGCGCTGTTTGTTGAAGCTGGCTGAATAATTCATCCTGCAACATGTTCTGGATTACATTCGCAGCTCCAGCACTCGTTTTGATAGTGACATTACCGACGAAACCATCGCAAACGACCACATCGGCCTTCGCTTCAAACAGGTCATTGGGCTCTACAAAACCCACATAGTTCAGATTTCCGGACTCTTCCAGCAATGTACCTGCTTCTCTAACTTCGCCCGTACCCTTGTGATGCTCGGCACCAATATTCAACAATGCCACACTCGCCTCCTTACCAGTCAGGGATTCGGCCAGCACAGAGCCCATGACCGCAAATTCCAGTAACTGCCGGGCATTACATTCCGGGTTGGCACCCACGTCCAGCAGATAGGTTGCCTGGGAAACACCTGGAATTGCGGTTACCAGAGCAGGCTTCTGAATTCCCGGAATAGTCTTTAAAAGGTGACGGCCGATCATTAATAGCGCACCGGTATTGCCTGCGCTGACCATAGCCTGAGCATCGCCAGATTCCAACAGCTCTACAGCCTTGTACATAGATGATTCGCGGGCACTGCGCAGCGCATTAGCGGGCTTGTCTTCGTCGCCAATACTGTGTTCGGTGGGGATCAGGGTAAGTCGAGCACTTAGCTCAGTGGATATTCCAGCCATGAAAGGCTCTATTTGATGTTGATCACCCACCAAATATGCGGAAAAATCGGGATTGGTTTCTAAGGCTTTGATGGTGGCGGGGACAGTTAACTCTACCCCGCCATCACCACCCATAGCATCGATTGCTATGCGTTTGGATGTAGTCAAGACTAGTCTTCGCCGAGATCCAGTACTTTTTTACCTTTATAAAAACCGTCAGCGGTTATGTGATGACGACGGTGAACTTCACCAGTTGTCTTGTCAGTGGACAATGTGGGCCCTGACAAAGAGTCATGTGTGCGTCGCTTATCACGTCTTGAACGTGTAACTTTGCTCTTCTGAACAGCCATTTCTATCTCCTAAAATCTTTAAAACCAAATCTTTAAAACCAAATTTTTGAGTGCCGGGTTTTTACATCTAAAACAAACACTTTAATCGCTTTGCTTATCTTTTTCCTTAAGCACTTCCAATACTGCAAACGGGTTCTCTTTCCGCTCTTTCTGCTGCCCTTTCGGTGGCTGATTATCAGCATCTATTCGGGCTTCGTAATCCAGTGTTGCTATACAAGCTTTGTCCGAGTGATAACTCACCAGCGGTAGGCAGAGTATTAATTGCTCTTCTACGAGATTCGCGACATCCAGTTTATGATCTTCGCAAATCCAGGGTTCAATATCCCCTTCCAGCTTGTCTGCATCAGCTTCTCTTCTGATCAATGCTAGATTTATGTCGTCCGATAGAGTTATCTCTAAAGGCTCAAGGCAACGTTGGCAGATAACTTCCACCAAAGCCTCAATGCGACCATTGATTATCTTCGTGCCGGTACGCTGATCTGTATCAAACCCCAGCTCAACCTCTACCGAGCCCTTAGCTGAAGCCAGGCAGTCGACAAAGCGTGGAAGACGGTCCAGAGTAATAAAACCCGTTGTTTTTCCTTCCTGTAGAAAGGCCTTTCGGGTGTCTACATAGGCTGGAATCGGGCTATCTGACATAGGCGCGCAATTCTAGGCGTCTAGCCCTGCTCTGTCAAAGAATTCTGCAACTATTTTTTATTCCGGCCCGCAGCTATCTGCTTGTATTTAATCACTATTCTTTAATTTGCTTATCAAGCCTTCCAGATGGCCGTCTACAGGAGCCTCTACACTGATATTTTCGGCCTTATCAGGCACTGAAAACTCGATTTTCCAGGCATGGAGACAGAGATTATCCACAGCGCCAAGCCTGCCGTCTGCGCCGTTTTGGGTGTACCGGTCATCTCCTACGATTGCATGACCCGCATGCTGGCAATGCACCCTGATCTGGTGGGTTCTGCCTGTCTCCGGCCTCGCTTCCAGTAATGTTGCAGCCTTGAAATTCTCTAGCACTGTAAAGCCCGTAAATGAAGGTTTGCCTTCCTCGCTTACTCTGACTACCTTTTCACCCTCTTTGATCTCGGTCTTTTTCAGGGGGGCATCAACAGCCTTCACCTCTTGCGGCCACGCGCCGTGGACGAGGGCAAGATAGGTTTTTGATATAGTTTTAGCTTTAAATTCTCTTTGTATATGCTTTAAAAATATAGATTTTTTCGAAACAACCACACAGCCTGAGGTATCCCTGTCAATACGATGGGCAAGCTCCAAAGCCTTCCATTCCGGCTTGATCTGGCGCAGCGCTTCAATCAATCCCAGACGAATACCAGAACCGCCATGAACCGCCAAGCCCGTGGGCTTATTCACCACCAGAACCTGGTCATCCTCAAACAGAATATTGTCCAGCAGATAGTCCCGCAGCCCAGGCTGGAGCTTGGCCACTTCCCTGCTTTCCGAGCCGGTATAAGGCGGTATGCGTAGCTGATCACCTTGCTGTAGCTTGGTCTCGGGCTTACAGCGTTTCTTGTTAATCCTGACTTCACCACGACGGATAAAGCGATAAATACGGGATCGAGGCACGCCCTTCAATTCCCGCATTAGATAGTTATCCACGCGCTGACCATCATGAGCCCGCTGAACTCTTACCATCTGGACTTTCTCGCCCTTTTTTCCAGAACCGTTTTCAGGCTTAGTCTCGCCTGCTTTATCGAAGACCTTTCGGTTCCCGGACGCTTGCTTGCTTGGTTGTGCCACGTAATTCCATCCCGCTGGAAATAATTCAGAATTCCGGTATTTTACATCAATCTATTAAAGGATATTGGTGTACAATTCCTCCCTTTTTTCCAGCCGGCAATTGTCAGAGAATAACCTCTGAAACAGCACACTGAATCGATACAGCAATGACCACTATGCAAAGAAATTTAAAGCTCAGCCTGAGCAATTTTATCAATGAATCACTGAGCGAAATGACCGGTATTGCCAACTGCAACGCCAATGTGATTACCGCTTCCAAACCGGAATTTGGTGATTATCAAGCCAATGGGGTGATGGCGCTGGCAAAGCAGCTAAAAACCAACCCCAGAGAGCTTGCACAGCAATTGCTGGTGCTTCTCGAGGCGAGAGAAAACCCGCTTATTGAGCGTTATGAGGTTGCCGGTCCTGGCTTTATCAATATCCACCTTACCAATACTGCCCTGATAGATATGGCGGAGAGTATCCGCCCGGCAGAAACCGGTATGATTCCTGAAACTGAGGACCCACAAGCTATTGTAGTGGATTATTCATCACCGAATCTGGCGAAGGAAATGCACGTTGGCCATCTCAGGGGCTCCATAATCGGCGACTGCCTGGCGCGTGTGCTTGAAAGTTGCGGCCACACCATCATCCGTCAAAACCATGTCGGTGATTGGGGCACCCAGTTCGGTATGCTCATTACTTATATGCAGGAACTTGCTGAGCAGCAATCTGACCTGCCAACCCAGCTGTCAGATCTTGAGTCGTTCTACCGGGCCGCTAAACAACGCTTCGATGAAGATGAGGAATTCGCCACCCTGTCCCGCGCTAATGTAGTTAAGCTGCAAAGCGGTGAGCCGGAATTTCTCAAAGCATGGCAGCAGTTTATCCATGAGTCACTGAGCCACTGTCAGGCTGTATACGACAAGCTGAATATCACTCTTAGCCCTACCGACCTGAAGGCGGAAAGCTTCTACAACGATGAACTAGGGGCCATTGTTAGGACCTTGGAGGAAAAATCACTGTTATCGATATCCGAAGGTGCCCGCTGCGTATTCCTTCCCCAGTTTACCGGCAAAGATGGCGACCCATTACCAGTGATAATTCAGAAGTCCGACGGCGGTTATCTCTATGCCACCACCGACCTTGCTGCTATCAAATACCGCTCCTCTGAATTACAGGCTGATCGTTCCCTGTACGTAGTGGATGCCCGTCAGTCGTTGCATTTCCAACAGGTGTTTGCAGTAGCTCGCGAAGCCGGCCTCGCCAGCGAAGCCATCTCACTCGAACACATTGCTTACGGAACCATGATGGGCAAGGACGGCAAGCCTTTCGCTACCCGTTCCGGCGGACTGATTAAGCTGGTAGATCTGCTGGATGAATCAATCAGCCGTGCCTTTGCTTTGGTAAGTGAAAAGAATCCCCAACTGGATGAGAACAGTCGAAAATTAATATCCGAAAAAGTTGGAATTGCTGCGGTTAAATATGCAGACCTGTCCAAGAATCGCACCAGCGATTATATTTTTGATTGGTCGACAATGCTTTCCTTCGAGGGCAATACCGCGCCTTATCTGATGTATGCCTATGCGCGAATCAAGAGCATACTTAGAAAACAAGGGGATGAAAGCGCGATCGGTAATATTAGTAATCTTGATATGGCTGAGGAACGAAATCTGCTGGTGAAAATTCTTCAACTACCTGAAATTATCGATGCGGTTGCCAGAGATTGCTATCCAAATCAGCTGTGTAACTATCTTTATGAACTATCGGGAATGTTTATGAAGTTTTATGAATCCTGCCCTATTCTAAAGACAGAAGATGAAACAGTGAGGGATTCGCGATTAGCGCTTGCGGCACTTTCAGCAAAGACTCTAAAACAGGGTTTAAACCTGTTAGGTATAGAAACTCTGGAACAAATGTAATGCAAGCTGGGTGAGCCCTGCCTGCATCATCATTTTCTCGTTAACGCTAACTAGTCTGTTAGTTTTAGCAGTAGCTTATTCAATCTCGAAGAGAAATCGGCCGGATCTCCCAACTGTCCTCCTTCCGCCAGGCTAGCCTGACCGAACAGAATGGATATCATATCTCCGAAGCGCTCCTCATCTGACTCCTGATCCAGCTTAATCAATAATGGATGCTGGGAGTTGTATTCAAAGATAGGCTTAACCTCTGGCACCTCTTGCCCTGATGCCTCCATGATTTTACGCATCTGCGCACCCATATCGTCATCACCTACTGCCAGACACGCGGGAGAATCAGTTAGCCTGTGTGTAATACGAACGTCGGCAACCTGCTCTCCCAGGTAGTTCTTGATTCTGGTTGTCAGGTCCTCGAATTTCTTCTCAGTTTCCTGCTGCTGCTCTTTATCATTCTCATCATCCAGATCGCCCAGATCCAGTTCACCTCTTGAGATGTCTTGAAACTGCTTGCCATCATAATCAGTAAGGTGCCCCATTAACCATTCATCAATACGATCGTGCATCAAAATCACTTCAATGCCTTTCTTCTTGAAGATTTCCAAATGAGGACTGCTACGTCCTGCCTTGAGAGTTTCAGCCGCGAGATAATATATCTTCTCCTGCCCCTCTTTCATTCTGGAGATGTACTCATTGAAATTGTATTCCTGTTCATCGCCACTGGATTCCGTGGTTGTGAATTGGAATAGCTTGGCGATCTTGTCCTTGTTTGCAAAATCTTCAGCCGGCCCTTCTTTCAAAGTCTGGCCAAATTCAACCCAGAAACTGTCGTACTTTTCCTTGTCCTTCTTGCGAAGTTTTTCAAGCATATCCAAAGTCCGCTTGGTCAATGCGCTTCGCATAGAGTCAACAACCGGATCCTTCTGTAAAATTTCCCGAGAGACATTCAGGGAGATATCGTTTGAATCAACTATGCCTTTCATGAAACGCAGGTACAAAGGAAGGAACTGCTGTGCATCATCCATAATAAATACACGCTGCACATAAAGTTTCAATCCTCTGGCGGCATCGCGATTCCATAAGTCGAAAGGCGCTTTGCCAGGAATATAAAGCAGACTTGTATATTCAAGCTTGCCTTCAACCTTGTTGTGGCTCCACTGGAGCGGATCCTGGAAGTCATGGCTTACCAGCTTGTAGAATTCCTTATACTCATCGTCTTTTACTTCTTTGCGAGGTCTGGTCCAAAGTGCCTTGGCATCGTTTACCGCCTCGTACTCTTTCTCCTTCTCAGTCGACTCCGCCTTGGCCTCGGTAGATTCGTCCTGATTTTCCTCAGGAGCCGAAAAATCCTGCTTCTCCAGATAAACGGGAATGGAGATATGATCTGCATATTTTTTTACTATATTGCGGAGCCTGAAACTTTCCGCATATTCTTTTTCTTCACCTTTAAGGTGCAGGGTAATGGTTGTACCTGAGCAGTTTTTTTCAGCTTCTTCAATTTGATATTCCGCCTCTCCTTTCGAAGACCAGCGAGTTGCCTCCGATTTGTCCGTACCGGCACGACGGGTTAACACCTCTACTTCATCGGCTACGATAAATGCAGAATAGAACCCCACACCAAATTGACCGATAAGCTGAGAGTCCTTCTTCTGATCCCCGGTTAGGGTTTCAAGAAACTGGGCCGTGCCGGATTTGGCAATGGTTCCCAAATTAGTAATCACCTCAGCACGGCTCATGCCTATGCCGTTATCCGCAATGGTCACAGTATTAGCTTCGGAATCAAAATCTATCTGCACCTTGAGCTCGGCATTAGGCTCTAATAGATCGCCGTTGGATAACGCTTCGAAACGAAGTTTGTCTACGGCGTCAGAGGCGTTAGAGATCAGCTCTCTAAGAAATATCTCCTTATTGCTGTAGAGTGAATGGATCATCAAATGAAGCAATTGCTTGGCTTCTGTCTCAAATCCTCTGGTTTCTGTCTTTACTTCAGCATTCATTGCAAATTCCCGTATCGTTACTTAGCCGGCATTCTCTTTCGGAGATAGTGCCGGAATTGTTCGAATTCTCATGGGCATAAAAAAACCCAATCACTTGTGTGACTGGGTTCTTAAATGGGGTCGTTAACGTAATTTTCAAGGCTCCTGAAAGCCTTCAATCACGGCTCCATTAAGCCCTGTATGCCCTTATCTCAGGGGCGGATAGGCTTCGTAGAAGTCGATCGCATCTGCTTTACGTGCTGCAATAGTGTCATTGAACTGTCTTCGACCATCAATGGCTCGTAAAAAGTTCTGCGCTGCAGTTCTGGCTCGTTCGTCGCCAGCATCAGAAGATCGGCGAGCTGCATCAGCTGCCTCATCGAAGTTTTTCAGCTCCAAGTGAGCTCTGGAGAGAAACAGCAATGTATCTGCCGTATTATTCAGATCACCTTGCTCCACTGCAGCTTCAAAAGCCTCCGCAGCTTCCTCGTAGTTAGTCATAACGTAATGGATATAACCCACTGTGTCATAACTATCACCAGTCTCGTCAACTTCTGCAGCGGCAAGTGCTGGCTCTAAAGCCTTCTCATATTCACTGGCCATTAAGTGCATCTGGGAGAGCGTTGTCAGATTGTCGAGATTAGACTCAACAGTCTCATTATCCATGCCTTCCTGAATGATTTTTGCACCGGAATAAGGTGTTTCGATACCAGCCAGAGATTGGCCAAGGTTCAGGAATCTTACTTCATCTTCCATGTAACCTTTAAGATAGAACAGGTTCAGACTTTGGATACTACGATCGTCTTCTTCAAGACTCGCGTAGATTGCCGGCAGGTTCTGCCAGTCTCTTGAGTCGTCGAATTTTACGATCATGGTCTTGGTAACTTCTAGCGCTTCGTCATATCTTTCGAGATTGAAATACAGGCCATTAAGAAAGCTGTAATCATCTCGACCTAGCTCTTCACCCTTGTCCAGCGTCAAATTCATAAAGTCGAGCCAGTGTGTCAAAGCACCAGGCACATCCTCTTTCTGGTAGTAACCATAGGCAAGATTTCTGAAAACCACGGTATCTTCCTCGAAGGAAATATCTCGCCATGCTTCCAGGTTATCGATTGAAGCCTGCCAGTTCTCTTCTGCAGCGTAGAGCTGACCGAGTGAACGTAGCGTTCTTAACCGGGTATCCTCACGCAGGGTTTCTATCAGCAGCATTTGCTCATAGATACCGATAGCACCTGAGTAGTCTTCCATGGTCAGGTAGTAGTTTGTATAGAAGCTCAATACGGTAGACTTTTCGAAGTCATTCATCCGTTCGAAGCGGCGTTCATACAACTCATCCAGTTCTCTTTTTGCTCCAGCCAGATCAGGTTCATCTTCCTCATCCTCCGGCTGCATCATCTCCTGGATATTACTGATTGCGCGCATTACCTGCGGCCCGAGAGTTCCCGAAGTTCTAGCCTCTGGTGGAGCACGCTGCTCATCACCAGCCAAGGCTAATTCAATGGGCATCAGAGCTGCTGTAAATGCAGCAGTAATAAACCCCAGCTTAAGTTTTTTGATTGTTGTCATTATTGCTAGTCCTCAAGCTGATATCTAAACAGATACTGTACGCCAGGCACTTCAACACCCTGTCCGTCCACTACCCTTGGTTGAAACTTGAAGCGAGTAGCAGCACGCACTGACGAGCGATCAAAGATGCTAGCCGGCTCTGCGTCAACAACCTCAATGCTGTCTTCGATTACATTACCCAAACCGTCCACTGTAAAACTCACCAGACACCAACCCATAATTCCACGCTGTGCCGCGCGAGTCGGATACTGGGGGGCTATAGCAACCAGTGGCAAGTAATCACCATCGGTAGCGGAAATAGATGCACTACCTATATCGAGACTGGTATCTATATCTACCTGCCCGCGGTCGATGCCGAGTGCGGGGCCGTCAGAAACATTCACCTGGCGATCGGGTACTTCTTCAACCACATCTGTCACTTCCTGAATAGGTTCAGGTTTATCGATTTCTTCAATTACTTCCAGTTCAATTTCGGGCATCGTGGCATCTACAATCTTTACCACCGACACTCTCTGCTCCAGATCTGCACCGGTAGCGATTAGATACTGCATAAAATAGAACAAACCTAATGTAATAGCTGCTGCCATTAACATGGACATAGCCCATCTAACTATAATCATAGTTTATCCCTCCGCCGAAATTGAAACGTCTTCGATGTTTGCTTCACGTGCCGCTGCTAATATGAGCATTACCTGCTCATTGTTCGCGCCAGCGTCCGCCTGAATAATTACCGCCGAATTTGGCGCATCAGCCAATCTTAATTCGAATCGCGAACGAATAAAGCGCGGGTCAATCTGGTCACCGTCGATCCAGATATCACCTGCCGGTCCAATCGCAATTAGTATCAAATCGCCCGAAGTATCATCAACAGTTGACGCTTCCGGTTTGATAACGTCAATACCTGCTTCCGTGACGAATACCGAAGTCACAATAAAAAAGATAAGAAGGATAAATACGACGTCGAGCATTGGCGTGAGGTCAATTTCACCTGCTTCTTCCTCGTCCTTCTTTTTCATTAAACCTGATTTCATTATTATTTTGCCTGTAGCTATGTCTGTTTTTGTCGCAGGCCTTTCCTTTCGGTCAAGCCTGCAACAACTACTTGTCTCTCATGTTGTCAAACGCACTAACCCATCAAATCAAATACGAGAATTAGTCGCTTAAAGGTAAGTGGTCTTCGAGCAGCTCAAGATCACGATCTACTTTGGCTTTCAGATAGTTCGATGCGAAAATACCTGAAATCGCACCAACCATTCCTGCCATTGTCGGGATCGTAGCCTTTGATACACCGCCTGCCATTGACTTGGCATCGCCACCACCACTGACAGCCATTACAAAAAACACCTCGATCATTCCTGTAACCGTGCCTATTAGCCCTAATAACGGACAAATAGTCACTAATACTTCGATAATCGGAAGAGTATTTCGTACGTCCAACGAAATCTTGGAAATCATCATGGTTCTAATCTGATGAGCGCTCCAGGACTTGGTATCTGAACGAGCGTTCCATTCAGCCAATGTCAATTTTACATTGGCCTTATGGGTAGTATTGAGATACCAGATTCGCTCAAATACCAACGACCATTTGACGAGCAGGAGCATGGCGATGATATTCAGCACCGGCCCCCCTCTGGCCATGAAGGTATTTACAGCATCTGTTATATCCAGAAATGCAAAATACATATCGATTCCTCTCTGGTGTCAGCTTAGCTGCCAGCCTGACGCTCAGCTTTCTGCGCGATCATGCCCGTGGCCTGCTCTTCCAGAATATGGATGATGTTGTCTGCACGACTCTTAACAACTGTGTGCATAAAGATCGTAGGAATTGCCACTACGATACCCAGCACAGTAGTCATCAATGCCGATGAAATACCACCGGCCATAATAGTCGGGTCACCTGCACCGTATACAGTAATTTGCTGGAACACCTGAATCATACCGGTAACCGTGCCAAGCAGTCCGCCCAGCGGTGCAATGGTTGCGATCATCTTGATCAGTGTGAGCATGCTTTCCAGAGATGGAGTTTCCTGGAGAATCGCTTCACCAAGTTTCAGCTCTAGAGTTTCTGTGTCTGCAGACGGGTTGGATTCGGCTACCAGCAGTACACGGCCCAAAGGATTGCCTTTGGATGCCTTGTCGCTCTTAAGCTGACCACGAACTTTGATAGAAACAAGAGAAAGAATAAGCAGTCTAAGGAAGCCGATCAAAATACCGACTATACCCACTCCAATAATGATGAAGCCGATAGTTCCTGAGTTATTTCTAACCTGCTCTTCTACTGACGGGAAGTTAACAAGGTTGGCCATTACCTGACCACCAACACCACCTGTTGGATCGATACCTACTTTAACGAAACCACTGGAAGCTGTCTCAAGTGCGGATGCGGCTGCCAGGAGACCTCCGTCCGGCTGCTTGGGCAACACCTGCAGATGGCCAATGTCGCCTGTGTAGCTCAGGTACTCACCATCGGAGATCACGTTATAAAGACCAATTCTAGTTACGCTGCGATTAGCAGTGTCACCTGTTGGCAATGCGACATCACCGTTATAGGTCACAACACGAGCTGATTCAGTCATTTCCTGCTGCATGAAGAACCAGAATCTTTCAATTTCATCTATTTCCAACTGGTCAATAGTACTGCTAGCTGTTTCGATAAAAGTTTCAAGATACTCTGATCGGCCCGGGTATTGGGCACTGATCAAAGACCCTTCGAAGTTGCTCAGAAAATCACCTGCAACACCTTGAAGAGTGCCGAACAATTCGTTCAGGTCACCGCGACGGTCGCGGAGAATTTCCCGCTTGTCGCGAATGATAATTTCGTTAGCTTCGAAAGTATCACTAAGTTCGCCCTGAAGGGTTTCCTGATCCAGAAAACGTTGTTTGGTAGTTTCCAGAATTTCTTCCTGGCGCGCTGCGTTCTGTTCAAACTCCCGCACACGCGCAGTGTAGTCTTCGGACTCGGCCACACGATCATTCTCAACCATGTTGAGAAGATCAGCCAGGTTGCCTGCTTGCGCAGATACCTGTGAGGATGCCGCCAGGAGAAAGGCAGAAAATGTAATGCTTGTTGTTATTAAAATCTTTTTCACTGTGCAATCTCCGGAGCAAGAACTGGCAGTTCGATAATTTTCGGCGCATCCAACTGCGATGCAACTCTGATAGCGTCCTGTACCGCTGTGCGATAATCGCCGGCTGGCAGCTCAACCCACTGGCGAACATTGTTGTCCCAGGCACCAGTAACCTGACGGTCAGTAGTCTGATACATAAGGGCGACGCGGCCTATGCGTACGATATTTACGTCACGCTCGGCACCATTGATTTCGATAGTGGCAGGATAGGTTTCATTTGTACGGCCGTAGGAAGACTCGGTCTGATACATCACCAACACCTGACGGAATTTCTCCGCGATGGAAACGTCCGGGTTATCGATTGCTGCGCGAGCAAAGTTGATTCGGTTCTGACGCTCTTCAACCTGGAAGGGATAATCCAGTTCGATGAATTGCTCGATGCTCGAAAGCATTTTTTCCATGAGCAATGGAATTTCACGAGTAATTACTTCTACACCAGCGATTGATTCGTCAAGAGCGGCAATATTCTGTTCCTGCGCATCAATTTGCTTGCGAAAACCCGCATTCACCACTAACAGGGCTTCGAGGTTATCGTTTTCACGCTTGAATTCTTCAAATGTAGAGCTAGCTGAGTTGGCCAGACGATTGATTTCATCCTGAGTTACAGCCAGCTCGCTGTTCTTCTCACCGATTACATCCATTGCCTGATCGAGAATGCTGCTGTCGACAAGTATTTCTGCAGCCTGTACTGAGCCTATCGTGCAGGCCATGAGAAAGCCCAAAGCAGACAGACTCATTTTTGTTATTCGACGGTTTTTCATGTGCCATCCTATAGTTCTTATTAATTATCAGTTCTAAATTACCAGTTTGCGCTAGCGCCTGGTTATTTAGACACTACAAACTACTACTTTTCCGTAGCCGATTAGAAATCGAAAACAGAGAGACCACTTAAGTTACCCCCAAGCAAATTTGCTCTACAACAATTCGTTGTATAAAAAAGCTGCTTTCCCCGAGTCATAGTCACCCTATAGTTACCATTCTACCCAAACAGCAATCTATTTGAGTGGTCAGGTAACCATTTGGTCGACTCAGCCATTACCAGGCTAGTTGTCCCTAAAATAAGGCGTTTACAGCCAGATTTCCGCTTTAGAATATCACACTACATCGCGCGATTAGAACCTTTAACGCAGAAAATTTGGCTGAAAAGAGGAGTTTTCTGGATGGAAAAATACTGGCGGGTTTTTGACGTTGTGGCGGCTGGTAGAAACTACCAGCCGGTTATGTCTTTCAGGCCACTTCCTATATCAGCGAGTGAACGCACAGTTTTGACACCGGCATCTTGAAGTGCAGCGAATTTTTCATCAGCCGTACCTTTGCCACCGGAAATTATCGCTCCGGCATGACCCATTCGTTTGCCTGGGGGTGCTGTTACGCCTGCAATATAGGCCACAACAGGCTTGCTAACGTTCGCTTTAATAAAGGCTGCCGCCTCTTCTTCCGCCGTACCGCCAATTTCACCGATCATCACAATCGCCTCGGTTTGATCGTCCTTCTCATACATACCAAGGATATCGATAAAGTTCGAACCCGGGATAGGGTCGCCGCCAATCCCAACACAGGATGACTGACCGAAACCATAATCCGTGGTTTGCTTTACCGCTTCATAGGTCAGTGTTCCGGATCGGGACACAATCCCTACTTTGCCGGGCAGGTGGATATGCCCAGGCATAATACCGATCTTGCATTGCCCTGGAGTGATAACTCCGGGACAGTTAGGGCCGATAAGCCTCACACCTAACTGATCACACTTCTCTTTTGCCACCAGCATATCTAGTGTTGGTATGCCTTCTGTAATACAGACGATCAGCTTTATGCCAGCATCTGCAGCCTCAAGAATAGAGTCCTTACAAAAAGGGGCCGGCACATAGATAACAGTGGCATCGGCTTTAGTTTCTTCGAATGCCTCCGCAACAGTGTTGAATACAGGAAGACCGAGATGAACCTGTCCGCCCTTACCGGGAGTAACACCACCAACCATTTTAGTACCGTATTCGATGGCCTGTTCTGAGTGGAATGTTCCTTGTGAACCAGTAAAACCCTGACAAATTACTTTTGTTTCGCTATTAATCAAAATACTCATTGTGCGCCCCCTGCTGCTGCAGCGACAACTTTTTCAGCAGCGTCAGAAAGACTGGTTGCAGCAATGATATTCAAGCCGCTATCTCCCAAAACCTGCCTGCCAAGCTCTGCATTATTTCCTTCAAGCCTCACTACCACCGGCACTTCGACTCCTACTTCTTCTACCGCGCCGATAACACCTTCTGCTATCAAGTCACAGCGCACGATGCCGCCAAAAATATTGACCAGCACTGCTTTGACATTTTCATCGGACAGAATAATCTTGAAAGCCTCTGTTACTCTTTCCTTTGTTGCGCCGCCTCCTACGTCGAGAAAATTTGCCGGGCTGCCGCCGAAAAGCTGCACTATATCCATGGTACCCATCGCCAGACCGGCGCCATTAACCATACAGCCAATATTTCCGTCCAGAGCAACGTAGTTGAGATCCCACTGGGCAGCATTAGCTTCTCTTTCATCATCCTGGCTGGGGTCATGCATTTCACGCAATCCCGGCTGACGATAGAGCGCATTACCATCGATATTTATCTTGCCATCGAGGCAGTGAAGGTTGCCCTCATCTGTAATTACCAGAGGGTTTATCTCCAGTAGCGCCAGATCAAGGTCTTGGAATAATTTGGCAAGCCCGAGAAACAACTTGGTAAATTGCTTGACCTGTTGGGCGTTCAAACCCAGCTTAAATGCCAGATCCCGGCCCTGATAAGGCTGTGCACCCGTCAATGGATCTATAGTAGCCTTAAGAATTTTTTCCGGAGTCTCCGCAGCGACTTTCTCGATTTCTACACCGCCCTCAACCGAAGCCATGAACACTACCCGGCGTGTAGATCGGTCTACTACCGCGCCAAGATAAAGCTCCTGAGCAATATCAGTGCAGGACTCAACCAAAATCTTGCTTACCGGCTGACCACTTGCATCGGTCTGATAAGTCACCAGATTCTTGCCCAGCCACTTTTCGGCGAAGGCCCTCACTTCTTCGGTATTATCAACCAGCTTTACGCCACCGGCCTTTCCCCTGCCGCCGGCGTGAACCTGAGCCTTGATCACCCATTTATCACCGCCAATCTTTTCCGCAGCGGCAACTGCTTCTTCCGGAGTATCTACTGCATAGCCTTTGGAAACAGGCAATCCATAATCAGCAAATAATTGCTTAGCCTGATATTCGTGTAAGTTCATTTATGCCCCACTAATTTGAGTCTTGTCTTCGTTTATATAACTAGAATTTTCAATTACCGAATTATTTTCTACGTTTGCGATTACCAATATGAATGGCATGACCATTCGCCGCCAATGCAGCCTCATGGATTGCCTCAGACAATGCCGGGTGAGCGAACATGGTTAGACCTATATCTTCGGCGCTGGCACTGAATTCCATGGCAATAACAATTTGCTGAACCAGATCCGCGGCGGCATTACCAATAATGTGGCAGCCCAGTATGCGATCAGTCTTGGCGTCGGCTATAAGCTTTACCATCCCCTCTGCATCATTCGCCGCCAGTGCTCTGCCGCTGGCCATAAAAGGAAAGGTTCCCACATTGTAGTCAACGCCTTCGGCCTTCAACTCTTCTTCGTTCTTACCAATCCAGGCAATTTCAGGATGAGTGTAGATAACAGATGGAACTAGGTCATAGTTCACCTGCGTCTTCTTGTCAGCCAAGCGCTCAGCGACCATTACGCCCTCTTCCATGCCTTTATGAGCAAGCATCGGTCCACGTACCAGATCTCCCACAGCATAGATGTTAGGAATGTTGGTTGCACAGCTTTCGTCAACCCTGATAAAACCTCTTTCATCCAGATCCACACCAACTGAGTCATCGATAAGGCTGTTGGTGCACGGTTTACGTCCTACTGCCACGATTAGCTTGTCAAAAGCTTCCTTCTGCTCACCATCTGCATCGGTGTAGTTAACTTCAACTGTTTTCTTTGCACCCTTGCCTAGTGTGCTGCCGCTTACGCGAGCGCCCATCTTAATACCCAAACCCTGCTTAGTTAGGATTTTCATCGCTTCTTTTGCTATCTGCCTATCCACAGCAGGCAGAAAATCTTCGAGTGCTTCCAGAACGGTAACCTTGGAACCGAGACGAGCCCATACCGAACCGAGCTCGAGACCGATAACACCGGCACCAATTACGCCCAATCTCTTGGGCACCTGTTGGAATTCCAGCGCGCCGGTTGAGTCAACTATTGTTTCACCGTTAACAGGAGCCGGCGGGATATCGATAGGTATGGAACCGGCAGCGATAATAATATTATTGGCGGAGATTGCTTCTTCGGAACCATCGTGAGCGGTAACAGTGACCGTGTTCGCGCTGCTAACTTTGCCGGTACCGGCAATACCATCTACCTTGTTGGCACGAAACAGGCCAGCTATACCCTGAGTAAGCTGACCGACAATTCTTTCCTTACGCTCAATCATGGCAGGGACATCGAGACTCACCTTACCTACCTTAATACCGTGCGCATCGAGATGAGACTGTGCCTCAACGTATTTGTGAGAGCTATCAAGTAGTGCCTTGGAAGGTATGCAACCGACATTCAAACAAGTACCTCCATAAACCGTCTTGTCATTCTTGTCTAACCACTTCTCGACACAGGCCGTCTTAAAACCCAACTGTGCACAGCGGATTGCAGCTACATAACCGGCAGGGCCTGATCCAATTACCACTACATCGTATTGCTTACTCATAGTTATTCTCTGTTTCAGCCAAATGAATAGCTGTTTGTTAATTGCTTATCGAGTGTTATATCTCAAGCAGAAGACGCGTTGGGTCTTCAAGTAATTCCTTGACAGTAACTAAAAACTGCACTGCTTCTTTTCCATCAATCATCTGATGATCGTAGGATAGAGCCAGGTACATCATCGGTAGAATTTTTACTTCGCCGTCAACCGCCATAGGACGATCCTGGATTTTATGCATTCCAAGAATTGCAGTCTGAGGCGGATTCAGAATTGGCGTTGACAGCAAGGAACCAAACACACCGCCATTCGAAATAGTAAAAGTTCCACCGTCAAGGTCATCGATAGCGAGCTTGCCGTCTCTGGCCTTTACGCCGAATTCCCTAATTTCTTTTTCCAGCTGCGCCAGGCCCATATTGTCAGCATTACGTAATACCGGCACTACCAATCCGCGAGGCGAGCTCACTGCCACACCAATATCCTGATATGCGTGATAGACAATATCGGAACCGTCAATGGAAGCATTTACTGCGGGAAATCTTTTCAGCGCTTCAGTACATGCGCGCACGAAGAAAGACATAAAGCCTAACCGTACTCCATCATGGGTTTTTTCGAATTCACCCTTATGACGGCTACGAATATCCATAATAGGCTTCATATTCACTTCATTAAAAGTGGTTAGCATGGCTGTTGTCTGGGTGGCAGTCAGCAGCCTTTCAGCAACCTTGGCACGCAATCGGCTCATAGGAACCCTTTCTTCAATCCGGCCACCGGGAGTTGCTGGAGAAGAAGAAACCACAGGAGCAGAAACTGGAGCGCTGGCTGCCTGCTGGCTTGTCTCAAGCTTGTGTAACACATCTTCTTTGGTAACCCGTCCGTCTTTTCCGGAGCCGCCTATGTCAGCTGGGTTCAGATTGTTCTCTTCGATAATCTTCTTCGCTGCAGGGCTGATAATAGCGGCCTCCGCCACTGCATCTTGCGCTTTCTCAGCCTTGGCGGGCTCATCTAGATCTGTCGGCTCAGCAGCCTTGACGGCCTCACCCGGTTGCACATTGGCGATGGCCTGATTGCTCACGATAGTCTCACCAACATCCTTAAGGATTTCCTTAAGAACACCGTCGGCAGGTGAAACAACTTCGATCACTACCTTGTCGGTTTCGATATCAACAAGAAGCTCGTCCCTGCTTACTGCATCACCTACTTTCTTGTACCAGGTCGCTATGGTTCCATCGGGAACAGATTCCGGTAATGTAGGCGCTTTAATTTCGATAGTCATGATTAATACCTTGCGCTTATACGCTATTTAACCCGAAGCTTGTTAGCTCAGAGCCTCATCGATAAATTTCTTTTGCTGACTCAAGTGCAGAGCGGGATAACCCGCTGCAGCAGCAGCTGAAGCATCTCGCCCTACATACTCCAGATAAATTTCTGGGAAGTGCGCATGAATCCCTCTGCGCAAATGGTGCTGCGATGAATACCATGCGCCCTGGTTCATAGGCTCTTCCTGACACCAGGCAATAGCCTTAATATTTTCATATTGCCGCAGACATTTTTCATACTGCTCCTGTGGAAACGGGTATAACTGCTCTAGCCGAATAATTGCTAAGTCATCAATTTCTCTTTCCCTTCGCTCCTGCCTGAGGTCGTAGTAAACCTTGCCACTACAGAAAACCACCTTACGCACTTTGCTCTTGTCCATATCGTCAGTTTCATCGATCAATACCTGAAAACTTCCTTCTGCCATTTCCTTTAGTGAGGAAACAGTTTCCTTATGACGCAACAGACTTTTCGGGGACATGACAATAAGCGGCTTGCGTAACGGACAGAGCACCTGCTTTCTGAGCATATGGAAAATCTGCGAAGAAGTTGTAGGCAAACAGACCTGAATATTGTGCTCGGCTGACAATTGCAAAAACCTTTCCAGTCGAGCCGACGAATGTTCAGGGCCCTGACCTTCATAACCATGGGGAAGCAAAAGAGTTAAGCCACAGAGTCTTTCCCATTTATGCTCGCCACTAGTGATAAACTGATCAATCACCACCTGAGCAGAATTTGCGAAATCACCAAACTGTGCCTCCCAGATGACCAGTGCATTTGGAGTTGTAGTGGAATAGCCATATTCGAAGGCGAGCACCGCCGCTTCAGAAAGCAGGGAGTCGTAAATCGTGAAATTGCTCTGACCCGGCTTCAGGCTTTGCAGCGGGATATAGTCTTCACCAGTCTTCTGATCATACAAAATGGCATGACGGTGGGTAAAAGTACCGCGACCTACGTCCTGACCCGTAATCCTCACCATATTCCCTGTAGTAAGAATGCTCGCGTAAGCTAGCGTTTCAGCAAAGCCCCAATCAACAGGAACCTCCCCGGCAGCCATCTTGGCTCGCTCATCGTTTGTGCGCTTAACCTGTCGCTGCAGAGTAAAGTCTTTAGGAATCTCTACCAGCTTCTTCGCCAAGGCCTGAAGATTGGCCAATGCTATAGATGTATTATAAACCGGGCTCCAGTCATGACCTATATAAGGGCTCCAGTCGACAAACAACTCCACTGACGGTTCTTTGACCAAACTCTTAACAACGTGCTCGCCGGTATCCAATGCATTTCGATAATTACGATTGAAGGTGTCCGAGTCTTCCATGGACATAACAGCTTCTGCCGCTAGCTTTTCTGCATACAGCACGCGTGTAGATTTGTGCTGTTTAATAGCTGAATACATCAGAGGCTGGGTTACTGAGGGTTCATCCGTTTCATTGTGACCACGGCGACGATAGCAAATCAGGTCGATAACTACGTCCTTGTGAAATTTGTTGCGAAAATCCAGCGCAAGCTGGGTTACGAACAATACAGCTTCCGGATCGTCAGCATTCACGTGAAAAATTGGTGCCTGTACCATTCTAGCAACGTCGGTACAGTATTCGGTAGAACGGGCATCATCCTGGCGACTGGTGGTGAAGCCAACCTGGTTGTTAATGATGATATGAACTGTTCCGCCAGTAAAATAAGCCCGAGTCTGGGACATCTGAAACGTTTCCATGACCACGCCCTGGCCGGCGAAGGCAGCATCGCCATGAATAATTATCGGAAGTACCAGATTACCTTCCTTGTCATCTCTTCTAACCTGTCTTGCACGCACCGAGCCTTCAACTACCGGAGACACGATTTCAAGGTGAGATGGGTTAAATGCCAGGGCCATATGAACTTCGCCGCCGGCTGTCATGATGTTTGATGAAAAGCCCTGATGATATTTCACATCACCAGATTTTTCGTAAATCGCCTTGCCTTCGAATTCGTCAAACAAATCCGCAGGATTTTTACCGAGGATATTTACCAGTACATTGAGACGACCACGGTGAGCCATACCCAGGACTATTTCCTTAACACCATTGGCTCCTGAACGTTGCACCAATTCATCAAGAGACGGAATCAGACTTTCACCACCCTCAAGGCCGAATCGCTTGGTACCTGGATACTTGGAATCGAGATGCTTCTCCAATCCTTCTGCAGCTGTCAGGCGCTCCAATAGATGACGCTTAACTTCTTTTTCAAAAACTGGTTTGCCGTCATTGCTTTCAATCTTCTGCTCAATCCACTGCTTCTCTTCAAGATTTACAATGTGCATAAATTCGTAACCAATCGATGCACAATAAATACGCTCGAGAGTATCGATAATTTCTTTGAGCGGAGCCTTATCTTTGCTTATGAACAAAGAGCCCGTTTGAAAAATCGTAGAGTGGTCGAGGGTAGAGAGATCATGGAACTCAAGTTCAAGGTCGGCAACTCTTTCCCTATACATCAGCGCAAGTGGGTCAAGTGCTGCCTTTTGATGCCCTCTTACACGATAGGAACTGATTAATTGCAGAACCTGAACCTGTTTACTTTCGTGATCTGAATTAACGATGGCATCGTTACTGAGAATCTGGGCGTACCGGCTAACCTTACCCCTTGCCCTGAAGTCTTTAACTATTGAGGCATGGGAAATGTCTTTAGCAGAATCTGCAGTCATAGCCGGCATGCTTTCAAACAACTCGCGCCACTGATCAGCTACAGAGTCAGGGTCGGAGAGGAATTCTTCATACAACTCTTCCACATAATCAGCGTTAGAACCGGAAAGGTGCCCCGTCCGGCGCATTAGTTCCATTAAAGATTCGTGCATAACGACTACCGTGTGCCTGATTAATTACATTCAACTTTTAAATTAAGCAAGAGTTGCTCGACGAGAGCGCGGCTTAGGTGCCCTGCTCTAATAGCATTGAGCGGATATGACCGATAGCTCTGGTTGGGTTTAGCCCTTTCGGACACACCGCAACACAGTTCATAATTCCGCGACAGCGAAATACGCTAAATGGGTCATCGAGATCAGCCAGTCGCTCGGCGTCGGCGGTATCACGACTGTCGGCCAGAAAGCGATAAGCCTGCAACAGGCCTGCTGGCCCGATAAATTTATCCGGATTCCACCAGAACGAAGGGCAGTTTGTGCTACAACATGCGCAAAGAATACATTCGTAAAGCCCGTCCAGTTTTGCCCGGTCTTCAGGAGACTGAAGACGCTCGATTCCGGGAGGCGAAGTGTCATTAATCAGATAGGGTTTAACTTTTTCAAATTGCTTATAGAAGATCGACAGATCTACAACTAGATCGCGAATAACAGGAAGTCCTGGAAGCGGTCTCAACACCAGCTTCTTGCCAGGTTTAACGATCTCTGAAACAGGAGTAATACAAGCAAGGCCATTGGTTCCGTTAATATTCATACCGTCGGACCCACATACACCTTCGCGGCAGGATCTTCGATAGGCTACAGAGGGGTCTTTTTGCTTAACCAGCTCAAGCACATCCAGAACCATCAGGTCTTTGCCTGCTGGCAGATCGATTTCAATATCCCTCATCACCGGCTTTTCATCGATTTCGGGATTGTAACGATAAATGCTAACTAACACTTTTCACCTGTCTGTTCTAATCAAGAACGCCTAATTAATTTATTGGTTTGGAAATCCGATTTTACTGATTTATAAATTGGCTCAATAAGTTCGAATCTTGGGCTCGAATGTATCAACGGCCTTCGGCGAGAAGTTTACACCGCGCTTACCCACACTCTTGTCCGTAGGAAAATACATTGAATGACACAGCCAATTATCATCATCACGATCACGAAAATCGTCCCGCGCATGCGCACCCCTACTTTCTTTCCTTTCGTCCGCCGCTATGGCAGTGGCCTCAGCAACCTCAAAAAGATTTTCAAGTTCCAGTGCTTCGATTCGGGCAGTATTGAAGGTCAGACTCTTATCCTCTAAATGAACATTGGATACTCGTTCACGCAATCCCTTGAGCTTTTCGATACCTTCTTGCATAAATTCGCCTTTGCGGAATACACCAAAGTGATTCTGCATGATGTTCTTCAGCTCAGAGCGCAAGCTCGCGACACTCTCACCGGAGGTGGAATCATTTAATCTTTGCAGCCTGCTCATAGCCTGATCAATATCGGTTTCGGAGGCTTTTCTCTGCTCAACACCCTGGTGAAGCATTTCTTCAATATGCTTACCAGCCGCGCGACCAAACACCACAAGATCAAGCAAGCTGTTTCCACCCAACCTATTTGCACCGTGAACCGATACGCAGGCAACCTCACCTACAGCAAAAAGGCCGGGGATTGTTTCATCCTCGCCTGATGAATTTTGAGTAAGAGCTTGACCATGAATATTGGTTGGAATACCGCCCATCATGTAATGACAAGTGGGAACTACAGGAATAGGTTCTTTAACAGGGTCGACGTGAGCAAAAGTTCTAGACAGTTCGAGAATGCCCGGGAGCTTCGAGTTAAGAACTTCTTCGCCAAGATGATCCAGCTTTAACATCACATGATCGCCGTGTTCTCCGCACCCTCGCCCTTCGATGATTTCCAATACCATGGCGCGTGCCACAACATCACGTCCGGCAAGATCCTTTGCATTCGGCGCATAGCGCTCCATGAACCGTTCGCCATCCTTGTTAATTAAGTACCCACCTTCACCGCGACAGCCTTCTGTTACCAGAGTGCCTGCGCCGTATATGCCGGTAGGGTGAAACTGCCACATCTCTATATCCTGAACCGGATAACCAGCGCGCAAAGCCATGCCAATGCCGTCACCGGTATTGATCAGTGCGTTGGTAGTTGACGCATAGATACGCCCTGCTCCACCGGTTGCGAACACTGTGGCTTTCGAATTCACAAAAACCGTTTCGCCGGTCTCCATGCAAATAGCGATCACACCAACAATGGCGCCGTCCTGGTTTTTCACCAGATCAGTTGCATACCATTCGTTAAAAAATACTGTATTGTTTTTCAGGTTTCCTTGATACAAAGCATGTAATAAAGCATGCCCGGTTCGGTCAGCCGCCGCGCAAGTTCTTGCCGCCTGACCCCCTTCGCCAAAATTTTTGGACTGGCCACCGAATGGTCGCTGATAGATGCGGCCGCTCTCCGTCCGCGAAAAAGGCAGCCCCATGTGTTCCAGCTCGAAAACTGTCTGCGGACCTTCGCTGCACATATACTCGATGGCATCCTGATCACCGATGTAATCGGAACCTTTTACTGTGTCGTACATATGCCAACGCCAATCGTCATTAGGATCGTCACTGGCGATGGCGCAAGTGATTCCACCCTGGGCTGAAACAGTGTGCGAGCGAGTTGGGAAAACCTTAGAGATTACCGCAGTCTTATAACCGGACTGGGCCAACTGCAGAGCTGCTTGCATTCCTGCGCCGCCGCCACCTACAATCACCGCATCAAAATTTAATGTACGCATGCCAGTCATCTATTAAGAACCCCAAAAAATCTGAATGCCCCAGAGCAAGTAGACGCAAATCAAGAGTGCGCAACCGGCCTGAAACAATAGTCTGAAAAATGTTGCACGCTTACCTAATTGCAAAGAAGTCAGGTAATCGGTGGAGATAGTCCACATGCCAACCCAGGCGTGGGCGCATAGCGCGAGAATTGTAATGATGCTGAAAAAGCGCATTACATTGGATTCGAAAACTTCTTTCCATTCCAGATAAGTCATATCGGGGTTGGAGATAAAGCTACCGAGTATGCACAAGCTGTATGCGCCGAGAATAACGGCACTGAAGCGTTGCATCATCCAGTCGAACAAACCGGAACGGCCAAGGCTGCTTACATTAATTACCATATCCACACCCCCGAAATAATGATCGCTATTGCTGAAAAGATCAGCGTGAGGCTTGCACCCGTAATTCCTCCTTTCATGGTCTCGCCAATACCGAGATCCATTAGCAGATGTTTGATACCCGCTATCAAGTGATAGAGAAGCCCGGCAACAATAGCCCAAACAACCAGCTTAACCAGCACGTTATCAAGCAATTCCATTACCTGGACGAAATCTGCTTCAGATTTCAGGGAGAGTTCAAGCAAATACAACAACACTGCAACGCCGACGAAGATAAACGCACCGGATATTCTGTGCAACAATGACGTAACCGCGGGCAGGGGGTACTTGAGAGTAAGTAGGTCGAGATTCTTTGGTCTAGTATCTTTCACGTTCAGCCTATTCCGTACACCATTTCCCAAAAGACAATCACAGATTCTCGAGCCGGGCCCAGAATCTGCTAGCAGATCGAAATGATCACTGGTTTGGGGGTTAAAAAACGGGGATCAGTATATGCCCTTAGGCCCCGTAATACAATTACTCTAGCCATTTTCAAGACGATTTTGACAACGGCTTGTCACAATTACAAATTGCCGTCAAAACAGATAATTTAACGACCAGTTGCGAAAATACTTTTGCCCACAATAATTATCCGTTAATTGGCTAGCAAAACTAGTCACTAAATGGGTGTACACTGCGAGGACTAGCGTTTAAAAGTCTCAAATATTTGACAAGCACTGGCCTCAATCCCTAGTATTGCCGTCCCTGTTTTTTACAAAACAGTACCCGATACAGACTGAAGTAAGGCAAGCATCTAATTGATTTAAAACAATAATTTGCCTTTTTCGATATTACCACAGGAGTGAAGCATGAGCGAAAAGAAGGCCCGGTTAAGCATAGACGGCATCGAAAACCCGATTGAATTACCTGTTTATGAAGGCAGTACTGGCCCTGATGTAGTTGATGTTCGCAGTCTGGTAGGTCACGGTATTTTTACCTACGACCCCGGCTTCATGTCCACTGCAGCTTGTGACTCCGATATCACCTACATCGATGGCGGCAAAGGCGTATTACTGCATCGCGGCTATCCCATCGAGCAGCTTGCTAAAAAAGTCAGCTTTCTCGACACTTGCTACCTGCTTCTCAAGGGCGAGCTTCCCAACGAGGCTGAAAAGGCCCAATTCGAGAACGATATTCGCTACCACACCATGGTAGACGAGCAGATCCACCAGTTTTTCCGGGGCTTTCCACGGAACGCACACCCAATGGCCATGCTCTGTGGCGTAGTTGGCGCTCTTTCAGCTTTCTATCACGACGAACTGGACATAGATAACCAGGAACACCGAACAAGTGCCGCTCTGCGAGTGATTGCCAAAATGCCTACTCTAGCGGCGATGTGCTACAAGCACGGCATTGGCCAGCCATTCATGTATCCGCAGAATGACATGGGCTTTACAGAGAATTTTCTTCACATGATGTTTGGCACGCCCTGTGAAGTACCAAACGTCAACAAGACCATCTCCAAGGCAATGGACACTATCTTCCTGCTTCACGCCGACCACGAACAAAACGCCTCCACCTCCACTGTAAGGCTCGCCGGCTCAACTGGCACCAACCCATACGCATGTGTCGCCTCTGGCATTACTGCTCTTTGGGGGCCGGCACACGGCGGTGCAAACGAAGCCGTATTGCGACAGCTGGCAGAAATTGGAGATGAGTCCAAGATTGACGAGTATATTCTTAAAGCCAAAGATCCTGATGATTCTTTCAGACTGATGGGTTTCGGTCATCGTGTGTATAAGAATTTCGATCCTCGCGCGACTGTTATGCGCGGCATCTGCGACGAAGTTCTTGACGAGCTTGGCGTTGAAAACGACCCTCTTTTCAGAATTGCCCGCAAGCTGGAGAAAATAGCTCTTGAAGACGAGTATTTCATCGAAAGAAAACTTTACCCGAATGTAGATTTCTACTCCGGCATTGTGCTCAAGGCTATTGGCATTCCCACCAGCATGTTCACCGTAATGTTTGCTACCGGCCGCACTCCGGGCTGGATTGCCCATTGGGATGAAATGCTTAGTGATTCGTATAAGATTGGCCGCCCACGCCAGCTATACAAGGGGCACACCAAGAGAGATATCTCCTGATCTAAATCCCAATACACGACCCTGCCAGCGAATAGGCTGTTTGCGGGGACTTTCGAATAGGGGTTTAAGGAATAGACTAGCGAAAAATTGGTGGAGCCTAACGGGATCGAACCGTTGACCTCAACGCTGCCAGCGTTGCGCTCTCCCAGCTGAGCTAAGGCCCCATATTTTGTCGCTAAACAGCATGACGCTGTTTGAAGGAAGGCGCATTCTAAGCACAGCAACCCACCCTGTCAATCTACGGTTAATCTGCCAGATCGCGGAATTCTTTTTCCAGCTTCTTGGATTGCTTCTTGGAGATACCACCGAGAACCGTAATGCCATGACGAATTCTCGCCCGACTCAGGTCCAGGCCGAGAATAGCGATGGACTCGATGACCGAGGTGGACACTGCCTTACCGCTCATCGCGACAAACAAGGGAAACAAAAAGTCACGAATCTTCAAACCCAAAGATTCCGCCAAGCCCTGCAACACCGGCTCGATAGAATCCCGGTCCCAGCTTGTTAGCTGTTCAAGCTTCCACAGACTGAACTGCATAACTCTCAACTGCTGCTCAGAATCCAGCTTCTTGTGCTCGAAAGTGCTTGCCTCAATTTCAGGCAGCCCGCTGAAAAAGAATGCACCCAGATTAGCCACATCGCTAAAGCGCTCAACCCGCTGCTTTAAGAGGGGCGCAATCTGTAAAAGCTTTTCCTTATCGAAGGCCCACTGGGCATATTGCTGAATGAATGCCTCATTATCCAGGTCCTCTCGAATATATTTTCCATTTAGCCAATCCAGCTTCTCGATATCGAAAATGGGCCCTCCCAGAGAAACTCTGGCGATATCGAAATTGCTAATCATTTGTTGCTGGCTGAATTTCTCTTCGCCGTCAGGCATAGTCCAGCCCATCATTCCCAGATAATTCAATAAGGCCTGAGGCAAATAACCCATGTCTTTGTAGTAACCAATACTGGTGGGGTTTTTGCGCTTACTCAGCTTGCTCTTGTCAGGATTCCGTAATAACGGCATATGACAGAACACCGGCTTTTCCCAACCAAAATATTCATACAGCAGAATGTGTTTTGGTACGGAGTTAATCCATTCTTCCCCCCTGATCACATGAGAGATCTCCATCAGGTGGTCATCTACCACATTGGCAAAGTGATAGGTGGGCATTCCATCGGATTTGACCAGTATCTGCATATCAATCTGTGACCAGCTGATACTTACGGTGCCACGCAACAGGTCTTCAAATTCACACTCGCCCTGTTCGGGGATGTTCATGCGAATAACATGTTCTTCATTGGCAGCCAGCTTGGCATTTACATCCTGCTGCGACAGCTTCTTACAACAGCCGTCGTAACCCAGTTGTTGCTTGTTCTCCATTTGCTCTTTGCGAAGTTCATCCAGACGTTGTGATGAACAGAAACAGCGAAACGCTGAACCATTGTCCAACAATGTTTTGATATGCTCTGCATAGATATCCGAGCGCTCACTCTGCCGGTAGGGCCCTTTATCACCCTCTAGCCCCGGACCCTCGTCCCAGTCGAGTCCAAGCCATTTCAACGACCCCAATATGTCCTGTTCGGATTTATCGGTGCTGCGGGCGCGATCCGTATCTTCAATACGCAATACGAACTCGCCATCATGCTGATGGGCAAAACATCGATTAAATAGAGCGATATAGGCAGTGCCCACATGGGGATCACCGGTTGGAGAAGGTGCTATTCTGGTTCTAACCTGCTTCATGGCAGTTGTTTTGTCCTGTTCGTCCTGGTGAATCTTTGCTTACACTTGAGTGTTACAAAGATGAATCGATATCGACGTGGATTATACGCGATTAAGGCTGAAATCCCATCGAATCACAGCCTTCGAATTACTGTTAAAATTCAAATTCTTGACTTGTCCAATGCCATTGGATAAAAAGCCCGAAGCATAAAACCTTGTCGGACAAAAAACTGAAACTATGAGCATTTCACACAAATTTTGCGTTGCCCCGATGATGGATTGGACAGACCGCCATGACAGGGTATTTCTGCGTCAATTTTCCCGACACGCCCTGCTCTATACAGAAATGGTAACCAGTGCTGCTTTAAAGCATGGTGACGCAGTGTACCTATTGCAATACAACGCGCAGGAACATCCTGTTGCCCTGCAACTAGGCGGAAGCGATCCGCAAGAATTGGCAGCAGCAGCTGTGCTCGGTGAAAAGGCCGGCTATGACGAGATCAACCTTAATGTTGGCTGCCCTAGTGATCGAGTTCAGTCAGGATCCTTCGGCGCTTGCCTGATGGCAGAACCAGAGCTGGTGGCGCAATGTATAAGATCCATGAAATCTGCGGTCAACATACCTGTGACCGCTAAGTGTCGCATCGGGATCGACGACAGGGACAGTGAGGCTGAGCTATTGGATTTTGTCGGCACTGTCGCCAAGGGAGGCTGTGAGCTTTTTATTGTTCACGCCCGTAAAGCGATATTATCGGGACTAAGCCCGAAAGAGAATCGGGAAGTTCCTCCCCTTAACTATCAACGGGTTTACAAAGTAAAACAGGCGTTTCCCGATCTGGAAATAATAATCAATGGAGGCATAGCAAGCCTTGAAGAGGCAAAACAACATCTTTCACAGCTGGATGGAGTTATGCTGGGTAGAGAGGCTTATCAAAACCCATTTATATTACATGCAGTGGACAGCTTACTGTTTAACGAAGATACCGAGAACAAAACTAGGCTCGACTATTTGCAAGCCTATCTTCCCTACGTCGAGGAACAACTGAAACTGGGTATTCCTCTGCAGCATATGAGCCGGCATATCCTTGGCTTGTTCAAAGGAGAGAAAGGTGGCAAACAATACCGTCGCCACCTCAGTGAGAACTGCTTTCGCAAGGGTGCCGGTGTGGAAGTGTTACTGGACGCCATGAAGCTGGTGGCGAAAGTTTAAGCAACAATATGAATCAGAAAGGCAAGCAGGAAATATGATTAGCACAATTAGGCATTTTATTGACAGCAAACTAAGCAACAAAACGGCCGATTCAGACAGCAGCGAAGGCATGATCAATAAAATCGATCTGATTTGTGCCGCATTGATGATAGAAGTTATGGATTCTGATCATCAGCTAGACGACAGGGAGCACGAAGAGTTCTTGCGGGTATTGCAGGAGCAATACAAGGTAAGCGAAGAAGACCTGCATGACATTAGCGCGCTGGCCCAGGAAGAAGCCAGACAGGCCACTTCGCTCTATGAATTTACGCGACTGATAAATGACGAGTACGATTATCAGCAGAAAGTTTCGCTGATTGAGAATATGTGGAGAATTGCCTTCTCGGATGAAAAACTTGATAAATATGAGGATCATCTGATTCGTAAAGTTTCAGAATTAATCTATGTTAAGCACAGCGATTTCATTCGCAGCAAATTGAATGTTCGCGATAAGGAAAAGTAAGAGTTGAAGCTAGAATGATCCGAATTCGTCTTCCACTTCTCCATCCTTTACCAGATAGTCTCTTCGCTGCATAAACGCCTCCCGAACAAATAAATAACGGTCACCGGAGATAAGCTCGTCCAGAGCCAGCAAACCTGCACGGGAGTCCGTTTCTTTCAGGAAAAACATAGTCGCTCTTAAAGAGGAGTCATCATGATATTGAATTGGGTTAAATAGCGTATCTAGAACCAGTCCGAAAGAGTCTCTAAGGTTACTGGCACCAAATACCGGCAACACAACATAGGGGCCTGTACCCACGCCCCAATAGCCAAGAGTTTGACCGAAGTCTTCCTCGTGTTTTTCCAGACCAAGACCGCTTGCTACATCGAGAGCGCCGCCGAGTCCCAAGGTGGAATTCAGCACGAAGCGACTGGAATCCGACACCGCATCGCGAAACTTGAATTGCAGCAAGTCATTGGCGAATACATTTATGTCATCGATATTGCTGAAAAAATTGCCTATCCCCTGGCGTACAATTCTGGGAATAAAAATGGTGTAGCCAGTTGCCACAGGCCGGACTATAAGCTGATCAAAATAGTCATTAAGTTGGTAGATGTTTTCATTTATATTTTGCCAGGGGTCATTAACTTGAGCATGAGCGGCTGACTGAAATACTGGCAGCATGAAAAACCCACAAATCGATAAAATGGATATTGATCTGACTAACTTCTTGTGAAGGACTTTACTTCTCATAACATACTAAGTTGAGGCTGATAGTATTTCTTCAATCTGCTTTTCGATTCGGCGCGAAGAAACCGGCATTCGCGTACCCAAGCTCTGGGCAAACAGGGAAACCCTTAGCTCTTCTATCATCCATCGGAGATGATTCAACTCCTCTGCCAGAAACTCAGCTGATTGCTCCGCTGATTTCTCAACAATGCTCTCATAGCGCTTGCGGTATTTTGCCACCATCTCGGTGTTTAGCTGATCTTTCTCACCCAGATGGGGTGCTTTGTCCAAACGTATCTTAATCGCTTCAAAATATCTGGGATACTCAGCAACCCATAACAGCCCTGATTGAGAAAGAAAACTTTCATGGATAAGGCCGTCCAACTGCGCCTGGATGTCTTGTCGGGCGTAAAGAAGTGTCGGGCTAGCCAGCTTCCCTGCTTCGCTCAGGACTTCCCTGCGCAACTTGAATGTAGAGCGAAGAAGCTTCTCCAGCTTATCCGCAACTGTAAGAATCTTCGACTTACTTGACGCAAGCAGAGCTTCAAATTCAGCCCTGTCTATCGGCAAGCTCTCGTCAAGGTCAAACGCAGAGTAATAGCAGAGACTTATAGCTTCATGTTCGAAAGACGGCATATCTGTAGGCAGGTACAGAGCCAGCTCTTGATGCAATCTTTTGAATTGCTTTCGCAGCATATTTTTTTGCTGAACACTACGCAACATACAAAGTCGTGCGATACCTGCCCTGTTTTTAACTCGCGCGGCATATTGATCAGCCAAAAGAACAAGATCTACTGAATCTTCCCTATCGATTACTGCAGGGTAGCGGGTCAGGGTAAATGCTCCCTGAATCTCCACACTTTCAGGCAAGCCATCGAATTCCCAATCCTTAAGGCCAGTTCTCTCCATTTCATGACCGCTGCCCGTTCCTGAACCAGACTCCTGTTGCTGCTGCGATTTGGAGCCCAGATCATTTTTAAGCGCGGAGAGATCTTTTCCGTATGCGATCTCTTCACCGTGATCATTAAGTACGCGTATCTTTATTTGTAGGTGCTCTGGAAGGTCCTGCAAATTAAATTCTGACTTGCTCAGCTTGATCCGTTTATGATTGCGTATTTGCGACAGCAGTGAATCCAGAAGATCGCCGTCCATCTTGCTCATCTGCGGCAAAACCTGATCCACAAAACCGCTCACCGGAATAAAGTTTTTTCGCTGAGCCTTAGGTAAACTTTTCAATAGTGCTATACATCTATCCTTAACAATGCCGGGGACGGACCAATCAACATCTGCTTGACTCAATTGCCCCAGCATCGCCTCCGGAATATCAATACTCGCTCCGTCACTTTTACTTCCGGGGTCAAATACATAATCTATCTTCAAGCGGTTTTGCTGAATGGCTGCTGCATCAGGAAAAGCATCTATTTTTTCCAAAGCGGATTGCGACTTGATAAGTTTTTCCTTACTCATCTCAAGCGACTTTCCAGCTTGCTTACCTGCTTTTTTCAACCAGTGTTTCAAGCCCTTGGCCGAGTTTATTTCTTGCGGAATTTGCTGTTCGTAGAAACTACGTATGTCTTTTTCGCTGACAATTATGTCCGGACGCCGCAGCTTATCTTCCTGCCTTTCAAGATCTTCCAACAGACCGGTATTGGTTTGCAGGAACTCGAAGTCTCCGCTCAATTGTTGTCCAGCGAGCGCCTCCTTGATAAAAATCTCCCGCGCTCCCTGAGAATCAATCTGTTCATAGCTAACTAGGTTTTTCTCAATAATCGCTAGGCCATAGAGCATGACCTTCTCATAAACCACGGTCTCCTGCCGCTTAGCGCTCCAGTGCGGTTCAAAATAATTGCGCTTAACCAGATGCAGGGCCATATCGACTACCCATTGCGGCTGAATCTTGGCAGCCATGGAGGCAAAGGTTTGCGTGGTTTCTATTAATTCTCCACTGACTATCCACTGGGCAGTGGAATTGGCCAATACTGAACTCGAAAACAATGAAAACTTTTTATTGCGATTGCCCTGATAAAGGCGTGAATCCTGCTTTTGTGCGATCTGATTAAGCGAGCCACTTATAATGCTCTTGTGCACCGCACTGTAACTGGCAGGTTCTCTGTTTAAGTTAAAGCCCATGTGCTGACAACTAAGCAACAACTGCCTGTGAACTTCCCGCCATTCACGCATTCTCATATAAGAAAGAAAATGCGCCTTACAATAGCGTTTTAACTGACCCTGACTAGAGTCCTGCCTCAGACGCTCATAGTGATCCCAAAGATTTACGAAGCTAAGGAAGTCCGAATCCTGATGATCAAATTCTCCTAATTTTTCCTTGGCCTGCTGCCGATTCTCGGACGAAATTTCCCGGGGGTCCTGAATACTCAGAGCACTGACTATAATTAGTAACTCTCGCAGGCAATTTTGCTCATGAGCCACCAGCAGCATCTTTGCATACTTTGGGTCTACCGGAAGCCGCGCCATTTGACGGCCGCTTTCTGTTAGCTGATGGCTCGGCGTGAGCGCGTTAAGCTCAACCAGCAATTTGACCCCCTCATTAATTGCTTTCGGCTCGGGAGGCTCGAGAAAGGGGAAACGATCTACGTCTCCGAGGCGAAGAGAATGCATTCTCAGAATTACTGCGGCGAGATTGGTTCTGATTATTTCCGGATCGGTAAATGGCGAGCGTTTGTCAAAATTTTCTTCCGAATAAAGACGGATGCACACACCCTCTTCCACTCGTCCGCAGCGTCCTTTTCGCTGATTGGCACTGGCTTGAGAAATTTCTTCGATGGGCAATCGCTGAACTTTGCTCTGCAAACTGTAGCGGCTGATTCTCGCGAACCCAGTGTCTATGACATAGCGAATTCCCGGAACAGTGATGGACGTTTCAGCCACGTTGGTAGACAACACCAATCTACGCCCTTTATGGGGTTTAAAGATTTTCACCTGCTCCGAATGCTTCAAGCGACCATACAGAGGAAGGACTTCGGTATTGGGGATTTTCTGTTTGCGCAACTTTAATGCCGTTTCACGAATTTCCCTTTCACTGGCAAAAAATATCAGCACGTCACCGCCGGCCTTTGTACTTTTCGAATCGATGCGAATTATTTCCTTCACCGCATCCACAATACCGCTTATCTGATCATCGTCGTCAAACTGGGTTTCAGATTGATTCAGTGACTGTTGCTGCAATGGCTGGTAACGGGTTTCAACCGGATAGGTTCTACCGACAACTGAAACCACCGGCGCCCTATCAAAGTGGGCGGAAAACTTCTCCACATCAATTGTCGCTGACGTAATGATCAACTTAAGCTCCGGCCTCTTCTTCAACAAAGTTTTGAGGTAGCCAAGCAGGAAGTCGATATTAAGAGAACGCTCATGGGCCTCATCAATAATAAGCACTTCATACTTATTCAGAAACTTGTCCTGCTGGATTTCAGCCAACAAAATGCCATCAGTCATTAATTTAAGGTAGCTTTTCTCGCCGCTTTTGTCATCGAATCGAATCTGGAAGCCGACACCTTCGCCGATTTTGGCCCCCAACTCCTCCGCTATTCTATCGGCCACCGAAACCGCTGCCAGACGCCTGGGCTGCGTATGACCTATCATGCCTCGACGACCAAAACCCGCTTGTAAGCACACCTTGGGAAGCTGAGTAGTCTTACCCGAGCCCGTATCTCCGGCCACTACGAGCACTTGATGTTTTTTTAGCAACTCAACCAATTCTTCAGCGTGGCCGCTAACCGGCAGTTGCGGCGGATAGGAAATATCGGAAGGAATGGCTGCTATACGGGTTTGGCAGGCCTTAATTGATGATTCGATCGCGGACTGAATCGAGCCCATGTCTTCCTTGTAATTGGGAGACTCAGGATTTTTTTTAATTAAGCGGTCGATATCACGGGCAAGTCGAAATCGGTCGCTAATCTGACACTGATCTAATTGTTTTATGAAAGACTCAGTCACTTTTCTATCCAGCGGGCTCTATTTCAGACCCGGTGCCGTAATCAGCCGACTAAGATATTAACGCAACTCGCGCCGTAGGATTTTGCCAATATTGGATTTGGGTAAATCATCAACATAGACAATCTCCCGGGGAATTTTATAAGCCGTCATACCATCTTTACAATGGGAAATAATATCTTCTTCGGCTATGTTACCATTCTGACAGACAACAAACAGCTTGACCGCCTCCCCGGTTTTCTCACTGGGCACACCAATAGCAGCGCTTTCAAGTATTCCGGGATGACCATTAACCCAGTCTTCTATTTCATTAGGAAAAACATTAAAGCCAGACACCAGAATCATATCTTTCTTTCGATCTACGATGCGAACATAATTGTCTTCGGCAATTTGCACATAATCACCCGACTTGAACCAGCCATCTTCGGTAATTGCTTCAGCGGTTGCTTCCGGCTTGTTCCAATAACCAAGCATGACTTGCGGGCCTCGAATCCATAACTCACCCTTCTCACCTGTCGCAACATCGTTGCCCTCTTCGTCCACCACCCTGAGTTCGGTTTCTGGCACAGGGGGGCCAGCTGTGCCTGGCTTGGCCGCACCCGGAAGATTCACGGAAACAACCGGGGAGCATTCCGTCAGACCATAGCCTTCAAAAATCTCACACTTTGTTACCTCTAGCCATTCTTCCATTACTGAAGTTGTCATCGCCATGCCTCCAGCACCACAAAACTTCATGGTACTGAAATCCACTTCAGAGATAGCATCATCTCTTAACAGGGAAAGATACAGGGTATTGATCCCCACAAAACCTGATACTGGATGACTTTTCCAGAGTTTGATCAAACCGCCTGTATCTCTAGGGTTTGTAACCAAAATGTTGTGATTGCCGCCCAGAGGCATTGCCAGACAATGCAATAAAAACGCGTAGCTATGGTATAGCGGCAACGGCGCTAGAATATGCTCCTCCCTGTCTTCCATGATGACTAGACAACGGGATCTTAACTGCATCATATTAGCAATGAGGTTGTTATGACTTAACTGAGCCCCCTTTGCAGAACCGGTGGTTCCACCGGTGTACAGGATTAGTGCTACGTCATTGGCACTGCCTGAACCTGGATAATCCACACTCGCAGGGAGACTTTTAAGAGTGTTGCTAAAATAGACCGCTCCAGGAATCTTGTAAGCAGGCACCATTTTTTTGACATAGCGACTAACGAAATTTATCAGCAAGCCTTTGGCCCTATTTTGCAGATCACCTAGGCGACAAACGATGACGGTTTCAATATCTGTTTCGCCTTTGATCTGTTCCAGCTTATCGCAGAAACTTTCCAGGATAACGATAGCCTTAACGCCGGAATCCCTGAATTGGTAGAGCATCTCGTTCTTGGTATATAACGGGTTTGTATTAACTACCACCAGTCCGGCTCTGGTTGCAGCGTAAAATACAATTGGGAACTGTAAAACGTTTGGTAACTGAATAGCTATCCGGTCACCTGGCTTTAATCCGGCTTCATTAAGCAGATAACTGGCAAAACGCCTGCTAATCTCATCCACTTCACCATAGCTAAGTGTTTTCCCAAAACAACTAAACGCCGGCATGTCCGAATGCTCGGACAGACAAAAATTTATAACTTCACTCAGGGAGGAATATTTCCCTGGATCCAGGTCGGGGTTGAGTTTTTCCGGCATTGCTCTACTTCTTTATGCTGTTATTGTTTAATTACCTAATTCTACTAGTACTTAGTGCTTGTTTTCTTATTCCCTGTTTTTCTGACTACTTGGTTAGTAGTCCCATAGCCTCTTCGAGACCTTTTACTGAAAGAGGAAACATCCTGTCTTCAACCAATTCTCTTGCTATATCAATTGAATAACTGTGCTCCCAATAATCCTTGGGAGTGGGGTTAATCCATACGATGTTTTCAAAATGTTCTGTCAGGCGCTTAATCCATGTTGCGCCGGACTCTTCATTGTAGTGCTCTATACTGCCGCCAACATGAGTTATTTCGTAGGGGGCCATTGTTGCATCACCGACAAAAATCACCTTGTAGTCTTTCGAATACTTGTGAATTATATCAAAAGTGGAAGTTGTTTCTGCATGCCTTCGCACGCTTTTTGTCCATACCGATTCATACAGAAAGTTATGGAAGTAAAAATATTTGAGATGCTTAAATTCTGTACGAGCCGCCGAGAACAATTCCTCACACAATTTGACGTGAGGGTCCATCGAACCGCCAACGTCAAAAAACAATAAAACTTTAACCGCGTTATGTCGCTCCGGCACCATCTTTATATCCAGCAAGCCGGCATTACGTGCTGTAGAAGAAATTGTATCGTTTATATCCAGCTCATCTTCAGCACCGATTCTGGCAAACTTGCGCAGCCGACGCAGAGCCATCTTTATATTGCGGGTGCCAATCTCAATCGAATCATCCAGATCCCGATAGTTTCGCTTATCCCATACTTTCAGAGCTTTTTGGTTTCGGCTTTCCTGCTGTCCGATACGAATACCTTGGGGATTATAGCCATAGGCTCCGAAAGGTGAAGTCCCTCCAGTGCCTATCCATTTGTTACCGCCCTGGTGCCGCTTTTCCTGTTCTTCCATGCGCTTCTTGAATTCTTCCATGAGCTTATCCAATCCACCCATAGCTTCGACCTTTGCCTTCTCTTCATCAGACAACATGGATTCTAGCTCTTTCCTAAGCCAGTCATCGGGAATTTCATAACGAGACAGGTCGTCCAAAAATTCGACATTTTCAAAATACTTGGCAAAAGCGCGGTCAAACTTGTCAAAGTTCTTCTCATCCTTCACAAAACACATGCGCGAGAGATAGTAGAAATCATCGACATTGCCGAAGATTACATTTCTCTTCAGGCACTCCAAGAGAGTGAAGAGCTCAGTAAAAGAAACAGGTAAACGCTCCTCCCTGAGTTGCATAAAAAAATTTATCAGCATGTATTAACTTTTCGCGCGATGCATAAAAGCCAGTTTCTCAAGCAAATGAACATCCTGTTCGTTCTTGAGCAAGGCACCATAAAGTGGAGGAATAGCATTCTTGGCGTCGTGATTCTTTAGTACGTCTTCAGGAATATCGTCGGCCATCAACAATTTCAGCCAATCGATCAGCTCTGAAGTTGATGGCTTTTTCTTCAGACCGGGAATTTTTCTTACTCCGAAAAATACATCCATTGCTTCACGGACAAGATCTTTCTTGATATCAGGATAATGAACATCGACAATTTTTTCCATGGTCAGTGTGTCAGGGAA
>Ga0315322_10000090_pt1 | contig 54604 bp, 39 predicted proteins | sample M110021515metaG_FD_203461 | JGI IMG/M metagenome (GOLD analysis project Ga0315322, IMG submission 203461) | Ammonia-oxidizing marine archaeal communities from Monterey Bay, California, United States - M1 100m 21515 | ecosystem: Environmental > Aquatic > Marine > Intertidal zone | place: USA... | reverse complement strand
TGCGTTTGATTGTCGAAAAGAAATTCGGTCAGATGGTCTGCTATGATCCACCAGATATTCTTGACGCCTCTATTGAGGCTGCCGTGGGTGATTTGCGCACGGTTGATCCCAGTGGCTCTGCTGTCAAGACAGCACGAGCGATGGGCATTTGCTTTGGCGATACGCCCGGGTACGTCAATCCATTCAATTAACACAAAGGGCGATTTCCATCAGTTAACTAGCTTGGTCTCGCTGCGGTTTGGCCTCCGTAGGCGTCTTGAGCTATATGAGTGACCGATGTTTTTTTCCATGACTTCGCGACTGCAAAAGCCAAAGGCAATTTTGCCAAGCGACAAGCAGCACCATTTAGGTGGCACGCTGTTTCTTGTTTCGTTGGTTGTTTTCTTTTTGAGTAGTATTTTGCTTTACGGGATCTACGCCTATTCCAGACGTGGTGATCCGGAGTCTGCCGCTCCCCTGCCATCGATGTTTCTGATCAGCACGGCGTGTTTGCTTGTGATCAGCGTGCTTGTTCACGCCGCAACGCGAGCCATTCGACGTGAGAAACGCCTAGCCACCAGTGTATTGTTATTGGTTAGCGGGATCACTGCCGTCATCTTCATGGGACTGCAGTTCGACGCGATGAGCGAGATGCTGGCCGGGCCTGCTTTGAGCGGTGGTACCGGAAGAGGCGTTGTTGGAATGGTCGTTGTGTTGGCGTTGTTGCACGCTGCCCATGTCGCGGGAGGGGTTGTCGCATTGACGGTGGTGTCTATCCGCTCATGGTTAGGGCGATATGATCACGAACGCCATTGGCCAGTTGACTTTGCAGCCCAGTATTGGCATTTTCTAGATGTTGTCTGGCTCTGCATGTTACTGGCTTTCTGTCTGACGACCGGCGGATTTATCCTCTAACTACAGACCAGGTCGGCAGTGAATTCCACTTCTGCTGAACGACCTTATTTACAATTGTCAGCTTGTCTTGCATTGACAGTCGCCTGTGCGTGGACCAGACTTTTCAGTCCTGTCCGCAGTTTGCTTTGCGGGTGTAGTTCAATGGTAGAACATCAGCTTCCCAAGCTGAATACGAGGGTTCGATTCCCTTCACCCGCTTCAAAGCCCCGACGTCCCGATTGGCTTCCTGCAGGTTGTTCTTTCTGACTTTCTTGATGGACCCACGGTGATACGGGCTGGGCTTTTCTTTTGAACCTGAGCATCACTTTGTGGGCAGTAATTCGACGCCTGATCCAGGCCGTTGCGAATAGTGGCATACGCCACGTTTTACTTGTACGCCGCTTGCGATGTCTTCAGCCAGTAGCTCGGCACCGTCCATATCGACAAAGTCCAGTAGGGGCAGCAACTGTGCGATTGCAGAAATGCCAACTGTTGATTCGGTCATGCAGCCGACCATGACTTTCAGATCAAGTTGACGTGCTTGTTGGATCATTCGTCGTGCTGGCGTCAGGCCACCACACTTGACCAATTTAATGTTGACCCCGTGGAATCTGTTTTTGCAGCTTTTGACATCCTGTTCGGTAATGCAGCTTTCGTCGGCCATGATGGGTAAGACCGAATGTTGATAAACTCGAACTGATCCGTCTGTGTCTTCTGCGGGCAGAGGCTGTTCAATGAATTCCACGCCGAGTTCGCAGAGTTGTCGTGCATTGGCGATCGTTTCATCCACGGTCCAACCGCAATTGGCGTCAACGCGAAATTTAGCGGTTGTATGCCGTCGCAACTCTGTGATGATTTTCAAATCATCTGATGTTCCCAGTTTGATTTTATAAACGGGCCAATCAGGAACCTCGTGGAATTTCTTGATCATGTTCTCGACCGTGTCGATTCCGATCGTGAAATTCGACATGGGTAGTTGATTGATGTCGAGTTTCCATAGTTGATGGACGGGGGCGTTTTGTTGTTTGCCCCATAGGTCGTAGGCAGCCTGGTCGATTGCACACATTGCAAATGGGTCATCGAGCAATTGGCAATGCAATTGTGCCCACAGTTGAACTGGATCAAGGCAGACTATCGGTTCAATTTCGCCACGGACAGATTCGATGGCATCGATGATCCGCTGGCCGGTCATGCCGTAGTAATCATTGGTGGTCGCTTCACCGAAGCCGGAGTGTGTGCCGTCACTCAATTCCACAATCACCGTGGGTTGTGTTGTGATTGTGGATCGGGAGATCGTGAACGGGTGCTTCAGCGGCAAGTCTCTTTGATAAATCGACAGTTGCAATTTTGCACTCGATGTCACTGGTCTACCTGTTCTGGATTTTTTGTTTGAGTTGCAAAACGGCTTCGCTTAGTTCAGCGGGACCGTGGCGAACAACATCGCAAACGGGTAATTGAAATTCTTCCCGGATTCGATGGCGTTCATCTTCGGCTGCTTCAACTGAGAGCAGCCGACTATTCATGGCGATACCGATGACTTGGCTGGGCATCATCAGAGTTGCGGCCGATTCATAAGCATCTTTCAAGACTGCAAGACTGGTGAGATCGATGTCTGGCATGCCGTGCACGGCCTTGCGGCCTGCTTCATAGCAAAGCACCATGCCGTGGGGCATGGAACCGTGCAGAAGACCCAGCGTCACAGCGGAATAACGTGGGTGAGCCAGACTACCCTGCCCTTCGATGCATAGAATCTCGTGATCTTGACCAGCCAGGATCTGCTTTTCAACTGCTCCGCTGATAAAGTCTGAGACGACGCAATCAATCGGACAGCCATCGCCGGCAATCATGATTCCGGTTTGTCCGGTGGCAATGAACTTGGCTCGGTTCTGTCTTGCAATCAAATCTCGCGTCAATTCGATGGACGTCACCATCTTGCCCACGCAGCAGTCCTGTCCGATGGTGAGTATTCGCAGGCAATCTGGACGAATGCCATGTCGGTTGGCGACATCGTGTTCGTCGTTATTTCTGACATCGATTAATTCGGTCCCGGAGTTCGCTGCTGCGGCAGCGAACTCAGAATCTTGTGCCAGAAATTCGTGCAGGCCTGACAAGACATTCATCCCTCGTGCAATCGCACCCATGACGATGGGACGCCAGTGTTCTGGGATTTTTCCACCCGGAGGGGCAATGCCAATCAGCAGAGTTTTTGCGTTAGAGGCAGAGTCCAGATCCGCAATGACCGGTGTGTTGCCGCCTGTTCCCAATAACTGTTCTGCTGTTTGTCCCGCAGCTGCTTTATCAAGAACGGCAATGACCTCACGCTCACAATAACGCAGGACGCTGCAAGCGGTCTTGGCGGTCAATGGATTCGAGTGCCCATCCGTCAGAATGACCATCTGTCTGTTGGCATCTGTTGAAAACAAGCCTGCTGTATTCAATGGACTATCCTGATTTGTGCTCTTCGTCAGCTTCTTCGCCCAGCCCGACCATTTCGAGTAGACGTAGTGCGTTGGTGGTTGGCGAAACTCCCTCACGCATCATGTAATCAAACGTCATTTGTTCATTTCCCGATGCATCAGGTCGAATCGTCTCGCGGAAATGAACGGCATGCCCGACGGATTGTAATTCGGGTTCATCAGCTAATTCGAGGTCATGAGTGCTGATCGCGCCAATGGATTTGTAATCCATCAGATGCCGCAGGACTTGCACCACTGCGATTTGACGTTCGCGACTGTTGGTTCCTTGAAGAATCTCATCCAGCAGAAATAGACAGACACGATCGTTGGTGCGACTCATTTCTCGAGCGTGATCAACCACGCTTTTCAACCGCTTTAGCTCTGCCATGTAGAACGAAACACCTTCTGCGACATTGTCACTGACTCGGATACTTGTCGCCAACTCAGTTGAGGGTAAACAGAAGTTTTTGGCGCAGACAGGAGCCCCCACGGCCGCCAGTGCTACATTCAATCCGATGCTACGCAGCATTGTGCTCTTTCCCGACATGTTGCTTCCTGTGACAAGCAGGATGGTGCCCGGTGGTCCCACTTGAACGTTGTTGCAGACACGTGCATCATCAGCCAGCAGTGGATGCCCAATGGCAGTGGCTGCAATGGCAGGGGAATCCGAAGCGGATACCCATTCCGGTTGCGACCATGATGGATACTCGTCGCGCACGGAAGCAACGGAGATCAGTGATTCCAACTCGCCCAAAGCGTCAAACCAGCCAGGGACTTCACTTGCGTATTCAGCTTGCCAGTTTTCAAGTCGTCTGAGAACACGAACATCCCAAAGTGTCAGGCCTTGCAGTGGCAAATAGATCAAAAAGGTGCCAGCTGATTGACGTAAACCACCGGCAGCAGCGACCTTTTGTAAAGATCGCATCCCAGCTTGTGCAGACCGATCATTTTTCAGCATCCGGTCGCTAATTCGATTCAGGAACTTCTGGTTCGAATCCTGATCAGAACTGGGAAGCCACTCAGCAGAGGAAAAAATTTCTTCGTAATCACTCACTGCACGACGATTCGCCATTGCGATGGAAAAAATTGCGTGTGCAGGACCCAGCATCAGAGTGGTCAACGCCATGTTGATTGCGATCAGGCAACCCATCGCGACGAGGCTTCCGATGAAAACCTGAGCAGTTAAAAGTCCAAAACCGCTGATCACCGTGAGCAATAGAAAGATGCCGGCTAAAACTACGGATACGTGGGACCACACGACCAGCCAATTACGCTTGGCGAGCCATGCGGGACCCGTCGCCCATTGGATGAAGTTTTCTGGGTCGCCGCTACTGTCGGCAACCTGTCTGGCAAGAGTGTAGAAGCGAAGTCGCTGCTCTCGCATGGGTGCTAACGCGTTGACAGCGATCCAGCGTTGTTTGGCGTCACTTTCCTCTGCGGGACCTGCTAGCCAATTTGCGAGTGTGCGAATCCCTGGCGTAGTTGCAGCCATGGAAACCAGGTGAAACAGGGACGCATGGCCCAGTAAATCGAGATCACTGGCAACATCGCGACGGTGTCCCGGCAGTTCGACCTCGGCCAGGCTTTTGGCGAGCGTTTTGGTGGACAGGCGATCCCAGTCACGTTCCAGACGGGCCACCAGTCGGCGGACCACACTACGATGTCGACCCAGTTCTTCGAGTTTCTCACGAACAGGTTCATTCGCGGTCACTGCTATCAGGAACAGCACCAGGCCACCCCAGCCAAACCAGCCCACGTAGGGAAGCCCGTCAAAACCGTAGCCAACGACCAGGAAGGCTACGGAAAAAAGAAACAGGGTCGCGCGAATTTTGCTGAATTGCCGATCCTTGATTCGTAAAGCTTCCCGTTCATTATCAATCGACTTCAGCTGTGTCTGATAGCGTTCCAGGGCTGCGGACGCACCCTCCATGGGTTGATCCGATGCAGATTCATTCAAACTGTTTCAAGCTCCGTTTTTGATCCCCGAATCACCTTGGGGCCCGCGACCACTTTCGTGGCAATGCGGTCCTGCAAGTTGGGTCGAAAGATAGTCAGCAGTAATAACGGCAGGAACCAGGCAATGTAAAGACCACCACTTTCACCATGCCAAAACTGAGCCGCAATCATCAACGCAGCAGAGCCACTCAAGATGGTTCCAAGATTCTTCTGGGCAGGCCAGATCGCGAAGAACGCGCTAAGAATCACATAGGCAACAATGACCGGAAGACGCCAGAAAGGATTCCAGCCAAGTGCCCACAGTCCCTGAAGTGTTTCAGCATCCCGCAACGGACTTAGAACACCGTACATGTGCTGAAGATGGTCAGCCAAAGTAGATGAGTCATCAAACCATAACGCCAGCATTAATAGTGCCAGCATGGAGGCGGTTCCGACGATAAAATTTCTGACTCCACGCTTCCAATAAAAACTGATCCAAAGTGGTAGCAGAAAAAGCGGGTAGTAAACGAGACCACCAGCGAGTCCAACAAACATGCCGGCAATCAGTGGCCGTCGGTAGGTGAGGATGGCCCACAGCAGAAACGCAGCGGGTAGCGCATGATCAACACGCCCCGTCATTTGTGCCGTATAGGGAAGTATCAAGTACAGCGTTGCACATCCCACGCCCGCACGCGTGTTTCCAAAGTGTCGATTGCTGATGAGAATGATTGCCGCCACGATCCCCAAGTGTGCCAGAATTGCCAGCACCTTGGCGACAACTGCCAGTTGCTTTTCTGCTGCGGTTGGCTCCGGTCGAAGGTCCGTTGGGAATCCATCCAGCTGGCTGTTAATGGGTAGTGTTGGAATCGAGGGCAGCATGCGCATCATGGCGTAGCCCGGACCGAGTTCAGGACCCTGGTTGTATTGTGTTTGTGGGTCGCTGCGAACAACGTTTGCCATCATGAACACGAACAGGGAAATCCCAAGAAACATTAAACCACCTGCCGTCAGATTGGGATCCAACAATGGCCGGCGACTCATGATCGGATCAAGCATCATTCTCACCAGAATAAAGGCCTGAATGGTAAGCAGGTATAAAAAACCGATTCGTTGTAGTTCACTTGATGTGAAGTTGTCTTCTTCTGGGGAATCAAGCTCGACCGGTCCACCCTCGATGGCTTCAGACTTGTTGGTGGAATTTGTTTCCACCAATTCGGTCGTCGTATCGCCCACCTCTTCCTGAATGACCAACGTGTCATCTTCCGAGACAAATGATGTTTTGTTCTCGAGAACAGTGAGGCTATTCGCGATCGATTCGTCCTGTAGTGAATCACGAGGCGAAAGTGCGTACATCGGTAGTGGTTGGACCAAAGCCAGGAATTTTTCAACCAGTGACTTGGTCTCAACTCTGGATTGAAGAGCAATCTGTTGATTTCGGTTTGCCCGCTCTTCCTGTTCGAGTTGTCGTCCCTCGTAGACGATCAGCAGTCCCGGCGCCAGCAGGATCAGAAGGACGAGGTCCAGATTGCGGATGCTCCAAAACCGGTGGAAGACGAAGTACAGTCCAATCGTCAAGAACGACGAAAGGTAAACCCAAGTCGCTGGTTGAGGACGCTCGTAATTTAGAAGAATCTCGCCCATGAGAATCAAAGCAGAGCCTGAGTCGGCAGATACTAAAGTGCTTCCAGTAGCTTGTTGCGGAAAAGAAATTCCCCTACAGCATATCGAATCGGGGGGAGCTGAGAAGCGTGTGACACGGGGCTTGGGCCGCTGAAAAAGCGATATAGATGCTCAAATGGCACGATTCGTTCCCGTTTACACGGCAGTCAGATTTGTAAAACGGGGCTGCGGGCTCTCAAAGCCCGTGACAAGATTCACGGTGGACCGACTCGTTTGAGTGGTGCATTTTGGGCGGGATGTGCTGGGGGGATCACGTCGGAGCGGAGGAGAACTCACCATGAGTATCGATCTGGGCGTTCTCTTTTCACCATAAACCACTCTCATAAGCGGGGCGGAGGTGGGCAATCTCGAGTGGGAATGGTCACGCTGCCCTAGAAGAGTTCCAGCACGCCTGCGATCTTCCCGGGGTCCGCGGCCGTCTCAGGAATCATGCTCGTGGTTCGCGAAGCATGTGGCATTTCTGCTCGATGATTTGTCTGTGATGGGACTCAGGCTGAACCTTTTTGAGAGGAAGCGTTACTATAGGGGCGTGCAGGACAAACTTTTTTACACAGGAGTGGTATCTCGTGGGACAACCTTCGGAGCCAGCTGGTTCATCACATCCAACCTCGGCCGCTGCAGATTTGCGAGCAGATTCACGAATCGCTGAGGCACGCCGTTTGATCGCCGAGGCCGTGGCTGACCACAGCCGCGGGATTCAGGATGTTCGAGTTGCTAACCCGGACTTGTCAGTGGACTATCAGCAATTGTTGTCTCGCTTGGCTGAGACTCGCGGTGGACCACCGTTCTGGCCTTATCTCTCCTCGGGGCTAGGTCATGGGCCTTATGTCGAGCTGGCTGATGGCAGTGTCAAACTTGATTTCATTGGTGGAATCGGTGTTCATGGAGCTGGTCATAGCCACGAATCGATGATCGATGCCGCACTTGATGCAGCGTTGGAAGACACGGTCATGCAAGGCAATCTGCAACAGCATCCTCCCAGTATTAAAATGTCGGAGCGTTTGATCCAAATGGCGAGTGTGGGTGGAGCTGCGATTGATCATTGCCTGCTGTCCACCAGCGGTGCGATGGCGAATGAAAATGCATTGAAGATCGCACTGCACCATAAGTTTCCAGCTGACCGTATCATCGCTTTTGATAATGCTTTTGCTGGGCGATCATTAGCAATGGCAGCATTGACCGATCGTCCCAATTATCGAATGGGATTACCTTTAGCACTGAATGTCGATTACCTGCCATTCAGAGATGCTTCGAACCCTGAACGCAGTTTGCGGTGGGCAGTCGATGAGTTGCATCGACTGCTGAATCGTCATCCAGGCAGGTACGCAGCCTTCTGGGCGGAGCCCATTGCTGGTGAGGGGGGATACTATCCAGGTAGTCATGATTTTTTCAGAGCGCTCTGTGAACCACTGCGTGAGGCGGGTGTACCAATTATCTTTGATGAAGTGCAGTCGTTTTCACGCACATCCAAGCCATATGCGTTTCAGCATTATGGTTTGGATGAATTCGCTGACATCGTCACCGTCGGAAAGATCACACAGGTCTGCGCTACGTTGTATGGCGAAGCCTTCAAGCCGAAGGGACCCATTCTCAGTCAGACCTTTACTGGTGCTTCGTCTTCAATCGCAACCGGGTTGAAAATGTTGGATCTGTTGGACTCAGGTGAGTGTTTTGGCAGCGAAGGCCAGAATGTAGTGAGGCATCGGTACTTTGCCGATAAGCTTTCCTCGCTCGCCGCAAAATATCCAGCCTTGATCCGTGGTCCCTTTGGGGAAGGAATGATGATTGCTTTTACTCCCGGTGATGGCAGTGCTGAACAAGCGAAACAGTTGATGATGACGATGTACGAAGTGGGTTTGCTGGGATTTGTCTGTGGCTCAGATCCGACACGCATCCGTTTTCTACCACCTCCGGCAACGACAACCGTCGAGCACATTGATGCAGCGATCGTGCTGTTGGAAACATCGTTGATCAAGTTTGCAGATCAGGTTGGGTAAGGATTCAAGCCATGTGGATTGTTCGCTCGGTACGCATCGATGACATCGATGCATTGTTTCAACTCGCTCAGTCCGCAACAAAGGGACTGACATCGTTGCAGTTGGATCGAGCGCGACTGTTGGATCGTGTCGAGCAATCCACGTTTGCTTTTAGCCGTACAGGAATTTCCCCGCGAGGAGAGCCTTATGTGCTGGTGTTGGTGAATACTGAGTCCGGCGAACTGGTGGGTACTTCCACGGTTTATGCCAAGACAGGTGGCTATCAACCACTGTATGCCTATCGTCGCGTTGAGTCGGAGCACGAAAGTGAGCAGCTTGGCGTTCGCCAGCACCGAGTGCGATTGGATTTGGAACGGATTCATGATGGCCCGACAGAGATTGGTAGTTTGTTTCTGCGCGGAGTTTATCGGGGAGAGGGACGTGGACGCTGGTTGTCCCTCGCTCGTTTTGCTTTGATATCGATGTTGCCCCACCGATTTGCAGATCGGGTGATTGCGGAGATGAGAGGTAGAGCCAACTCGGATGGAAGTGTTCCCTTTTGGGATGCTGTTGCCGGAAGGTTTATACCGGTGGACTTCGCAACGGCAGATGCGATGTCAACCATCTCGAAGCAGTTTATCGAAGAGATGATGCCGCAACACCCGATCTATCTTGAACTTCTCGAACAGGGTGTTCGCGAGGGTATTGGGCAGGTCCATCAAGAAACTGAACCAGCAGTGGCGATGCTGAAAGCTGAAGGTTTCTCCGGCACGGAACTGTTCGATATCTTTGACGCTGGCCCCGTAATCAGCGCAGAAACACGATCGATTCATGCCGTGCAAAGGACGAGATCGGTTACCGTTGGGGGTGTGGTCAATCAACTCAAAGGCCAGACGACCCAAGCGATGGTTGCGAGCACAAGAGAGGGTTTCACGAGCGTCTTGACTGATATACAAGCCAAGGGTGATGCCATCCATCTGCTTGCCAGCGACGCCAAACAGTTGCAGATTGAAACCGGTTCAACCTGTGTTGTGATGACGCTCAAGCCTGGGCAGGAAAGCTGATCACCCAGTCGCCAGCATGATGTGTTGATGTCGAATGGTCGTAACCGTTGGGTGATCTGCAGGCGAGCGGTCAAAGGTGGCTCTGCCTGTACGTCTGCACAGATTTAGGGTCGCTCGCCAACGGTGGCAGCATAATCTGCACAATCGTTAAAAACTCTCTCGGCGATGCGCTCCGCAGGCCGGAATTCGATCCAGACGTTGCACAACATATTAGGGTGAAACACAGTTCTAAAAGCGTTCACTTCTGTTGACGAAACTGCACTGCCTCGGATTTCTACTGTGCTCACGACTCGTGTTGCCTCCGCGCGCTCCAAGAGCAAACTTCTGCTCGTGGGTTTTGTCCTGTTCACCGTGGGGATTTGGTTTGGTTTACAGCAGGGACCCCGCAATGGTGTCCGTGATTCAGTCCCCCAGAAGCTTTATGGCGAAGTTGTCAGTGATGTCCAGAATTGGATGCAAGAGGTAGTGCAGACACCGAGTAACTCGAAAATTTGCTGAACAGAGTGGTGCTTGCGGAACCGACATTGATGGCGATTCAGGTAAATCGCTTGAGTGGTCCACGCGTCGGCGTTGCCGGGGATGAGAACACGTTGGTGGTGCCAGACCTTGTCGCCCTTCATGCCATAAATGAAATTGATCATCAAACTGAATCAAAATTTGTTGCAGATGCTGATGGCAACGTGGCTCGATTGGACTTCTATTATCAGGGTCGCATTGTATCCGAGTCGGGAGTTGGGACCGCCCAAGGTTTCTCGCAAACGGTAGATGTCTGGCCATTATTGCTGGTGGTGACAATCAGCGTCCTGCTTTACGTCGCCCAGTGGGGTCGAAGCCTTACAAAAATACATGCTGCCGAAGGGATTCCCAAGCGTGTTCGATATTCCATCGATATGTTGTCTGAAGGGATTCTTGTGATTGATAAGAATGAAAAAATCATTCTGACAAACCGTGCATTTTAGAAGATGACTGGGCAAAAAATTGTGCAAGCTTGCTTGAGGGATAGATCTCTGAGTAGTGGAAGCGATGTGCGATTCGCAGAAGTACGGTCAATTCTTTTGCCCAAGCGGGTTGTTCCGTCCGTGAAGCCAAGGCTATTTTCCAGTTCTGCTCCTCACAATGATCCAGTATTTTTTGCACATCGGAATAGAGCTGAACTGACCGTCCGTTGGCGTCCAATACTTGCCCTGATCGGAGCCGAAAAGGAGGCGACAGGCAATCGCACCAAGTTCCATCGCAGTCCCACAGTGTGAAGTCCAAGTCGAACACGATCAATTGCGGTAGATGCATGTACCGGTGAATTCCTTCGTCGTTGGGGAGGCGGGCTGTCGTCTGGCGAGTTAGTATACAAGAGTAGGTGTGAAGTGTCCGTCCGCGGTCGGGGCTGTTCATTGTCCTGGTAACGCTGGATGATTTTTGTCCAGGAATCCGACGATCAAACACTGTTTGGTTTCAATGGGCTCACTGTCAACAATTATCTCGATGAGAAGTAAATCGGTAATGAGTAAATACATCCTCGCGACATGCATTGTATGTCTGTTTTCTGTTGCGGTTGCTGATGCATCTGAATATTCGGTGGTTGTTTCCCGCCAAACGAAAGAACAACCAGGTTGGCAGTCTGTCATTGATGCTTTGCTGGACCGGCACATAAAAGCTGTCGTGTTGGTGTGGGAAGAAGACGTATCGGAAGTCCTGCCCGTTCTGAAAAAACAGCATCCTCGCTATACCTGTTTTGTCGCACGTCGTGAGGAAGCTGGAAGGGATTTTGTGGCTTCCGTGCATCAGTTGACGCGTCAATACGATAGCGACCCTTACACGGATACTCTGTGGGGAATTCTCACGGGGTATGATGCTAAGAATGCACTGGCGATTGCCAAGACAGATGAGCCGTTGGCTGTGAAGAATGTCGCGTCGGGAACCGAACTAGCGTTAGAACTTTGCGAACAGGGTGTTTGGTACGATGAGTTGGTGCAAAATAAAAAGGTGAGCAAGGACATCGGTGGCGTGCCAACTCAGCAACGAGGGCCCTCTGATACAACTCGAGCTCTTGCCGAAACCTTGACTAAGGACGCTGCAGATTTGTTTGTGACTTCTGGTCATGCGACAGAACGTAATTGGCAAATTGGCTTCCGATATAAAAATGGAACGTTCCAATCTAAGCAGGGGCAGATGTATGGTGTCCCGTTGGAAGGTGAGTTATTTCAGATTTCTTCGGCAGAGCCTCGGGTTTACCTGGCAATTGGAAATTGCCTCATGGGACACATCGATGGGCCCGATGCGATGGCGTTGGCTTGGATGAACGGTTTGGGCGTACGTCAAATGGTGGGTTACACCGTGGTCACATGGTACGGCTACGGCGGTTGGGGTGTTTTAGATTATTTCACCGAGCAACCCGGGCGTTACACACTGACAGAAGCATTTCATGCCAACCATCATGCACTGATTCACCGGTTGGGAAATTGTTTCGATGGAGTCACTGGCGTGTCGCTTGAGCCGGGTTCTCAACGCCTGCCAGTCGTGCAACCCAACGCGGTTGGCCAGCAATTGGGTTTGTCGGCGGCAGATTGCCGTGGGTTATTGTGGGATCGCGACACGGTTGCTTTTTATGGTGACCCGGCGTGGAACGCCCGTTTGCCATCCCGGCCTAAGGCGTATGGGCAGGAACTGAAGATTGAGGGTGATACCTACACGCTTACCATCACACCCCGTTTGGGTTCCAAGTCATTCGAGCCTGTCAATACGAATGGCGCGCAACGAGGATGGCGACCAATCGTACAACTGCTTGATCATCGAATTCAGCAGGCATCACTTTTATCAGGCGATGATCTTGACGTTGTGATTTCGGATGACTTTATCTTGGTGCCAAATCCGCGGGTTGTGGATCTTGAGCGTGAATACGTCATCAAGTTTACTGCAGAACGTGTGGACTGATGTTTGTTTCGTGGGTATCCCGCAGATCTGCAAGGAGCGTCAGTCTGTGATCGACAGTAGAGATGTCCCTAGTGTTTAGAATGATGAAATCACGATTCCCATGTTGAAAGTTTTTTCGCGTGCGCTTGCAATTGTGGTTTGAACTTCTCCAGCATCATCAAGCCGGCTAAAAGGATAAGTCCCATACTGATTCCGAATACCCACCATGGCCATGTCGATTCAAATGCTCGATTCGCGTGCCAAACCATGCTGGTAACACCCAGGAATACAAACGTGGCACCGAGGTACAGAAATGGACGTATTTGAAGAATCACACCGAGCAGCATGCCGGCTAGTGCAAGCAGAATTAAAATGATGGGCCCGGAGAGTGTGGTGCCAATCTGTTGCAGCAGCATGTCAGCGGAGCTGCTGATATAGATCAGCAGGGTCGCTCCGTAGCGAATTCCAGATGCTACTTGCGGATCAATCCGCTCTCGGTAGAGGTGGATCATGATGAGAATGCAGGCTGCGGGTGGAATCAACCAGAGTTGGGGATGTATCAAGAATCCCCATCCTGGTAATTGAACCAGCACAAACCACCATGCTGCGTTGCCAAGGATCACGCCTGTTACACGCGGTAGGGTTGCTTTCCACATCGTGCCTACTGCAAAGTAATAGATGGCTGCAATGACAAGCAGAATCTCGTAGTGAGAGCTGATCATGTTTGCCAGAATTGCATTGCTTTGATTTGAAGCACTGAGCCATAGCCCCAGCATGGGAATCAATGGCAGGTACAGTGATGTTTTTCGAATGGTCGCGGCCATCACAGTATCACCTCGGCGGCGTGCAAATTCTGTGATCCCAACACTTAAGAAAGACAACCCCATGACCACATAGGGCCAGTATTCGCGGAGGCCTGCGAAGGCCCATGCCGGCTTGCACAGGAAAATGTGGAGCCAGGTCAGGAAGCCAAACGCTTGTGTCGCTAAAATCAGGTACGTGCGTTGTTGGTCTGATAGGGCAAGCATCGAACGCAGGTATCCATTGGGTCCAGTGACTACCGAAATCACTCCACCCATCATGCTCAATGATCCCAATGTCAACGCTGCTCCAATGACTGCTGCTAGCGATAAATTTGCAATTCCGTTGCTGTCACGCAACAGGAACTCCAGCGTGATCATGGCAAAGGTGGAAACCAAGGCAGCGATCAACGTGGTAATTGCACCCTTCTGAAATGCATCCTTCCAGCGATTTCTCATCTTTTCGCCGATTAGCTTGGGCAGGACGAAGAGAAGAGTTGGAATGATCAGAGCTGATGCAACTAACCACCTCATGCAGCCGGTTAACAACAGGTACTCGCTGTCTAATTTGCTCGCAGTGGCCCACATTGCGATAGCGACCAAGCCCAAAGAAACTGCGACATGCCTCAGTTTCGATACGGATGCCTGTTCCGCAATCTCGGTGAACGCCCACGCAGTCATCGCGATACTTGCAATGGCAATCTGAACCTCTATCAAAGGTAGTCGAGCAATCACCATCAAGATTGGACTGGCAACACTCACGCATGCAAAAATGGTGAGCATGGAGGTTGCTGTTGAAGTCAGACGTGTGAAGTGCATCGCTGATGGACTTGAAGTTAACCAGCTAGTCAACTTTGCAAGATTCCCCAAGGAAGATGTAATCACCACAAGCAGGAATGCATAACTAATGATTGCGGCCGTGTACTTGTGGGATGTCGATCCGTCCAGCATGTCTGTGATGGCAATTGCCAGTATCGAAAGTGCAGTGCAAAGCATCGTCAAGGAAATGAACCATTCGGCAATGGTTCGAGGACGGAGGACAATGGAGACTGCTACCAAACCGTAGCTGATTAACCTTAGCCACAGAAACGGGTTCAGGATTGAATCGGCATTGTCCATGAAACCCAGGCTGTGGGTTAGATCCGCAAATGAAGCAGCGAAGATGAGTATGGAAAAATCCAATAGTGGAATTTGATTCATCAGACTCAACTTGCCATTCGTATTCGCTCGATCTCTGCCCAAGTATCTCCAAATCACAACCCACGCTGAGATCCAAAGAATTGTGTAACTAAGGCTGAAATCCTTGAAGAGGTAAGGCAGGAAAATTCCGGCAAGTCCCACTTGCCACCCCAATGAACGAGTGGCAATTGCTGGAATTTCAAGTTTCTTGAGACCCACTGCCATAAGTGTGATCTGGGCACCGCTGGTGACTGTTGCGATCAAGCTTAGCCAAGGCAATACCTCGGACTTGCCTTGGTAAATGAACGCCAAGACCAGCGTGGTGAATGTGGCTGCTGCCATGTGGTAGAAGTCAAACGCGCGCTGGTGGCGTCCGGGGATGAGCATCGAGATGGTCGCCGCCAGAATCCATGTTCCGCAGATGATTTCGACCGATTGTATGCCCCCAAGCGAACCGGTCGTTAAGTTCAGCTGATGCAGGATCCAAGCGATTTGACCAGCAAGCAGCGATACCGCAAAAGTAATTGAAGTCGTCCACCCAGAAGACAGTTTGCCACAGAAAAAGTGTTGAACACGACCTGATGCAAGGTTAGTAATCGCAATCAGAGCAAGTGCGAATCCGGCGGGACTGAGTTGGTCATAGAAGTCGCGGAACTGAAAGAGGATCACGACTGTGGTCAGTACGGCCGTGATAATGCCGGAAGCTACCATCAATCGCAGTATGTCACGCAGATAGTTTCTGTCATGCTTCTCGTCAGCAGCCTCCGTTGTCCGACGGATGACACGGCTTGCCAGAACAAGCCAGCCAAATGTCAGTAGACAAGCCATTTGGATCTGAGCCGGCGTTGACTGAGTGATGAAAGGCGTTGCAAAGACGATGCCGGCTGCTGCGAAAAATACAGCCGACAGTGTAAGACCCCATGTCTGGCCGGTACGCTTTGTCTGCCAGAGAGCCAGAATGGATACGATGAACCACCAGACAGATATGCTGACTGCCGAAGAGAAGTCAGCGAGTTGCCCGTCACCTGCAGGCACAATCACACCCGAGTAAAGCAGCGAAACTGATCCGGTGAAAATTACGAGGCATTGCGCTGCATGGCAGCCGTTCACAAAGTGAGGTGTCAGTAGCGACGGTTTAAGGTAGCGCAGGATCATGTTTGCCGTAAACACCAAAGTGGTGGCAAGGCTAACGGCGGCAATCAACATCATCTTTACGTCTGACAAACTTGACATTGTCACTTGGCATGAGAACCAGAGGATGGCAAAGATTAGGGTCAGTCCAGTGAGGGTCGATGTGAATTCTTTCTGCAGCTTTTGACGCATCAGCAGGCCAACGAACGCTCCCACCGACAACCATCCCAATGCTGGTGTCATCCAAGATTTGTTGTAATCAAACGACACTTGAAAAATGGTGGAGTGATTGAGGCAGGCATACAGGTAAGCTGTTGCGACGGCTATGAGGCTGGTCGCTGCTAGCCCAAACCAACTGTCTGGCATCTCCAGCGGAGGTGTCGTTCGACCGAAAAGGCAAACCAATCGTTGTCGCAGCGAGATAGGGGGACTGGCGTTAGGCTGCTTATCAGATGATGAATCCGGTTCGGTGATCCGATTCACGCATAGAGTTATCGCTTCGCGGATCAGGTACCAGAGCACAGCTAGAGTCCCCAGGACTGCAGCCCATCCCCACATCGCGTTACCACTTAGCCAGCCCGCCTTGGTCCACAACTCCGGTTCCAAGTAACGAAAGGTAAGCGAGAGTGTTAGCAGAAGGCTTGGCACCTGCGCGACTTTGAAAATGTTCAGATTGCTCAACAGCAGGGCAATCCAAGTCAACGTGAAAACCGAGATCACCTGCGTTGTGCAGCAAAGTTGAAAATGAGCTCGACTGCCGATGACCGCCAAGATGGTTGCAGCGCCAATCGTGGTAAGCCCTAGAGTCGCAAGCGTTTTGCGAACTAACAGAGCAGATTCCGAGCAGTCCTTGCTGGTAAGCGTTGCAAGCCGGCAGGACATTTCACTGAAAAGCGTAAGCAGCCCCCCAACACTCAGTGTCAGATAAATCGCGACAGGGAGGTGTTCGAGGTTGAGCGATGGCGGAACCTTGTAGATTGAGTTAAAGGCGAGGCCCGTTGCAATTGCCGTTAGATAGCAAACTCGATAATCACGCAGTGAAATGAGCACCGATGTAAAGGCTGCTCCGAACAAAGTGGCCGTCACAACCCACGCAGGAACGATTCCCATTCTCGCATCAGGTGCAAGTGACAGAACTGCGGCTATGAGCAGCGTTGCACTAAACCAGCCCATATTGGAATATCGCAGCCATTTCTTTGCAGGGTTTTGAGCTGATAGAGCCCACCACATCGAGCCGCCGACCACACACATCAGCAGTGAGGCAGCCATCGCCTCTCCGTTGATAAACCTCGTCCATAAGGCACTGGTCTGCCAAGTCTGACCACCAAGCCAGATTTGTGCTGTGCAAGTTGCGACCAAACCGACAGGAAGAGTTGAAATCGCGTACCAAGATGGTTGCTGGAAGAGGTGCCTGCCGACAACCATGCTTGCAGACAACAGTAATGCCCACGTCCATAGCCAAGTGGGAGACAGCATGGCAGGTGCGAAAATGACCAGCGTGATGGCGAACAGCAGAATGCCGCAGACAGCACCAAACATGGAAATCGTGCTGTTGCGAGACCGCTCCCTCAATGAACTTGCCACACCAGCCAGTGCGATGCATGCTGGAATGGATGCCATCGCGATAGGCAGCCAAGCCTGCCTATCAAATTCGCGAAGATGATAGCCTATGGAAAGGGTTGCAATCGCTAAAGAGTAGGCACTGAATCCCATCACTAGCAGACGAATTCTCGCACCTGCCGGGCCAATGGTCGTGGTCGTGCGACGGTTCCATTTTCCAATCATTGCACAGGCGAATACCACAGCGGAACTGGCGATCGTAATCAGCCAGCCAGCTTGTATTTCAACGGCCCGGATAGCAGCGGGAGCAAACACGAGTGCAACGATGGAACCTGCCATTGATGTGAAGATGGACCATACATGTGTGCGATTGGTAAGTGCCTTTCCACCCAGATAGAGGAACACTGAGTAGACGAGTCCTGCCAGGCCGATGGTAACCAAAGTGATAGGATCGCTTAGATCGATCGCCTGAGTCGCATCGATCCCTGACGCAGCAATACCTGCTAGTACACTCAGAGGAATCAGCAAGGTGGCAATCACGAGAACCGCTCGACTGGTATGACGTAAGCGCCAGCGTGAGAGTGTGTATAGCCCTACGCCATAGATTGCGGCATTCGCGGCGAGGAAGATCAGGGTTGGTATTGCACGGTGGGTTTGAACCAACGGACCCCATAAGCTGATAACAAGGCCAATTGAGCAGACGACAATCAACATTCCTGCAATCAATTCACCCCAGCGAATATTGTGTGCTGACAGGAAGGACTGAATGATCTCACCCGTGGATAACGTTGGACGCGGCTGGCGAGATGCTAACTTGGTAATCGCAACAGCAGTTTTGGGTGGTTGTTGAGTTGTCGTGGTCGGGCTGAGTTGCTGATTGTTACTGCTTTTTCGCCGCTGACTGGGGGAGTGTTCAGGCTCCTGTGGTTCTTGCTGCACATCGGAAGATGTGAATGCCGAGGATCCGCTTAATTGTTTGTTTGGTCTCGTAGGAACTTCTTCTTTGATCAGCGTTGCCGCAAGAATTTCCGGGCCATCAGATTGAATTTCCGGATCCTTGTTTTGCTGTTGCTTGTTTCCTAAACCCTGATCCGTGGTGGGCATCAACTTGGTTTCACGCTCCACCTCATTCACAGAGGTACCCGGTTGGCTCCGTGAATTCAGAAGTGTTCCCGATTCTTGTTCATCGATGGCTGAAAACAGTTGATTCATCGTGCTCGGGTCGATTCGACCTTTGGCACGGAGTTCCCGAATGACCGACTTGGCTATTGCGTTTTGCTTTCGAGACGTGACGCTCTCAGCTGAAGAATTGCCTTCGAATGAACTGAAAATTTTTGCAACAATCACCCAGGTCGCATGACCAGCAACGGTGATTGCCAGCCAGCCGATTGATACTGCTAAAACGATATCGAACATTTCAATGACTTGCTTGTTTGCAATGGGAGCGACATTTTCCAGTTACCGGGGTTTGTCCCGGTTACCGGACTTTGGCAATTGCTTCAAAGAGCCCAAGACCGGGTGTTGGTTGCGCAATGGACGTCAGACAATCGATTTCCGGACAAAAAGACTGCGTCGAACTTTGCCTTTGGCTCGGTGCACAGTGTTTGAAACCGAGCTGATTCTATGGCATCAACCTGCGTCGGGTGGCATTAGGCACTCACTTCGCCCATCGAATTGGGATTGGGACTCGCGACATCGCTGCTGGCAAGAGTTGCCGTGAGGATGGGTTGGGGGCGTTTCTTGGGCCATTCAATAAGTTGCCCAGCCATGTGTAACGAACGCAATGTTGGTACGAGATGAGCAAGCTGATGGTGGTTACGCCACACACAAGAGTAAACTTGAGGAGTGCAGGCAGTGCCCAGTCACGAACAATGAACTGTAAGATCGGCACTTGTGGCATGTGTGCCAAGTACAGCCAGTACGATGGGTCTGAGATGTGCTGCAGTGACTTCCTGTCCTGGTGAAGCAGGCTGCGGACCATTCCCATTGAGCCACAGGTTACTGTCCATGTGAACAGTGCCTGGGCAAGCAGAAAGGCAACGCGGTGGTGTTCTTCCGAAAGGGTTTTCAGGAACTCAGAATCACCGTTGATGAATAGCATTCCGACGGGAAATAGCATCAACACCGCGAATGTTAGAGTGATGTACTCACGCTTTCCATGTCGGCCCGTCTCGTCCCTGCAATCGTAATACAAGGAACCAAAGCCAAAGTAAACTTGCGTAGTAAAAGAAAACTTGCGGTAGCGGCAGAAGACCGACTGATGTGTCTGGTTCGAAACTCGGACTTTCAAGGCCCATGAAGCCTGCGGTAGCATGGTGAGAGGCACCACTCGGAGGTACCTGAGAGGTGAGGCAGTGAACCATTGTGGGATGTTTTGCATTTTGAGAGAGTCCAAGGCAGCGGCATAAAGGACGAACCCGCGTATCAGCCAACACAGAAACCACAAGAATCAAAGATGGTGAAATACTGGGAACAGAAAAAACAGACCGAAGAGAGCAGTGGCAATATTTTCGTCCTCAGTTCTCAAGTTCTCAGAGATCTGTTGACGCCCTTTTTCGATTTCGTTTTGATTGAATTCAGTCTCCATCAGACTGGTAACCACTTGAGTAGTAGACAAGTCAACTTTGAGGTTTTCTGCTGGCTCGGCCTGATCGTTGTTTTGAGCTGAAAGATCTGCCTCAGCATCAATCAATTGCGCAGCGATTTCGGCGCGGCCCAAAATGCAGGCCCAGTGAAGAGGTGTGGAATTATCAATCGATCTCTGATTGGGTCAGCACCGTTCTTGATGAGTCAAGTCACGACAGCAGGTTGGTTTCCGATCACGGTTTCACCAAGCAGTGTTGTCCCTGAACCTGGTTGTCGAGCATTGAGATCTGCCCCGCCATCGACCTGCATTTCGAGTTCAGCAATGTCACCTATTCTGGATGCTTTCCAAACCCCATGCTCAACAGCGACTTGGGCGTTGTTGTCCACTCTATTTTCCAAGTCCGATTAATTTGGAATAACGCTGCTGGAAATACTCACGGCCCAAAGCAGGGGAATGATCGTCCACATGCCGAGGATCAGTGGCAGCAGGATTCTTTTGCGACATTATTTGAAAAGACTGAGAAGTCCAGATTTACGCCATAGCATGGCTGTGAAAAAACCACTGATGAGAAAAAAACGGTGGCATTCGAAACCCGTGAATGAAACTAAACAGGTGGTAGAAGAATTCACTTTGCTGAGAGTCTCTGGCGATTCATGGAATGGGAGCAAAGGACAGGGCACTGTGCAGTACGATTCCAAGCAACATGGCGATCGCCCGTAACGTATCGAGGTCGTGCCGACGTCGCATCGCAGAGGTGTTGGATCTGGTTTGCGTGAGTGGATGGCTCACCAGGTTTTTGATGGCGATACGATCAAAAGTACTTGGGCAATCGCTTCCGACTGATCGCCAGCACAGAGTAAATCGAAATCAAAACAGGTTTGCCCGTTGGGCATTCAAGGTGCAGTGGTTTATTCGTGCCTTAAAGCATCAATAGGATTCATGTAGGCCGCGCGGCGAGCAGGATACACACCAAAAATCAAACCAACCCCCAAAGAGATGAAGAGTGAAAGACCAATGGACCAATATGCGATTCTTGGCTCGAGGGTTAGCACAGTAGGTGGCAATAAATTGGGGTCGATTAAAAGCACGATATAGCGCAATAACTGGAACAACGGTTTGCACAGCAAGCCAAATAAAACTCCCAATAGTCCCCCGCTTCCAGTCAAAACCAAAGTTTCCATCAAGAATTGAGAAATGATGTCACTACGTTGTGCACCCAACGCGCGTCGAATTCCAATTTCTCGCGTTCGTTCGGTAACTGTCGCAAGCATGATGTTCATGATGCCGATACCACCAACTAATAATGAGATGCCAGCGATCACTACCAATAGCACGTTGAACATGGCTCTTGTGCGTGCTGCCTGTGCTAGTAGTTCCTTGGGAACCACAACGGCATAATCTTCCTGCTCATGAGTTTCCTTCAACAGCAACTCAACAATGGCGGCCGTTGCATCGACAGTTTCGATGTCATCGACGGTTAAAGTGATTTGAGTTAGCTCAACGATTTCGCCGCGGAAATTGAAGCCTTCCCCCTGACGCGTCATGATTTGATCGCCAACACGCTGCTCAAATGTCTTCAGTGGAATGTAGGCGTCGTAGGCATAATCGCGTGCTTCGAGACTGCCACCAATCGCTGCCGCTGCTGCGCGGGGTTTCGTTTGCCCAATGACAGTGTAGACGTCACTCTGGACCCCTACTTTCTTTCCAATCGGATTGCTGAGAGGGAACAGTCGTTTTGCCGTTTGGTCCGCGAGGATGATGACGTTGACACCATCATCTTGAGGAGCCATCCATCTGCCACGGGCAATCTGAAGATGATTCAGATCCAGGTACTCACGCGTGCATCCCACCAGATTGACATCTGCGGTTCTGCCATCGACAAGAAACTGCCGCTTCAGTTCCCGCATGGGAACAGCGCTACTGATGGTCGGAACATTAGCAAGGATCCGTCGATAGTCCTTTCGCAGCAACCCGTAAGTTTTGACTCGCTCTGCTGCACTATCTGCCGACTGTGGTTCAACGCTTCGAATGATGATGTTCTTGGCGCCCAGTTCCATGATCTGCTGTTGTGCGTCGTAGCTGACACCTTCGCCCATCGCTACCAACCAGATGACGGTTGTTGTACCAATGAAGATGCCGAGTGCAGCCAGAGATGACCGCATCTTTTGCAGTAGCAGACTCTTGACCCCCAGTGCTAGAGTTTCTCCCAGTAGACTGCTCATTTTCCTTTGGCCGCTTTAAGGGCATCGCTCAGTTCAGAACTGCTGATTTTGTTGTCCTTGTTAGCGTCAATTTTGGAAAAGTTGGCCTGGTCTTTTGCGGGTAGTTCAGCCTTTTGCAAAAATCCATCTCCGTTTTTGTCTCCAGCTTTCAGCAGTTTCTGACTTTCCGTTTCAGTCCCCGCTTTCTTGGGGGTTTTAGCAGCATCATTTTGCTCTTTGGTTGTTTTTGTTGTGTTCGCTTTTTTCTCAGGAGAATCTCCAGTCGATGGGCTGCTCGCCTGGCTGGAATTCCCCGGCTTCAAAGCCTCCTGTTCCGCCTGTTCCAAGTGAGAAAGCGGATTCAGCACGACCTCATCTCCCTCTGATAATCCGGACTCCACCACGGTGTACTCGTCATTGGTGTCGCCCAGCGTCACCTTTCTTCTTTCGATCTGGTTGTCCTTGCGAATCCAGCACAAGTAGCCGTCTGCTGATTCGACGATCGCAGCCACGGGAACTTTGAGAACATCGCTGTAACTTGCAAGCACAATGTCCACGACTGCACTCATGCCCGGTTTCAGTCCTGGCTGGGGATCCAAGCGAATCATCGTGTCGTACTTCACCATGTTGCCTGTCCACCAACCTGCCGGGCGGGTGACTTCGGCAATCTCGTTGACCTGGCCTGTCAATTCGAGGTCTTGCAAGGCAACCTTGGCAGTCATCCCAATTCTAAGACGACTCACTTTCGATTCGTGAACGCCAACCTTCACCTGCATCTTGCTCGTGTCTGGAATCATGAGAAGAGTTTGTTGCTCTCGCACGCGAGCACCTTCTTCGATATCGGGCGTCTCTTTCCACTCGGCGGCAGAAGGAAAAATTACCATGCCCTCAGCCGGGGCAGTAATGATGCAATTTGTCAGCTGTTCTTTGTCACGGTCCAGCCTGTCTTTCGCAAGCTTCAGGGATGCTTTTTCTGCAGCTAGTCTCGCCTGTGCAGCATTGAGTGCGCTCTGCAACTGTTGAAGCGTCTTTTTCTTTTTGTAACGGTCAAGGGTCTCAAGTTTGCTCTTTTGCAATTCGAGATCTTTGCGTGCTGAGTCGACTGCATATTGTTCACTCTCCATCTGAAGTGAACCGAACATGCCCTTTGATGCAAGCCGCAATGACGACTCAAACGCCAACTGCCGCTTTTTGACCATTTCCTCGGAGTCAAAAATCGATTTTTCAATCGTATTGCGTTCTTCGAGGTAGGTGCCGTTGAGATATTCTTCAATGTTGGTTTTTGCAACGTCGACTTCGCTTTGGGCAATGATCTCGTTGGCGACTGCGCGTTCATAAGTGATCTGTTGCTGGGTGATGTTATCCACGATTAATGAGGTATCCATGCGAACCAGTTCTTCTCCTGTTTCGACAATCGTGCCTGTCTCAATCACCCAAAGCACAGTGCTGCCACCTTTGACCATGCATTTGATCTCTTCGTTGTTGGAACTCTCCAACATCCCGTTTTCAGTGACGGTAACACTGAGGTCACCACGACTGACTTTGTAGGTCATCAGCGATTTGTCAATGACATTTCCATCCCGTTGCTGCACGAATGGAATTGCTCCTGCCGCTATTGCCGCAAGTGCTGTGATGCCGATGGCTGTCTTGATCCACATGGTCGTTTGCCTTCGTCAGAAGGTTGTATGGGTTAATTTGCCTGCCGTGGAGATGATTCACCCGCACTCGTAATTACCAAGTGCAGTTCATCAGTTTAACTTGGAGCATGAATCCATATCGAACGAACTCATGCTGCGTTGAGCAGTGCTGCGATCGCCGCCGGTGAGTTTAGTGCCTCAAGCGAGAACGGAATTGTGGATTCGTCCAGCACGATCAGGACAGACTTTCCTGATCAATCTCTACTATCGCAGCCAATCGCTCTCGGAAAAATGGCTTTCCAGTATCTTTTTGTAACTGAACGTGGTTGACCGCCTCACGGCTTACCTAATCGTTCAGAAACTCTGCTTGAAGTCGTAACCTGACGCTTATGGGTGTAATTCCGCCTGAGTCCACTGATGTTCACTAGGTGTGCAGTGGGCTGCGGGTACGGAACTCGGCATCAAGGGGAAAAACGGGAATCAGCCAGCGTATCCAAACCGAGGGCTCGGGCCGCTGATTCGTTGAGAAGATTGCCCCTCAAGTAAGTCTGCTCCTCTGTGCCCAGTCGTTGCTCCGTCGCTCTGGCAGCCTGATGATCGAGGAATGCCCCAGAAGCAGCACGTCAAGTTCGATATTTGTTTGTTTGGCTGAGTTGTCCCGCTCGCGCCTTGCAACTATTTAGCCTTTTTTTCCCTTGGGGCAGCAGGGTGTTTTTATCTCTGCCACAATGGGACCACCTACGAGGTCCCACTTTCTTTGAAGGAATCCCGAATGCCCAACTTTCTTAGTTTTATTCTTCTCGTGTCGTTTGTTGTCCTGTCTTTAGAGGACTCGCTGCCTGTTCAGGCTCAGGCGACTGAGGAGAAAGCAAGTGATCCTGTGTTCTCCGGTCCGCAGGTGGGAGAAGCACTGCCTGGTTTCAAGGTCACTTCGCTAGTAGGTGAATTGGAAGGAAAGGTTTTCGATCCTGTTGCTGATGCCAAGGGGCAGCCCATTGTTCTTGTTTTCGTTCATGAGTTGACCAGACCGGGGTTTGGGTTGATGAGAGCCGTGACGAAATTTTCAGCAGAACGGAAAGACAAGGGAATGAGGGTTGCTGTCGTGTTTTTGACAGATGATGCAACAGCAACAGCAAAGTGGTCAAAAAATGTCCAGCGTATATTGAGTGACGACGTGCAATACGGGATGTTCACGGAAGGCAAGGAAGGTCCTGGTGCGTATGGTCTGAATCGGAATGTGATTGTAACGGTTCTGGTTGGTAACCAAGGAAAGGTGACCGGGAATTTTGCACTCGTCCAGCCACAATTGCAGGTGGATGGTCCAGCGATTCTTGAGTCGGTTGCAGCTGTTTCTGGTGGTGGTAAGGTGCCATCCATGGACCAACTGGAGGCACGCTATTCGGGACGCTCGCGGATGACACGTGGTAAGCAGAATGCCGGACCCGAGAATGGAACCAGAAATAACGCAGGAAATACACAGCGTGACCCAAAACTGACGGCACTGTTGCGTGGTGTCATTAATAAACAGGCCACGGGCGAAGAAGTACGCAAGGCTGCGAGTCAAATTGAAGAGTACGTTGCCAAAAATGAAAAGGCGAAAAATGACTTGGCTCGCATCGCAGAAACCGTTGTGAATTCTGGCCGCTTGAAAAATTATGGAACTCAGGAAGCACAGGAAGTATTAAAGGGTTGGTCTCAGAAATATAAAACGGAAAGCGTTGGCAAACGCGAGCGGACCAATGTCACACCAGAATCGTCGTCAGAGAAGGAGTGAGCGGTGTTCATCTGGTGGATACTTTTTGTTGCTGTGCTGCCCCTGGATTCGGATGCAGTTATCGATTTTGACCATGATGTAATACCAGTCCTGACGAAAGCTGGGTGCAATACTGGTGCGTGTCATGGTGCAGCCATCGGTCGTGGTGGATTGAAATTGTCTTTGTACGGCAGTGATCCAGTCGCTGACTATCGCGCCATTGCGTTGGAGCTTAAAGGCCGCAGGGTCAATTTGCTTGAACCGGAACAAAGTTTGGTGTTGATGAAGCCTACCGAAGCGATGGAACATGGGGGTGGCTTTAGGATCGATCCCGAATCAAAGGCAGCAGCGCGTTTGACCCAGTGGATTCGAGCGGGTGCAAAGTACGATGATTTAAAGCTGCGACCACAGTTTTTGCGTTTGGAAGTGTTGCCTTCTTCAGTGGTGATTCGTGATCCGAATGAACGATTGAATTTGAAAGCTGTCGCTCACTTTTCAGATGGTTCTGTTCGAGACGTCACTCGCGAAACAGTTTTCACACCTGAAGATCCGGCCGCCGTCGAAGTCGATTTCCAAACAGCACAGGTCCGGGTGCTTAGAAATGGACGGCACGTGGTGATTGCCCGCTACCTCAGTCAGGTCAAACCAGTCGAAATCATGCTGCCGTTTCGTGGTGCGTCCCTGAATGGCGATGCCGATGACCAGAGGCAATTTCTCGATCAAAAACAATTCATTGATCGGGCGATCAACGAGTTGCTCGCCACTCTCGGCATACCTCTTTCGGGCGATGCTGGAGATGACGTGTTTCTGCGGCGAGTTACCTTGGATTTGACGGGACGCTTACCTGATGCGGAAACGATGCAGGTGTTCTTGGCCGATGATGAATCGAAACGCCGAGTCAATTTGATCGATCGTCTCTTGGAGTCGGATGAATTTACGGAATATTGGACTTTACAGTTGGCCAAGTTGCTTCGAATTCATGTTCAGCCAGGGAATGAGATCGGTGCTCAGCGATACCATCAATGGTTGCGACGACAGATTGCTGAAAATGTCGGCTACGACGTCATTGCAAAAAAACTGTTAACGGCCCAAGGGGATACAAGTCAAGTTGGACAGGCAAATTTTTATCGCACGGTGGGCGGGCCACGTGAGCAAGCGGAATTCACCAGTGAGTTGTTCATGGGCACTCGATTGCGTTGTGCCAATTGCCATGACCATCCGTTGGACCGTTGGACTCAAGATGATTACCACGGTTTGGCTGCTGTCTTTGCCAAAATCCGTTCGGGGCAGACTGTTGAGGTATCCGATAACGGTCAGGTCATTCATCCGAAAACGGGGAAGAATGCAATCCCACGGATTCCAGGTGCGAAGTTTGTTGACGAGAGCGATGAACCACTGAATGCATTTGCTGATTGGTTGGTCGCTGATCAAAATCCCTACTTTGCGCGAGCGATTGTGAATCGTTTGTGGAAAGTGATGATGGGGCGTGGGCTGGTTGAGCCTGCGGATGATTTAAGAGCCACCAACCCTGCGACGCATCCAAAGTTGCTCAAAAAGCTTGCGGATGATTTTGCTGAGCATGGATTTGATCTCCGTCATACCGTGCGATTGATCGCTGAAAGCCAAGCTTACGCACGCAGCAGTCATGCAATTCGCGGTAACGAGAGTGATGTTCGTTATTATTCTCACCGGATTGATCAGAGTCTGGAACCAGAGGTTTTGGCAGATGCCATTTCTGATGTGTTGGGAATATCCGAATCCTATGGCGATAAGCCGTTGGGAACGCGGGCTGTAAACCTCGCAAACCCAAAAATAGCATCTCAGACACTCGATGCATTGGGCAGATGTGCACGAGAGAGTAGTTGTGAGGTACCCGTAGCTTCTGCAGGTACTGGAGGCCTGACGCTGAAACTTCATCTGTTCAATGGTCCGGTTCTCAATCGAAGGATCGCGGCCAGTCATGGGCGGCTCTCACGCCTGATCGTCGCGGGTAAGACAAACGAGAGTATTGTCGAAGAATTCTATCGTGTGGCCTTGTCGAGGCCGGTGACGAAAAGTGAAAAGGAATTCTGGAGTCGGCAATTAAAAGAACGTAATGGTGAAAGACGAAAGTTGCTCGAGGACTTTGTCTGGAGCCTTTTGACCTGCAAAGAGTTTGTGACGAATCATTGAAATACGGCCATGATGACAGCCCCTCTTTTTCCACATGTTTCACACTACTTCCAGCGAAGCGTTCCCCTTGCAAACCCGATTGTGATTCTTAAGCAAAGAACAGCTGATCATGAGTAAAACATCTTTAAACTACGAAACAACGTGTGGCGGATTCCGGCGGCGAGAACTCATCAGGGTAGGTGGTTTGACCGCGTTGGGATTGGGCATGGGTGACTATCTTCGCCATCAATTACTCTGGGCTGCTGAAGGCAATCCTGCCAGGAAAGCCAAGTCCTGTATTTTGATATGGCTTGATGGTGGCCCCAGCCACCTTGAGACATTTGATCCTAAACCTGAGGCACCACTGGAGGTGCGTGGACCACTGGGAACGATTCCCACAACGATTCCCGGAATACGGTTCAATGAGTGTTTGCCTAAGACAGCAGCAGCCATGAACCAGATTGCGATTGTCCGATCAATGACGTCGCCCTTGGGCGAGCACAACTTTGGAACGCACTATCTGATGACGGGGTACAAACCCACACCCGTGCTTGAGTATCCGGCATATGGATCAGTTGTGTCTCATTTGCATCGTGGTTCAGACGTCTTGCCTTCCAATATTGCGGTTCCGAGTTTCAACGTGGGGGGGAGCCGATTGACGGGCAGCGGATACTTGCCAGCAGCGACTCGTCCATTCTCCGTTGGTGGTGATCCGTCGAAGTCCGAATTTGCTGTTCGTGATCTCGATTTCTTTCAGGGTCTGGATCTAACCCGGCTGGATCGTCGAAGGCAATTCGTTGCGGCATTGAATGCGTTTGAGGAAGGCAAAATGCAGGATCAAAATCATTCAGCTGACCCGGATTTAGAAAGGGCGTATCAGCTGATTGCTTCGGAAGATGCCAAACGCGCGTTTCGGCTCAGGGAGGAACCAGCAGCTGTTCGTCAAAAGTATGGTGGTAAGACGATCGGTCAGAGTTGTCTTCTTGCACGCCGTTTGGTGGAAAGAGGAGTGCCGTTTGTGACCGTCAATGATCGTGGTTGGGATACCCACGAAAAATTGCAGGTTCGCCTGAAGGATGGATTTGCGGGGGCGAAGGTGGGTGTTGGGCTGATTCCTTCCCTTGATCATGCGTTGTCAGCACTGATTGGAGATTTGGAGCAACGGGCAATGTTGGATGAAACTCTGGTCGTGGTGATGGGAGAGTTTGGGCGAACACCAAAACTAAATACCCGTGGCGGTCGAGACCATTGGCCACGTGTTTTCAGTGTGTTGATGGCAGGTGGTGGCGTTGCGGGTGGTCAGGTGATTGGCAGCAGCGATGCTGTTGGCGAATCACCCTTGGATCGACCTGTTACACCATCGGATTTGGCAGCTACCATTTACACCTTGCTGGGCATCGATCCCAAGAGAGAATTTCAGACTGACGATGGTCGGCCCGTGAGGGTTTCGCCGTATGAAGCCACGCCTGTGCCCGAACTAATCGCATGAGTGACCTTGGTTCTTATTCGTCACATTCTCGAGGCGCGACCGATTCAATCGAGCGTCTGATGTTTCGTGCTGCACATGTGATGAACGTCCGGCAGTCGATCCAACGCTGTTTTTGTTTGCTGTGGCTCGCGATGGCGAACGGGGTGATTGCTGCAGAGCCACCCATCACGTCGCTGGTTTTCAATCCAGCGGGAAATTCGATCATCGCAGCATCACAGTCCTACATGACAGTGCATGAGTGGCCCAGCCTGAAGGTAACGAGAACACTACCCAGTTCGTTGGTTTTGATTCAGTCTTTGGCATTTTCACCCGATGGTCAGAAGTTGGCAGTCGCTGGTGGAACACCTGCGGAGACGGGTGTTGTTGAGATTCGGTCTTGGCCTAAGGGAGACTTGCTTGCCATTCATGAAGGACATGAGGACACCGTTCAATCAGTTGCATGGATTGATGACAACACTTTTGCAACGGGCAGTCTGGATCATGAAATAGGTATCTGGGAGGTCGGTCGGGAAAAGTTGATTCGACGTCTCAAAGGGCATTCCAGGGGAGTCACTGCAATCCAGGTGATTGCTGGTGGCAGCTTGATTGTCAGTGGTGCTCTTGATCAGAATATCAGGGTTTGGAAAGTCGAAACGGGTGAGTTGGTCAGGACACTGAATAATCACACACGCGCGGTGAATGAATTGAAAACACAGCCTCGGTATCAGGGGCAAGATTCTGGAACCCGCAGGCTGCCAGTCATGGCATCGGTCAGCAATGATCGCACCGTCAGGCTGTGGCAACCCACCATTGGTCGTCTGGTCCGATTTTGCCGAATCGATGCCGTGCCTCTTGCACTGGCTTGGAATCTGCAGGGTGAGTGGCTGGCTGTCGCCTGTGATGACGGAAATGTGCGTGTCATCAATCCTGATACAATGCAGGTGTCAGCAAAAATCAGCGTCCATGATTCATGGCTGTATGTCATTCAAACCCATCCCGCCGATGGCAGTTTGGCTGTTGGTAGTCGTCAGCGGCGACTGCAACGGTTGACTGAGGACGAGTTGGTTGACAAGTAATGATTTTCAAATTTGCTCCTCGTCCACATGCGACGCAGAGCCAACGCCTAGTAAAAACGATGTCATCAATGGAACCTGTTGCGAAAAACACTTTGAGTGTGTCTTGGATGAATGAAGCGATGGCAATCTGCGAACGGAAATTCCTGACTGCAACAAGGATTGGGTTCCGTGTTGTGGTGCTATGTGTTGGGGTTGGTGTTTTTGGTGGCCACTGCTCTGTTGCTGATGCGGAAAATGAGGATGCCGGCTTGAATCTTTTTATTCTCTCCGGCCAATCGAACATGGCGGGGATGCAGCCAACGGAATCGTTCACGCCAGCGGTTGAAAAAGCATTTGGGAAAGACCAAGTGCTGGTGGTGAAAGATGCTCATGGTGGTCAGCCCATCCGCAGATGGTACAAGGATTGGAAAGCCGCCGATGGTACTCGTCCGGACAAGACAGGCGATCTCTATGATCGCCTGATGCAGAAGGTCAGAGATGAGATGAAGAGTCGGAACCAGAGTATCAAGACGGTGACGTTTGTTTGGATGCAGGGAGAGCGAGACGCAAAAGAGCGACATGGCAAAATCTATGGAGCCAGCTTGAATGGGCTGTTTGACCAACTCTCCGCTGACTTGGGGCGTGATGACTTGAATTTTGTCGTGGGACGTCTGAGTGACTTTGATATGGAAAATGAGCGTTATCCACATTGGACGATGGTGCGAAAGCAGCAGGTGATGCTGGCCGAGAAAAACCAAAATTGTGTTTGGGTAGACACCGACGACCTTAACGATGGCAAGAATCGACGTGGGACAACCATCAAGAATGATCTGCATTATTCCGCCGATGGTTACGTCACTCTCGGACAACGATTTGCTGATCAGGCTGTCCGATTGATCAAGTCACGCAATGATGCCAATGCGCGTAAAGCGACCAAGCCCTGAATCGGCCACTCACGGTGGCGTCTCGTACTTTTGATTTGTGATGAAAGGTCCCGATGGCAGAACAGATGGCGAACAATGCGAAACCATGGCTGTTGGCAGAGTGTAATTATGAGTACGTCAAGAATGCTGATATTCGGGTCGCTGTGATTCCATTGGGAGCCACAGAACCTGCATTTGCCATATGGGACTGATGTTTACGAGGCGACCATCATGGGTGAACGCATTTGCCAGGAGGCGTTTCAGAAGGGAGCGGCTGTTACCTTGCTGCCGACGGTTCCCTTTGGTGTGCAAACGAATATGCGTAGGTTGCCACTGGCGATCAATGTGAATCCAGCGACGCTGGATTTGTTTCTCTCTGACATCGTTGACTCTCTGGTGAATTCTGGAATCAAAAAAATTGTTCTTTTGAACAGCCATGGTGGTAATGATTTCAAACCCTTGTTGAGGACTTTAGCCGGCAAGGATCTGACGGTTTTTCTGTGTGACTGGTTCAAAATGGTCCAGGATGTCTATTCATCTATTTTTGAACATCCCGAGGATCATGCTGGCGAAATGGAGACCTCTATCGCATTGGCCTACTTTCCTCATTTGGTGGCCACTGCACCTGACGGGTCCTTGCTGGCCGACGAGGGCGATACTCGGGAAAATCGCTTTCATGCGGTGAACCAAGGTTGGGTGCAGATCACGAGAAGGTGGGATTTGTTGACCACGAATTGTGGATCGGGGTTCCCACACGCTGCCACGGCTGAAAAGGGGGAACGGTTGATGGCGTTGATATGTGACCGAATGGGACAATTTCTTCGAGAGTTGTCAGAGTCCGAGCTGGATAGTGATTTTCCATTTGTTGAATCCACGGACTGACGGCCCGCTGGGGGCAGACCCTCGGGGTGCGGCAAGCTGGTGGATGACGTTATCTTCCCTATTTAACGCTCGTGACAGATGTGCGGGCGATAGGATTTGGCTCGTTTGACGGTCAGGTTGGACCGATTGTGTCTTTCTTGATTCAGGCTCTTTTCATTCGCTCGACCTCAATTTCTGGTAGCTGAATGATTATTTGAGTCTAGGCTTAAGCTGAGGGCGGTCGTGTACGGGGCGACCATCCGATTGTTCCAATACTGTTTTGGTCATCGAGATCTGATTGATGAATCGATATGGGCTCGCATTATCCGGTGGTGGATTTCGTGCCTCGCTTTACCATCTTGGTGTGATTCGGTATTTGCGTGATGCCGGACTTATCCAGAATATCAAGCAAATCACCTCCGTCTCAGGAGGAAGTGTTGTCGCTGCGCATATGGTTCTCAATTGGGATCGATACTGCGGAAGTGATGAAGATTTTGATCAGGTCTCAGGCGAGTTGATTCGCTTTCTGCAGATGGATGTACGCAATCGTATCGTCCGTCGTTTTCCACTCGCTTCGATGGTGAATTGGGGCCGACGTACCGTTCGCCTGCCGGCATGGCGGCAATACACCCGAGCCGGGTTGCTTGAGCAGCATTACCAAAGGCATCTCTACGGTGATGTGGGTTTGTTCAGCCTTCCTGATGCTCCAAGACTTTACATTCTTTCCACGGACCTCAGTGAAGGCTCGCTCTGTGCTTTTCATCGTGAGGGGCTGTTGTTGCATCGACGCACCGCCAGTGGTCACGATGAGTTCGAAAAATTGCAGATCGGACTGGCCACGGTTGCCATGGCCGTTGCCGCGTCATCTGCCTTTCCTGGTTTCTTTCCGCCACTTGAGTTGCGTGGCAGTGACGTGGGAGCACTTGAAGGTGAATTCTCGCGGCATGCGTTCACGGACGGAGGCATCTATGACAACCTTGGGTTGCGGATGTTTCGGCATCTGCAAAGTTCATCATTGCGGGAGGTCTCCGAATTTGCCGAACACGATATTTTGAATCGTGATGCCATGCTTGGAGCACTCCGGAACGCCGCAGGGAAGTCGGATACGACTCCCGCAGGCAAGTTGTGGGAACTCCTGAGCTGCAATCATGAAACATCCCCGAGTAGCACTCCATCAGAAGAAACACTGGTGGCAGCTCTAAGCAATCTCGGCACGGTGTTGAAAACGAAAGAAATGCACCGGAATCCTGTTTTTCAAAAGGTGAAACTGACCGATGAAAGTGCTCAGGCACTGCTGAAAGAGTACAGCGATTCACCAGACCCGATGGAAGGAACGGATGCTGTCTGGCTGAATCGTCAGATCGTAAGCCAGATTCTGGAACAAGAAGCCGGGCAGCCATGCCTGCGGGCCAGCACGGATAGAATTGACAGTATTCTCGTCAGCAATGCAGGGGCTTCATTCAAGGTGCGCGCGGATGGTCGAGCTGGTGGTTTGATGTCCACCGCCATGAGAGCGACCGATATTCTGATGGATCGTGTCTATCAACTCGAAATGAACTCTTTCGAGAGAAGCTCAGGATCGCTTTTTATTCCAATCACACAGATCGTTTCACAGGGGCAGGATCCGTACGCTCCCCATCCCGAGATTCAGAGACAAGCGGCGCTGATTCGAACCGACATGGATCGCTTCACTGATCTCGAAGTTTCGACACTGGTGCAGCATGGATACTGCGTTGCAAGGCAACGCTGTTGTAACGTCAACGGTCTGGTTGCCACACCGGAATCGACTGGCAAGCCATGGAATCCAGTGGAGGTCACTGCCAGAAACTCGCGTCGTCAAACCAGTGACCCCATTTCGCTGAATGATGAATCGACAGCTTTGGAAACCGCTCAGTGGCTTAAAAAATCTGCCTCACGTCACGTATTCAGCACCTTGTTGGCAGTCAAAGATTGGCCGACGTACATTTGGGCACCTTTGTTCTTGGCCTTTGTGTTTACTCTGCCGTACATGTTTTATCGTTCCCAAAAGATGGCAACTCAGCAGGGCTATGTGCTCGAGGCAGTTTCCAAGACGAGTCCGCTTTACAAAAAAATTCTGGAGTTGTTGGACTCAGCCCCGGTTCATGAGATTGAGCAGGTTGATTTTAAAGAGGTTGAAACATTACCTGAGATTTCGATATCTGGCATTGAAGTCATTTCTGACAACCGTATTTTTGACCTGAGAGATTGGGCGGCAACGACCGAGGCGACGGAATGGCGACCGTATTCGTTCAGTCGCATTCGAATGCGACGGAAAGCTGATTCGGAAGAAAACGACCAATTGGGAATTCATCTGTCGACGGTCGACGAGAACTTGCAGTATCGGTGCCGTACGCCGTCATTGGTGCCAAAATTCTCCCGCTGTAAATCTGAAACAGGTAAGTACCGGTGGGATGTGCGTTTTGATCTATCTGCCATCGCACTCAATGATGAAACGATCGGCGTGTTTGAAACAATGCTGCCTCAAGATATGGCGGAAGTGGTAGAGAATCAGGGGCGATTTCGATTCACGATTACCAACGATACCGGATTGGCGCAGATTTGGATCCTAATGCCCGTTGGTAGGCCCTATGAACAATTTCAGATTTGGTCACACCCCATCGGACAACCTGAACTAACCGAAATGGTGGTGCCAGCAACTACTGCTGATTTGCCGATTGGTTCGATCGCAACCTTTCAGTTGATCAATCCAAAGAGTAACCGGCAGTATGAATGCCGTTGGATATGGACGGACGTGTCAATGGGCGGGTGGCTTGTTGGTGAATAGCTTGTTGGTGGTAGCGATCTGCGGTCAGAGTGCCTGAGCTATTGTTCGGTTATAACCGGTGCAACACCAAAGGTTTCGGAAAGTTCCAATAGCAAGCGTTCTGCAGGATTCAAGGTTGACCTTTCTGCAAGCACCTGTCTCGCTAGATTAGGCTTATCCGTGATCAGTCCGTCCACGCCAATCCCAATCATCCGCGACATCGTCACCGCATCATTGATTGTCCACACGTAAACCTCTTTTCCATTGGCGTGGGCACGTTGGATGAATGATCGATTCACGAACATTGCATTGACGGCAAGAAAGTCTACGTTAGTGTCCTGAATCTTGCCGCCCAACACCGACATCAGCAGACCGGCGCGGCAACTCGGATCCAGTTGTTTCATCTTGGTTACTGCGTCCAAGTTCAATGACATGTACATCACATCAGACGACATGCCATGTCCATTGACGATGTTCAGTACACGCTGCTCAAGGTCTCTGTCGTGTCCGTAGTACTTGAGTTCGATCACAGCCTTTGTCTTGCCTTTGCAGACAGTGAGTAATTCAGCCAGCGTCGGGACACGTTCGGCGTTGAACACCGGATCCTTGTGACTGCCAATGTCAATCGAATCAAGGTCCGCCATGGTCGCATCCCATATTTTGAGATCAACGTTAGCTAATTTCATGAAATCGCTGTCATGGAAAACAACGACCTGGTCATCGCTCGTTTCCTGTACATCGATCTCCACCCAGTCGGTGGCATCGTCGATGGCCTGACGCATTGCAGCCAACGTATTTTCGGGGGCGTCAGCGGATGCACCACGGTGAGCAATGATCTCGACATCATCATCCAAGCGGATGCTTTCCAATGTCCAGATACCAATCAGTGCAGCAGCGACAAAGCCAACCAGACTGCCCGCGATCAGACTCTTTAAGGTCAAGCGGATGCCGCCCACCCCGTCTGACGAGACCGAAGGATTGCTAGTGGTGAAGACAAACTTCTTATCCTCGCATCCTATGTCACGGTACAGATTCAACCACAGTGACGCAAAAAGGCTGCTACTGGCCATCTGAATGAATACACTGCTGAGCGTCCAAATCAGTAGAAAGATTCCCAGATTGATAACCAGCAGGCTGAGGGATGTCACAGTATCTGGGACAATCCATCGACCAAGCCAAATCACAAGCGATGTCATGACGGCGGAGGCGCCCAGTCCAGCGAGCAGCCAAATGATAAACATCCCGATAATACGCACTCGAGAACCGACGGTTCGCAGGGAGCTTTCTTTCAGTGCTTGTGAGGGCGGGACTCTTTCAAAAAGCACCAGAGGTAGAGCAAAAATCCAGCTGGAAATGAATTTCAATGACAACATCGTGAAGCTGATGACCAGAACTGCACCAATCAGTACCGCAACCATGAACTCAGGTGGCTTTTCCTGAAGATAAAAATTGATGTCGAATTTACCGAGAAGCAGGGCGTAGGTTGTGGCTGCCACAGCGAGAAAAGGCGTGGCAAGAAGGCCAAATCTTATGATCAGTCGGGCTGTCACCTGACCAATGATCCAGCAGTGCGCCATTGCAAAACGAATCGCGGCAAGGGTACTTGTCTTGTGTGTGGCGGGTGCAGCAAGGATTGCCATCAGTGCGGCCTGTCCCAGAATAATGATCCCTAACCACAATGATCCGAGGATGATCGCGCAGAGCCAACCCGCAGGCTGGAGCATGAAAAAGAGAATGTCCTGGTCCGCAAGGACCGGCTTGCCAGACAGGTGGAGCAGAATCTGGGTCAATGCAGCCAACAGGGGCGTCAGCAGAACGACGGCGATGACCGTGTACAGTCCATTGGTCAGGAATAATTGAGGCCAGTGGCGGCCAAAATCGACCAGCGTTTTTCGAAGCGTCTCATTCCGTAAGGTCCTCGATGTGGTCAATGAACTAGCGGCTCGTCTTCTGAGTCAGGTGTGTCAGTCAGTTGCTCTGCACTGTCTTGGACAATTGCCCTCAGTTGACGCACAGTGATGGCAACAGCCAGCATAGAAATGCCAGTCAGAAAGAAATCGATCCCCGCCAGCATACCAAGAATATCGAGAGCTTCTTCGCCCGTTCGTGTGAACATCCAATATCCCAGCACCACAGCAATGAGTCCACTGAAAAACAGCAATAGCCAACCCTTCGCCGGGCGATAACTAAAAGCCGTGATTATTTTCCAGATGCCACCAGCCACGAAAAAAAAGGACATCACCAAAATGACCATCTTTGATCCAATCCAGGGTTCGGCGAGCAGGCCAAGAGCGGAGACTGTCGAAACCGTGCCGATGATCAAGGGTGACATTTTTTGCGACCAACGTTCAGCCCACCAAGCTGTCATCAATTGGACGATTCCAGCGATCAGTAGAACGACACCAATCACTCCTATCACCCAAGTTCCGGCGACACTGGGTGCCGCGAATGCCAGGCAACCCAAGAGCGTCAGAACACTGCCTAGCAGGAAAAGTGGCATGGTCCGGGGAAATTCACGGTCTTTCATGATTGATCACAGGTCATAGGTCACACGGAAACAGGTCACACGGAAACAGGTCACACGGAAACAGGTCACACGGAAACAGGTCACACGGAAACAGGCCACAGGGGAAGCAATTCACAATCGACCTGTTCACTGAGAAAATGTGGGTTGCAGATCTCCGTGCAACGTTGCAGCGTAAACTTGTTGCCAAACGGAGCAGAGATGCGATGTCACAAGAAACCTGCGGGCCGCCATCTTACCCGATCAACTTACCCTTTTGTGAATTCCAGCGGTGGAGTTCCTTCGGTATCACCAATCATGTAGAAGTCGAGTTTTCCGTCTTTGAAAAGAACTTGGGCCAGCATGACACCATCGTCGTTCATTTCCATCGCCAGAATTCCTTTATCATCGACATCCCAGACGCCGGTCACTTCCTGTGATTGGTCGCCTTGAGAATAAGTCCATGAAAAGGTCCCGTCCTCTTTGAGGTCCATGTCAAAGCCTCGGCCATCTCGATCTGCTGACCATGAACCATCAAGCTGAGCTTTGGCGATTTTAGCTGTGGGTTGAGGGGGGAGAACTTCCTTTGGAGGATCGGGGATTTTCGCATTCGGATCAACACTCAGTAACAACTGGATTGCGACAGGGTCAGTTGGCGTTAGAGCAACCAAGCGTTCCAACTCGGTTGCCGCTGCTTCGTCGTGTCCGGCTGTGATGTATTGGTACGAAAGAACCAGTAGGCCAGCATTGTCGTCAGGATTGTCAGTCACAAATTGCTCAAGCTTGCGCAATTGCTCCGTGTAAATGTCCACCTGCGGATACAAACCGATCATGGTTGTCCAATCCCAGCCGGGGCCGACACTCAGAACAGCATACAGCGTCGCTGCAGATTCTTGATATTGTCCCAACGCGAACAAGGTCAATGCCCGGAACTCATGCATGACTGCATCGTTGGGGCTTTCGGTAAGTGCTTTATCGGTAGCTTTCAGTGCCGCTGAATAACCGCCAGCGTAGAAATCGTTTCGAGCTTGGTCAAAAGTCGTCAGCGAAACTTCCGGCACCTGGGCAGCGGGGGCATCGATTGGATTGCTTGACAGCGTTGTTTCACCGGGTGCCATGATGATCGGCTGCGAATAGTCGTAAACACTATTGTCAATAATCGTCGTGCTGGGCGTGACGTAAGGGTTGTAATAATTGTTGTATCCAAAAGCCCAGCCCACGCGATTAATTCCCCATGTTGTTAAACCAAACGTTGTGAGCGCTGGGTACCTATTCCACCAGTAGTTCCAACAGGTAGGTGGTCGCCATGGGTGGTGCCACGATCCATGATGCCAGTGGTGGTGATGGCTGTAGTGGTGATCATACCAGTTGTCCCATCCATATCCCGGTCGATTATGGTCCGGGTGACGGTAGTCTGGACGTTGATCCAAGCGATCATTCAATGAAGCACGCCGGTCATCAATGCTGGGCCGGTCTGGACGATCTGGTCGATTGGGGCGACCGCCATCAAGCCCCGGTAAACTGGGTCTCACCGAAGGACGGTCAGTACCAGGACGTAAGCCATTTCCTGGTCGGTCTGCGGGTAGTGTGGAGGGTCGACCGTCTGGCAATGACGGACGAGTCGAGGGGCGACCATCTGGCAATGACGGACGAGTCGAGGGGCGACCATCTGGCAATGACGGACGAGTCGAGGGCAGCAAGGGTCGTGTTGACGGTATCGAGGGCCGTGTTGAAGGGAAAGAGGGTCTTGTGGACGGCATCGAAGGTCGCGTCGATGGGAAAGACGGCTTTGTCGACGGCATGGACGGCCGCGTTGAAGGGAAAGAGGGTCTTGTGGATGGCATCGAAGGTCGCGTCGATGGGAATGACGGTCGAGTCGATGGCATCGAGGGACGCGAGACCGATGGCATCCCTGTGCTTGGTCGTGTCGGCCGACTAAAGCTGGGGCTGGGACGACTGGGGCTGGGCCTACTGGGGCTGGGACGACTCATGTTGCCACGGCTTACGTTCGGGCGACTCATGTTCGCGCGGCCGCCGCCACCTCCACGTCCGCGGGCTTGCAATTCGCTGATCGGCGTTATGAGCAAAGCTCCAGCCAGCAGAAATTTAGATGCGGTCTTCATCATCGGTCGAATCTCAAAAGTGTAAAACTGTGCGTGAGGGATATGCGAGAGATTGGTGTGATCACTTGGCCGATCGCGTCGGCGGTGGTGGACGCTTTACCATCGTGATCGGTTCCATGTTCTCTTGAACACTGCCGGCAACAATCAGGCTACGGTATTGCCACGTCACCATTTCAGCATCGTGAAGAGTGTAGGCAGTGGTTGCGGTGACAGTTTCACCACTCGCTGTAACCCCAGCGGACGTCAGTAGCCATTCCTTGCCGTGTTTGGTCCACAGCCCGCTGAAGAATCCACCATGGGAATCAAAGGTCCACGATCGAATCTTTTTTCGGGCTGGATCCCATCCAATACGCTGCACTCCGCTCATTTCATTACCCTCTCGCGTTTGCACATTGAAGCGCCTTAGCAAGTAGTTTCCATCTTCGGACCAGCTGCAGGTTGTATGAACTACTGAATTGTCATCTTCATTGACCCAGCTTCCTGTCAGCCATGAAAGTTGTTCCAGTTGCTCTTTGCGGCCAACCACACTGGCCGGAAGATTCTTGAGCGAGTTGATCCTCCACTTGCCATCCGCCTCCAGTGTGTGTAACGCGACATAACGACTTTGAGTCCGCAAGTGGTCTGGTGATTCAGCTGCAAGGACAATGCCTTCTTCCATCACGACCCGGTCAGTGATTTTTCTGATTCGCTCAATCACAATTTCATCGATGGTCGCGTTCTGGGAATTTCGAAATACATTATCGAATACTGCGATAATCGCTTCTCGACCCTGAGTGAGTTCACCAAACTCATCCAGAAATTCGGCGTCAGCCGTGAACATATTCCCGATCGCTGCAGCATCACGCTTCGCGTACGCGTCAACGAATGCTTGAGCACTGGCAAGGAATGGTTTGTGTTCTTCCGCAACTTCAATCGATGGCCGGGGTGTCAACGCAGTCTGGTCTTCCGAGGGTGGAGGATTTTGACCGAAGGCAGAGTTCGCAAAAGCGAAGAGAGCACCGAGTAATAGAAACGGCGCGGCACAAGTGATGTATTTCATGATTTTGGTCGGATCAAGTTTTCTGTGACGAGAGTTGCTAGGCATCGAGAAGCGGATAAGGAGGGTTTGCAGTTGTGGTGTGTCTGACCAGATTGGGGTGTCAGCTTCCTACATGAGGTGTCAGCGTTTGCTCGTGATCGTCTTACACCGCCGGAATATCGACATTGATTTAAACCGACCGAGTGGTTGACGGCACTGCGTTGATTGTAGCAGTAGCTTGGTGGGAAAAGCCAAGAGGGGGGTGGATGATCTATCCTGAGAATTGACTGGTAATTACTACTAAATTGCTCTCTTTTGGCTCCTGCCGTCGTGCCGGTGGGGGGCGTACGAAACCTGATTCATGCACGTGACGCGATGATGTATCCCCCTGGGTCGTTTCTTTTTTGCAACGCGGGTTTGTTCGAGTAAGCCACTTGTCGCCAAAGCGATCCGTTCACAAGATTGGTTTTGCCTGAATAAGCTGGAGGTATGCCTTCTGTGGTCGATGCACAAAGTGAGTTGCGTTTGCATCGCAGTGCCAATCTGCCACGTTTGCGTCTTGTGCCAGCCCACGTAGTGGTTCACAAGTTTTCCCAGATTGCGATCGCAACTCTGCGGTAAACTGCGTGGCAGGAAATACTCGGCAGTTTGAGCAGTTATAAATCTGCGGAAAAATCCATCTTGCTCAGACACTTGCCAGTGATCGTGACTTCTGTTGTGTCGGGCACCGTCCTCAGCGGCGATGATCACCGTGAGGTTTTGTAGAAATTGTTACCGTGTGCTTTGGCAAAATTTGGCTGAGGACTCTGCAGAATTCCGCCCGTGCATTTTCATTACATCAAAATGCCGTTCACAGGTGTTCGCTTCTCTGGCAGATTGGTTTCACCAAGCATTTCACGAACATTGATGTCGATGGTTCGCGATAGGCTTTGGGTGGGCGTGTCCGATGGCCGATTACTGAAGGGATCTTGTAGGAAAATCGAAACTCGATCGACCATCAAAAATGAAAATGCGAAGCTGATGGATGTTGAAACCAGTCCGAACCATGGCAATTCGACGAGGCCAAAGGGCAGGCAAATGACAAACAGATAAATCAGTAGATTTATGATTCGGGTATAGGATCGGGGAAAAGTGGTGTTGCGAATGCGTTCGCAACCGCCCATTGCATTGGTCAGCCGGAGTAGAGTTTTTTCAAGCTCGATGAACTCGAATGTTTCCAGATGCCCTTGTTGTCTCAGAGCCCGAAGTTCTTGGCCCTGTCGTAAAAGCAACAGATTCGGTACGTGCTTTTCACGAACCTCACCAATTTCTTCGTCATCCAGCAAATTTTCGAGATCTTGCGTTGCGTCTTGACCTCGCAGGCTTCGACTTAGCGAGTAGCACCAAGCGATCTGGCGATGACACATGCGTGTTAATGTCGTCTGACGATTCGTATCAGTCGATGCTGTGAATTCCAATAGCTGGCGTGTCCAGGTGCGGGAATCATTCACGATCGCACCCCACAGAATGCGGGCTTCCCACCACCGGCCGTAACAGGAGTTGGTTCGAAATGCCAGCAGCAAGCCGATGACCGTACCCATGATTGCGATCACGGGAAGCGGAAATGCACTGTCTTTCCATTCGTAGCGAATGTCGAGCGCTTCTATCACGCTCACATACAGAATGACTGCGATAAAATGACGCCACAGTTCGCTGGCAACCGAACCCACGGTGGCTAATGATGTGGCTGCAGGTGTGTACATGGTAAATGGAATCTAATGAGGCAGCGAGACACGAACCGCGATGCAATGGTAACCCCAGCCAAAACGAAGGTTACCTGTGGTCGCACATGATGCATGGGAAGCTTGAGAACGTAGTGGTTTGGGACAGAGTTTCCGAGTCACCGTTGAGGTAACCAGACTGCCCTTCGCTGAACGGCAGCCTGTTATCATGCATTAACGAGTTGGCGGAGGGGGAAGATTCAACGTCGATGATGCGCTGGTGATGGTTTGCTGGTAGTGCCGCAGGACACCATAAACCGACTGAAATGCGGGATAAGAAGCAAGCTGTTTGTACGCCGGATTTGTTGCGACCGCTTCGAAGTGTTCTACAACTGTCGCGATCTCAGATTCTGAAGGGTGCCCGCCTGTCAAGAAAATGGACGAGGGCAGTGCTAGGTAATTCTTCCAATTATCGTCCAGCTTCTCGTACAACTCTGGGGCCAGTTTCGTAAGCTGTGTTCTTAGGACATCCGCCTCAGACCCAACTTGTTGACGGATGATTGGTGGGTTTTGGGTGATCACCGTGACCGTGCTTGCCGCAGTCGCAGGGACGGCAGGGACTGGTTGCCCCGTGCCCGCAGTAGGAGTGCCAAATGGAACGCCCAGATTGCCACCCACAGGTGCCGCAGGTACGACTGCGGTGGGAGTCGGTTGCGGAACCGTGCCAGCATAGCGAGCAATGGTCTGCGTTAACTGCAACGCAGCTGGCGGGATGACCAAAGGAGTCCCAGGACCAGCACTGTGGTAATAAGAACTGGTGGCCAGTGGATCCGTACGAACCACTGAGCCATCAATGGAAACGCCGGCAAACAATCCTCGGCTGCGAGAATAAGTATAAATTTCCGCTTTGAGTTGACCGTCAGTCGCGGCAGCGGTTTGACGTCCAACAGGGCCAGCAGATGCAGCCGCGTCAGCGCCGATTGTTAGTTTCCCTTGAAGAATACCCTGAACGCTATTGAGCGTTTTGAATACCAAAATGATGTCGGAGGACTGGACCCCTACCTGCCATCCGATGTTGCCACCGGTCAGCGTGATGAAGACGGGAGCGTGCCAAATACCATTGGCATCGCGAATGAACAATAGACCGCGGCCAAACCTTGCACCCACGATAAAGCCACCCTTGATCACGTTGGGAATGATCGCAACGCCATAAGCATCCGACAGCATCGCCTGCGGAATCTTGTTCCCCGGCGTGGTCATTGCCTCGCTCAGCACAGACGTGGCGGCTTGAACTGTGGCCGCTTCCATTTGTTGGCCGTGGGCAACTCGCGAAGAAACGGTTGAAGTCAAGAAAATGGCGATCAGAAGTGTTGGAAACGAGTAACGAAACATCTTCCTGGAGTCCTTCACGGTGCGAGCAATTCTTAAACTGAGCAGAAGGCACAGTGTAGAGGGTTTGGCGGATTTCCAAAACACGAACCTTGTCATACTTCACCGAAGTGCAGAAATGTAAATGCAAGCATTTCGTGAGCCCGCAAGATACCTGTCGTACTGACTCTGGGGCTTACGGAAGCTTAAGCACCGACTGCTTCAAGAATCGGTTGGGTGACATCTTCGTGATCAGTGAGTTTTGATCAGTGAGTTTTGATCAGTGAGTCGCGTCATGTGTTGTGTGTTGCCTTGTGATGGGGCGTCTTGCCCTTTGCCGGATTTTTGACGCTGTCTTCCTCCGTTTTAGGCTGGCTTCGGGTCGCTGTCTGGCTGCGGCGTCTTGGTGTTCGGAGACGACTTGGGCAGTTGGCCGGCCATCGCAATCGAGCCTCGGCCCACTTGTTCGCAGGTGGCGGCGGCATGCCCAAAGTCAGCATCCAAATGGGTGACGCGATCAAGATTTATCATCACTGCCTTGCCTGACCATGGATCAGGTGATCCAGGTAAAAAAATGGTGGCCAGACCCTGTTTTTCATCCCGTTCTGTTTCAAAGGCGATGCGTTGGCACTCGTCGAACACCACAAGCACAGGTTTCATTTGAGGCCTTGTTTCATTGCCCCCAATCGTATCCGCCATCTGATCCTTGAGGATCGAATAGCGTGGAAAGAAAAGCGCAAGCTTTTTCTCGAACGCTGTAGATATCTTCTTTCCAAGTGACCAGCGTGCAAACATACCAGCGGCGAAACAGAGCAGCAGGATGAGAGCGATGGACAGTCCGACAAGGATAGCGATCCCAGTCGGGGTTTTTACGGGAATGTACTTGTTGAGTGCCGATGCTACCGATACGACAAGCGGGGTGATTTGCCCGACTAATGCCCCCAATACAATCAGAGGCAACAGAAACAGCAGTCCGCCGATCGCCGTTGTCTTCAAGAAATTGATGAAACGTTTTGACTTTTTGACGATCATGCAGCATTCATGGGGTCGGTAGATGCAGTAATGGTAAACGCCGTGATGAAAACGCCACGATGCGTGGTCGGTGGATCGGCGAATTCACCGATTGCCAGTCGGTTTCATGCTGTCTTTTTTGGGCCTACAGCGGAATGTACTCCAAGAAACCGATCATCATTTCATCCTCACTCTGCGGACCCCAACGCACACGTTTGTCAGGATCGGGATTCGACAGATTGTTTGCCGAGTTATCGAAGACAGCGGTGCAACGAATGAATTGCCCTGGTCGAATTAATTTCGGTTTCTTGAGGATGTATTTCAGTTGCCAATTGAAGTCGTATGCTGGCACATCCAGCAGTGTTTCAATGACAGTATCATTTTTGGCATCGATCAGATCATACCGAAACGATTTTCCTCTCAAATGCATGTGGGGAGTCATGCTGACTAAGGCAACATTCCGCATCGTTTTTTTTGAATCTTGAACCCTTTGCTGGTCAGGATCATTCTTTTCGATGATTAGTTGCCTAGGAGGAAAGCTTGCAGCATCTCCCTTCAGTTCGCGTTTTATTTTGGAGGGTTCTTTTGCAAAGCAAATGCCAACAGAGCTTTGATCTTTTTGCGCATGTCCATCTGGCGTGTAGTGCATTTCGAACAGCAACTTACTGCCAGCTTTCACCTTGATCGCAACTCCATCAGGCGTTGTGAGCGGAATCGAACCTGGAGCGTAGCCAGCAAGAATGGGGCCACGCATTCTCAAATAGTTTCTGGGTGAGGTGTCTGGTGGAATTATATGCAACAAAATGTGATGCACGATACTACGATTTTGGGGGCGTGCTTCTGTGGCGACAATGTACTTGTCCTCCGTCCATTCCGGATCAATTACAAAGTGTTGGTAATCGACGGTTCCCTCAGCTGGGACAGGGTATGCCTGGGGCATTGTGATGATCTGATCGGGTTCTGGTATTTGCCAACCTTCTGTAAACACGGGTGGTGTTGGCAGATCAGCCAAATCCCCTTCGGGCATGCCATTTTCAATCCACGTGAAGATGAGGTCTTTTTGATCTGCACTTAATCTTGGATCGTTAGCAAATTCACCATGTTTTGGATTGGCAAACCAAGGTGGCATTCGACTTTCCTCGAGGACCTCCATGATGGTGTCTTCCCAGCCGACCACATCTTCGTAACAAGTCAGATTGAAAGGAGCGATTTCACCCTCACGGTGGCAACTCATGCAGTGGTTGTTGAAAATTGGTGCAATATGTTTCGTGAACGTGATTGAACCGGTGGGGGTGACGCTCTTTATGCGGCCAATGTGACAGCCCTCGATAGGAGTTTCAGCAACAGCAATATCCTCTCCTGCAAGCAACTGCTTGATCGCGTCTGACAATTCCGAAACTTCGGGGCGTGCTCGCGACCCGCCGACATAGTATTGGTCATCGATTCGGCCGTGGTACCTTACGGCGAAAGTAGAGTCGAGTAGGAATACTTCGGGGGTGCGCTCAGCAGCAAAGGCGTCCGCGACCTTGTTGCCGAGGTCCTTCAGTATCTGAAATGTGATGCCGTGACGATGACTGTACGTTAAGACTTCGGTCAAACTGTCCTGTTTATTCGAATTGATACCAATGACTACAACGTCATCTGTACCGAACGTTTGCTGAAGCTTTTCGAGTCGCGGGCCATAGAGTTTGGCTAATGGGCATTCGGTTCCAAGAAAGGCCACGACGATCGCCTTCTTGTTCGAAAATTTTTCCAGTGAAACAGCACGGCCGTAGCAGTTGTCCAGCGTGAACGGAGAGACTTTTTTTCCGATATGGGCCTCGAGGATTGGTTCGGTACCCGAGGTCGTCTCTGAATGAATGGTCAGGCACGCAACAGCAAGCACCAGTAGTGTGAGTCTTTGCAGGAGTGTGAGTATTGGAAACATGAGTGATCTTCGTAATGGATATGAATTTCGACGCTGTATCGCCTACAGTCTCTCAGGGTGACTCGAAATGCTGACGCGCTGTTGGGAGCGACAGTTCGAAATGAGGCACTGGAATCATCGTATGTTGTTCAATTTTTCAGTCTTATGTCGACTCTGGGTGGTGAGGTAGTCGAATCATCAAACAGGCACCACCCAAAGTGCTCTTGCTGACGATAACCCTGCCTTTGTGCTGCTTGGTGATGCGTTGAACTAACGCCAGGCCTAGTCCCACACCCCGATTGTCACCTTGGTTCAGCCTCGTGAATGGCTCAAAGACGGTTTCCCATTGGTCTTCGGGAATACCGTTGCCGTCATCCTCAATCTTGATTACCACAGCTTGCTCAATGATCTGTGCAGACAGCATGACTCGTGATTTAGCATGTTGCCCAGCATTGCTGACCAGATTTTCGATCGCTCTTGCCAAACTGGCTGAATGAGCCCGTGTGGTCAACTGCGCAGGGTCAGTGGGAAGAATGTACTTGATGTGGGGGTACAAGGGGGCATGGAAATCTACTGCTTCTTCGATCAGATTCCAGATGTTCACGAGTTCCGAAGGCCTTTCCGAAGCATTGGAATCAATTCTGGCGTAAGTGAGTAACTCGCCAACAAGCGAATCGAGTTTTTCGGTAGCATCATCAATGGAGTTGAGTCGATTGCGTCGTTCGTCCTCGTTCTTTGCGGTCTCGATAAGGTCCGTTGCAAAACGGATTCTAGCCAAGGGAGTGCGTAGTTCATGTGAGACGGCTTGCAGTAGTTCACGCTGTGACCGAACCAAGGACTCGGTGCGGTCTGCCATTGCATTGAACGCTGTTACCAAAGCCAGATCTTGTGATCGTGATTTGGTCGGTATGCGGGCATTGAGATTACCACCGGCAATGGAAGTCGCTGTGATTTCTACCGCGCGAAACTGCTTGGCAACGGGACGTAGCAGGATTGCGATCGCAAGGGCGGCCAGCAAAAATATAATCCCATAACCCAGTGTGACTTGGACGCGACTTGGCCCAACGAATTGCGGCAGAGGACCAAATAGCAGAAAGTATTCCGGATCTGCACTCTTGGTTGTTCGACGCTCTGTATCAGCTTGCCTCTCCGAATCGTTTTGCTTCGCTGTCTCTCTCTGGCTCACTGCTTCAGTCACGGATTGTGAATCACCACGCCAAGACGAATCCAGGTCATCAGCAATCGATTTTTCAGGTTTTGGTTGCGGGAAGACAGCGATCCCGAGATGTTTTCCCAGCAGTACGACCTCACCGTCAATCAAGCGTTGCCGATAGGGATCCTCTAACCAAGTCGCATCATTGAAGGATAAGAGGTACATCGGGTAATCGAAGTTACCCGCAACCTGAAGATAGTTAGATGTCGAACTGGATAAATCTTCATTCCAAAAAGCTTCTACTTCGTCACGGGCCAGTCGGACGCCCCCACCGAGTGCGTTTTCGACCACGTTGACATTTTGGGTCGAAGATAAGTTCGCGACGTAGGCCTGTACCAGCCACGCTACGACTAGAATGACGACGACACCAACATAAAAGCGAAAGAACAATCGTGTCATGATTGAGTAGCCAATAAATAGCCGACACTGCGCACAGATTTTATGCGTTGCGGCTGAACGGGGTCATCTCCGATCTTCTTCCGAAGACGTGACACGCGGAGATCAATCGAGCGGTCCAAGCCGTCATATCGGACGCCGTGCAGTTGCAGGTAAAGTTCGTCGCGTGGAATAACTTTGCCAGAGTTTTGGGCCAGCAACCACAGCAGATCAAACTCGGCTGTCGTGAGGTCAATGGAAACTCCGTCGATGGAGACGGAGCGATTGGTTGTATCAATCACAAGTCCATCAATCGTAATTCGGGTTGTGGCTGAATCGGTTTCAGATTGGTTGGAACGACGCAGGTGAACACGAATTCGAGCTAGTAAGGCATGGGGACGCACTGGCTTGGACATGTAGTCATCAGCACCCACTTCCAAGGCAACGACTTCATCAATCTCATCACCTCGGGCAGTCAACATCAGGATCGGACCCTCGTAGTTCGATCGAACGGTGCGACAAATACTGATTCCGTCCATCCCCGGAAGTCCAATGTCCAAGACGATCGCATCAAATGATTCGGACTGAATGCGACTGAGTGCTGATTTGCCATCGTGTTCGACAATGACCTCAAATCCATTCTCGGTTAGAAAGTCTGAGACCATGGATGCAAGATCGCGGTCATCTTCGACCAAGAACAGACGTTGTTTTTTTACAGGGGTCATTGTCCGTGCTTTTTCAAATAATGGCTCGCATCACGCTTCTGTGGCAGCGACATTTGCTTGCCACATGTGTTCTCTCCTATTAGAACCGGAATTGAGTCACGTTCAGCCTTCAGTTACCAAAAAGATACAGACCTAACTGATTACTTTGGTTGCTGTACAGCAGTGCATGCCCCATGGCAGGTGGAGAACTGACGGCAGGCTGTAGTCATTACGTCTGAGACACAGCCTGGGCACCCGATTGCGGTCCGTGGCAAAGTGCAGCTCAAACGCGTGACACGTCGTGTTTCTCTTCTCCGGCGGGAGGATGTCGAATGCCAGTAGATTTTGCCGAGCGGTTCTGCTTCCACTCACCCAGCTTTCACTCAGGCAGCGCGGTAAAGATCTGCACGAGTGGGAGGCAAGCCCGAAAGTCCCTTGCTGGCTCGCTTGCTGGCGAGAACCTGATAGATCTTGATGGAACCGGCTGTGAATCCCACCGAGCCACCTGTCATGTAGGCTGCCCAAAGGCGATATTTTTCAGGTCCTACTAAGCGAATCGCTTCTTCCTTGTTGGCCGTCAGATTTTTGGACCAGTACTTGAGGGTCAGGGCATAATGTTCGCGCAAAGATTCGACATCATGAACTTCGAAGCCTGTGTTTTCTAATGTGTCGGTTGTGGTGCCGACCGGAATCAGTTCGGAACCCGGAAAGATGTATTTGAGGAGAAACTTTCTCTCGGGACGTATCTTCTTTGCCTGTCGTTTGGTTGCCTTTGCACGACGGGCAATCGCATGATTGAGCACCAAGCCCCGGTCACGTAATAGCGAATTGATTTTGTTGAAGTAGCGAGGGTAATTGGCAGTGCCAATGTGCTCAGACATTCCGACGCTTGAAATCTTGTCGTAGCTTCCGGTGTGGTCGGCATAGTCGCAGATTTCCACACTCACCTGATCGGCAAGGCCCATCTCGTTGATTTTCTGCTGAGTGTAATCGTGTTGTTCCTGCGACAGAGTGATTCCGTGAGATTTGACGCCGTAATTCTTGGCTGCGTGCAGGATCAACCCACCCCACCCACATCCAATGTCAAGCATCTTGTCACCAGCTTGCAGACGCAGTTTTCGACAGATCAAATCCATCTTGTCGCGTTGCGCCTGTTCAAGTGAATTGTCCCACTCTTTGAAATAGGCGCAGGTATAGACCATTTCGCCACCAAGAAATAGCTTGTAAAAATCATTGCTGACGTCGTAGTGAAACTGAATGTAATCAGTATTATTGCGATTTGCCTCGATACGTCCGACCATGTCATCACCAAACTGATGATTGACATCCGTGTCTTTGGTTTTAGCGAAAATGAAAGGAATGGTTTTTTTCAGCAGCAGCAACTTGCTGATTTCTTTCAAGCGTCGACGATTGGCTTTTTCTGTCTGAAAAGCATCCGCAAACTCCATCAAGTCGCCACCTTCAAACCCGATATGTCCACTCGCATAGAGTCGTACCAACGTTTCCAGTGTTGGGCGGCGCAGCATACTGCCAATCACACCAGGGCCAGATAACTCCAGCGTGTATTTACCGTCGGTGTTTTTCCCCATTGGAATCATGTCGCCGTTCCACAATTTGACCGTGACATTCATGTCCAGTCGTTCTGCGACCTCGTTCAAGATTTCTTTCAGCGAATCGATTTGCGTGTCAGCTGAGAAAGGAAGTCCCATCCGTGGGTCTCCATGAGATTGGGGGTGCGGTTTAATTTTGTAACTGGACTTGGCATGCACTCACGTGCAAACAAGTTGTCGGGGCGAATTGCAAGGGGAAACTAGCAGACTTTCAAAACTGGTGTTAGTTCAGTTTTAGCCCTGTTTTTAAGGTGATTGGTCGCTTTTTGTCTGGCATGGTCATGGCCAGACAGCTTTTTCACCTGATCTTCCACGAGTGATCAGGAATGAGAGCAAAGGTGGCTGTATTCCCCCAATAAATGCCTCGGCAGATTCCACTGTCGGGTCTGCTCGCCAACTCGTGCTTGCCAGTGGTGGCACTCGAGTGCACCCCTCGATTTGATCAGTGAACGAAGCGATACCTGTTGCATGCTGCGATCAGGCATCCATTGCAATCGCTCTCGAGTTTGGCGGTGGATTTCTGCAGATGAGTCTCCTTTCTCGCCTGTTCTCATTACTCACAAGTTGCTCACAAGGTTGGGGGTTGGGAAGTCAGGTCCTGCTATCGCCGTGGATTGCCGCTCATGAATATGTGGGATCTCATTGCTTTCGGATGTTAGATTTCTGATATAAAATGACGCTATTGAGTCACGTTTTTAAGTAGAATGCGCTACTTCAGATCGCGGTAAAAAGAAAGATGCATTGCTCCGCGAATGTTGTTCCGACAGTGGATCGTTGACCCAGCAGATAGTTAAACTGCTGGCGTCGCTTTATGAGGCGGGGAATCCACTTACTGGTGATGGCGAGTCAGTGCGTGCACCAATTCATTGATGAGAGACATGTCCCAGAAAGAGCCGATGAAATTGAAAACGCTCAGGCCGCGAATTTGCGTAGCTATTGGGGCCTGTCGGAATTTGGGGTTGGTTTGGGACCTGTCAGCAGGCTTGTCATCGTGCGGTGTGTCGCGGCGAATGATGCTTCCTCTTGTGCTGCTTCTATTGTGCACGCCCATGCCCAGACTCTTGGCCGAGGTCGATTTTGTTCGTGAGATTGCACCTATCCTGCAACGGCGGTGTTTGAGTTGTCATAACGATCAGGAAAGCAAAGGCGACTTCTCGCTGCACACCGCTGCGTCTGCCAAAGAGGATGGTTATGTAGTCGCTGGTGATGCGATGGCGAGTCACTTGCTGGAAGTGATTTCGCTTCATGCTGGTAAAGCACGGATGCCAAAGAACTCTGATCCTCTGAAAGTGGAACAAGTCAAGCTGATCAGAATGTGGATTGACGAAGGAGCAAAATGGCCAGCGGACGTTGAGCTGACGGAATCTCGTGTCTCTGATTTCAATTGGTGGTCGTATCAAGCGATTCGCAGACCTGCGGTTCCCAAGTTGGAAAATGACTGGGTGCGGACCCCCATTGATGCCTACGTTCTCAAGAAACTGAATGAAAAAGGTCTGACTGTTACAGAACAGGCTGATCGTCGAACGTTGATCAGGCGGGTGACCTATGATCTGATTGGTTTGCCGCCAACGCCGCAGCAGGTGCAGGAGTTTGTTGGCGATTCTGATCCGCAGGCGTATGAGCGTCTGGTAGATCGTTTGCTCGAATCGAATCACTATGGGGAACGCTGGGCCAGGCATTGGCTGGATGTGGTGAAGTACGCCGACACGTGCGGTTATGATAAGGACAAGTTGCGTGCAAATGCTTGGCCATACCGCGACTATGTGATCCGCTCGTTTAATGAAGACAAACCATTCAGTCGTTTTGTTCAAGAACAGATCGCCGGCGATGTTCTTTTTCCTGGAGATCCAGATGGCATTTTGGCCCTCGGATTCATTGCTGCCGGTCCTTGGGACTTCATTGGACATGTTGAAGTGCCGGAATCCAAGCTTGATGGCAAAGTTGCTCGCAACCTTGATCGAGATGACATGGTGTCAGGAGCTTTGAATACCTTTTGCAGTATCACGGTTCAGTGTGCGCGATGTCACAATCACAAATTTGATCCAATCACGCAGGATGAGTATTACGGTCTGCAGTCAATTTTTGCCGCGGTTGATCGTGCTGAACGACCTTACGATCTGGATCCAGGTATTGAGAAACGCCGCAAAGCATTGCAGATTGTAATCGCAAAGCAGCAGAAGCAGTTGGATACCATCACCTCTGAGATTAAACAGGCAGGTGGTGCGAAATTGTCTGAATTGCGTAAGGAAATCAAAGGCTTGGAAGCACGTGTCAGCTTCAAAAAGTCAGCCGAGTTTGGCTATCACAGTTCCACGGTAAAACGTGATGACGTGCAAAAGTGGGTTGAGATTGACCTAAAGGATTCAGTGGATGCTTCGCAGATCGTCCTGCACGCATGCCATGATGAATTCGGAGGCATCGGAGCAGGTTTTGGTTTTCCGGTGCGATTTCAGGTAGCCGTTGATGGTGAAGAAGGCGCAATGACGATTGTCTACAATCGCCTGCAGGCGGATGTCGTGAATCCCGGTTTGGAGCCGATCGTGATTGACTTGGGTGGCCGTAAGATTCGACGGGTTCGCATAACCGCGACCAAGTTGGCGCATCGCAAAAACGATTTCATCTTTGCACTTGGGGAAGTGCGTGTTCTGGATCTTGAGGACAAGAATCGGGCCAAAAGCAAACCTGTCACGTCACTTGATTCGATTGAGGCACCCGTGCGATGGACACGGCGGAATTTGACTGACGGAGAGTGGCCGCACTATCAAGACCCGGACGCTGCCAAGGCATTGGAGGTCGCCAAACGCGATTTGGCGAAATTGAATCGTGAAATTGAGACTCCGCAACGAAGGGCAGACCGTGAGTCGGCGACCAAAAAACTGACCGCAGCAAAATCAGATCTGGCGAAACTTCCCAAAGGAAAAATGGTCTACGCAGCAGCCACTCATTTCAAATCACAGGGAAATTTTCATGCAACGGAAGGCAAGTTGCGGCCTGTACATGTTTTGCACCGTGGTGAGATCAGTCAACAACGCGGGGTCGCCTCGCCAGGCATGTTGCCGCTGGGACAGGGGTTGTCATGGCAAATCGACGCCGCCACTACCGAAGGTGAACGCAGGGCGACCTTGGCCAATTGGTTGACCGATGAACGTCATCCTTTGGTTTGGAGATCGATTGTTAATCGAATTTGGCAATATCATTTTGGTCGAGGCATTGTGGCAACGCCAAATGATTTTGGCCGAATGGGCGCGGCACCAACACACCCAGAGTTGCTCGACTGGCTGGCTGTCGAGTTTCGTGACGGTGGTGAGTGGTTAAAGTCCCAGTCGATCAAAGATCTGCACCGGTTGATTGTCACCAGCAGTGTTTATCGTCAGAGTTCGGCCGGTCCAAGTTCCAATGCTCTGGTGGATGGCAGCAATCAGTATCTTTGGCGAATGGATCGCCGCAGATTGGAGGCAGAGGAAATACGTGACTCAATCTTGCACGTCAGTGGTGCCATGGATCACACCATGGGGGGCCCCGGATTCTATTTGTTTAAGCTTGAACGAACGACGCATTCCCCCCATTACGAATATCACAAATTCGATCCAAATGATTCTAAGTCGCATCGTCGCAGCATTTACCGCTTCATTGTCAGGTCACAGCCTGATCCATGGATGACAACACTCGATTGTGCTGATTCGTCACAAAGCACGCCAAAACGTAATGAAACCCTCACGTCATTGCAGGCACTGTCGCTTTTGAATAGCCGTTTCAACCTTGTGATGGCAGAGAAATTTTCGGCACGTGTCGCAAACAAACAGGATTCATTGCAGCAGCAGGTGCAACAGGCGGTTCGACTGGTGTTGCAACGCGATCCCAGTGATAGCGAGCTGAAGGCGTTCAGTGCTTACGCGGGGGAACATGGCATGAATAATTTATGCAGGTTCCTTTTTAATCTCAGTGAATTTATTTATATCGACTGAATGGCGGATTGAGGTCACCGTGCAGGTGTCGTCACCGTTCATCAGCCTTGGCAAGAACTGATTCATGAAACGAATACTTGATCGACGAGATTTTTTGCGAGGAACCAGCGGTGGGTTCGGTTCCTT
>Ga0315322_10000089_pt1 | contig 54606 bp, 49 predicted proteins | sample M110021515metaG_FD_203461 | JGI IMG/M metagenome (GOLD analysis project Ga0315322, IMG submission 203461) | Ammonia-oxidizing marine archaeal communities from Monterey Bay, California, United States - M1 100m 21515 | ecosystem: Environmental > Aquatic > Marine > Intertidal zone | place: USA... | reverse complement strand
CTGGTTATTGTTTGCATCATCCTGGCTTAGCTCAGAGGTTGGTTTTCGCGCAAACAGTACGTGGGGAATAGTGAGCCCGCTAAGCAAGTAGCTACCTTGTGACTCTAGCTCTTCGTCGCCTAGCTGACGTGCCACACATTCTCCCAGTAAAATGGGATGAGCCAACTCTGCTGTCATCTCCTGAATCCTAAGGACGATGCCAACAGTCTCACCCAGAAGCGTGTGGCTGCGACGATGAGCCGGACCGATTGAGCCAATCAATACTGGCCCCTGCTCTATGCCGATGCCCAGTGCAAGAGGCTCCAGCCCATTAGGGGAGTGGTCCTGAATCAAACTATTATGAAGCGCATACTGCATTTCTTGAGCCGCGTTCAAGGCCTGCTGACCCGCGTGACTGTCATTACCTTCCCAAACTGATAACAGGCCATCTCCTTTAAATTCATGCACTCGGCCACCATGGTGTTCGATTATTTCAGTAGCCTTTGTAAAAAAGAAATGCAGCACTGCGGCTGACTCTTCCGGGGGCCTGATTTCAGCAAAGGCCGAAAAGTTTCTCAGGTCGGCATTTAACAGCGTGACATTGCGACGCTGGGCATTGATGTCTGAGCTGGGCAGGCTAAAGGCTATCTCTCGAGCTATTTCTTCTGGCAGGTAGCTGTTTAAGTTGCCAAATACCCGGCCCTGTTCCAAGCGAACACGGCCCTGGTCTTGCAACAGCAACAGGCTGGAAGCGCAGATTCCGAAAACGGCTGGATACAGCCAACCAAGCCAGACATTCAGGCTATGGAGTATTTGTATATGTAACGTTAAGGCCAACAAAGGCAGCAATATAGCGGCCACTGGCAAGCCAATTGCAGCAACTCTGCCACGAAAACGCGCTAGATAATTAAGTCCGGCGGCATAAATTAGGCTAACCAACACTAAAATCCAGACTGCACCACGCGGAGTATAGGGAACGTCTACATCCAATAAACTACCCAGCATTCGTGCCTGCAACTCTACCCCTGGGACCGCTCCACTATATGGAGTAGGCACAATATCACCCATGCCGAAGGCGGTTGCACCTACAAGCACCCAGGCATTTTCCAACAGGCTAGCGTCTGCGTTGCCGTTTAAAACATCAGCGGCGGAAATTGCACGATAAACCGAAGGATCGCTTCCATAACTAATGCGCATATTACCTTCGTTATCCAGAGGAACATTCAGCCCCGGATAGTCATCGAGGCTCAATATATAGGAAGGGTCTAGAAAGGAACTACCAGGCTCTAGTGTCACCGGCCAATTGCTTGAGCGGCTGCCTTGCAGAAATGCTGTCAGTGCTAGGGAAGGATAAGCCTCGCCATCTACGCAGATAAGCGCTGGCGCCTTACGCACCGAGCCATCACTGGCAATGATAGGCGTTATGTGACCTTTAGCCACTGCAGCCAGGTTACTGTTTGGCGCTAAATACCCATTTGCGATTGGTATCGAGGTGCTGCTGCCGCAACTCAAGCCACTAACGGCGTGGCTCAATTGTCCCGCCTTTACAGCCTGCCCTGCTCCAGAAAGAGCCAGTATTGGCACCTGAGCAATCACCGCCGAGGAAGCGTTTTGCAAGGCCGAAAGAAATACCTCATCTCCCGGTTTCGCTTCCGGATAGACAATGTCATGCAACTGCAGCTGCGCACCGGCATTATCAATAGCCGTAACCAATTCTGCCAGCTGTTGCCGGGACCAGGGCCAAGGGCCTACTTCTGCCAGACTCTGTTCATCGATTGCAACCAAAGTCAGGCGTTGTTCTATTTCGGTATCGGGCGAAAGTGTCCAGGCCAGAGCACCGAGGCGCTCCTCCAACGTGCCAAGAGGAGAACTAAAGCCAAATATAATTAACAGGCTAATAGCCGCGGCTATTAACAGCATTAAAGAGCGCGCAGCTGGCGGCGCAAGCTCCAACACAAAATCCAGTGGCACACTGAGAAATGAAAATCGGGAAAATTTAGAAGGCATGCTCATTTCTACTGACTATCCCAGAGCGTTAGACCGGAGATGTCTCCTTCTTCCAACTGGCGCTCAAAAAGATAACCTGCTTCCTGACCGTCGATGCTTACTGCACCGGCTATTCGTTGATCATCATTGCGACTGTGAAAATAGCCACCATCATAGATCCGGCCACTAGCGGTAAAATCAATCTGGCCAGTGGCGCTATGGTTCAAATTCAATTCTGTAGCAAACAGATTTTGCTGAAAGTCGATATCGAGAGTTCCTCCATCTACATCCATAGCGCTGCTGCCGGCCTCAGTACTGTAAGTGGCTCGGCCATGGGCTAGGGAAAAGCTAACTACGGTGAGCCCACTATCTATCCGTTTACTGCCATTTTCTGTTCGAAACAAGCCATATTCAAGGTTACCCACTGTTACTTCCCGACCATCACCAACATCTGTAAAGTTTGTAGCGATGTCGTACTGACCCTCAGGGGCTGAGGCGTAACGCCCCCAAACCAGCTGCCGTTGGTCTAACTCAAGGTCGACTATTTGGGGAAGGGCCGGGGTTTCAACTACAGGAACTGTGGGTTCCGGTTCCGATATAGGAACGATTGATTCAACCACTTGAGCAGCATCATCGGCTACCTGATCCGCAACCGAGACGGAACTCGTATCCTCTAAATAGAGATCCTGCTCTACGCTGTCTTTATCCACGGATGCTTCAGAATCTCTACTGATCCCCTGTTGCAATTGCGCACGCATCTCTTCAGGATCCTGAGTATCCGCTATTGCAAGCAACCTTGGTAAAGTGTCTACACTGTCCAGCTCAATAGCCTGAAGAGAGTTTTCTGCCAGCTCCACGCCGTTGGCCGAGCAGGGCGCCAAACCATCGAAGCTGCAATCCGCTGAATATGGAGCAACCACAATCACCCCTTCGTTAACCAATGCCCGAGTACTTTGCTCTGTCGCGCTTACTACAAAATCTGTACCGCGCACGCCAATAGCGGCGATAGGCGTATTCAGTCGGAAGCGCTGTCTAGCGGCTTTTGCCGCCTCGCCTGAGATGGTTCGAGTAATGCCTTCCAGCAGATTAAATTTGACCGCAGACTGCTCTGGCTTTTTCGGGTCAAAGTCATAACGAACCACTTCAAGACGACTCTCCGGCCTCACACTAACAAGAGCCTGATCAACAAATCGGATGTGTACATGTCCATTGCCTTCGGTGACAATTTGGTCACTGACATGTACTGTGGCGCCTACTTCGATCAATTGTCGACGTGTGCCTGGCCTTTGTAGGTAAGCCTTGCCCAGCACCAAGCTTATCTCACCTACCGCAGAAGATTGCGATGGCGAAGCATTGACCTGGTCTGCAGGGACTTCAGCCTGACTGCCGGGGGATGCCATGGAAAACAACGCTACCGCAGCAATTAACATGGCAGGGGAACTAATGAATTTCTTCAATCTGACGAGTATCTGTGATGTCATGAGCTTAGTATGTTCGCAAAAGGGGCACGGACTCTGGTGGATGCTAAGTTACCTCTATCAACAAGACGACGGAGTGACTGAAATCACATGATACCACGATTTCAAGTATTATTAATTCCAATTGCCATTGTATTTCAAGTACTTATAATGTTGACCCAGTCCTGCACGGAGCTGTCTCTCCATCCTTCCCAGAGCTAGAAGTTCATGGTGGTAACACCCGATTTACTAAGAAGCTTTCGCATCCTCAAGTCAGTGCCCCAAACAGCACTGGAACAGCTTGCACAACAATCGTCGCTGCAGAAAGTTGCTCGGCGAGAAATTGTTTTGAGCGCGGGAAAGAAGGAAGACCACCTCTGCTTTTTGTTTGAGGGGCGCCTGCAGGGAGTAGATTTCACTATTGACGGCCGGGAAGTAGGCCTCTATTTCGTAGAGCCGGGGGATTATTGTGGAGAAATTGCCTTGTTTGATAAAGGCACCCAACCTGAATTTGTTATTGCGTTGACTTCGGCTATGGTCGTTATGATACCTATGGACGCTCTGCGAGAAGTCATGGGCAGCGCACCAGAGATCGTCAACCTGCTAGGCATGAAGTTGGCTGCGCGCGTACGACAAATGACCTACCAGCGCTCACTTCTCGGGCTGCCCAATATACCTCAACGAGTATGTTGTCAGCTATGGGCACTTATACCACTCGCCGAAAAAGAACAACCAAATAGCAGAATCAGCAACCCTCCGACACACATGGAAATCGCCATCATGCTCAATATTAGCCGCGAAACTGTCACACGCGTATTTCAGGTTTTACAGAATCGGCAGATAGTAAGACGTGATGGATCAGCTTCTTTGCTGGTCAACGACCTTGAGTCTCTTAAAAACTTTGCCGAAGGAAAGAATGAGCTGTAGACGGGGCGATGTTGTCCTATTTTAAGCGGCCACCCCTTGAAAACTGATATTCGAGCCTCACTTACTAGTCGACATCCCAATACAATGATAAAAATGGCTTCAACAAATAATAGTAAAGCGAACAGTCGCTTTCCCGAACTTGCCGCATCCCTAAAAGATGTCCGGCGTTACTTCATCTACGCCGGCGTGTTCAGTGCTGCAGTAAACCTGTTGATGCTGGTACCTATCATTTATATGTTGCAGATATACGATCGGGTCATGTCTAGTGGCAGCCTGCCCACTCTGACCATGTTAACCTTATTGATGGTTGCGCTACTCTGCGCAATGGGGGGCTTCGAGTGGGTCCGCTCTATGATTTTGATTAGCGCCAGTAATAAGATTGAAACAAATCTGCGAAAGCGCGTTTCTGATGCCTCATTCCGCCGCGCTCTAATGACCGGCGGCAAAATGGCAAATTCTCAGCCTATAAGCGACTTGTCGAGCCTACGTCAGTTTCTGACAGGGAATGGTGTTTTCGCATTTTTTGACGCTCCCTGGTTCCCTATCTATGTAGGCATTATGTTTCTGTTCCACTTCTGGTTTGGTGTTGCCGCCATTTTTTCAGGCATCGTGATGATTGCACTTACATTCGTCAATGAGGTTGCCACCAGTAAAAAGCTACAGGAAGCGAATAGCCTCAGTGGCCAAGTCATGGGCCAGCTTAACGGCAGCTTGCGGAATGCTGAAGTTATCGCTGCGATGGGTATGACCGACGATATTCGACAGCGTCAGGAACTGGGTAGCGACAAAGTTCTTAAGCTTCAAACTGAAGCTAGTCGACGCGCCGGTACATGGGCAAATATATCCAAAGTATTTCGAATGGTTATGCAGTCATTACTCCTTGGACTCGGGGCTTTACTTGCATTACAGCAGGAAATATCCCCTGGCATGGTAATCGCTGGATCTCTTTTACTAGGGCGTGCCCTTGCTCCTATCGACAAGCTGGTAGCTACGTGGAAAGGTTTCAGTGTGGCTAGAGCCCAATACAACCGGCTCGGGGTATTGCTGGAACAAATACCTGCCGACCGAGAGACTATGAGCTTACCAACCCCCTTGGGCAAACTGACTACAGAGCAAGTTGTTGTAGTTCCTCCGGGCGCGAATGTGCCAGCCGTTAAGGGTGTCTCGATTCAGCTGGAAGCAGGCGAAGCACTAGGAATAGTTGGCCCCAGCGCCTCCGGCAAGTCCAGCCTGGCAAGAGCGTTGCTAGGCATCTGGCCAGCATACTCAGGGAAAGTAAGACTGGATGGTGCTGACATTTTCGCCTGGGACCGCGCAGAGCTAGGTCCAAATATCGGATATCTGCCTCAGGATATTGAGCTATTTGACGGAACGATTTCCGAGAATATCTGTCGATTCTCAAATGCAGATCCGGTAAAAATTGTGGAAGCCGCAAAAGTGGCTGGTGTACATGACCTCATTCTTCACTTGCCTCAGGGGTATGACACAGTGATCGGAGGCACCGGTGGTGTCCTTTCTGGCGGTCAAAGGCAGCGAATTGGGCTCGCAAGAGCAGTATACAACAATCCAAAATTGCTAGTGCTCGATGAGCCAAATTCAAATCTGGATGATCAAGGTGAAAAAGAGCTAGTCGATGCTCTTAAACGAATCAAGTCGGAAGGCAGCACAGTTATAGTCATTACTCATCGTACTATGATGCTGCAGTGTGTAGATAAAATTCTTGTCATGAAAGAGGGTGCCGCTGTCGGCTTTGGTCCAAGAGATCAAGTCTTGGCCAGCTTAACCGGAGCAGCCAACGCTCAACGAAGCGCTGCAAACTAACTGAGAATAACTGTGGAAAATTCCCAAGAAAATTCACTGGTTGAAACCAGCATGGAACTGCCTAAAAGGGTGGGATTTGTAATTCTTTTTTTTGTTTTTGGGGTCTTCGGCATCTGGTCAGCCGTAGCACCTCTCGATGGTGCAGCCCATGCTGTGGGAACCGTTATAGTTAAATCTCATAGTCAGGTTGTTCAACATTTAGAAGGCGGAATCATTGGCGATATTATGGTGCGTAATGGTGATGCTGTCACTGCCAGCCAACCACTGATTAAAATCGATGACACGCAAGCTCTTGCTCAGCTTGAAATTGCCAATGCGCAACTAGTTGCGCTTAAAACACGTGAAGCCAGGCTAATAGCCGAGAGAGACAAGCTTGATCAAATCACTTACCCGCTTGAGCTTGATCTGAGCAGTAGTAGTGTGCGTCAGGAAATGGAGGCACAAGACGAGATTTTCCGCTCACAACAAGCAGCACTCCAAGGCAGTATCGATGTACTCGAACAGCGAATCGAGCAATTACAGAGCAAACTGGTGGGGCTGGCCGCGCTACAATCCAGCAAGACTGATCTAGCAGCGTCATATAGCGAAGAGCTCACTGATGTACGGGAACTACTCAGCCAAGGGTTCTCAGATAAGCTGAAACTGAGAGAACTTGAACGTAACGTAGCCATGTTGGAAGGAGAGGCGGCTGAGCTCAGCGCAAATATTTCTTCGACGGAAGTTCAAATCGGCGAAGCCAGACTACAAATTATTCAAACTGAACGTGAATTTCACAATGACGTGGTCACCCAGCTTGGCGAAGCACAAACCGGTATTAACGATAACACTGAACGTGTCAATGCTCTGCAAGACATAGTAAATCGCACAGTGGTTCGTGCCCCAGTGGCAGGCATTGTCACAGGTTTACAATTCCATTCTGTTGGCGGAGTAATTAGTCCAGGCACACCAATTGTAAACATCGTTCCTCAGAACGAAGAGCTCATAATTGAAGCTCAGGTCTCACCGACAGATATAGATAGAGTAACTTTAGGAATGGAAGCTACTATTCGATTCTCTGCCTTCGGCAGCTCTGTGCCAACTATTACAGGTAAGCTTATCAACTTGTCCGCCGACCATCTGGTAGATGAACAAACTGGACTATCATTTTACCAGTCCCAAGTTGAAGTAACAGAAGAAGGACTAAATGATTTAGGTAGCCTGGTTTTGTTACCGGGCATGCCTGCTGAGGTTTTTATCAATACAGGTTCCAGAACCTTCTTGCAGTATCTCTTCAAGCCATTTAGTAATGCATTAGCTCGCAGCTTTATAGAAGATTAGTGCCGTGCCTGCCCCCACAAGACTAGCTTCACTCTTTCTCAAAATCGCGATTTCCTGCTTTGCATTTGGCTATGCTATCTCTTCACTCGCCGCCGAACCAAATGGAGAAGAAAGCGGTTCAACATTAGAAGATTTTTTTACAGCAGCCATCGAATTCAGCCCACAGCTAAGAATTGCCGAAGAAGGATTAAACATTGGCTCTGCTCGAAGGCAAGCGGCGAATGGTAGACTCCTTCCACAAATTACAGCCCGTGGTAGCATTTCTGACAATCGCCAGGAAACATTTATTCAAAGACAATCATTCGATGGTCAGCGCTACTCCATTCAGCTAAGTCAAGTTCTATTTAACTGGCAGACTTTTGCAGCTCGAAGTGCGGCCTATCTGGTTGAGGACCAATTAGAAGCTGAATACTATAATGAGCTTGGAAATCTTTTAACGGAAGTAGCTGAAAAATATTTTAATGTATTGGAGGCAGACGATGCTCTGCGCTCAATCGCCTCTGAATTGGACGCAGTAAGCAACCAACTGAATCAGATACAAAGCCTCTATGATCGTCAGATGTCCCAGATCACTGACCTATATCGAGCTCAGGCGAGCCTCGCATCAGTAGAAGCAGAACAACTACAATTACAGAGCGATCTCGCATTAGCGAAGGAAGCGCTTTACTCCGTTAGCGGGCTCAGCAGCAATGGCCTTTACCGCTTAAAAGATGATCTCATGGTTCCTCCGTTGGAAAACAGTATCGCTTTCTGGGTTAACCAAGCAGAGAAGAACAACCACCAAATTCGGGCGCAGGAATTTGCCGTTCGAGCTGCAGACAAACGTGTTGATGAGCGTCGTGGCGCCTATATGCCTCAGGTTAGCCTCATTGCTCAGCGCCAAAATTCAAATCTGGGATTCGATAATGCTCTAATCACCGAGACTGATACCACCTACCTGGGCTTGGATGTGACTATTCCCCTATACGCCGGCGGCAGCAACAAGGCCGCTGTAAGCGAAGCAGCAAGCCAGCACCGAATAGCAGAAAGTGAATTACGTCAGACCCAACTGGAAGCTAGCGAAAAAGTTCGCGCAGCTTATTTGCAAGTCCAATCAGCCCAAACTCTCATTGCAGCTGCGGAGAAACTAGTTGAATCAACTACTTTGTCATCTTTGGCAATGCAGAGAGGGTTTGAGCTAGGAACTGTTACTAGTGTAGATGTCCTTATTGCTCTTCGGGATCAATTCAAGGCAGAGCGTGAACTGCAAGCTACTAGATACAATAATATTAAGTATTTGCTTTTTCTTAAAAGAGAAGCTGGATTACTTAGTGCAGATGACATGCTCGAAGTTGGTGGCTGGCTAGAATCACCAAGCTTGTAAGTATCCATGCTGAAGCTTTGTCGTCTGACCTCAGAATACGTTGAAATAGAAGATCGCTTCCGCCTGACTGGTGAAGACGAGGCCGGAAATATTATTAGTTTATGGATGACTCAAAGGCTTTCTCATCGCCTAATCAGCTATTTGATTAGCGCAATTTCTAGCTCTTCTAATGAAGCCACGCTAAACCCAGCTCAAGACACAGACGCTAGCAACCTTCTGCAAGGGTTCGCCCAACATGCAGCAACGGCTGAACTTCCAATACAAAAAGCTGTCGATAGCACGCTTAGCAGCCAAAACTGGCTAGTGACAGAAGTCGACATCAATCAAGGGGAAAAGGGAATACTAGAGCTCGTTTTCAAGAAGGAAGGTGCCGAGAGCGTAGCTATAGGCTTCGACTCCAAGCAACTCCGACAATGGCTGAGCATAGTCCGTAGCCAGTGGATTCAAGCGGAGTGGTCAACTGAGATTTGGCCAAGTTGGATGGCCACTCAAGATGAGCCGGAATCTTCGCCTTCACAGAGGCCGGTTCACTAAAAGTACAGATCTATAATCTCGTGAACCACTTCCCTTAGAGGCCTGCCTTGTTGTTGATTAGAAAAATGATAGAACCCTTCGGCATGACTAATATCGGGACCGAGTGTAAACGTTCTCCCTTTATCTAAGGCAACCACAAGCTCTTCGTAATTATTCTCACTATTCTGACTGCCGTATATGCCCATAAGCTTAGCTTTGTTCTGTTTCTGCATACTTACATCAACAAACAAATTTACGGGATTCTGCACTCCAATCTCATAACTGAAGGCATCGGGGCGATCTGACCCTTCTATAGATTGTAATGCAGACCAAACTAGTTGTGCTGCTGCCCTGTGGTCAGGGTGCAATTCTAAAGGTCCTGGCAAGAAAACGCTTGCCGGTTCGATATCTTCAATGGCTTCGGCTATTCGCCGAACTAATTTCTCCTGAAAACCAAGGCCTCTGTCTGGCTCTTCCCAAAGCTGAAGAGAGCGAGCGCTGAGCATGTCCGCAACTTGTTGGATTTCCTTTTGCCGGACATTCACTAAATCCTCGGTTTGTCCTCCAAGTGCTCCATCTGTCAGGACAATAATATGGACATCCACATTTTCGTCACGTGCCCTGAGGAGGCTTCCACCCATTCCATATGTTTCATCATCTGCGTGGGGAGCGAAAACAAGCCAGGGGCCTCTCGGCAAAGCAGAAGCCTCAAAAGAAGTTAGTAGATGTTCCGGATTTAGCATGCAATTTCCACCATCAGAGTAATTTCCAGCCATTTTACTCTGACACCTTAGCAATTGTAGAGTAGAATTGCTGACCTTGATTTCTAGCGCGGGCCAGGTATGTTTTTCATATTAATTCGTGAATGGTTAATAGCTCCTTTTGCCAACTACCGTCTTTTTCACAATTTCACCAGACAGGATTTTTTCGTCCAGTTTACCGGCTCTATCGGTGGATTTTTGTGGCTGTTCCTTACGCCACTAATCCATATCGTCATTTATTCATTCGTTTTTGCCTATATTTTCCAATTGAGGGCGGTACAAGGGTTCGGTGAAACCGCTTTTGTTATCTTTATGATGACTGGATATCTTCCCTGGTTTGCTTTCGCCGAAGCAACAGGAAAGTCTACTGGGCTTTTGCTTGAGAAGGCGCCATTGATTACGAAAGTTATGTTTCCTGTGCAAGTACTCCCATTTGTAGGCACCACTGTTCCTTACATAACCCATGCCATAGGCTTTGCCCTATTGCTCCTCTATCTCGCATTTCAGGGCTATTTAAATTCATTATGGGTACTGCTACCAATAATATTTTTCCTGCAATTCTTGTTTACTATTGGTCTTGTCGCGATATTGTCTGCCCTTAGTGTTTTTCTCAGAGATCTTCAACAACTAGTAGCTCTAGGCATTACGGTGTGGTTTTTCCTGACGCCTATTATTTATCCCATTACGATGATCCAGGATGAAGCCGTAAGGAACTGGTTTCTATTGAATCCCATGCATAGTTTTGTGAACTTATATCGAGAAATAGTATTACGGGGTGAACTTCCTTTAGTAAACCTGCAGATTATTTTGCCGGTATCGCTCTTCAGTTATTTTTTCGGTGGCTGGCTGTTTATGAAAATCAAGAACGCCTTCGGCGATGTTCTTTAGTCAGGTTAATAGCAGGTATATGACATGACTCGCATCTCCGTAAAAAATCTCAACAAAGATTTCAGAATCTATGAGCGACCTCAGGATCGTTTGGCAGAACTGATTTTTCGAAAGCCCCGACACACCCTCTATCATGTGCTCAGCGATGTGTCTTTCGACCTACCGGACGGCAAGAGTCTCGGTGTAATAGGCGATAACGGTGCGGGCAAATCCACCCTGTTGAAATTGTTGGTAGGCACCTTGCAGCCTACCAGTGGCAACATTACTATCAATGGCCAGGTTGCCGCGCTACTTGAACTGGGCGCAGGTTTTCATCCCGAGTTCACCGGTCGAAAGAATATTTATCTCAATGCATCCCTGTTGGGAGTGCCCGATGAAAACATCGCCCAGCTAGAAAAAGATATTATCGAATTTTCCGAGCTGGACTATTTTATCGACCGCCCTGTGAAAACTTATTCGTCCGGCATGTTTGTTCGGCTCGCTTTCTCAATTGCGACAATGGTAAGGCCGGATATTCTGGTTATCGACGAAGCATTGTCCGTGGGCGACATGGCGTTCCAGAAAAAATGTGTTATGCGCATGAATGAGTTTCGTGAGCAACAAAAAACCATGGTGCTCTGTAGTCACTCCATGTTTCACATCCAGGAGCTTTGTGACATAGCGATCTGGATAGACAAGGGCAAGATTCGCGAGATCGGTGATTGCGACAAGGTAGTAGGGCACTACGAAGAGTTTTGTAATAACAAGAAGACCTATAACAATATTCGCGATGATATTCCCGATGAGTTAAAAGCTGCGGAATCAGAGCAGGAAGAAACCCAGGTTCAAGATTGTCGAATTAACTCTCTGTCGGTGAAGTCTGTCGAGGGCGAGGAATTGAATGTGCTCAAACCACTGGAAGACGTGGTATTGGAGATGGAAGTAGAGGCGCTGGTGGATGGCATGGAAGGCAATTTCGGTTTTGCTTTTATGCGCTCGGCGGAAGAACCTATCGCTTCGTTTCTCACTACTAACGTTACGGAACTGGAACTGAAGACTTATAACAAGGGCGATGTGTTCAAGGTTTCCCTCACGGTTGAAGCCGTTTCCATGCGGGTAGGGGAGTTCTATGTGCTGGGAGGGCTGGCCGACAAGAGCGGCCTGTTATGGTACGAAACCAAATTCAGCAAAGCCTTGTCCATGGCCGCTAACAAGGGCGTAGGCCCGATGATAATGAAAGCGCACTGGGGCCTGGGCGACCCGGACTAGTTGTAAAAATCTCTCTTAAGTTTATTGATTTTCGAACTAAGCTTTTTACCTAATTTCGTATTACGAAAAGAGCTCGAATTATCAGGAATCCACTCCGGAAACCTCAGTGCCATTTCCTTCTCGCTGCTATCCATGGGCGTATAATATTTGCAGCCACTAAAAAAATAGTGCGTGACTTGCGAATGACGAGAGCGTGACACATCTTTGAGTGCTGAGCCACCGTGCAGTAGATTGGAATGCCAGATTAAGGCCTCACCTTTTTTGATAGTACCGTAGTCTGGACTCAGTTCTTTCTCATTAATAAGTTGCTGAATTGCCTGCTCATACTCAGGATAGTTCTCACTACCGGCCTCCAGCCCAAAACTATTCATAGTATATTCGCGCATCTTATGGCTGCCGGGGTAGTAGATTAACGGGCCATTCTCCATGTCGATATCTTCAAGTGCTATCCATACACCTGCCACAAACCCTTTGGGAGAAGAGTTGAAATGAATGGTGTCGGAATGAGCATGTTGCTGAGTTGCACTGGGAAAGTTCAGGGTCTGGAATGGTAAAGGCTTGCGGCCGAATAATTGATGCAAGCTGGTCAATGCATTCTCGTTTATCGCCAACTGCCTAACTTGTTCAACATCGCGCCAAGCGTCCTGATAGCGAATAGGAGCCAAGGGGTTTTGCCGATACTCGTCGGGATAGAGAGACTCAACATTTTCGATTACTTCATCCAGCATGGCCTGATCAAACTGAAAGTCGACGATGAGATAGCCATTTTGTTGGAATGATTCTACTTGTTCATCTGACAAATATTTTCTTTGGCGGGAAGGCATATTTTGATCATCTGTCCATTAACAGTATTTAACTATTGAACTTCACTAACATCACTGCCATAGAGGCGATTTTCGAAAACCTACGGCAATTCTATACCAAATTCTTCAATACGTGCCGGCGACGAATCAGGAAGATACCCATAGGGGTCGATCTTGTAAACTCTAGGCAGAATATTGCTGCTGCGAATTTCCACTATTTCCATATAGGCCTGTCGAACCGGGTCTTCTTTATGCTCAAACTCTTCGTCAGGGGCTGGCCCTTCAGACGCTCTGCTAGCCCGCTCTGCATCGGGATAGGCGAATATGGAATAAACCGATGAAGTATCGGTTCCCACCCAGCTGGAAAGCTCCGAAAGGTTTTCAAAAGGTATTATCTCGGCCAGTTCGGCCCGATTAGTAATATCCTCTACCTCACGGTAGGCGATAATGGTTTCTATCAACTCATCGTCAAGACCCGGCAATAGTTGCATTGTCTCTCTTGTGGCTAAATTCAAATTCACCGAACGATTGTTTCCATATATGGTGAAGGCCGCTTCGAGATTAATGCCTTCGAATAGCTCTGCAAAGCCGCGGATATGGAGAATTTCCTCTACTGTATCCAGCTCTGGATTATTTCGGGGCGCATAAGGCTGATCCAGATCCATATAGTATTCTTTCTCAGCACCGCCGTTGGGGTTTGCCAGATCATTCAAGTCTGTCCAATCCGTCCAGGCGGCCAGTATGTCCTGCACCTCTTCCGGGTCAGCATCCTCGCCGCCTAGCCGCTTCTCGATGATTTGCTGGAAATTGGAACGGGGAATACGATTCAGATTAATTTTTCCAGCATGATCATAGACACGAACTACAATGTTCTCTGGCGTTTCGTAACTTAATGTCAAAACCTCGCCATCGAAGCGATATGACTCGCGCCGAATTTCACCGTCTTCAGATTCTTCCCGCTCCTCTCCGATGGGGAGCGGCATTAGCTCCATCATTAACTCCATCTCGGCATTGTTAACAGCAGCCATCACTTCGGCCCAGTGTGTGGCGGCTTGCTGATTATGTAGCGCGGTCTGGGCAGACAGCCGTACTTTGCTTGCCATGGCAGTAACCAGCACGGTAAGCAGTACTGCTGTCCATAGAACAATAATAATCACTGTGCCGTTCTGTTTTTTGTTAATCAAAGTAATTCCGATCTATTTTTTTAATTTATTGGTTCTAAAGGCCAGCATTAAGACCGTTCGACCTTATCGAGCGATGTGTGTTGTTTCGAACCCGCGCAACTATTTCCAACCCTTCTTTTTCGTCTTCTACATCATCCAGAGGAATAAAACGCACGTAAACCGCCAGTGGTAAGCTCAATGCTTCTTCGCCCACCCACTCATCGATCCACAGTTTTTCTTCCCCCGATTCTTCATAGAGATAGCTCAGCTCCATCGTGTAGTTTTCAATAAAAAGAGTGGGTTCTCTTTCTTCCAATCGCGTCGCCGGGTTATCACTGAAAGCGGGAGCCAGGTTGAGATAGACGCCTTCGTCCCTCTCAGAATAAAGCTCCCAGGCGGTTAACCCCGGGTTGCGCTGGGGCGATACTGTGGAGACCCAACTAATATATTCATCTTGCCCGACAAAATAGATTTCTCGGCCAAGTGATTCTTCATTGGTATAGCTGTGGGGGAAAGCGCCGTGAAGTGCTCTGTCCAATTGAAGGATAGCCAAGGTTTCATCGAGGCTTTCATCAAGAATATCGGAATTACGATTCCAGTCTTCCGCCACGATAAAAACTCCCGTGCTGAGCAAGCCGAGAATCATGGCGGTAAACCCGAGAGCGAGAATCACCTCGATGAGGGTAAAGCCGGAACTGTTTCTATAAGTACTCAATCTACTTTTCGCTCTTTATCTATCTCTGCTCGTAGTACGTTTATAAAAGCTGTGCTTACTGTGGAAGATCGAGCTGAACCCAACGGGTAGCACTAATAATTTCACCCCGGTTCTCATTTGTGATCTCTACTGCTTGCAGAGCGAAAGCGGAGGTCTCGGTCTTTCGAATAGGGTCTTCCAGTAAATCCATAGCACGAATGTCATAGCTGTCATCTTGTAGAATCAATTCCACATCATGGAATTCGTTCTCAAGCAGCGCGAAGTTTATTGCAGCGCGGGCCCGTGTTGCTCTTATCAGGCTGTCTTCCGAACGCCAAGACAGTTGCTTGCTGCTGCCCACCAGCGAAAACAAGCTACCGAGAATAAAGCCGGTAATGGTAAGGGCAACGATTACCTCTAGTAGCGTGAAGCCTTTCTGTTTTTTGGTGGGGAGACCACGCTGCCTGAAAGAAGTTGTTTTGATTGCGATATGGGACATTGGATTATAGCTCAGCCTCTTCGCGGGATATTCTGCCGGTGAAAGGATCAATATTAAGCAGCTCTTGCCGCTCATCCTGAACCAACACTATTACACCACCGGTACTGCCCCCTTCAGGGTAGAAGGTCATCTCCAAACTGTCGCTTACCACTTCTTCGCGGTCGGTGCTGTCACGGAAAATAATCTCAATGCCGGAGCTATCCCACTCACCGACAATATTTGCCCTGAATCGTGATTCGGTTTCTTCGACATCAATGTCTTCGCGCGGATCTTCTTCTCCGAGGTCGGCATTAAATCGAATTGTGCTGGACTGGCCAGTAACAACAGCCGTCCTTCGCGCGTAGTTCAACAAAGACACTGCCTGACGGGTTTGAGCATTGAAAGTGCGGGATTCTATTCCGCTCAAATTGGGCACCACCAGAACACTGGCCATGGCGATGATGCCCATGACCAACATAATTTCCAGCAAGGTAAAGCCTCTGGCGGTTCTTCGACTTCGAGTAGAAGTGGGGAGGGGAGCCAGAGAGGTGTTTGGAGAAAAGCCCGTCTTAGCGTCCGATATCGGCGTCATCGCCTTCGCCGCCCTGTGAGCCGTCGGCCCCATAGGAAACCAATGTAAACTCGCGCCCGTTGCCCTCGTAGGCATATTCATTGCCCCAGGGGTCCATTGGCACATCACCCCTCAGATAAGGCCCATTCCAGGCAGCGCGTCCGCTCTCATTATCCACAAGCCCTTCAAGGGAGTCCGGGTATTCATTCATGTCTATGCGATAGGCATCGAGTGCGGTTTCCAGAGCGGAAATCTGAGCCATCGCACCGTCACGCATGGCGCCGGCTTGCTGATTAAAAATATTTGGAGCAACCATTACTGCCAACATGGCGATGATTGCCATCACCACCAATATTTCAATAAGGGTGAAGCCGCTCTGTATCTGGAGCTTTTTATTTATGCCATACATGGTTTCTTGCCTCATGATTAAAACTGAAAAGCCATGGGATATTTGCAAAATTAATATTTAGATTCCAGCCTCTTCGATTAGCTCTGAAGCCATATCGAAGCGATCCAGTATCTGCTCATATTGTATACTGCTTTCTTCATTGAGATTGATGATCTCCGGTCGCATTACAATAAACAGCTCACGCCTTTCCACTTTTTCCTGCTGGTAGGAAAACAGATTACCAATTACCGGTACCCTGTTCAGCCCCGGCACACCCGTGTTCAGGTCTTCAATATCGGTTTGTATCAGACCGCCGAGTACAACATTCTCGCCATCGCGAACAACTACAGTGGTATTAATTTCCTGATTATTAAATACCGGGTTGTTATTCACTCCCGATGAGCCACTGTCTACTGATGACAGCTCCTGACGTATAAGCAGGTTCACAATTCCGTCATTGTTTATCTGTGGCGTAATAGACAACACGATACCGGTATCTCGGTATTGGATATTGGTAGTGGCAATGCCACCGGAGGCAACAGACTGCCCCTGTTCCACCGGAACCTGTGAGCCTATCTGTATCTCGCCTTCCTCATTATTGCTCACCGTCAGGGATGGTCTTGCCAGTAACTGCACATCATTATTAACTGCTATGGCTTCCAGTGTGGCATCCACCTGGGCAGCGCCATCTATGAAGGACTTACTGAACATCAAACCACCGAGCCCAGTGCCAGGCATAAATCCTGTGGAAGTCTCGGTTGAAATGGGGTCAATCGCCGAGTCTGCCGCCACTCTTGACCAGTCCACTCCGAAGCGGGAGGTATCGGACAAGGTGATTTGGGCAATCACTGCGTTAATCATCACCTGTAGTGGAACTGCATCTAGCTGATTAATAGTTGTCAGTAACTGGCGGTAGTCGCGAGCGGTACTTCTGATCAGCAAGCTGTTAGTGCCTTCATCGGCTACAATTTTCACTCGCAGGTTTGCGGAAACAGCCGAGGCTGACGTAGATGGGCTAATGAAGAGTTCAGTCCCCGGTTGTGCGTTATCGCTGGCATCTCCATCTTCCCTGCCTGTCTGTGATACCAGGCCAGAAGCCTCATCGTCTCTATCATCTTCAAAAACATTGGACAGGGTATCGGCCAGATCTACGGCATTAAGGTTTTTTACCCGGTAGTGAAACAGCTGCTCCACTTGCTCCTGTCCATCGGCATCGAGAATTCTTACCCAGCGCGAAATTTCATCGAAGCCTCTTGTGGCAGGCGCAGTTACCAGAATGGCATTGATTCTTTCTATGCCTTTTACCTGATAGGCCGGTGATGGACCTTCTATCAATTCCAGTATCTCGGAAAGCTCGGTAGCTACCTCCACCGCATTAGCATTGCTCAATTGATAAAGATGAATGCCCTGATTAGCAAACGGATCTGAATCGATCAGAAACAGAATTTGATTTACCCGTTGTAGCTGTGATTCACCCGCTGTAATAGTGATTGTACTATTACTAAGCAGAGGTCTTACTTCACCATCTGTTGCCAGCAGGGGCTCGATAACCTGAATCGCTGCGTCATTGGAAATGTAGGTCAATGGAGTTACCTGCATGATGCGCGCAGCTGATCCTTCGCCGAGTGTTTCCGGGGTGGTGATTTCCACAGGCAAACTGTTAGGCAGTTTGCGTGCATTATAGACATTACCAACCTGGTCGATGATCACTCCCGCATCTCTGGTTAACAAACGAATCAATGGCCAGAGATCCTGTTGTGCCAGTGGCCTGTCCGGCGATGTACGCATGCTAATTTTGTCGTCGATTGTCGGGTCGATAACAATGGTGATATCAAGCGCGCCGGCAAGTTCTTCCAACACTAGCCTGAGATCTGCCTGCTCATAGTTCAATTCCACTATATCGTCGCCACTGAGCTGCTGTGGCGCAGGAACGGTTTCCCGGTAACCATTAAACTGCTGACGGGCACCGTCGCGGTTTATCTCATCTATCAGTGCCTGTTGTTCGTCATCGCTTGCCGTGCTGATTACAGGAATAGCTTGAGGATTTGAGATTGAAGCTCTAGCGGAAGTACGAGCGGCGGAAGTGGTGGGCGTGCTTGAGCCACCCGCATTGGACTGGGCTTCCAGCACCGTGCAGGAAGTCATCATCAGCGCACTGCCGATAATACAAATCCTTGCTAGCGAATTCTGGTTCGATACAACCCAGTTTCGCCGGGCTCCGTTTTTTTGTGATGTCAGGAATAGCTTCACGGGATTCTCCGTATTAGAACTCCACCGAGTTCATACTGAACACGGCGGACAACATAGTAATAGTGATACCACCAACAGCGATGGCCAGAAAAATGATTAGTGCAGGCTGCAAGGCCGCAACCAGGCCCGCCATCTGATTTCGCACATAGGTGTCAAAAGTCGTGGCCAGCTTTAAAAGAATACTCGAGGTGCGTCCGGACTCTTCTCCCACCGCAACCAATTGATGCAACAAAGTGGGGAACGCACCGGTTTTCTCCAGTGATGTGCCGAGCCCGGCACCACCGCGCACATCTTCCTCAACCTGGGAGAGGTGGCCGGTAAGAACCGTATTGGCAATTACATCGCGGGCAACTCTCAAGGCGCGGATTAACGGTATGCCTGCACCCAATAGAGCCCCAAGGGTGCGGGAGAATACCGCACATTCTTTATAGAGAATAAGCGGGCCCAACATCGGCAGGGATAGCAGAAAATTATCCTTGCGAAGTTTACTTACCGGGTCAGAATCCATGCGCTTCCACATGAATGCCAGAGCAGCAAGTATAAGAATTATTAACAAGCCATAGCTCTGGATACCCGAGCTAAGCGCCAGCAGGAAGGCGGCCGAGGCCGGGATCTCGGTACCCGCGTCTTCGAACATCGCTGCAAACTGCGGCACAACAAATACCAGCAGCAAAAACACAGAGATAATACCGGTTACCAACAATACCACCGGATAGATCATCGCGGATATAACCGCCTGTCGAGTCTTCGCGCTGGTTTCCAGAAACTCTGCCAGATCAGGAAGCAGTTCATGGAGAATGCCCCCTTCTTCACCGGCACGAACTATGTTTACATACATCTTGCTGAACACCCGCGGATGGTTCTCAATGGCCTCAGCCAGACTCTTACCTTCCTTCACATCACGAAGAAGATTTACAACCAGATCACGCATGGCGGCTGATTCGGTTACACCTTCGAGCAATCGCAGTGAGCGGTCGATGGGTACATGGGCTTCTACTAATGTAGTTAAACCGTTGGTGAAATCCAGTATGTCTTCATGGGAAATCTTGCTTCGTCGAGTCGAGCCAGCTGTATTTTTAGTCTGCTGAATTTTTACCGGCGTCAGGTTCTTGCCTTGCAGAATACGAACAGCCTCTTTCTCCGAATCAGCGTTAAGCTGCCCGTTCTGAACTTTGCCATGGCTATCGAAAGCCTGATACTTGAAGTAAAGAGTACTCATATGGCTCTGGTTACCCTTACCACTTCTTCCGGCGTAGTGAGCCCGTCTTTAAGTTTTTCCAGAGCATCCTGTCGGAGGGTTTTCATCCCTGCTTTAATCGCTTCATCGCGAATAACATTTGCGTCGGCTCCAGTGGCAATGTGATGACGGATTGCATCGCTCATTACCAGCAACTCATATAGGCCTATTCTGCCTCTATAACCAGTCTGACCACAGCGTTCACAGCCCTTGCCCTTGTTTATCCGGGGGCAATCGCCCTGTTCTATTTCCAGTACCGTCAGTTCGTCATCGCTGATTGGCAGGGTCTCGGAACATTCGGTGCATACCCTTCTAACCAACCGCTGGGCCTGAATGGCCAACAGGCTGGATGAAATCAGATAGCCATCGACACCCATATCCTGAAGGCGGGTCACTGCACCGGCGGCATCGTTGGTGTGCAGAGTTGAGAACACAAGGTGTCCGGTAAGTGCCGATTCGATAGCGATTTCGGCGGTCTCGTGATCGCGAATTTCCCCCACCATTAGTACATCCGGGTCCTGACGTACGATGGAGCGAAGACCTTCAGCAAAGCTTAAACCGATACTGGCGTTTGCCTGAATCTGGGTAATGCCGTCCAACTGATATTCAACCGGATCTTCCACTGTAATTATTTTTTGCTTCTCGCTATTTATTTTTTCCAGCGTGGCATAGAGGGTTGTAGTCTTGCCGCTGCCGGTTGGACCGGTGATAAGAATCATGCCGTGGGGCTGGGTTATCATCGACTGATACTGGCCAAGAATTTCCTCCGGCATACCCAATTTCTGCAATTCGACTGCGGTATCACTCCGGTCAAGAATACGTAACACCACTGACTCGCCATGAACACCGGGCAAGGTAGAAACACGCATATCCAATTGCTTACTGCCGATCTGATAATCTATGCGCCCGTCCTGGGGCAGCCGCTTTTCACCAATATCGAGACGGGCCATCAGTTTTAAACGCGAGGCAACTGCGGTATGAATCTTGATAGGGAGTCTTTCGATGCGAGTCATAATGCCGTCTACTCGACAACGCACATCCAAATAATTTTCACTGGGTTCGAAATGAATATCACTGGCATCCAGGTCCAGTGCTCGGGCAAAAAGATGATTCACCAACCGGATAATTGGCGCTTCAGAAGCCAGATCTTTTAGAGCTTCATCGTCTTCAAAACCGGAAACGAATATGTCTTCTTCACTATTCTCGATCTGCGGAGACAGCTCAGCCCGCCAGTGACGCATTAATCTTCTTACTTCATCATCGCTGCCGACATCGAAACGTACCGAGTCGTCTAACACAAAGCGTATCTTCGCCCGCAGTGCTATTTCCGGCAAACGTTCACAAATCAGTTTTCCCGACTCCGGAAAATCCTGAGCAGGAGCAATCCCCTGTGGCTCCAGCAGCTGACTAAATACCGGCAATGTCATTTCGGCGTTAGTCATTATCTTTCTTTTGCCTCGTCGGAAAGCAAGCCTTCGCTGCGTGTAAATCCGGCCACGGTAATAGAGCCGCTGTACTGATTGCGGGAACGGTTTACATTGAAATCAATAACCCGCAATCTGGGCAGCGCCTGTTCCAGCTTTTGCAGGAAGTTCACGGTATTTGCTGCATCAATAGTCCGGTAGGACATTTCCTGGCTTATTAGTAACCAGCCGTCAGTTTCCAATGTTTCGGCAAGGCGGGTGGATGCTACGGTAATCTGGGACTCCCTGGCATGGAGGGAAAGCTCTCTTTGAATATTGGCTTCAATAATAGGAATCGTTTCGCCATCGAATGTCTGGGTTTCCAGCTCGGCCATCGCCAATTCAACTGCCACGCGCCGCTCCCGCCAATCGGCAGTATTGGCTATTAGCCGTTGCTCTCTCTCGATATCCAGCTGCAATTGTTCCAGCGTCTGTTCACGGCCCTGATAAACATCTGTTAAGGCCGGATAAATACTGGTAGCAGCAAATACCACGGCAATAATTACCGCAAGTATCAGAATGTTTCTCTCTCGTAATGAAATCTGCATCTTATTGTGTCTTTTGTTCCAGTCTCAGGCTATTCCTGGGCTATACATTCGGAGCTATGCGTCCGGGAAGTAGCGCACCATGTATGATTCAAAGTTGACCGTGCTCAAACGCAGGTCTATATAGTAACGGCTATTATTTGTTGCTCGCGAAAAAACCACTTCGGTAAACATCGGGTCCATTTCCAGTTTTTGTAAAATTGCCTGAGGGTCATCACTGTTGCCCTGAATTTTTATCAGACCTTCTGACACTTCTAGAGAATTCAAAACCTCAGGGCTTAGAATATTTTGTAGAGTAAACATTGCCGCGCGTATCTGTTGTTCAGGAAATTCACTCAAAGGTCCCCATTCATTTTCAAAATTAACAACAATGGATTGGTCTGCTCTGGCCTCAGATGCCATCTCTCTTTGGGATTGCAGTGATGATTGCAATGATCTGAATTCGAGGCTTTGTAAAAGAAACGGGATCGCGCCAATAAAGAGTAACACTACGAATGCTGCGCCAGCGGCTATTAACCTTTTACCTTTCTCGTCTTTATGACTCGCTTTGAGCGCCTGCGGAGGAAAGAAAAAATAGTGTTCCTTGCCATTTTTATCTGTATGTTCCAGATAGGTGTCAGCGCTGTTTACTTCTGTTGGCTTGTTTGCACTTTCGGCAGCGATGCTCTGCTTCCACTGCTGTTGAAATTCTTCCTGCCCAAGGTCAATTTTGTTGAGCATTAGCCATTGGCGAAGCACACCTTTTTCAAGTGATGCCAAGGTAAGTGAATCTCCGTCACCGTCGATGAATGATTTTGATTCGGTCAGGTTGGCTAACTGGAGTAATCTGGGCTTGATTGCGGCGAGAAATAATCCTTGTGCTTCAAAGGCCGAGAAATAATGCGTCAGCCGGGACTCTATCATCCACAGGGCGATGTGGTCGTCTCCCTGATCTGCCGACTCAGGATTTACTGCGAGGGAAAGCTCTTCTTCAAAACTTGGAATAACCGAGGAGGATTGTATTTGCAGGGCCGCTGTCAGATTTTCTTTTGCGATACCCGGCAGATGAATAGAGGTGGCAACAAATTCTTTGGAAGGAAGCAGAAGTATCAGTGAGCTGTCCCGATCGCCACCGGGTTGATTCTCTAAAAGTGAGCGTGCTGCTCTGGCTATGGCGGCAGGCCTGGCCTCATTGTCGCTGGTTTGAATGTCAGCGGAATTGGCACTTTGCAGATGGACAAGCTTGTTATTGTGCACCAGCAGGGTGCTATCGATATTCTTGATCAGATCATAGCCGGAAGCTCCCTGCAGCAAGATTCGCAACGGAGCGGGGATAGCCGCTAACAGCTTGTGCTGCCAGTGGGATTTGTTCAAAGCCGAGCCTGTCATCAGTATTTTACCGTTTGCCTCTGCGTCACAGCCGCAGAGCAAGTGTCTAACGCTTTTATTCTTGCTTACTAAGACTGATATATCGGCAAAATAGTTTTACACCATACGTGTTTACTGGCATTTGCCGGCTTTTGGGGTCGCGGGACAGGAAATCGCAGGCAATAAAAAAGCCACCGGGCCTGAGCGCGGTGGCTTTTTTTGGATTGAGCGCTAAATGCTGGCTTGCTTAGCTTATTCGCCGGCACCTGAAAGCAATCGACGCTCCTTATCTACAAGAAAATCAACAACTTCCAGCATCTCTGCCTGAGTACGTACCGCTTCGCCGGTAGCAATAAGGTATTTGCCGTTAACAATCATATTTGGCGTGCTGCGTATCTGGTAGTCCTGCATACGCTTCTCGGCCTGATTTACCTTGGTTCTGACCGAGAATGAATTAAAAGCTGCCTCGAATTCATCAGCATCAATACCGTGACGGGCAAACAGATCAGCAATCTGGCGCTCGTTTTGCAGCCGGTTGCCTTCAACGTTAATGGCGTTGAACACCTGTTCGTGTATTACATCAATTGCATCCAGAGCCTCTGCAGCATAGTAGATCTGGCCATGAATCTTCATCAGGGCATTCCACATAGCAGGGAAGTGGACGAAATCCACGTCGTCGCCCTGCTTTGAAGCCCAGTCATTGAGTAAAGGCTCAAAGCGAAAACAGTGTGAGCAGCCGTACCAAAAGGCTTCCAGTACTTCTATCTTTGCAGAATCGTTGGTGTTTACCGGCGCTCTCAGCTCGGTGTAGTGGGTACCCGCTACATATCTCTCTATCTGCGCAAAGCTTGAGAAAGCCATGGGCAATAGCATCAAAAAAGTAATAATTTGAATGGATCGCTTCATCATTATGGAACTCCGTCTGTTCTTATTCAGTATGTCTTGTTCGTTTGGGGTCAGTATTCGCCTGAGGCTTATTCAGGTTCCCGTCAAAGTGAAAAAACAGTATCACAGCTTTCACCGCCCTGCCATATCACTCATCGTATCGTGGTCGCATACTATCATCGGCAGGCTTAACGCAGGCTTACTGGGGTAGTTAGTGCTTTATAAGACCCCGGAAATCCGGAAATATTTCCCGGATTTCGGATATTTGCTGCACAGCCTAGTTTAGCCCTGAGACATAGCTGGCAAGGGCTTCCAGCTCATTGTCAGTCAATCGTTCGACTACCGTACGCATCATGCCGCTGTCGTCATTGGCACGGGTGCCGGAGCGGAAATCCTTAAGCTGTTGCAGGGTATATTCTGCATGCTGTCCGCTAAGGGCAGGGAATCCGGCGGGGGCATTACCCTTTCCTGTGGGTGAGTGGCAAGCAGAGCAAGCGGCGATAGACAGATCGCTATTACCCGCTCTGTATAGAGACTCAGCCAATTCAACCGTCGCAGGGTCGGCACCACCTACTGTCGCTTCCTGGGAAGCATACCAGGCAGCAATGTCTTCCATATCCTGGTCGCTCAGTGAAAGAACCATCGCGGCCATAGTCTGGCCCGGACGTGCGCCTGATTTAAAATCCTGTAGTTGCTTCACTAAATAGGAAGCATTCTGGCCCGCGATCTTCGGGTTCATTGCCAGCGGGCTATTACCGTCAGGACCATGGCAGCTAGCACACAGGGCAGATTTTGCCTGACCTGCAGCCGCATCACCTTGCGCAGCAGCCATAGTTGGAATGAAGCCTGCCAGCAGGGTTGAGAATAGAGCGATTACTAATTTCTTCATGGGTTTTCCCGTTTAAACAACATATGTTCCGGTGCCAGCGCTTGCTATTAAATTCTCGTTCTTGACAGTCGAATAAACAGTAAACGTTGCCTGACACGCCGTCTTCACCACAACGAATCACAGCAGCTTTGCTAAACATCCTGCTAAACACCCCGGTTTCGCCAGGAAGTGCCCCGGTTCTTTTCTTTCCAACCGGTGTTTCCTATATACTTGCCCAGCTTTATCGGCCAGACAGCGTTTCAGCAATGTTAAAGCGGTATAATTCGCGGTCGCGAATTATACCGCAATTTCAACAGTGACTCTATCAGGCCATTGCCATTTTAGGGATTTCACCTCGAATTATGAATTTCAACAAAGCCAAATTCATCACCAGCGCTGCCAATCTAGCCGCCTGCCCCACGGACTCCCTTGCCGAGGTGGCCTTCGCGGGTCGTTCCAATGCCGGTAAGTCCAGCGCCATTAATAAAATTACCGCTCAATCCCGGCTGGCGCGGATTAGTAAGACCCCAGGGCGTACCCAGCTAATTAACTTCTTTGAACTGGAAAACCAGACCTATCTGGTGGACCTGCCGGGCTATGGTTTTGCCAAGGTACCTCTGTCGGTTAAAGATAAATGGCAGCGAGAGCTGGAGCTCTATCTGCGCCGTCGCGAAGCCCTGTGTGGCATCGTGTTGCTCAGTGACATAAGACACCCGCTGAAAGAATTCGACCGCATGATGATTGATTGGGCTACCCAGTCCGATCTTCCGCTGCTTATTCTACTTACCAAGTCCGACAAGCTGAAAAGGGGCGCTGCCAAAAACACGCTATTGAGTGTGCAGAGAGAACTCGCGGACCTGGAAGAAGTGTCGGTTCAGCTTTTTTCATCTCTGAAAAATGTCGGCATAGATACAGCCCGTTCAACCTTGCAGCAGTGGCTTACTCTGGATGAGCCGGACACGGAAGAAGCCGGCGATGAGGCCTAGTGAGCCTCATCCCAATTAACGCCTACGCCAATATCTACCACTAATGGCACATCAAGCGCTGCCGCACTGCTCATTCTGAATCTAACTCCTTCGGCGAGAAGTTTAAGGTCTCTTTCTTTAACCTCGAACACCAGTTCATCGTGAACCTGCAATAACATACGCGCATCCAGTTCCGCCATGGCAAGCCAGTGAGCAATGTCGATCATTGCCCGCTTGATTATGTCTGCGGCCGTTCCCTGCATCGGCGCATTGATCGCGGTGCGCTGGGCAGCCTTACGCAGCATGCCATTACCGGCATGAATATCGGGCAAGTAGAGGCGCCGGCCGAACAAGGTTTCAACATAGCCTTTCTCGTCCGCATAGGCCTGGGTTTCATCCATGTACTTACGTACACCCGGGTATCTTTCAAAATAGGTTTCAACATATTGCTGAGCATCTTTTCTTGGGATATTGAGCTGATTAGCCAAACCGAATGCCGACATGCCATAGATCAGTCCGAAGTTAATTGCCTTGGCGCTGCGGCGCTGGTCATTAGTCACATCGTCAGGATCAACTACAAAAACCTCGGCAGCGGTTGCCTTGTGAACATCCATTCCCTCCGCAAACGCTTTTAATAGTCCTTTGTCCTGTGAAAGGTGAGCCATGATGCGCAACTCAACCTGGGAGTAATCCGCGGCCATCATCTTGTTGCCCTTGTCGCAGATAAATGCCTGCCGTACACGCCGGCCTTCTGCAGTTCGAATAGGAATATTTTGCAGGTTCGGATCAGTGGAAGAAAGACGCCCAGTGGCCGCTACCGCTTGTTGAAATGATGAATGGATTCTGCCGCTGACTTCGTTTACTTCCAACGGCAGTTTGTCGGTGTAAGTTGATTTCAATTTACTCAGGGAGCGGTGATCAAGAATCAACCGTGGCAGCTCATAATCCTTAGCCAATTCTTGTAACACCGGTTCTGCCGTAGAAGGCTGTCCGGTCTTGGTCTTCTTCAGAATAGGCAGTTCCAGCTTTTCATAAAAAATGCTCTGCAGCTGTTTTGGCGAACCCAGATTAAATTCTTCGCCAGCTATCTCAAAAACCGCTGTTTGTAGCTTCTCCAGCGATTCCCCCAACTCGGCACTTTGCTTCGCCAATACCTTTGTATCTACTAAAATACCATTCCTTTCCATAGTCTGCAGCACTTCCACCAAAGGCATTTCGTAGTATTGAAACAATCCAAGCAAATGGCCATTAGTGGATAAATCATGTTGCAAGCGCATTGATGCCCGCAATATCAAGTCGGCTTTTTCTGCCGCATAGTCGGAAAATTTTTCGATGGGCACTTCATGGAGCTGTAGCTTGTTTCTGCCTTTACCTAACATTTCTTCTAGGTTTTTTGCATTCACATCGAGATAGTTTCTGGCGATATCGATGAGGCTGTGTTTGCTCGCTACGGAATTTGTTACATAGGAGGCCAGCAAAACGTCGAACTTCTGGGGAGCTAAATTAATATCGAAGTTCTTAAGTACATGGCCAAGCAGCTTTAAGTCGTAACCCAACTTATTCACCGATGGGTTCTCGAGGATTTCTTTCAGCTCCTGCAAAACCATTTTTTCATCGAGCTGATCCGTAACTCCTTCGTAATCATGAGCTATTGGAATATAAAATGCTTTGCCAATTTCTGCAGAGACAGAGATGCCTATTAATTGACGTTTGAGAAAATGAGCATCGCTGGTCTCGAAATTAATAGCGAAACTTTCTAATGAGTGAATAGTTTGGACAAGGTGTCTGAATGCAGCCTCTGTTGATATGGTTTGGTAATCGATTTGTTCAGGGACTACATGGGGTGCGCGCTGTTCGTTATCAGTTGCGCCTTTCTTTCCCGGACTGTCTGTACTCCCTGTACTCCCTGCACTAGCAGAAGCAGAATTAGTCTTGCCGGAGCCGCTGACTCCGTCGGCCTCCAGTTCATTAATCCAGCTCTTGAATTCCATTTCGGAAAACAGGTCATGGAGCTTGCTACCATCTTCATCACCATGAACAAGCTCTTTAATTTTTGCCCCAACTTCCACATCCAGTTTGATCGTTGCCAGATCGTAGGAAAGCCTGAGCTGCTCGATATTATCGCGCAGCTTTTCTCCAACCTTGCCGCCGACCGCATCGGCATTGCTGATAACCCCTTCCATGGAGCCATATTCCAGCAGCCACTTAACTGCGGTTTTTGGACCTACGCTGGGTACACCGGGAATATTGTCTGACTTGTCTCCCATCAGCGCGAGATAATCTATGATCAAGTCGGGGCCTACACCGAATTTTTTCTCCACTCCTTCGATATTCAATACTTCGTTAGTCATGGTGTTCATCAGTGTGACATTGTCATTTACCAATTGAGCCAGATCCTTATCGCCTGTGGAAATAAGGGAGCTCATGCCCGCTGCTGTAGCTTGTACCGATAAAGTTCCAATCACGTCGTCAGCTTCCACGCCCTCGATTATCAGCAGAGGCAGGCCCATGGCCTCAATTATCTGGTGGATAGGCTGAATCTGGGAGCGAAGCTCGTCAGGCATGGGAGGTCGATGGGCCTTATATTCTGAATACACATCGTTGCGGAAGGTCTTGCCCTTGGCGTCGAATACCACTGCTATATTACTGTCCGGGTGATTCTTGATAAGGCTGCGGATCATGTTGATCACACCCTTGACGGCACCGGTGGGCTGACCCTTGCTGCTTACCAGCGGGGGTAAGGCGTGGAAGGCTCTGAATAAATACGAAGATCCATCCACCAATATGAGTTCTTTCGCGTCCGCCACTTTCTTTCCTTATCTTTTGCTTTTAGTTTGTAGTCACTCAAACCCCTGCCGGGCTTGATCAGTTTACCTTGCTGCTACCGGGAGGCAATTGCTGAAGGCGCGCGCAATGCCCAGTAAAAATTCAGCATAGTCATTTCCTTGCTGGTCTGCCGTGCTCACATATCCCAGCGGGTCTACCGTCGATGTTGCAATGCTGTAGTCACCCAATAGAGTTGCAACCAGATCTGCATTTGCGTCCGGATCGATAAATAGACATTGTGGCTGCAACTCTTCGAAGCTATTTCGCGTCTCCATAATCTGTTGAATACTTGGCTGGGTTTCCGGGTCATGCACCAGTTCCATACTGTGCTGCAAGCCAAACTGCTTTTCCAGATACTGATAGGCATTGTGATAAACCGCGAAGCCGGGCATCGGCTGATCTGAAAACCATGTAGAAATTGTTGCGGTGGCCTCAGTTATAGAAGCACCAAAAGTTTGCAAATTATTTGCATAGACAGAGGCATTGTCCGGGTCCAGTTCACCAGCTGCCCGGGCCAACTCTCTGGCAATGATCAGCACATTGTCACTGTCCAACCACAGGTGTGCATCCAGCGAACTTCCGAAATGAGACTCTTCGTCCAACTCATGCAAAGTGAGCCCTTGCATCTCGATGGCAGTAAGCACTGTCATTGAGGATTGCTGCAACATGGAGCTTAATTGACTCTCCAACATCGGCCCTATCCAAAGCACTATATCAGCCCGGGCCAGAGCAAATCGATCGGAAGGGGAGATGGAAAACTGATGAGCCGACTGGTTAGCCTTTACTATGGTCGATACTTCGCCGCTATCCTGTAATACGGCTTCGGCGATAAGTTGCAGAGGCCTTATTGTGGTGGTAACAGAAATATCTGCCCGGGCAATGGCAGGGGCAAGCAACCCTGAAAACAAAACAAGCAGCATAATAACTTGCGACAGTTGCAATGCTGATAGGCGATGTCGTAAATGGCCGAGGATGGTAGTTTGTCTCATTGAAATCGATTCACAGAAGCCATCCGTATGAGCACGGTGGGCAATGGTATATCATAGCACTCTTGTACACTGTGCCTATACGGCAGTGCCCACTGTTGGGTGCATGAATCTTTTACTCTCTGGTCAGATAATGGAAGCGAACATCCCCGACAATTCTCCTCTGCTCTCGGCGAATTCTATATATAAGAATTTTGCCGGGCGAAAAATTCTAGAGGATATCAATCTCACTGTCGATGCTGGACAGATTGTCACCTTGATCGGACCAAACGGCGCGGGCAAAACAACGCTGGTGAGAATAGCTCTAGGGCTGATTGATGCGGACCGGGGAACAATCTCCCACCGCAACGGCCTGCGCATTGGCTATATGCCGCAGAAAATCCATGTGGAGCCTACCCTGCCAATCACCGTGGCACGGTTTTTACAACTCGCTAACAATGATGACGGCGCACTAAGAGAACAAACTCTGGAACAGCTACGAATAAGCCATCTTGGCGAGCAACAGATTAATGACATATCCGGTGGCGAGTTGCAGAGAGTGCTGTTGGCGCGAGCCATGCTGCGCAAACCTCATCTGCTGATACTTGATGAACCTGCCCAGGGTGTTGACCTTGCGGGTCAGGCCGAGCTATATCAATTGATCGGCGAGATAAGAAACAGCAAGAATTGCGGCGTGTTAATGATTTCCCATGACCTGCATCTGGTGATGTCCGCGACCGATGAGGTAATTTGCCTGAATCATCATATCTGCTGCCATGGCAAGCCCGAGCATGTCAGCAATGACCCGGCCTATCTGGACCTGTTCGGAGCCAATGCGTCGCAGAATCTCGCGGTCTATACCCATCACCATAATCATGAGCATGACATTGGCGGTGACGTAATTGACGGGAATAAAAAGGCCTGTGACCATGACTAACTCGCTGCTGGCCTTGCTCACAACGGATTTCGTGCTTTACGCGCTGGCGGCAGGCATTGCTCTGGCAGCAGTGGCAGGTCCCATGGGCTCGCTGGTGGTGTGGCGTCGCATGTCCTATTTCGGTGATACCCTTGCCCATTCTGCCTTATTGGGCATAGCTATCGGCTTGATAACCGACAGCAGTCCACAGCTCAGCATCATTATCACCTGCCTGTTGTTTGCTTTTATTCTTACCTTGCTGGACCGGCGTCCATCCGTATCCACTGACACACTGCTGGGCATTCTCGCTCACAGCAGCCTGGCTCTGGGTATAGTGGTGCTCGCTCTGGCAGATTCAATCCGGGTGAATCTGGAGGCCTATTTATTTGGTGCCCTGCTGACTATTAGCACTACAGACTTGCTATGGGTATTGGGAGTTATTCTGTTTGTCGCCGCGGCCTTTTACAAATTCTGGAGCGAATTTTTATCAATAACCGTGCACAAGGAACTGGCGGAAATTGAGGGCGCTAATATCGCAAAAATGAATTTGATTTTGCTATTACTAATTGCGCTAATTATTGCAGTTTCCATGAAGATCGTCGGCGTTTTATTGATCACTTCCTTGCTTATTGTTCCTCCTGCCGCAGCAAGGCAGTTGTCGAAAAACCCTGAAGAAATGGCACTAAAAGCCAGCATTATAGGAATCATATCAGTTGTTATGGGAATATTTTCTGCGTTCTATCTGGACGTTCCAGTGGGACCTGCAATCGTAGTAGTGGCAACGCTGATTTTCCTGTTACTTTATTTTAAGCCGAACGTTCAGAAAGCTTCTAGAAATTCTTGATTGATCGAAATGCCGTCATGATATCTCCATCTCGATGTGGCGGCCGCATTACCGCGAATCTCGTTCCTTCGGGATTGATGACAGATATATGCCCGCTGTGATTAATCAAGTAATCTTTGCCTTCCGGTGGTAGCTGTTCAGTGTGATCAGTGTGGCCATGGCCTTCATCACCTTCGCTGCCGGCAAGTTCATGCACTACGAACAAGTCATCCGCCAGAGCCGAAATTACCTCGAAGTCCCCGGTCAGGCCGAAAAAGTCTTCGTGGTATTTCTTAATGTACTCATCCATTTCCGCTGGTCCATCCCGGGTGGGATCCACTGATACCAGTATGATGGACAGGTCTTGTCGTTCGCTGGCCTCCAGCGAGCGGTAAAACTGCTCCAGCTCGGTCATGGTCAATGGGCAAATATCGGGACAGGATGTGAAACCGAAGAAAATCAGCGACCAGCGCCCGTCGAGATTGGCGTTGCTAAATGCCGCGCCGTTCTGGTCTACGAGAGAGAAGTCCGACAGCTTGCGCTGATCAGGATAAATACTCACTCCGATTTCCCGAAGCGTGGCTATCTCATCCCGCTGCTTGCTGACGCCGTACAAATTAAACAGATAGGCGGCCAGAAAAAGATCGAAAAGCACAAAAGAAGCCAGAGCAATTTTCCCGCGCAGACTGAGCTTCATAGTCGGAGATCTAGATTAGATAATGATCCACTACCAAGGCGACAAACAACAGCGCGAGGTAGAGGATAGAGAATCGGAATGTATCCATCGCCGTAGAGGGCTTGGGCTTGAACATCAGGCGGCTGGACCAGAGGATGAAACCAGCCCCCAGTGCCAAGGCGGATACCAGATAGAGCAAGCCGCTCATACCGGAGAAATAAGGCAATACGCTAACGCCAACCAGAATCAGGGTATAGATAAGAATATGGATCTTGGTGACACGCTCACCGTGGGTAACCGGCAGCATGGGTACGCCGGATTTGGCATATTCGTCCTTGCGGTGGATGGCCAGAGCCCAGAAATGCGGCGGCGTCCAGGCAAATATGATAAGCACTAGTATCAGCGCTCCACTGTCGATAGTGCCGGTTACTGCCGACCATCCAAGCAGAGGAGGCATGGCACCGGAAAGGCCACCAATTACAATATTCTGTGGCGTGGCGTGCTTCAGATAACCAGTGTAGATAAAGGCGTAGCCGACGAATGAAGCCAATGTAAGCCAGGCACTCAAGACGTTAACCCAAAACATCAATATCGCCATGCCGGCAACGCCAATCACTATGGCAAATAGCGCCGCCTGCTTTGGCTCAACTCTGCCCTGTGCTATCGGGCGGTTATGTGTGCGCTTCATCATAATATCGATTTTTCGATCTATCAGATGATTAACTACGGCGCCAGATGCTGCAACCAGAGCGATGCCTAGATTGCCAAGCACTAAAATATCAAGCGGCACCATGCCCGGCACGGCAAGAAACATACCCACCAAAGAGGTGAGGATCATTAGCCACACTACACGCGGCTTGCACAATTCATAGAAATCGCGCCAACTGGCAGTGGTTGGATTGCTTGTAATATCAGTCACAGGTCACTAATTCGGAAATATTTAAAAGATTGAGAGTCATTATATAACACTTGCCCGGCTATATCCGCAGCCCTACTTTCCAAGCTCAGATCAAGGCGCCGGCATTCAATCATGTTTGCCGTCTAATCTCAAGAAATATAGTCACCAACAAAGAGTAGGAATTCAGACTTTTTCGAGTATTTTCTTCCTAATTTTTTGCAATAACTTGTTACTGACACCAAGGTGTCAAAAATGCTTGATTTCGCGCAAGTTTTGGGGCGTTTAGCCGCTTATAATACTTGCGTGGAATGGCGTTTTTCTATAGGATTCTGTTGCGCGTGAGGTGTGCGAAAAATCTTTGAATATTCTGATAATTTCGGGGTGTTTCGGAGAAAAGTCAAACCCCTTCCAGTTAATAATAATTACTAGGAAAATCACTGGAACCAACCCATCGATGGTGGATGGCTAGTTGTCTTTTTCAGTGGCTCTTTTTTGCCATTGTTGAGTTCTTATAGCCCGGTTCTGTGAAATCGCGTTTAGAGTAATATAACTTATTTTCCAGCTACAGCTTGTGGTGCATGAAGCATCATCACGCTTGCTGGAATACGTATGTAAATTTTAGAAGGAATACTGGTCTATGGCTTTAGCGGTCGTTATTTTTCTTCTGGTTATTGGATCTGTCGTTTTCCATTTTGCCAGCCCCTGGTGGTTCACTGATATTGCAGCCGACTGGGGATCAATCGATTTCACAATTAACGTAACTTTCTGGGTTACCGGTTTCGTATTTATCGCGGTCAACCTGTTTTTGGCTTACTGTGTTTATAGATTCCGCCAGAAGGATGGCCACAAGGCCGTTTACGAGCCTGAAAACCACAAGTTGGAAACAGGCCTCTCCATCATAACGGCTCTGGGTGTTGTAGCTATGCTTGCACCGGGTCTGTTTGTATGGGCGAGCTTCGTAACCGTGCCTGATGACGCAGTAGAGTTTGAGGTACTGGGTCAACAGTGGCAGTGGCAATTTCGCTATCCTGGTGCCGACGGCATTATGGGTACAGCGGATACCGGCTATGTGAGTGAATCAAATCCATTCGGTGTTAATCCTGAAGATCCAAACGGTCAGGATGATGTGGTCGTAAATGACCCAGTTATGCATCTGGCTGTAAACCAGCCTGTTAAAGCGCTTCTTCGCTCTAACGACGTACTGCACAACTATACCGTTCCTCAATTCCGCGTGAAGATGGACCTTGTTCCCGGCCTTACTTCCTACCTATGGTTCGATCCGACAGTAGAAGGTCGTTACGACATTCTCTGCGAAGAACTTTGTGGTATCGGTCACTTCGTTATGCGTGGCGCAGTTGAAGTTGATTCCCAAGCGGATTTCGACTCCTGGTTAGCGGCACAGCCTACTTTCGCCGAGACCCAATCTCAAGCAGCACCAAATATTGCAGCGGGCCAAGCCCAATATGCAGTATGCGCGGCTTGTCACGGAGCACAGGGTGAAGGCAATCAGGCGATGAACGGACCCAAGCTAGCCGGACAGCAAGCGTGGTACATCGAGCGTCAGCTAGAGCACTTCAAGAACGGAGCGCGTGGTGGTGAAGGCGATACGCTTGGCCAAACCATGGCTCCAATGGCAAACATGCTGGCAGACGATAACGCTGTGAGAAACATGGCTGCCTATATAGCATCACTTCCTGACACGCCAGCACCGACAACAATCACTGGTGACATAGCCAATGGCGCAGACATTTACGATCGTAACTGCGCGGCATGTCACTTAGATGATGCTGCCGGCACCTGGTATACGGACGCGCCCAAACTGGCGGGAATGAGTGACTGGTACTTCGTTACTCAAATCAGCAATTTCAGAGCTGGTATCCGTGGCTTGCATTCAGAAGATGATTACGGTGAGCAAATGGTTGGCATGTCCACCGCAATGTCAGGTGTAGAAGAAATTAATGACGTCGCTGCTTTTATCAATTCAATTTCAAACTGATAAGCACGTGTCAAAAGGTTTTTAAGGATTTAGCTGTTCTAAAAAACAGATACTTAAAATTAAACGTAGTCTTCTAAAAGGGCTACAGCAAAGTTAAACGAGTTAGGAGGTTTTAATGGCTTACGTACCACTGGCTGACCAAGATAAGGATATGGAACTCCATCATCCGCATAGCTGGGTCACAAAATACGTTTGGAGCCAGGACCACAAAGTTATCGCCATTCAATATGGCGGCACGGCGATTGCCGTAGGCCTTGTGGCATTAGTATTGTCAATGTTGATGAGAATGCAGCTTGGATACCCAGAGTCTTTCGACCTGATCGATCCGAATGCATATTATCAGGCAGTGACCATGCATGGCATGATCATGGTTGTATATCTGCTTACAGCACTATTTCTCGGGGGCTTCGGTAATTACCTTATCCCATTGATGGTTGGTGCCAGAGACATGGTATTCCCGTTTTTGAATATGCTCAGCTACTGGGTGTACTTACTGTCAGTACTTATTCTGATGGCAAGTTTCTTTGTCGGAGGTGGTCCCACCGGGGCCGGGTGGACTTTGTATCCACCGCAAACGGCGATGGAAGGTACACCGGGTCATGATATGGGAATCGTGCTGATGCTCGTTTCTCTGGTTGTGTTCATCGTGGCATTCACCATGGGTGGATTGAACTACGTAACAACGGTTCTTCAATATCGTTGTCGTGGTCTTACCATGATGCGTTTACCTCTTTCGGTTTGGGGCATCTTTGTTGCAACGGTTCTGGGTCTGTTCGCATTCCCTGCACTACTTGTTGCCGGCATCATGATGACTTTTGACACATTACTTGGCACAAGCTTCTTTATGCCAGCAGTTATCGAAGCTGGAACTGCACTGGATTATGACGGTGGTAGCCCACTGTTGTTCCAACACTTGTTCTGGTTCTTCGGTCACCCTGAAGTTTATATTGTTGCTCTACCGGCATTTGGTCTGGTCTCAGATGTAATCTCGACTCACGCGAGAAAGAACATCTTTGGTTACCGCATGATGGTATGGGCGATTATCGCGATTGGCGGATTGAGCTTCATCGTATGGGCTCACCACATGTATGTGAGTGGCATGCACCCATACTTCGGTTTCTTCTTCGCAACCACTACATTAATTATTGCGGTACCGACGGCACTTAAAGTGTACAACTGGGTACTTACTCTGTGGGAAGGTGATATTCGATTGAATGCGCCGATGTATTTCGCAATCGGATTCATATTCACTTTCGTTCACGGTGGACTAACCGGTCTATTCCTCGGCAACGTGGTTATCGATTTACCGCTTTCAGACACCTACTTCGTAGTAGCTCACTTCCATATGGTAATGGGTGTATCTCCGGTACTGGTTCTGTTTGCTGCGATCTATCACTGGTTCCCGAAAATGTCTGGCCGTATGTTCCATGAAGGCCTCGCCAAAGCGCACTTCTGGTGTACTTTCCTCGGAGCCTATCTGATTTATCTGCCGATGCACTACCTTGGCTTCCTGGGTGTGCCGCGTCGTTACTACTCTTTGGGTACAACAGACTTTATCCCAGCCTCTGCTCAAGACCTTAACCAGGTTATTACGCTGGCTGCATTGTTTGTTGGCGCCGCTCAGATTCTGTTCTTCATTAATATCTTCTGGAGCCTGCGTAACGGCAAGAAAGCTGATCCGAACCCTTGGGGCTCTGCTTCACTTGAATGGCAAACACCAGATACTCCGCCTGTACATGGCAACTGGGGTGATGAGCTTCCAACGGTTTACCGCTGGGCTTATGACTACAGTGTTCCAGGCGCTCATCAGGACTTCATTCCGATGAATACACCTGAAAGTACAGAGCCAACTGCTGGTGAAGATCATTTTGATCCTGACCATGATACTTCCAAGGCTGATCTATGAGTCTGTTTAAAGCAGTCACAGCTAAGCCTTGGGAAAGAAAAGGGGTAATCGGGGGACTTCGTCCGGAGGGCACATTTAATGCCTCTCCGGAGAAAGTCGCTCTGGTTGTCTTTCTGGTAGTTGCATCCGTAATATTCTCACTGTTCTCCGTAAGCTACGTTATTCGTATGGAGCTTCCGGACTGGACACCTCTGGCAGAACCAACACAGCTCTGGTTTAACACCGGTTTGTTGGTTATCAGCAGTGTACTTTTTCAGTGGGCAAGAAATATTAGCAAGACTGATTCACGTAAGAATCTTTTGACCTCTTTTATCGGCGGTGGCGTTTTCGCACTGTTGTTTATCGCAGGACAACTGATGACCTGGTCAAGCTTGCAAGCTTCCGGCTACTACGTTGCTTCCAATCCGGCAAATTCCTTTTTCTATTTGCTGACAGGATTGCACGCTGCACACCTTTTAGGTGGATTGTGGGTTTGGAGCAAGAGTTCAATTCGATTGCTATCTGGCGGCGAGACTAAAGAGGTTCGTCAAAGCATCGAGCTATGTACTTTGTACTGGCACTTTTTGTTAGTTATCTGGTTACTTGTCTTTGCCATGCTGTCCAATACGTAGGCAGAGCATAGCAACCGGATTTGTTGTAAAGAATTAAGTTAATAAAACAGGAAAAAAGCATGAGTGAAGCTGCACTAAATGAAGCAGGCCCAGCCAGCGGCGTAGACGGTTTAGTCGACGACTGGTCTGCTGACAAACAAGCCTATCATGTGCCTTGGGGCAAGGCGATGATGTGGATATTTCTGGTAAGTGATACGTTTATTTTCACTTGCTTCCTAACGGGCTATTTGAACGTCAGGCTGAGTACAACCCAGCCTTGGCCTCCGCAGAGTGAAATTTTTGCACTCTCTTTCGGTGGCGATCCAATCCCGTTGATCCTCATTGCGATCATGACCTTTATATTGATTACCAGCTCGGGAACAATGGCGCTGGCGGTTAATTTCGGTTATCGCAAAGACAAAGCAAAAACATTTATGTTTATGTGTCTGACTGCAGCGTTCGGTGCTTCTTTCGTCGGCATGCAGGCTTTCGAGTGGACCAAGCTGATTCAAGAAGGTGTACGCCCTTGGGGTAACCCCTTTGGTGCTGATCAGTTCGGATCTGTCTTTTTTATGATTACCGGCTTTCACGGCTTGCACGTGTCGGCAGGTGTAATCTACTTGTTGGTAATTGCCAATAAGGTAAGAAAGGGACACTACGACAAAAAAGGTTATGAGATAGTCGAGATAACAGGGCTGTATTGGCACTTTGTTGACCTCGTCTGGGTATTCATTTTCGCATTTTTCTACTTATTGTAAGGGGGAGACTTAGATGTCATCTGAAGCAGGTCAACAACATCCTCTTGGTATTTACTACAAGATTTGGATTCTCCTTTTCGTACTGAGTACCATGTCGTACATGGTCGATTATTTTGATGCCCAAGGCGCTATGCGCTGGTCATTAGTAATATTGTTCATGGTCTTAAAGGCTGGTTTTATCGTTGCCATTTTCATGCATGTTATGTGGGAAAGAATGGCGCTGGTGCTAACTATTTTGGGGCCACCAATAGTCTTGTTACTACTGATTGGTTTCATGGTAATAGAAGGGAACTACACTTCCGAAACTCGCTATGAGTATCGGGGGCATGATCGGGACGCGGTTGCTCTTAGCCCTGCCGATCTTCACCACGACGAGGAAGAAGCTCACTAAGCTTTGACTCTCTGAAAACAAAAAAGGCCGTTGTTAATTCAACGGCCTTTTTTTTCACCTGGTGTTTCTGTTTGTCAGCTCTGTAAAAAGAATAAGGTCGCCGCAATAAACATTAGCCACGCAACTTTTCGATTACAGGAGCAGTGGAAGGACGAACAGATCTCCAGATATTGAAAGCCTCCGCCGCCTGTTCAACCAGCATTCCCAAACCATCCAGTGCGATTGTTGCGCCGTTAGTCTTGCACCAGGAAGCGAATACTGTGTCGCTATGCCCGTACATCATATCGTAGCAGCAGCAATTGCTACTTATAATAGAAGAAGGAATAGCTGGTAACTGATTGTCGAGACTGAGGGAAGTGCCATTAATTATCAGATCGAATTGCTGATCCTGCAGATCTTCATAGCTGATCGCCGAGACATCGAATAGATCGAAAAACTCAGACTGTATTTGCTGCGCTCGGGATACAGTGCGATTGGCAATCGTTATACTTTCGGGCTGCTCTTCTATCAAGGAAGCCAATGCGCCCCGAACTGCCCCGCCAGCACCGAGGATCAGAATACTGCGATTACGAATTTCGAAGCAATGATTAGTCCTGATGTCATTAACCAGACCAGCACCATCTGTATTGTCCCCGCAAAGCCGACCTCGCTCATCTTTATAAAGCGTATTTACTGCACGGGCCAATTCAGCTCTGGGGCTGCAGTGCTGCGCAAGGGCAAATGCTTTCTCTTTATAGGGAACTGTAATATTTAGTCCCTGCCCGCCGTCGTCGAAGAATTTTGTTACGAATGAAACGAAATTGTCCTCTTCGACTTCAATTGCAACATAGCTCATGTCCTGTTCGGTTTCTTTCGCGAACAAGCGATGAATTTCCGGCGATTTGCTGTGGGCTACCGGCTTGCCGATTACGGCGTATGAAGACACGTTTCGTCCTTGGTTATTTTCTCAGGGCCTGCTTTTTGGATCTACTTTTCTTGTAGCCTGGTTTACTAGACCCAGTCCTGGGTCTTGAGAAAATGGCTGTAAAGCTTTTCCTCTTCGCTGCCGGGTTCCGGTTTCCAGTCATAGATCCATTGCACCACCGGAGGCAGTGACATCAGTATGGATTCGATTCTACCTACACCGGACTGAAGACCGAATACCGTACCACGGTCGTAAACGAGATTGAACTCGGCATACCTGCCGCGCCGGTATTCCTGAAAATCACGATGTTTACCTTCATAGGGATGGTTCTTTCGTTTCTCGATGATTGGCATATAGGCTGTTAAATAGCCCGCCGCCATAGCCTGAACAAACGCAAAGGTTTCCTCAAAACCCAGTTCGTTAAAATCATCGAAGAATAAACCGCCTACACCCCGCGGCTCTTTTCTGTGTTTCAGATAGAAGTAATCATCACACCATTTCTTGAATTTGTCGTAATAGCCAGGATGTTTTTCACATGCATGCTTGGCTTGCTGGTGCCAATGAACACAATCTTCATCGAAGCCATAATAAGGCGTCAGATCATAACCACCACCAAACCACCAAACCGGATCTTCACCGTCTTTTTCCGCAACGAATAGCCTGAAATTGGCATGGGATGTCGGAACGAAGGGGTTTTTCGGATGGATAACTAGAGAAACACCCATTGCTTGATAGGCGCGACCGGCCAATTCAGGTCTGGCGGCAGTTGCTGATGCTGGCATTGCCTCTCCAAAGACATGGGAAAAGTTCACTCCGCCCTTCTCGAATACTTCGCCATTACTTATGACGCGGGTAATCCCCGAGCCACCTGAGTCCCTGTCCCATTTATCAGTCTGGAAATCGGCTGCAGCGTCCAGGCTTTCCAGTCCACTGCAGATGCTTTCCTGTAGGTCTAGTAAAAATTGCTTTACATCTTGTATGTTCTTCGTTTCCAATTCCTTGTCCTCTCTACTGTTCTTTGGATCTTCTTGCCTTTAAGTTTTACCTTTTTACTTACATTGCTCTTTAAGTTTGTAGCAAACTACCTTAATTGATTCTCTGTTGGGAAACTTGGTAATAGCTGCCACGTTCTTTCGTCATTCCATATAAGAAATGCGGTAGGTTTTAAGCAAGTACTGTTGTAAAGCCTGCGCCTTAAACAAGCTGTTATCTGAAAATCTGTCCACTAAGCAGATCCCTTATTTCAGTGGGCTCTGGGGAACTACCCAAGTCTCCATCTAGGATGAGATCAATACTATCGTCAAATTGTTGTTCGATTATTAATCTAGATCTAATTTCCGGCTTGCCCGCGGAGTTAGCAGATGTGGATACGATGGCGGAGCCATATTCCAGGCACAGTTCTTTTACGAGTGGGTGGGCACTAACCCGTACTGCTACGGTATCATGGCTTCCTTTTATCCATTCGGGTATCAGTCTGGAATGGTCCGGAATCAGCCAGGTCACCGGACCAGGCCAGCTAGCATCAAGCTCTCGCAATTGTTCGTTGCTTAAGTCGTCCCAGAGGCCAGGAATTTGTAGGCGGTTTGCGGCAACCAGAATCAGCCCTTTTTCCACTGGCCGATTCTTTAGGCTCAGCAGTTTTTCAACCGCTTGCTGATTATTGGGGTCACAACCCAGACCCCAAACAGCTTCTGTGGGATAGGCAATCACACCGCCCTGCTTGAGAATCTCGCTTGCCTTTTTAAGGTTACTGTTCACTGGAGATTCCTGTGGGCCCGACACCGCTTATCAATGTTAGTGAACTAGTAATTCTTAGATAGATAGGGTGCGGGAAAGTTTTACTGTGGCTCTTAGTTTAGGGAATCCTGAAGAGCTTTATCCTGGGCTTGTACCTTCTCTGAATTCGCTGCTCTTTCCGCTTTTACCCGTTCAGCTAAATCGGCATCTGCCAGCGAGAGGATTTGAGCGGCTAGGTATGCAGCGTTCTTTGCACCGGTTTTGCCGATAGCGACTGTGGCAACCGGAATGCCTGCAGGCATTTGAACTGTTGAAAGCAGAGCATCGAAACCGTTCAATGGGCCGGCATCAATAGGAACACCAATAACCGGCTTGGTGGTATGAGCCGCCGTAGCACCAGCCAAGTGTGCTGCCAAACCTGCTCCTGCGATGAATACTTCGCAGCCCCGTGCTTCAGCATCGCTAACGAACTGCTGCGTTACGGTGGGGGTTCTATGGGCGGAAGTAATCTTGATCTCATATTTAATCTGTAACTGAGTGAAAATATCACCGGCAGCTTGCATGATGCTGAGATCTGATTCGGAACCCATCAGTATGGAAACAAAAGGCTTGGTCATTTTCTATATCCCTAGAATGTGTCAGTGTTCTTTAGTATGACTTCAGACCTGATGCTACAGACCTGAAAACTTGAAAACGGGAAACTACATTAGTAAGACATTCTATGCAATAGCGCGTGATTAGCAATCAGATGTAAAGTATCTACCTCGCTTGTATTGTAGTTTTCCAAGCATCTCCAGCTCCATTAGGTTCTCTACAAGGGGTCCATATTCCAGGCTTGTTACCTTAACTAGCCTATCGATCAAGCTCCCTTGTGGTTCTATCGCTCTCAATACTACCTGGTGTTTTCCCAGACCCGGTTTTGAGGGAGCTTGTTTCGTCGAATTCGATTTTAGAAGCTGATGTTTAGTATTGGCCGCACTCGTTGCCTGGAGATTTTTCTGATCTGTGATTTTTTGCTTAACCCTTACATGTTCATCATGCTGTTTTAAAGTGAGCTCATTAGTTCCCAATTCTTCCAGAATGTCTTCCGGTTGCTCGGCCAGCTTTGCACCTTGTTTTATGAGCCCGTTACAGCCCTTACTTTGTGCAGTGCCCGCAATGCCTGGAATAGCAAATACTTCCCGGTTTTGTTCAAGGGAACATCTTACAGTTATTAGCGATCCGCTTTTCTCCGTGGCTTCCACCACCAGAGTACCCAAACTTAATCCACTTATTATCCGGTTCCGTTGGGGGAAATATGAAGGGAGCGGCTTGGTTCCGAGGGGAAACTCTGTTACCAACGCACCTGATTCCCGGATTTCTTCCGCCAGTCTCCTGTTCTCGGCAGGATAAATAGTATCCGCCCCGGTTGCCATCGCTGAAATTGTCTGTGCACCGGAGTCCAATGCATCTTTATGGGCTCTTGCATCAATACCTCGTGCCAAGCCGCTGCACGTAGCGAGGCCTAAATGCCCTAGCTCCTTGGCCATCCAATAGGCGTTACGTTCACCATAGGATGACGCTTTTCGGCTTCCCACTATTGCCAACATCGCTGTCATTAGCGCTTGGGGATTTCCGACTATGTATAGCAGGGCTGGCGCAATATAAATTTCCCGAAGTAAGGGCGGATACAAAGGCGATTGGTAGGTGACAATGTGATGATGGGTGTCGTGTAGCCAATCCATGTCTTTGTTTACTTTATCGGCTATATTCTCTTTTTGTGGCGTTTTAATGGTGAGTGACTGCTTACTATTTAGGCCTATGGCCCCTAACGACTGTTTCTGTTCATTGATGATTGCAGACAGATCACCGAACTTGCGTAGCAGCTTGGCGAGAAGAGAGGGCCCGATTTCCGGGCTATGATAGAGACGCAAATAGTTTGCGAGCAAGGCGTCATCCATAGGTCATCCTTGATCAATGGAAGGGTTGTACTGTTAGCTTGGGTTAAAACGCTTCTTCGCTAGTAATCCAGCTAGCGAATAAATACCCGGAAATTGTTTTCAGGGCAAATTATCAGGGGCTTATCACCATATTTGCGATTTCAGCAGGTTCGGTGCTACTGAGAATGACTCCATAGCTCAAAGCATAGAAAGTCTTGTAAACCAGTAGCACTCCGATTTCCTTATGGGGCAACTGCAGCTGATCTTGATTGAAGAATGTCTTGAATCGTTCGCCGAATGACATACGGCCTCTTTCAACCTCATCTACAATCCGGTCACCTGGCTGGCCTATTGACAATATATTGCCAACTTCGATACCGTCCCGCTCTCCAAGATTAATTACTACAGTATCTAGTTGGGAAGACTTAGTGTCGGTATCCACTAAATCAATAATCATTCCCGAGACTTCAGATGAAGGGTTTTCCGGAAATATAGTCGATCCGAGTCGCGTTTGTTTGCGAATAAGTAAGCGGTCACCAACCCGTATTTCCTTGCCGCTATTGTTTATTAGCAGTTTTTTTAGATCCGATAACTGCGATTCCACGATGCTGGCAAAGCCCAGATATTCGAATTCCACACCAAGAATTTCATCCTTCTCCATGCCTGGATATACGGTTCCCTCGCGGTAGATTTCGAAAGAGCTGGTGCCACTTGGCCACTGGCCCCGCGCATAGACCTCATCACCCGTTCCTATGGCCAAAGCGTCGCCCAAATTAGCAACAATATAAGGAGCTGCCTCTTACTCTGTCCGGTCCGCGATACGATTGCGGGTAAAGCTGTTCTCAATCGACTCAAGAGGAATGGCCGGAATAGCGCTGCGCAGTGGCTCTTCACGAATTTCCGGGCTCAAGGAGATAACTTCCCGTGCGCCCCTTTGAAGCAATATGCGCGGGTTGCCCTGGTAGGAACCCATAATCTATATATCGCCAGGGAATATCCGATTGGGTTCGTCGAGGAATTCATCGGGTTGCCATACTTTGGGCCACCGCATGGGGTCCTCAAGAAATTGGCTGGCTATGTTGTAGAGAGTATCTCCCTCTAGTACGACATAGCTTTCAGCATATTCGGCTAATAACAGGCTGGATTGACCCGTAGCTGTACCGATAGGCAGCGCACTGCCAATTGTCAGTGCTGCCGCCAACGCTGCCCGCTTTATTACCGTGTTTTTCATATCAATATTCCGCATTTATAGCCTTGATATCTTAGCAATAAGCTATAATTATCACTAGGCGCAGGTTACAACCTGCATTTTTGCCCGGACAAGGCGATACCAGGTTAATCGATACTATGGCAATTCTACAAATACTGGAGTTTCCTGACCCCAGACTAAGGAAAATAGCTGCGCCCGTATCTGTTTTCGACGAGAAGCTCGAACTCTTAATAGAGGACATGTTCGCAACTATGTACGACTCCCAAGGGATCGGTCTGGCTGCCACACAAGTCGATGTGCATAAAAGGCTTCTGGTAATAGATGTGTCGGAAAATAAGGATAGTCCTCAAGTACTTATTAATCCAAGTTTCAAAATAATTGACGATGAACCGGTTGAATACGACGAAGGCTGCCTGTCGGTACCGGGATTTTATGAAACTGTTTCACGGCCGGCGGAAATAAGAGTCTTCGCTCAGGACAAAAAAGGTGATCAGTTCGAGTTAATGGCCGACGGTTTATTGTCTACCTGTATCCAACACGAAATCGATCACCTCGATGGCAAGCTTTTTGTTGATTACATCAGCATGCTCAAGCGACAGCGTATTCGTCGCAAGCTTGAAAAAGAACACAAAAAGTCGGCCTGATTTCCATGGAAAAACTTCGAGTATGTTTTGCAGGGACTCCTGCATTTGCCGCTGCACATCTTCAGAGACTGGTTCACACCGAACATCAGATTGTCGCAGTCTACTGCCAACCAGACCGTCCTTCCGGTCGTGGCAAAAAACTTCAAGCTGGTCCGGTTAAAACCGTTGCGCTTCAAAACTCAATTCCTGTTCTTCAACCAGTCTCACTCAAATCTCCGGAAGAAGAGCAGGCTCTCCGTGATCTTGATATCGATGCGTTAATTGTTGTTGCCTACGGACTGATTTTGCCACAGTCTATACTGAATATTCCAAAATATGGTTGCATTAATGTTCACGCATCTTTATTGCCAAGGTGGCGCGGAGCAGCGCCGATTGAGCGAGCCATTCTTGCCGGAGACAAGGTGACGGGTGTCACTATTATGCAAATGGACGCCGGTCTGGATACTGGCGATATGCTTAATAAGGCAGAAGTATCAATTGAAGATAGTGATACGCGAATCGATATAGAAGACAAATTAATTACTGCTGGCTCCGAAGCACTCATCGCAACTCTCGATAACTTACAACATTTCAGACAGGGTGCTGAATCTCAAAATGATGCAAACACTTGTTACGCAGCAAAGCTGGAAAAGTCTGAATCCCTTATAAACTGGCAGCTGTCCGCTATAGAGATCGACCGCCTGGTGCGGGCTGTTGCCGGTAGAACCCCGGCTTTTACTTTTTTTATGGGGGACAGGCTGCGTATTATGTCTACCAATGTGCTCTCTGCTAATATGCTGTCTTCTTCTACTGATATAAAAGTTAGTCCTGGCACTATCACAAATTCCTGCAAGGATTCATTTACAGTAAAAACTGGAGGCGGGCTGCTCGAAATAACTACTGTGCAGCTTCCAGGGAAAACCTCACTCAAGGTAAGAGACGTATTGAACTCACGGCCAGATCTATTTTCTTCCGGGCTATCGTTTTCCTCTTCCGGGGATATTTAGTGTGGTAAAAAACAGCTCCGGTATCGAAAACTACAACGAAGCAAAAAGCAGGGTCGTTATTGCGCAGGTTCTTTCCGGGCTTCTGAACGGCTCAGGTTCTCTTACTACCCATCTGTCCAAGTTTAAGGATCATTCAGAGAGCTCGCTGATTCAGGAAACCTGTTACGGTTGTTGTCGCAATTTTCAGCTTCTGGAAAATATTCTTCAGCAGCTGTTGCACAAGGCTCTAAAAACTAAAGACCCTGATATCAAGTGTTTATTGATAGCAGGTTTGTACCAACTCAGGGGATTGAATCAAGCGGAGTATGCCGTTATCAATGAATCGGTATCGGCGGCCAGCCTGTTAGGAAAGCCATGGGCCAAGGGTCTGGTTAATGCTGTGCTGAGAAATTACCTGCGGGGCAAAGATGATATCGAGGCTACTCTCGAGGACAGCCCTGCGCAACTCAAGTATTCGTTCCCACCCTGGCTGAGTGAGCAGCTGCAATCACAATGGCCCGATGACTGGCAAACCATCATGATGGCCAGTAATCAACGGCCGCCTCTCACTCTTCGGGTGAATTGCTCTAAAACCGACCGGAACAAATATTTGAAAGAGCTTGCAGAGCTCAGCATGGATGCAGCCCCAGGCAATCTGGCAGATTCTGCGCTATATCTGGACAAAGCCGTACCGGTTTCCAGGATTCCGGGATTTGCAGAGGGCATGGTCAGTGTTCAGGATGAGGCCTCCCAGCTGGTGGCCGGCCTGCTGGATCTGCAGCCTGGCATGAGAGTGCTCGATGCCTGTGCGTCACCCGGCGGCAAGACCTGCCACATGCTTGAAAGTGAGTGCTTGCTAACACACTGTGCGGCAATAGATATAGGCTCCAACAAGCTAGAAAGAATTCAGGAAAACCTGAACCGCCTTGGGCTCAGTGCCCAATTGATAGACGCCGATGCTTCCAATGTGGATAGCTGGTGGGACGGCAATGCATTCGACCGCATCCTGCTGGATGCCCCATGTTCGGCAACCGCGGTAATCCGTCGTCACCCGGACATAAAGCTCCTGCGCCGGTCAGCAGACCTAGATGAGTTGCTGCTGATTCAGGCTAAATTGCTCCAATCACTGTGGCAATGTCTCAAGCCGGGGGGCTTGTTGCTCTATAGCACTTGTTCCCTGTTACGACAGGAGAATGAACAACAGATCGAGCAGTTCCTCGAATCAACGGATAACGCTAAATATGAGGGCATCGCTGCCGATTGGGGAGTAGAATGTCACTTTGGTAAACAGCTTTTGCCAGGTGATCAAAATGGTCCTGACGGTTTTTTCTTTTGTCCTCTCAGAAAGAGTCAGATGTAGTTCGGGATTCATCGTTATTCAGTAAATACAGGCTCGCATGAACATAATAATTCTCGGTGCCAACCAAGTTGGTAGCGCTCTGGCGGAGACGCTGGCAAACGAAGCAAACGACATTACCGTTGTTGATACCGACGCAGAGCAGTTGCGCGAGCTTAGGGACCATGTCGATATCGGCATCATTATCGGCCAACCCTCCCACCCGGACATACTGGAACAAGCCGGTGGCCAGGATGCCGACATGATCATCGCCGTAACAGAGAGCGATGAGATAAATATGGTGGCCTGCCGTGTTGCCTATTCCATGTTTAAGACACCGAAGAAAATTTGCCGGATTCGTGCCGCATCATATCTGGTATCTAACCAACTGTTCAGCAAGAAACATGGCATCGCAGTTGATACCGTAATTAGCCCAGAGCTTATCGTTTCGAAGGCAATAGGCCGCTTGCTTGCCTTGCCGGGTTCTTTGCAGGTTCTCGATTTTGCTGAAGGCAAGGTACAGCTGGTTGCTGTAAAAGCGTTTTACGGCGGCCCACTGGTTGGGCAGGAAATTCGCCTTATTAGACAGCACATGCCTTCGGTTGATACTCGAGTGGCTGCGATATTCAGAAAAGACCGTCCCATAATCCCTGAAGGCTCAACTGTACTTGAAGCCGGTGACGAAGTTTTCTTTGTTGCCGCAAAGGAAAATATTCGCGCCTGCGTAAGTGAATTGCGGCGCATGGACAAGCCTTACAAAAGACTTATTATTGCTGGCGGCGGTAATATCGGAATGCGTCTGGCGGAATCAATCGAGAATGATTATCAGATTAAAATTATCGAACAAGATCCACAGCGCTGTGAATTTCTTTCCGAGTCACTGGACAAGACTATTGTTCTCAATGGTGAAGCCTCCCAACAGGATTTTTTATTGGAAGAAAACATCGAAGACACTGATGTTTTTCTCGCACTGCGCGATGATGATGAAGCCAATATTATGTCGTCACTTCTTGCCAAGAGACTGGGTGCGCAGAAAGTGATGGCGATGATTAATAATCCCGCTTATGTGGATTTGGTTCAGGGTGGCGAGATTGATATTGCGATTTCTCCACAACAAGAAACTATTGGCTCGCTGCTTACCCATGTACGTCGTGGCGACGTGGTGAATGTTCATTCGCTGAGACGTGGCGCAGCAGAGGCAATGGAAGCCATCGCACATGGTGATCAGGCTTCTTCAAAAGTTGTGGGCAAGGAGATTCAGGACATCGACTTGCCGGAAGGGACTACTATTGGTGCAATCGTAAGAGGTAACGAGGTGCTAATTGCTCACGACAATACCGTGGTCGAATCCGAAGATCATGTAATCCTTTTCCTGGTAGACCGAAAAAGGATTCCTCAAGTAGAACGACTGTTCCAAGTCGGCATTTCTTTCTTTTAGCCAACCATGCATGCTTCTGTCATAGTCAAAATTCTCGGCCTGCTGCTACTGATATTCGGTGCGCTAGCAAATTTTCCACCAATAATTGTGTCGTGGTTATACGATGACGGTATGGCTTCCGAGTTCCTTACGTCTTTCTTTTATGTGTCAGGCGCCGGTTTTCTTATGTGGTTGTCGTCTGTTCGTTCGCGCAAAGAACTGGGAACCAAAGATGGATTTTTGATCGTAACCCTGTTTTGGGTAGTACTAGGTACTGCCGGGTGCCTGCCATTTATCCTGTCGCCCGCAATTGAGCTTTCCGTGACCGACGCCATCTTTGAATCTTTCTCTGGCTTAACCACGACGGGCGCTACGGTGATTTCCGGGCTAGACGATTTGCCGAAATCTCTGCTGTTTTATCGCCAGCAGCTTCAATGGCTGGGGGGCATGGGGATCATTGTTCTCGCCATGGCCTTGCTGCCCATGCTGGGTATAGGCGGTATGCAGCTATACCGCGCTGAAAGCCCGGGCCCGGTAAAAGATAACAAGTTAGTGCCAAGGCTCGCTGAAACAGCGAAAGCACTTTGGTATATCTATCTCTCACTCACAGTTGTTTGTGCACTAGCGTACTGGATAGTGGGCATGAACTTGTTTGATGCAATAAGTCATAGCTTTACCACCGTCGCTATCGGTGGCTTCTCGACCCACGATCAGAGCATCGGGTACTTCGACAGTTCTGCGGTTGAAGTTGTGGCGGTAATTTTTATGTTTATTGCCGGTATAAATTTTGCTCTTCATTTTACTGCTTGGCAAAAACGAAACGTCGGTCATTATTCCCGCGATCCCGAATTCAAATTTTATGGATTCATTTTATTGTCGGTGTCGTTGGTAACTGTTTCTGTTTTGTATTTTTCAGATGTATACGAGTCGCTTTTTGAATCCGTTATCAAGGGTGTTTTTCAGGTAGTCTCCTTTGCTACTACCACAGGCTTTGCGACAGCGGATTTTAATTCCTGGCCGCTATTCCTTCCCTATATGCTTCTTTACGCTGCCATTATTGGCGCCTGTGCCGGTTCTACCGGCGGTGGCATGAAAGTGATTAGAATTCTGTTGATTTTCAAACAGGGCTTTCGAGAAGTACAACGGTTGATCCACCCCAAAGCAGTAATCCCGATTAAACTCGGCAAAAACCCTGTATCAGACAGAATCATAGAATCGGTTTGGGGTTTCTTTGCTGTTTATGTAATGGCTTATATGGTTATGTTGCTGGCACTGCTAGCCACCGGCCTCGATATCATTACGGCTTTCAGCGCAGTGGGTGCCTGTATCAATAATCTGGGCCCGGGTCTGGAAAGCGTTGCAGCAACTTACGAATATTTGCCTACTACTGCAAAATGGATTTTGTGTTTCGCTATGATTCTCGGACGACTGGAAGTCTTTACTTTGCTTGTGTTGTTCACACCAATGTTTTGGCGACGCTAGGAATTAACTTTGGAGCCTTGGTACGCAGCTAGTAAAATTTTCGCCCATCGGGCTGGCGGCGAAACCTTTTATATTCCCATTGATATTGCTCGGGACAATCCATCACGCAGCGCTCAACTGATTTATTCAAACCATTGAGTGATCGCTGCAGGTCTTCACTGTAGATCTCGCTGTCTGCCTCCCTTATGACGACTTTAAAACCCGAAGTATTCTCCAGCCGTTTTGCATAACCGAAAAATACTCTTGGCTTGGTTCGGGAAATCAGTTTGCTCACCAGAGTCATGGTCCAAGCTGGCTCGGCAAAAAAGTCAGCATACGCTCCACCTTCTTCAGTAGGCACCTGGTCCGGTAGCAAGCCAACCATTTCGCCCTTTTTTAACGCCTTTATCAATTGGGAAACCCCTCTCACATTAGTGGGAGCAAGTTTGATGCCGTTTCTGGCCCGGGTTTTTTTGAGCAGCTTGTCCATCGATTCAAGCTTGGGTGGCTGATACATAAAGGTGGAGGGCACACCTTCACAGATATATGGGCCGAATATTTCCCAATTTCCCAAATGAGGCGCAAGCAGGATTATTCCCCTCTCTTCTTTTACGGCTTGGTGAAATTCATCCAAGCCTTCGGTTTCTCTCACCAAAGCAAACGCTTTCTTGAGCGGGATTAGCCACGCTTTGCCCATTTCCATGGCCAGACAGGCAGTATGTTGGAGGCTTTTGAGTGTCAGTGAGGCTAGCTGCTGTTCGCTTTTGTCGGCGAAGCAGGTCTGGAGGTTTTTTATGGTGGTTTCTTTCGTCCTGCCGGGAAACCAATAAAGTAAGCGGCCCCATCCGCGTCCCAAAAAAGATAGCAGAGGCATAGGCAGAATTGCGGTCAGCTTAAGGAAGCCCAATAGAAATATGGATCGTGGCGAGTGAATGGCGGTTTCCGTTGCTATAGTTTGAATCTTCTGTGTAATTCCATTTATCGTTTCCGCGGGGCGGTTGATATAAATAGGTCTGAACTGAATCATAACTCATCAGGCCGGTTTTTTTTATGTGTACAGAGCAATCTGTCGTGCAGATGCTATTACTCTGCCTAAGCAGTATCCATCGGGGCCTTCCGCTAGATTAGTTAATGATAATCAAGGATAATTGCATCCCCTTGAATTTCTCGGCAGCGGTAATATCGTGGACAAATCTTCAAACCTGAATACCTTTCAGGGTCTAATAATGGCTCTTCAGCAGTTTTGGGCTGAAAAGGGCTGCGTAGTGTTGCAACCATTGGACATGGAAGTAGGTGCTGGCACCTTTCATCCCGCCACTTTTCTACGGGCAATTGGCCCCGAAACCTGGAATACGGCCTATGTGCAACCCTGCCGCCGACCCACCGACGGCCGCTATGGTGAAAACCCTAACCGCCTGCAGCATTACTATCAGTTTCAGGTAATTCTGAAGCCTTCCCCGGACAATATTCAGGAGCTTTATCTGGAGTCCTTGCAGAGTCTGGGAATTGATATGTCTATCCATGATATTCGTTTCGTTGAAGACAATTGGGAATCCCCCACTCTCGGCGCCTGGGGTCTGGGCTGGGAAGTATGGCTTAACGGAATGGAAGTCACTCAGTTTACCTATTTCCAGCAAGTTGGCGGGTTGGAATGCCACCCTGTCAGTGGCGAGATAACTTACGGGATTGAACGAATTGCCATGTACTTACAGGGCGTGGACAGTATTTATGACATCGTCTGGACGGATGGTCCAGCGGGTAAAGTCACCTATGGTGATGTGTTCAAGCAGAATGAAGTTGAGATGTCTGCTTATAACTTCGAACATGCTTCGGTGGAAAATATGTTTTCCTATTTTGATGATTGCGAACAGCAGTGCAAGCAATTGATTGAAAAACAATTGGCCCTGCCTGCCTATGAGCAGGTGCTCAAAGCATCCCATTATTTCAATCTGCTCGATGCAAGAAACGCGATATCGGTAACCGAAAGACAGCGATTCATACTCAGGGTTCGTACTCTAGCCCGATTAGTAGCAGAAGCATATTACGAGAGTCGCAAGCAATTGGGCTTTCCTTTGGCCAGCGAAGAGCTTCGAAAAGAAATTTTGGAACGGGATGCAAAGCAGAAAGACGAGTCTGGTAAAGGATCGAATAAAAAGTCTAAAAAGAAGTCGCAGGAATAATGGCTGTCATGTCCAAGCAAGATTTTCTAGTTGAACTGGGTACGGAAGAACTTCCGCCCAAAGCATTAAGTAAGCTTTCCAAGGCATTCGAGACCGGAATCCTTGATGGCCTTAAGAAAGAGTCCTTAAGCTTTGAGAGTGTAAAGCGATTTGCTACACCACGGCGCTTGGCGGTATTAGTAAGCGGTCTCCAGGAAAAACAAGCAGACAAAAATATCGAACGATTTGGTCCGGCAGTAAAGGCCGCTTTCGATGGCGACGGCAATCCCACGCCCGCGGCCAGTGGATTCGCAAAGTCCTGTGGAGTTGATGTATCCAAACTAGGCAAGGCCGAGAAAGACGGCGTTGAGAAACTGGCGTATTCTTCCACCCAGCCCGGCCGTCTGTCTACCGAGTTGCTGCCGGATATCGTTAACAACTCACTGCTCAAGCTGCCGATTCCGAAAAGAATGCGTTGGGGAGCATCGAGAGAAGAGTTTGTTCGCCCTGTTCACTGGCTAGTCATGTTATTTGGTGAGCAGGTTGTTGAGTGTACTATTCTGGGCATTAACTCCGGCCGCTCCACTCGTGGACATCGCTTTCATCACAATTCCGAAATTAAGCTAACCGGCCCTTCTGGCTACGAGGCTGCGCTAGAAAACCCCGGCAGTGTTATCGCTGATTTAGATAAGCGGAAGGAAATGGTTCGCGAACTAATCCGCAAGGAAGGCGAACAACATGATGCAAACACAGTTATCGATGAAGAGCTACTGGAAGAAGTAACTAGTCTAGTAGAATATCCCGTAGCCCTTACAGGGAAATTCGAAGAGTATTATTTGCATGTTCCGGCAGAAGCTCTGATTCTTGCCATGAAGTCCCATCAGAAATGTTTTTACCTAGAAGATGACGAGGGTAATTTACTGCCCATGTTCGTTACAGTTAGCAATATACGCAGCAAGGATCCTGCTCAAGTCATTGAAGGTAATGAAAGAGTGATACGGCCCCGCCTGGCCGATGCGCAGTTTTTCTTTGAGACTGATAAACAGAAAACGCTGGAAGATAATATTGAGGCTCTAAAGAAAGTCGTATTTCAGGAAAAACTCGGAACAGTTTATGAGCGCAGCAAAAGAGTAGCGCAACTAGCTAGCTCCATAGCAAAATCGCTTAACGAAAATGAAGAACATTGCCGACGGGCTGCAATGCTATCCAAGTGCGACCTTGTGACCAATATGGTTGGGGAGTTTGCCGACTTACAGGGTCTCATGGGCTACTACTATGCTCTCAATGATGGCGAGCCTGAAGAAGTAGCAAACGCCATTAACGAGCAATATATGCCCCGGTTTTCCGGAGATAAACTGCCTTCTACCAGCACCGGTAGCATACTTGCCATGGCAGACAAGCTCGATGCCATCGTAGGTCTGTTTGCGATTGGCCAACCACCGACCGGCTCCAAGGATCCGTTTGCTCTGCGCCGTTCTGCTATTGGCCTGTTACGAATCATGATTGAAAGGGAGATCGATCTCGATGTTATGGAGTGTATAGAAAATTCTTTGACGGGATTTGGCAATCTTGAGATAGCCGCTGATACAGCTAACAAAGTCTTCGACTTCCTATTGGAAAGATTTCGTGCTTGGTATATTGACGAAGGTATTTCCATCAATATTTTTCAGTCAGTGATGGCGCTCAAGCCCAGACGACCACTGGACTTTCATAAACGAGTGCTTGCCGTGCATAATTTTTCATCGCTGGAACAGGCAGAATCTCTGGCGTCGGCCAATAAGCGAGTGTCAAACTTGTTAGATAAGCAGGGCGGGGGCTCTGACATACAGCAGGTAGATGAGTCGCTGTTTGAAGAGGACGCAGAAAAAGTGTTATTGGCGAATTTGCAGCAAAAAGAATTGGACGTGGCGCCTTTGTTCGAATCTGGTAACTACACTGCTGGACTCGAGGCACTTGCCGAACTTAGACAAAGTGTCGATGAATTCTTCGACAAGGTTTTGGTTGTGTGTGAGGATGAAGCGTTGCGAAACAATCGGATTGCAATCTTACAGCGGCTCCGAGCGATTTTTCTGGAAACTGCGGATATCTCCTATTTGCATAACAAGTAATCATGTCTCGGCTTGGACTTAGAGATTTGAGGTTTGAGGTTTGAGGTTTGAGGTTTGAGGTTAAAAAGTAAGTGTTAGCTAACC
>Ga0315322_10000088_pt1 | contig 55062 bp, 6 predicted proteins | sample M110021515metaG_FD_203461 | JGI IMG/M metagenome (GOLD analysis project Ga0315322, IMG submission 203461) | Ammonia-oxidizing marine archaeal communities from Monterey Bay, California, United States - M1 100m 21515 | ecosystem: Environmental > Aquatic > Marine > Intertidal zone | place: USA... | reverse complement strand
AAAACGGTCGTAATGAGAATCGATGCGGACATGATGACCAAAAAAAACCTTTTCCGTGAAGTCCTCAATGACTTCAGAAGAGGAAAAATCGATGTTTTGGTCGGAACGCAAATGATTGCGAAAGGTCTTGATTTCCCCAATGTCACCCTGGTTGGCGTGGTGGATGCAGATCTACCTTTGAGAATGGAAGACTTCAGGGCATCGGAAAGAGCCTTTCAATTGCTTGTTCAGGTAGGAGGAAGAGCGGGGCGCGGTGATAGGGCAGGGGAGGTGTACATCCAGACCTATGCTCCCCATGCTCCTTCCATCCAATATTCCCGCAAAGCCGACCTAGGCGGTTTCTCCGAAGAAGAATTGGAACTCAGAAAGGAATTCGGGTACCCTCCGTACCGGCATCTCATCCGCCATCTTTTCAGAGGGAGAAGCGAGGAAAAAGTCGAGTTTTACGCCCAACAATGGAAAAAACTACTGGACTCCAACCCCATTCCTCAAGCCGACGTGAAAGGCCCTGCTCCGGCTCCATTGGAAAAAATCAAGGGGTTTTACCGGTATCACCTGCTCTATTTGACGGGGGCAGTGCGACCTTTCCTCGACCACTTTCATCCGAGAAGAGAGGCATTCCCTCTAGACAAGGATGTGCATGACGTCATCGACGTCGACTGCCATCAACTCTCTTAATCCGGCTTGTTCGGATTTCGGATTGCAAGGTTCGAGGAAACCCCGCTTGGATGCTTGCGGACAAGAAGAATTCCTGCTCCGGCAGGGATAAGAATATCATTGTAAGGAGCCCGTCCCGCGCCTAATCGCCGCCACCCGCCGGAATGGACCTTGACCTTGGGCGCTTTGACATAACCGGAACCGGGACTGGTAATAATAATGGATGAAACCGAACCATTCTGAACCTTCGCAATCCCCATGGCTCCTTGACCACCACCACCGACAAAAGAAACGAAGGCATCCTTTGAATATCCGCTACCGGTCTTGCCGGTTGACCACTTCGCAGTACTTTCGCTTATGAAGTCGCAATTTCCGCTCTTGCCCTGCAATTCGAATGTGTCGCTCGTAACATTCGTAATTTCGAAAAAACCGTTGGCAGCAGATTTAATGATCAAGCCAGCTCCAGGGACAGTGACGTTTCCATCCTCATCGACTTGGTCCTTCGCGTCATTTGTCTTTTTTCCCCTAGCTCCAAAAATCCGGACGACGAACCCGCTTCGCAACCCGTGACCAACGGATGTCACCACAATGTTCGAACCAGCGACGGGGTTTGACATGGCGGTGATGGAATTAGAGGACATCGACAAGTCCTGCTGGGTGATGGAACCGGCTACTCCCGTACCCGCCCGTGCTCTGATACGGGCCTTGATCGAAACATCCTTGTTCGTGCCGTCATGCCAATAAGTGTGCCAAATACCCTGGTCGAGTATCTCCACATTGTCGGCAACCTCCTGCGATGGATCGGAGAGCCATTTTCCTCCATTAGAGACGTTGTCGTCTATATTCTCCGAAGAAATCAAGTCCGAGAGCATGATATCCACGCCAAAAGGATTGTTCATGAGCAACCTTTTTCCCTGTTGAGGGATTTTAAAAAAAGTATTTTGCGTAAGCACGGTTCCAGACAGTACAATGTCCAGAGGAGTATTGCCCCGCCGTGCGACCATGAAGGATTCATCAGGATAAATAACCGTTTCCGAAACATCCAAACCAGAACCGCCCACTTCTTTCCAGGATACGCCATCGTGAAAATAGGGATGATAATCACTGGAGGTTCCATCTTGTTGACTGGGAGGCTTGAGCAAGTAGACGTAATCGGCTACCGATGAATTTCCCTCATTTAAAAAAGTAGACTCGTATCCGAACAACGAACCAATGGTCCACGCCTCGAAGATTTCGACCAAGGACTCGTCCTTGAAGACTTGGGAAAGATCGTCCCCGAGCGGATTTGCCAAGGTAATCGTATCTCCGGTATTGGCCTGAACAAGATAAAACTTGCCCTCATCCGGTGAATCGCTCTCCGCACACCGGATAAAATGAAGTCCGCCTTCGATCTTGATCTTGGGAGGGGTGGAGTAGCCCTTGCCGGGTTCCTCGATATTCAAGCCAGTCACCAAGCCCGTACTTGCATTGATCTCGGAGGAAACGAAAGCCAGTTCATAATCTACTGCAGAATCATTCCCCTCGGTAGGCAAATCAATGTATACCTTTGGAACGGAAAGGTAATCCGCTCCGGGAAAAGTGAGGGTGACTTGTGAAACCGATTGATTTACGTCCAAGGCAGAGGTCGCCCGGGCTTTTTGAGTAGCAAGCATCCCTTGACTAAAAGGAGCACTGCTCTTCGAGGGATCGAGCAAATCGGGAACACGATGAAAAGTGACGATGTTACCGGCGCTCTGCTTGACCTGCCCCCTGAACACAGCTTCTCCCTTGAGACCTGAAGAAGCAACCAGGTAACTCGGGGAAGATGAAGTGCCGGCAGGCAAAGTCACGGACAAGGCACCCGAAGGATCGGCAAGTTCACCCGTAGACGCAACCAAGGACACAAGTCCTGAAACTGCGAATAAGGCAACGAAGCCCAAATTTCTTACAAAAACCTTTGTCATGTTTTCTTCCCTGTTACATCATAAACATGCTTGCTAATGAGTAATAAGGCAAAGAGAAATTTACCATTTAAAAACAACTTTGGTTGCAAAGAGAACGAACTATCCATTTGAACAAGTACAAATGCCCGGAATACCCGTAAAATTAGCCGTAGCAGCCTATCTGAGCGGACAGTCACTCGTCGCATCCGGCGAGCAAAACGCACTTCCTGCAGTAAGCTTCCGGGCAGCCATTCATCAGTACCTCGAAAAGCAACCACGGGATCCGTTTACCCGGATCAAAGCAGATCTTGAATCGGGAAGTCTTTTCTATGACGACCGGAAACCGCTTGGCTATCTGGAATCACTCCTCGGCAAACTCAAGATAAGCAAACATTCCCAGCAGTTGGTCTTCTCCACCACGAGCTTGCAACTTAGCAGAATCTCCCCTCGCAATCCACGTGCCATCTATTTTAACGAAGATCTATATTTGGGATATGTTCCGGGAGGGCAAATCGAGGTGATCGGCATCGATCCGGAAATTGGTGCCATCCCTTACATTTTTTCGCCTCCCGCCGGAAGAGATTCGCGCTGGCATCCTAGGGCGATCCGCTCCAGAAGATGCATGAATTGTCATGCCAACTCAGATATAGGAGGTATCCCTGGGCTTCTTCTCAGTTCCGTGATCCCAGGTCCCGGAGGAGGTTCGATCGATGCTTTCAGGCAAACCGAAACGGGGCATTCCATTCCATATGATCTTAGGTTCGGAGGCTGGCATTTGACCGGGAATCATACTTTTCCCTCAAGTTGGGCGAATTCGACCGGAGTCATGTCCAAGTCCATCGTCACCAAGATTTCCAATCCGCCGGGTACTTTTTTCAATTGGAACCAATATCTTGTTCCCCAGAGTGAGGTCATCGCTAACCTGGTGTTGGAACACCAAGTGGGTTTCATTAACCGATGCCTTGGGGCAACCTACCGGTTAAGAGAATTCTTTCTTCTTGAAGAATCCAAAGATCCGGCGAAAAGAAAGGAGCGGATTGCTCAAGAAGCGGTCCGAATCGTCGAATACGCTCTTTTTCTTGACGAGGTACCTTTGCCAAAACCGATATCCTTCGAGAATTCCTCGTTTGCCAAGGATTTCCAGGGCAATGGAGATCCTCTTCGCCAATTCAACCTCAAGGACAGGCTTATGCAAAGAAGGTGCAGTTACATGATGAAAAGCCTATCCTTTGAGGGCTTGCCCGATGAGTTGAAAGACATCGTTTTTTCCCAAATCAAAGCGGCAATGACTATGCCACAATCGAAATTGACCGCAAAATTCTCTTATTTCGGAGAAACCGAGAGAAAGGAAATCAACGAGGCTCTGGAGACTGTTTTCCCAAGATATGCCTCACTGAAATGAAAAAGGGCGCCCGCAGGCGCCCTTTGACAAAAGAGTCGAAAAGCCAATTACTTCTTGGCAACGTCCGCTCCGGAGCGTTTCCAACCGGAAATTCCGGCCGACAAATGCTTCACGTTCTTGTATCCGAGCTTGGCGGCGGCACTGGCTCCACGCTTGTAGGCACTGCATCCAGGCCCTCCGCAATAGGCTACGACCAAGGTGCTCTTGTCCTTGGGCAGATGCTTGGCAAGCTGCTTGCTATTCGATGCGAAGGAAATTGCGGTAGGGATATGACCCTTTTTGTAAGAACCGGCACCGTTTACATCGATTACAGCTACCTTGCCATCCTTAATGGCCTTTTGAAGTTCCTTAATGCTGATATCGGGAAACTCACCAGCGAACAAAGTCGTGGAAAAGAGGGATAGAACGATCAAAGAAATGATTTTTTTCATATATGATAATTTTGAGGGTTAAATAAAACACACATTATGATTGGCGACATCTCTGGTTCGCAATCTCAAAAAGGAATCGAAGGACAATTTTATTTTTTACCTTTTTATACTTTCCCCACAGCGCTTTTGAAAACATGATCGGTAAATGAAAAATCAAAAGTCGAACCGCCGCTCATTCCTAAGTCAAACCTGTCAGCTTTCTCCCTTGTTTTTGGTCCCGGGTCTAATGGCCGAACAACTGACCATCACCCCAATGCAAACTCCGGGTCCGTTTTACCCTGACAAACTCCCTCTTGACACGGACAACGACCTTGTTCTCATCAACGACTCCCTGACCCCATCCGTAGGAACGATAGCCTACTTGGGCGGACGGGTAACTGACGCCAAAGGAAATCCCATGCGGCATGCAACCGTGGAACTTTGGCAGGTAGACGGGAACGGCGTCTATCTTCACAGCAGGGGAGGGAGCAGGGAAAAGCAGGACTCGAACTTCCAGGGCTACGGCCGGTTTCTGACTGATTCCAAGGGGAGGTATTTCTTTCGAACGATCAAACCGAACGCTTATCCGGGGCGAACCCCTCACATTCACATGAGCGTTTCCTCCAAAGGGATGAAAAAGTTCACGACTCAATGCTACGTAAAAGGGGAGGCCGGAAACAAACGGGATTTCATCTTGAACAGAGTAAAGGACAAGAACGCCCGCAACTCTCTCGTCGTTCCTTTTAACTCGATACCCGGTTCCAAACTGGGCGAACTGGCGGCCAATTTCGATATCGTTCTTGGCCGGACACCTGAGAGCTGAACGAAAGGCATGCCCTCGGCAAGAGGGGGGATAAGATTGAGTAAGCCTTAATCCGTCAAGGAATCGTAATTCTCAAGCGGATAAACTTACGTTGCCCGGACGGCAGTGGTGAGGAGGTGACATAAGTCGCCCGCTCCATCCCTCCGCCAAGGTCCACCACCTGTTCAAGTTGGACGCCAGCGGTTTCCCATGTTTCCAAGTCATCGCTTTGCTCGACGTGATATTCGAAAACCTCGCCCGCGTTGGAATAAGTTGAATTCGTCACAGGATCGGCTTTCCACCGGATGAATGAAATCCGTTGACAATTGTCTCCATGAATAGGCTGCAAGGGAAGGTCATGCCTTCTGTCAGGCCCAAGAGAGTCTGTCCCTAACGCACGCTCAAAGAGGTTGCTGTATCCGTCGCCATCCGAATCGCTGTAGTCTTCGTCAAAGATTTTTCTAGCCTCCACTTGAGTCAGTCCAGGAGTGCGTGCGAGCAACCTGTCAGAAAAGCGGCTTGTTATATCCGCGTAGCGGACGTCTCCGCGTCGAAAAGCTTTCCACACGCTCCGGCTTGGCTCAACCACGGTAAAACTTCTCGTCTGCGTTTCAGCCGGCACGAAAAAGGCGTTACCGGGTGAATTGAAGGTCAAGGTAACGGTGCCACTCTTCCTCGGTATAATCCTGCTACCCCTGTAAACCCGTACGACATCCGGATCCGAACTTGTAATTTGAACAGGAAGACCACTCGTGACCGACACGCCCTGTAGCACCAAAGGACGATGCCCACGTGGCGTCAAACGCAAGCCACCAGTACCCGGTGCGGGAAAACGAATTTCCTGCCTCTGCCTGGAACTGACCTCGAACACTTGGGTGACCGGCATTGCTGCCTTGACGTAAGCGCTCCCGCTTTGAGTGGCAGTAATGCTTACATTTCCTTCCATCCCATCCAGAACCAGCACTCCCGCGGCGTTCACGGATGCCGGACCGTAATCGACCGTAAAGCTTACCGGAAGCGTGTAGACCGGATGGTTGACACCCGAAGATATCGCCGAGGCATTCAGCTCGAAGGCGGGGTCATCCCTGACCTTCTCGGGAATGGGTTGGAAGGTGATGTATTGGTCGTCCTTGACCCCCGGAGGAACAACATGAAGTACTCGACTGACCGGCGATGCGGGGTGATAACGGTCGTCTCCCATTTGCATGGCCGTTATGGTCGTGGATCCTGCGCTCAAAACCGTGACATAGTTCCCAACCACCACGGCAACCGAGGGGTTGGAGGAAACGTAACTGACGGGCAACCCGGATGAAGCAAGGGCGAGAAGCGGAAAAGTTGCATCACCAACAGCCTTGTCCACTAACGGAGGAAAACTGATCGTTTGGGGGCCACCGAAAGCAGGAGGGGTATCATGGTAAGGATGAAGAAGGCCGAGGAGATCCTTCAATCCCCATTTGTGCGCAAGGTAACCTTCGATTTTCTTGCGATTGACCGAATTGACCGGTTGATCGAAGACCAGGACTTCTGCAATTTCCCCCATGAAAGTCTGCCCCAGTTGATCGAAAGGTATGGCTCCCTGCGAATAGGAATCAGCACCTATAATTTCCCCATTGATCCACAAGGATTGACCGTTGGGCACGACCCGCAAAGAGTTGACCGCCCAAAGATTGCTCGGCGTATCGGAAACGATTCTCACGCTCTCCGATGCATGACTCAGTTCAAAAAAGCCGTCGGGACCCGTGGTGGCCAGATCGCCACCAAGTACATAGGATGCCCCTGTTGAGTTTTGCCTGTGCACGATAAATACGAAATGAGGGATTGGCACCGAATTCTGAATATTGAAACTCTGACCGGCGTCGAACGAGACGACGGGCTTTTCGTTCAAGGTATCGGGCAACCAGCGCGTCATGTTGATGTCCACGGCCTGAATCGGGTTGTTCGTATTGCCCGATTTGTCGGCCCACATGCTTACTTTGTAACCAAAGATGAAATCAAACTCGTCGTCCCGGTCGTAGTCTCCGTTGACGTCATTGGCATCAAGCCAAAGCCTGAGACCGGGAGCTGAATCGGAAAAAAGATTGCCAAAGCCGATAGTGAAGGAATGACTGACCGGTTGAGCTGGCTCGAAGCGGGAGTCACCGGATTGAATCGCCGTAATGATTACCTCTCCCGGACCAAAGATATGAACCTGCCCGCCATTGATTACGGCCCGACTCGGATCGGAGGTCGAAAAGCTAACGGGCAACTCGGATGTGGCATTGGCTTCGAGCATGAACGGGAAATCTCCCACCGAATGATCAAGTATGGAGGCGAAGCTTATGCTTTGAGGCACTTTGATGACAGTCAAATAATTGGGAACAGGGACAGCTTGAGCATACAAGTCGGTTCCACTTTGGGATGCTACGATTTTCGTAGTTCCGGCACCCACTAGCTCAAGTTTATTGAAATCTCCGCCCCCTTGACCAAAGATTTGGGAGAGATCGGCAATATCCAACAAGTTTTGGTATACGCGCAAATCGTCGACCAACCCATCGAACGGATCGACGGAAGAGCCGAGTTTGAGATTCGAATACCTTTGATCCAATGGCATCCCCGATATGGCAAGGCCGCTGGCTTGAGCAACTTGTACGGTATCCGCATACATGGAAAGAGTTGCGTTACCATCGAAAGTCAGAGCCAAGTGGACCCACTCGTCTTGCTTGAGCACCGGCACGGATGAATTCAAATCAAAGGAGGTTGAGTTCCCGTCCCCGAAGAAGCTGAATACGACCCCACCAGTTCCCGCATCTTTTTGTAGCTTGAACAAGTTCATTCCCTGCAACCCGTCTTTGGCCAGAATTGTCGAGGTACTACCATTGACGTCCTGAGCTCTCAACCACACGGACAAGGAGAAGGCACCCTCGAAAGGCACACTCCCTAGCTCAACCCTTCCGGCGGGGCTTCCCAAATCGAGAGCATTGGAGAAAATTCCGTTTTTCCAACAATTGGAGGGGCCGATATTTGCAAGATCCACCAAGGTACCATGATACCCTCCTTCCGCATCACGGGCACTCGAATAAAGCGTCTCATCCAATTTCCAGTGGGCAAGCAGATATTCATGACGGGTAACCTTGAGACGGGCGACCGTCTCGTCCTCGACGGTGTAAAGCAGGGGAAGCCCGGTCGGGCTACCATTCCCGTCGAGGGAGTACCCTTGCAAATCGACCGACAGTAAGTTTGCCCGGACTGAACTGAGGTTTTGATCGAAGACCAAGGTTTGCAGGCTTTTGTCGGAAACGGTCAGACTTCCGTTAAGGAAAACGAAATAGTAAAGCTCGGACAACGCATTGTTCACCGTGATCGGATAAACACCCGCGGGAGTAGGGGAGGAGAAGTTGCCATCGGCGATGGCGGTGGATATGACGATGGATTGGTTGAAGTCATTGACGCTATCTCCATTGACCAAGCCTTCGATCGAGTAAGTCAGGGACGGATTGGATTCGGTGGTGCTCCTGAACTGGTCATTGGCGGTCACCACCAATTCGCGCCTCATGATTTGGAACTCCAAAGGCAACGGCTCGGCAGCAAACCAATGCGAGTCTCCGTTTTGCCTCGCCAATATGCGAATCGAGCCAGGCTTTTTGATCGTCATGAGCGAACCATTGAGGTCGACTGATTCGTTTCCTTCCAGAATATCAAAGGAAACTGGAAGACCGGAGGTCGAACTGACATTCAAGTCGATGGGTGAATCTCCGTAGACGAGAATACCCAGATCCTCCTCAAACAATATGCTCTGCCTCCCCTTTAACACGACCAGGTCGATCAGAGCGTAATCCTCGCCTGACGAATTGGCCGCCCTGAGGTTGACCGAAAAGATACCGGTCTGATTCGCTTCCCCGAAAATAAGACCGGTGCCCGAATCAATCTCCAAGCCTTGGGGTAATCCGGTCGCATTAAATTCGGTCGGACCCTTGATTGACTCGATTTGGTATTCATACTCTTCGCCGAAGCGGGCGATCAACTGGGAGTCGGTAAACTCGAAGACACCCTGAAGTTCCTTCATTGTCAGTGCCTGGTCGAAAATCCGCAAATCGTCAAACAAGCCACTCAAGGTTTCCCCTCCACTAGAATGGGCTCCCAAATAAGTGTTTGTATCTCCTCCTGTTCCCTGGAGAGTTGCATTGGCAACGCTTATTGGGATACCTACCTCGCCCGCATTGACGAAGAACCTTACTTTTGAGCCGTCCCACATCAGCGTGTAGTGAACCCAGTCTCCAGTTGTCAGAGGTATTTCAGAGGTGTTTATCCATGTCCCCAGGTAAACCCCGGCGGAAATAAACCCATTGGATACCTCTACCCTCATCTGGTCGCTCTTGAGAATAACCGCATCCACGTCGTTCGTATTGAGCCAAAAGCAAAGAGTGAAGGAGTCGCTCAAGGTATAACTGGAACTTTTCGGGAGCTTGACCGATTGGTTTTCGTCAAAACGCAAAGCCGTCCCTTGTCTTCCCTGTTCGGAATGATCATAGAGGTTAACAATGGAATTCCCCACTACGCTTCCATTGTTTTCAAGACCGGACGAATCACCGATAGTCGTTCCGTTCAACTCGTCGAAACTCCAGTGAACAAGAGGAGTGTTAGGCAACTTGATCAGGGGAACATTGTCAAAAGTAGGTGCTTCGGTATCATAGGGATGTCCGCCAAAATCACCCAAACCGTTGCCATAAAGAGTTACCATCTCGGGGGAAGAAAGCGGACGACCATAAACGCGAAAGTCATCGATCTTGTCCGTCAATCTTTCGAAACCATTGGGAATGTTTCCGATCGTATCAATGGCTGCATTGATTTTGTAACTGGAAGAGCCTACCTCTACCCCGTCGACATAGAAAACGGTCCTTGAACCCGTACCGACTGCTCCGAGGTGATGCCAACCAGCCGTCATCGAATTCCCCCCATATCCCGAACCCACAAAATCAACGGTGCCAGGGTCAAGAATCCCCAATTCCTTGTTCCCGGCTTGATCGAAAATTACATGCCTGACTCCACCCCCTGCGCCTGCGGCCAGAGTATGCCAGTAATCGACCAATCCATTTTCGACAAGCGGGGCTTCCAGCCATACGGATATTGTCCAATTATTGGGGAGGTCAACCGCATTCATCCCCATGTCGATACGTGAAGAGGGCATTTCGCCCAACTTCAAGCCCGATCCGAATTTGCCGGCAACGGAAAGGTCAGTCCCCGCGATGTCTTGCAAGGTTGCATTCCGTTTGGCCTGGGATGAGTCGTATACGGTACCTCCATCGGTTTCCTCAAAAGGGAAATACAAAGAGAGCCCCTCCTTGATCTTGAAGGTCGTACCGGCCAAGTCCTCGGTAATTCCCCATTTGTGAGCAAGGTAGCCCTCGATTCGCTCGCGATCGCCCGCCTCCAAGTACCGGTCGAAAACCATGATTTCCCCAATTTCTCCAATCAATTGGCCGTATCCGGTTCTCGGATCGTATCCGAGTGTGATTTGCTGAAGGACATTCGATTCATGACGATAGGAACCCAGGCGGATACCTGATTTCCCATCCAAGCTCCATCCGCTCGCTCCATCGTTGCTTCCGATAACTACGCCGGACCCCTGAGCCACGACAAAAACACTAAGCGGTGTGGAGCCAAGAGTCAGGGTGCCCACATTGAGAGATTGACCGGAAGCAAACCGCATCGCAGGCATGTCGTCGAAAACCTTGGTTGCGTAGGCGGGTTGGGCCAAAGGTACCGATTGAACGGCATTTTTCTCGTTTTTGGACTTATCGACCCAAAGGGATACTTTTTGCTCGTTGAGCCAATCGTTGCGGACTCCGTCTCCATCTGGGTCGGTCGCGTCCAGCCAAAGAAGAAGGCCATCCATCGTATGCTTGGTGAAACGCGTGTCGCTTGCAGTGAAGGCCTTAATTGCGGAAGCCCATGAACCGCCTCCGAGATTCTCTGCATAAGCCCGATAATAATAGCGCGTGTTTTGGACAAGGTTTTCGACCACCGCCTCGTAGGTACCAAGACCGACAGGAATGCCGTCGTTGAGCACAATCACGTTATCCCATTTGGAAGCGTTGTTTTCATCGACTGCAGTCGAATTCTCTTCGACCCAATCGTCACCCCAAAAAATCTTCAGAACAGGAGGGTCTCCACCCTCGGTGACAATATCGGTAACCTTGGTGACGCCTCCATATGGATTGACGGCAAAATGAGGGTGCCCGGATGAAAGAAGTTGCTCGGGGGATCTCCACTTGTGGGCAAGATAACCCTCGATGTTGGCCCGCTCACTTGGGTTAAGCTCACGGTCAAAAACAATGAACTCGGCAACTTCGCAACTTGATTTCTCCCATCCGTTGCCCCTTCCGGCTCCTCCGAACTGAAGTACGCCCGGGGCAAAATTGGTATTGTGAGAACCCCTTGACCCAACAGCAAGGGATGTGCCGTCTCTCCAGAAGGACGCCCGGGGGTTACCTCCCTTCGCCTCGATTGTTCCCACATGCAAATGCCAATCCGTATCAAATGGACCGGCCGTGGAAATCCAACCCTCGGCATACCACCTGCCAGTGAGTCCACCGTGGTAACCGAAAAGGAAATTCCTGTTTCGGGAACTGATCACCCTGAAACTTGATCCCCCCGTATAGCGGGCAATCGAAATCATGGTATACCCACCGTTGGTCAGGAAATCATAACTGGACGAACCTGAAATCAGATCGTTCCCATCGAAATTCACTACCGGTTTCCCCTCTAAGGACGACAGATAATAAGTCGGGTCGCCCAAGGTCTTGCTCATATGACGACCATTGCCCGACGCGTCATTCCAAGTGTTGACTAGTTCGCCATTGCCAAGAACCGACCCCATGTCCTCGGTCAAGTCGCCATCCATATCCTGTGCGGAATACCAACCCGCCATGCCTTCTATGGTATCTGGCTTGAAAGAACGATCCGTAATCGTTTCGGTGATCGAAACCGTCCCGCCAATTGAATTCACCTCCGCCCGCATGATGGCCCGAGAAGGCATGACTTCTATGGGGTTCTTTGTTTCCACGCCCGGTTTTTCTATTCCCAGGAATTCAAGAAATCCATCATTGGGAACATCGCCCGAGAAGATGTTCGTAACTTCCTGTTGAGGCAACCCTCGGTCGTAAATCCTGAAATCATCCAATTCTCCCTTGAAATATCCGTATGCTGGATAAAGAGAAGTTCCTTGGGACACGCCGAATGAAGGCACTTCCTGATGAAGAGAGACGGTGGACTCGGAAAGAAGGGTAGGGCCTGCCTTCAGAGCGCCATCCACATAAAGCTTGAAGGTCTTCGGGGAATCCCCGAAAGTAACGATTATGTGGTGCCACTGATCGTCATTGATCGCTCCGGTATCAATCAGCTCGGCACTCCCCGCACCCTCGGCAATCGTGGTACGAACAACACCGGAATCCAAGGAAATGGACAAGCCGGAAGTCGAAGTGCCTTCGTCATAGAGAATTTGTTGATGATAGCCGGCTGGCACAGAACCTCCGAGATCATCCTGGAAAATGGCAAGTACTTCCGAATCATTCAAGTCGGTGCCGTAGAAACGCAGATCATCGACTTTTCCGTCGAAGTAATCGCTGAATACCTGGTTTGTCCCGCCGAGCTTCCATTTTTCGGTTGCCAGAAGATCGATCGGGTCACCTTCGGGCAACAATTGCTCGTCCGTCTTGACCCCATTTAAATAAAACCGGAGGGAAGAAGAGTTGTAATCGGCCACAAGCGCCAAGTGGGCCCAGTTGCCTTGACCAAGAGATTGATTCGAGTCCACCGTGGCTTGACCCGTTAGGTTTCCGTGAGTGTAAAAAATCGTATTGTTGCCATCGAGCGAGAGTTTCATGGGACCTCGCTTCAAAAGAGTTCTTTCATTCGAGGTCATGAAAAGAGTCGGGTAATCGCTCGGCTTGATTTTGGTCAAAGTGGTCGCCCCTCCGCCAGCCGGCGTATAAAAATATGCCTCTTGATTGGATCCACCGCCGCCCTCGCCGTGCGCAATGGCAATCGCATAATAGCCTGCTTCGAGCATCACGATCGTCGATTGGGTTCCGCAACATTGGGGTTGATAAACCATTTGCTCATTCCCCTTGTTTCCGGCGATCTCAAAGACTCCGTCTTGATCCAAATCGATCCAAATCGTTCCGCGGTCGTCATTCCCCCGAATTTCCCAACCGTAAGGACCGCTCACTTGAGCATGGAAAATTCCATTGAAGAGGCTCAGGTAGTTGTTGTTCCGGTTAATGCCAATCCCCGCATTCCTATAATCACCGTCATTGTTGAAATCCAACCCTCTGTTGCCCGGACCATTGGTCAGAGTGCTCGAACCGCTAGGCGTGAGATTGAACATATTCTCAATGTTCGTGTAGTACTCGTTCTGGATGGCTTCGAGAAAACCATGAGCATAGAGTTGGCCTTGCGTATAATCGCCAAGGTTTTCGGTGTCCGCATTGACCCAGAGGGAAATCGTGTAGGAACTCTTGTGCAAATCACGAAGCTTTCCTTGGGCACTCAGTTCGCCAATGTCATTTGTTCCGTCAAGATCCAGGCCCTGACCAAACTGGGCGGACAACCAAGCGGGGGAACCGGACAAATCACCATTCAGGTTCTCGACCCCGAGGTCTCCGATGACCGAACCGCTTCCTTCGTCCATCGGGTAGTAGGCGACTAAATCCTGATACCTCGTCATGGCCGGCCCCGAATAAACCTTGGAAGCGGGACGGACCCGGAAACTCACGCTTCGACCGTCAAAGGATTGAGAAAGGAATCCGGAAGAATTTGCATCAAGATTCAACCAGTCGTCTTTGCCGTTGAACGACAAAGCCCGACCGGCAAAACCATCGGGACGGGAGGCATTCGGGTCAAGCGATTCAAACAGAGCGGTGTGAGTCATTGGGGAGGAGTCGTAAACGAGGGTCCCGTTGCTTTCGTCAAACCTGAGATGGCTCACGAGAGATTCACGGACTTCCGGATCGCCATTCGACCAATCCGTCCCGTCGGAGCTAAGGGCAAAGGCTCGGAAATAATAAGTCTCACCCGGCATCAACCCAGTCACAGTGGCATTAAATTCCCCCAAGCCATGAGAAACCCCTCCCGCGACATCCACGGAGTTATCCCAATTGGCCACGTCATAACCACCGTCTTCATTTCCCCAGTATATCTTCAAGGTAGGCTGTGTTGAATCAAAGGCGACCAGATCGCCGGTAATCGTTGCCGTTCCCCCTCCCGTTGGAGTAATGGTCGAAACCTCGACTACGGGAGGCAAAGATACGGCCGACGTTTGAAAACGCATCGTGCCATTGAGGAAAATACTTGCCACTTCGTTGGAGGAAAGGTCTTTTTCGTACAACCTGACCTCATCGATCAGACCGTTGAAATGATTTCCATTCTCATTCGTCCCGATCCTGAAGTCCCACTGATCACCCGTATTGATGACGCGGGCATCCTTGACCGGATTGTTTTCGACTGCACCGTCAACATAAAGAACAACATCCTCCACCCCAGTCCCGATGGAAGGAAAGACAAGCCCAACGTGATGCCAACTATCATCGTTCAGAATCGTGGCGCCAGTCAATTGACCTCCGCCCACGTCAAGTTTCAACCGGCCATTCTCGATCGAGAAATCCCAGCCTGCCCCATTCCCGTTTGCTCCCCACGAAACCAAGGTTCCACTGGTAGTAGAGGTGGGCATCTTCAACCATAAGGCCAAAGAACGGTGCTTCTCTGAGCCTATGCCCTTGAAACCCTTTACCGAAACATGCTCACCCGAACCATTCAACCTGAGGGCACGACCGACCTTGCCAAAAACACGATCCGACTCGGAAACCCCGACGAGGGTGGCGTTACGCGAACCAACCGAGTCCAAGGCTTGACTTCCGGTCGTTTCGTCGAATGACCACCAGGAAAACAGTCCTTCCTGTGATGGCAGGCTCCACACTACCGAATTAACGGAATTGCCTCCGAAAAGGCGGTAGTAATATGTGGCATTCTTTTGCAGGCCATTGAGTGCGGACGAGACAAGTCCGTTGGCGTGGGTTCCGTTCAAATCGATCCGGTAGTCCCAGAGTCCGGGGTCATTCAAGTCCACCAACTGGTTCTCGCCCCCATCGTTGTCTCCCCAGAAAAAGGATAGGGCAGGGGGGGCTCCACCATCGTTTTCGACTCGTCCCGAAAGCCTGGCTGAGGAGGAGGAGACGTCTTTGGGAGCAGCCGTAGTAAGGGTCGGGGCAGTCGGATCAATGACCAGCTTGATTTCCTTGATGCCGGTTCCTGCCAAGTTCGTTGCGGTAAGGTTTAGATCGAACACTCCGATTTCAAGCGGCTTGCCTGTTATTTCCCCGGTAAGGGAGTTGACCGTTAGCCCGTCGGGAAGAAAACTCACGTCATAAGAGGTCGGGGACTGCGTGGCATCGATCGAAAACTGAAGGTGAACCAACTCCTCCTTGAGATCGTCACCTTGAAAAATCTTTTGGACTTCACTTTCGGAAAGAGCGTCATCGTAAACACGCAGGTCATCCATTTCCCCTCCAAAGTAGGCGTTGTATTCGTTACGCCACCTTCCGAATTGGAAAGTTTGTCCGTTTCCGGTACTGATTTGTGATCTGGTCCAGTTGGAAATCAAGTCGCCGTTAACGAAAACCGAAACGTCGGATCCATTGTAAAGGTGAGCGAAGTGAACCCAATCGGTTCGAATGTCCGTACCATGGTTTGACCTTGGATCCCAACACCAATGTTGACTGATCAATTGCGTATACCCACCATCCTTGATGTTCCGGATAGCCCAATACTTGTTCAAGCCATTGGGGCAGCTCGTATCTCCGTAACCGTAAAACCCGGGCTGACTCCTGGGGTTGTTGTTACTTGCTTTGGCCCAAAAGGAAATCGTACGAGAATTTTTTCCGTCAATCCCGAGAAGTTCTCCCGTGGCCTGGGTGGTAACATGACCATCGGTGCCATTGAAACTGAGCCCCCGGCCAAACCTTCCGGTCGTCCAAGTCGCACCGGCGACCAAGCTTCCGGCAAAACGCCCCAAGGTATCGTGAGCAACAGTCCCGTCACCTTCGTCCATGGGCCAATAGGCGACCAAATTCCCAGGACGGGTGTCCACTGATTTTCTAAATTCGGATGAAACGGAACCTCGATAGGCAAGATAAAGAACTTCCGGCGCCGTTATCTCGGGTGGCTTGACTTCAACGAAGCTTCCTCCGCCCAAAGCCACTACACCCTTCTCGATTTTAGTGCGGGCAGCCATCGCAACCCGACCACCACCGGCTCCCCGGTTTCCACCGATGACCTGAATCAGCCCTCGGTTGTAAATATTGTCCCCAATCAAACGAATGGCTCCTCCCGAACCGCCACCTCCGTGATCGTTTTGGTTTCCGTTGGTACGGCCATCACCTCCATTTGCGCTTATCACGCTTCCCTGAGCTATCGTGAGGTCACCGTCGGCCTTAAGCTCCAAAGCTCCTCCTCCGGCTCCGGACCCCTGGTAATACCTTCCGCTCGAACCACTGCTTCCTGCGAGCAGATGAGTGATCTGTTCGTCCCCATAGCCGTAACTGGCACTTACGCCCCAATTCCCCGAAGTCGAAGGCCCACCGGGCCCATTTCCTTTGAGCTTATTGGAACTCCGACCATCCCAAGGATTCAAGGCCCCAAGACCACCATAACCATCTTCAATCGAAGCATCTCCGCCATCCAAGTTAAAGTCGGCTTCCAGGTAGATTTCTCCACTTGCAACGGTCTGAATCGACAAGGATTTGTTTCCGCGCAAAGTAACCTCGGTCGCACCGGTCAGGCGAACTTGGCCAAAGGCAAAGGTGCAAATTTCATATTCCCAAGACTGCCCCTGGCTGTCGACATATGTATGTGACGAGAACACTCCGTTTCCATGGGCTCCGCCCTCGATGGAGAAATAGCCTGATTTCGTATCGAAAGTAATCTTTGCATTCTCCGCAACCAGGTTGGCGTTCAAATAATTCCCTCCGATATAAATTGATCCTTCATTGGTCAACCACTCGCCCGAGACATCGACTTCACCAAGAAAAACTTCGCCAAGCGCCATCAAGGAAACCCTTCCGCCGGAAGACCCCCTGGTTTGATTCCCTGTGTCCTCCTTTACCCCCAGGCCGGATTTTGCCTCCAACCTGCCATAGTTATAGATACGGATGCCTTCCAGTCGAATTCCTCCGCCCGATCCCGATGCACTTGAACCTGCTCCGTTTCCACCGTTTGCCGACAGAACGGCATTCGGTTTGATCAGAACCTCGCGGGCAGACTTCAACCACAGGGCTCCCCCGCCAGCACCCGAACCTTCCGTAGGAGTCGGTCCACCTGAACTGCCTCCCAGTAAATTATCCAAGGCGCTGTCTCCGTAAATCTTGGCATTGCCCGATCCATGACCACCGTATGCGGCTCCATGACCTGCCGAAGAACTGCTAGCGGGGGATCCCGGTCCGGCACCGTAACCCGAACCGGCATTCATTCCCGAATATCCTCCCAGGCTTCCAATTCCCCCTTCATCCGCTTTCGCATCATCACCATCAACGCGGATATTCGCTCCAATCACAAGATCTCCGGAATAGGCCTCCAACATCAATGCACTTTTTCCCCGGGAGCTGACAACGACACCGCCACCCAGGTTCACCCGGGTAAAGCTAAATCGGCAAACCGAATAAGGCCATACGGAACCACTTGCATCAACGTAAAAGTGGTCCTCGATCAGGCCGTATGCCAAATCTCCGTTGGAGTGAGTCAAGGTCCCGCTGTCCGTATCGATAAGAATTGTTCCCGTCGTATAATCAAGTGACTCAAGAGAAGAAGGCCGGACATATCGAAGCGTTCCGTCCGTTCCGCCACTACCTCCCTGTCCTCCGTTTTTGCGCAAATTGTTATGGCCATTGTTCGTCAGGGAGTTTGAGCCTTCCAGGAAAATTCTCCCGCCAGCACCACCACCAATTCCCCCGGATACATCCAAGAGCGAATTCACAGTAAGTTCAAGGTCGCCTCCCTTCAGATAAAGAGCTCCGCCGGATCCACCCCCCGAGCCGTTCTGACCGGATCCCCCGAGAGAGAAAAGGTAAGCGTCAACAGTCAACTTGTCCGAGGCCACGATTTTAAGCGCTCCGCCTCCCCCGCCTCCGGAATAGGTATTGTCACTGCCTCCGCCACCGCTTCCGCCAAGAAAATCAACCAAGCTGCCCACGCCATAGGGCAGTCCCATCGTGGCCGTCGATCGACCACCGGCTCCGCCATACCCGGCTCCACCCGCCAACGAGCCCCCAATTCCTCCGCCCGGCCCCAATCCCCGTGCGTTTGCGTTGCCTCCCGAAAAACCTCCTACTCCAGCCAAGCCCCGGTCTTCTTCGTTTCCACTCCCTCCCGTCAAGGATAGAGGGACGCCGATGAAAGCATCGCCATCCGCAGCCACGATCTCAAGGGATGCGTCTCCAATGATCTCAACTTCCAAATTCCCTCTCAGGTCAACGGAATCAAAGGTGAAGGTACAAACAGCATATTCGTACTGATTTCCAAGCAGATCGGTAAAGATTTTTCTTTCGATCGAACCCGACCTGAAATCACCGTCACTATGGCTCCAAGTGCCCAATGAGGTATTGATGATCAACTTACCGGAATCATAACTCGCTCTGTCCGAGGAAGTGAAAACCATCGTATCACTCGCCCAATCGGATCCCCCGTCGTTGGTTGCAAACGTTCTGTAGTAATAGGTCTGCCCCTCGACAAGTCCCTCGACCTTGGCCTCGAAATCACCTGGATCATGAACCCAAAACTCAACTTCACCCCACTGATGGCCCCAACCTTGAAACTTTGGCTCCAAACGAATGGCTCGGGTATTGACACCCGTCATGTCGTACTCCTCGAACACGCCGACTCCTTTGGGATTGTATGGCCCGGGAATCGTGTCCCACAAGGTAAACTGCATTTCCGAATCCGCAACCCAGACTCCAATCTCCATCAACTCGTCGGAACGTTCGTAAGGTTGATAATAAATCCGGATTTTGTTCATGACCCGTTCTTTGCCCAAGTTAAAAGTCAAAAGCGGGTCCGTCTTGTACCAAGCCGTCCAAGTGGAACGGAAACCGTCGGCAGGAAGATTTCCGTCCAACAGATTGGACGCGGAATAGGCATTCCCATCAAGGGTCGGAAGAGGTGACGATACGACCGTTACCCCTGAGGTAAGCTTTCGCAATCCTACGTATACTTCCCCCGTATCAATAACATTATCCCAAGCCGAAGGGTTGCCTCCTCCATCCGTTCCACCCCAGAAAATCTTGGTTTGAGCCGTTGGACGGGCCCGTACAGGGGGACTCGCGTGATAAGGGTGCGAGCCTACCAGAGTCCCAGTAAGTCCCCACTTATGGGCAAGATATCCCTCGATCCTCCGAATATCCTCAATGGAAAGTTCCTCATTGTAAATCAGCAACTCAGCCAAGTCTCCTTTCCAGCATTTGCCGTTGTTTCCGTCTTTGGAAAAATTGGATGCCACGGCACCAGCTATCCCTTTGGTTCGAACTGCCAAAATGGCAAATGCATCACTATTGAAATCACTATTCAAGCCATCCCTGAAATTTCCGTCCACGTGAAGCAAGCCGTTGTAAACGTTCGGATTGGTCCAAACCTGAGACCAGACCCTTCCATTTCCGGAGCGAAAATCATACCGCGTGTCATGACCGAGAATAGAACCTTGGTTCCCTGTTTCGCGCCTCACGACCATAAGGACGGTATAAATGGGGTCGATTTCATCGAACTCCAAAACGTCGTTCATTCCATCGAAAGTGATCAGGTGTAGATTGTTTTGGCCCGCGATCGCAAGGCCCGGTTGTTTGGCTGAATCAGCCTGTGTCGCATCATTCCCCAAATCGGACTTGTCCTTCACCAAGGCGATCGGAGCATGAATCGTGATCACCTCATCGACTGGGTTGTCATTTTCGTAGGGATGACCCGGGATCAAATCCCCGACCAAGCCCCACTTGTGAGCAAGATAGCCTTCCACTTTCCGTATCTGGTTGTCGGTCATTGCGTAATCGAAAACAACCAATTCGCCCAACTCGCCTTGCCAGTAACGGCCACCGATATTTCTGTCGTTGGAGAAATTATTGGCAGCCACGTTCCCCGTTGTACGCAAGGAGATAACGGACATACTGGAAGGTACGGTATTGTTGTTCATCCCGTTGGTTACGGTACCATTTACCCACAAGTCTCCGTTCTTGATATTTGCATGGGTGTGATTGGCATGCCAAAAACGGTTACTATTGTTGGTATGAAAATGATAACTATTGGTATGACCTAGCAGGAAGGAATACTTGTTGTTGGCACGGCTAACCACCCAGAAAACCGTACGGATATCAGTAATATTGGGAAAACTGTGGTACTCGCCATCGGTGCCCGAATACCTCATGACTGGAAGATCGTTTTGGAAGTTATCTTCGATATAGGGCGTATCGGGGTTCCCATTGGCTGTGGCATGGTTTCCACTTGACGACCGGTCCATCCAAATCGCTCCGTTGACCGTTCCGTTCGCATCCAACCAAAGCTCCGGACTCAACTGGGACAAATCCCATGGAACTTGGGTTGGGGGATTGGCAGGTCCCGTAACGCCATCACCATCAATATCGGAACCATCAAGCCATAACTTCAAACCCGAAACGTCATTCGGGTCATAATCGGATTGACCGACCCCGGAATAAAGAGTTCCTAAACCGGCATCTACAAGCCGACCCGTCAAGGTAGCCGAGGTCTTCTTCAGTCCGGCCGGAGCCCGGTTTGCCACCGTCGGACCATTCGTGCGGTTCGTATCGATGACCGGAGTCGATCCCGTAACGATGATTTCCCCAAAGGTGGGCTTGTTTAGGTACCACGGGTGATTGGAGGGTAGGGCGATGCCCCACTTGTGAGCCAAGTAACCCTCCACCTTCAGCCTGTCTTCTTCCTGGACCTGACCTTGAAAAAACAGGAACTCCGCAACCTGAGCCTTGGATGATTCATGCGTAGCTCCATTGGTCATTGCACCGAAAGCAATCTTGGAGGGGAAAAACCACCAATTGTTCGAACCCTTTTTCGAGCCCCTGTAGTAGGACCCCTCGATTCCATCCGTCCAGACGCTACCAGATGGATCATTACTGGAAGCACGGCCAAATTGAACGGTTTCGAAGATATGGAAGTTCGTATCCGCAGCAAATCCCTGATCAAGCCACCCATCGAAATGATAACGGCCGATCCGATTCCCATGATGTCCGAACAACCAATTCCCTCCGACCGAAGTGATAACCCGTTCACTGTCTCCGCCCTTGTAGCGGGAAACGCCAAATGCCGTATAGCCACTCAACCTCCACGCGTAGGTCTCACTTCCCGCACGAAGATCGTAACTTGTATTCATCCGGTCATTTCCGTCAAAATCGACAACTGATCTGCCCTCGAAACCATCATGCTTGATCACAGGGTCACCCAAGGCATTTTCCATGTGGCGGTTCCTTCCTGATTTGTCCCACCAGCGCGTAATGGAAAAACCGTCGGGGGCTTTGCTCTTGTCACCGCTGACATCTTCTCCGTCAAACCACATCGACAACCCAAAGGGAAGATGCTCAGACTCCGGTTGAGTACGGGGTGAAAACTCCTTGCCTGTCCAATCGAAGCCGGAAACGTTTTCGGCATAGAGGCGGACGTAATACCGTTGATCCGGAGCCAACCCGCTAACGGTTGCCGTGCCTGCTCCGAGTCCAGCTTTCCCTACGGAGATTCGATATTGCCATGAATAGAAGTTCGTCCCTTGATCAACGACATCGGCAAGCACGAATACGTCTGGGTCCACACCGCCCGTTGCCAAAACTTCGTAGGGAACGGATATGCTTCCGGAATCGATGATTTGAGGGACTCCGATTGAGATTTCGGGAAGAGCGGGAAGAACCGTAAAATGATAATCTTGCTCCGCTTTTTGACCGTCCGAATAAAGAGCTCTCATAACGGAAGGAAAGGAACCCGCAACGGAAGGCATACCGGAAAGATTGCCATCACTTGGATTCAGGATGAGGCCACCGGGCAACCCGGAACCAGTGAACGCGATGGGACTGCCCGTCGCAGTGGCATTATGCTCAAAAGGCTGTTCCGCCTGAATGGTAAAACTGGAAACGGAAGTAAAACTCGGCGGACCCGTAACCGAAGCGATGGACGGGAACGCGGGAACTGGCTTTTGATTCTCGTATGCAGCTTGAACCCAATCCGCTGATCGTGATTGATTGGCTAACCTGACCTCGTCCAAGCTCGAGGGAACGGTTCCTTGGCCCAAAAGCCAATCCTGCCCCGGAATGGAAGGCGAAATCGAACCCGCGGCAAAACTTTGAGTCGCCGAGAGGTTTCCGTCCAAGAAAACCTGAACCGAGCCATTCGAGTGATCAACATTGACGAACAAGTGCTTCCACTGCGAATAAGGCAACCCTTGAGGAGCGTTGGCCGTGACGTACTGTCCAGTCAAGTAATGCGTGGCTCCAAATTGAGAACCGCCGACAAACGCCTTTTCGTTGGCTCCATGCTGGTAAAGGAGAAACGGACTTAAGCGGGATGAAATCTCCGAACCAAAAGGAACCTTGAAAAATCCGGTTTGCCCCGGATCACTCGGATCAATGACTCGCCAGTCGTAACTGGGAGTCAGGAACCAGGGTCGCAAACGCGAACCGCCCCCCCATTCGCCATGGGCAATGGCCATCTTGTAGGATTGATTGGCATCGAGGTTAATCGGATCGGAAGTGAAATTGTTATTGCCTCCCATTTTCTCGGATCCATCAGCCCCGGATAGTTCGAATATCCCGTCTTTGTCCAGGTCCAACCAGATCGTCGCTCGGTCGTCTTTGTCCGAACAACGGAATTGATGCAGGCCTGATTCAGCGGGGGTGAACATGGTCAGGAACAAGCTCATGTAATTGTCATTCCGATTTATGCCAATCCCGGCGTTCTTGAACGCATTGTCACCGTTCAAGTACAGACCCTGCCCTGGTCCTGATTGCATTATGCGTGCTCCGGCAGCTTGCGGTTCGAGTGCAAGGAGAGTCTCTATGTCGCTAAAGTACGAATCATTTGGGCGCATGAGGAATCCCATCCCGTAAACCGAATCGAGGGCTACGGTATCAGGTTCCTCTTCCAACCTGATCCAAGCGGAAAAGCTGTAACTTTCCTCATGGAGTGAATCCAAAGAGAAGGAAGAGGGCACGCGAATGAATTTCTCGCTTCCGCCGGACAAGCTCCGGCCAGTGCCAACTACCGAATCGTTCTGGGTGAACCCAAAATCATCCATTGCATGATTGCGGTAATAGGATGAATCGGTAAGAACCCCGACCTCGTTCATGGCCCGGAAGTGCCAAACTCCACGGTATCCGTTCGACCAAGCCGATCCATCATCCGCATAGACAGGAGGCTTGTCGGCCAGGCTTGATTTCCCCCAATTTACGCTGATTGTCGTGGTAGAACTCAATTCCGGAACCTTGACCCAAACCATAAGCGAACCCTTCGCATGGTTAACCGATTCGATCTCGTAACTCAGTTCGCGACCCAAATTGTCAAAAAAGCGAAGGTCATTGGCCGCTGGTGACTTGAAGCTTTTGAGACTGAAATTGGGAATACTTGAGTCAAGCCTGATCAGGGCGGGAAAATCAATGAGATTGGAACCCGAATAACTAGAAAAACTAAGCGTAGTTTGGTGGGTAAAGCCACTCAGTTCGACAATTGCAAGTTGGATGACGGATTGGTCTGAACCAAAATTGTTTTGGGCCGTGATCGTTACCTGATAACTCCCGCCCTGCAGGGGTTGACCGCTAATGACACCGGTCGTTTGATTAAGATCCAGGCCTGCAGGCAAGCCAACCGCATAAAAAGAATCGGCGCTCGGGAAGGTACGGACCTGATACGAAACCTGGCGGGCAGGATCATTGGCATATCCTTCGACTACTTGACCTGCAAGAATGGTGGGAGGACCTTGAACTGCCTGCATCTGAGCAAAACTCGTGCCGGGGCTTTGGCTCAAAAAGGAAGCAAGAATCCAATCCGGCGACTCGATGCTTGGGCTAATCCTGAATTCATCCAGCCATCCATGCCAATAATTGCCGCCGTATCTTGCCGAGCCAACGCGGAAACTGTCGACCGGTGAACCGAAAGGACGGGTCCTTGAGAATCCTGACTGCCACAAAACACCATCCCTGTAGATATACATGGCTCCCGTATCCCGGTCCTTTTGAAAGGCCCAATAAGTCCATCTCCCGCTGTAAACTGGATCCTCTTTCTCGATCCGGTCGATGCCGCCAACCCCGGCGTCCCAATAAACCCGGGCATTCGACCAGGGAAGATGGATGTTCAAATGGCGACCCAAGGAAGAGCCCGACTCCAGGATCGAGTTATTGTTCAAATGCTTGGTTCCACCATAACTCCAAAACGAAAAAGTAACTTGCCGGGCATCGTCTGGAGGATGAGAATCAAGGGGCATGTCAAGATAATCATTTACGCCGTCAAAGGAAAGAGCAGTACCGATGACTCCAGGGGCTCTCAGGGTTTCGAAATTATAGGGGATGGCGTGAAAACTACTGCTCGATTCCTTGACCAAATCTTCCGCCGTGCCGTCCATATGCCAGACACCCCGGAACTTTGACCATATGCGACCATCCTTTGAGTACTCCGGTTGGACAAGGGCGCTTTGATTGCCCCACAGCGCCTTGATTGAAGTCGTACCGTTAAGCTTGGGCAGTTTGAGCCAAAAGGAGGATTTGCCGGTCGGATCCCATTTCACGACTTCGTATTCGAGTTCCTCGTTGGTGGCAATCGACACGAACCGGAGGTCGTATCCGTAAGGAGAAGCGAATTGCTCGTAGGTAAAGCCCGGAAGCGAATCGTTCAGTTCAAGGTAAACGGGAAATTCGGAAATCTCGGAAGCTCCCGTATAACCGGGAAAGGTTATTACGCTTGAGAATCGCCACGCAGAGTAGTCTCTTATTTCAAGGACAAGAGTCTTGCCGTATGAACCGAACTGGTTACTCGCCTCGAGTGTCGACGTGAAGCTACCCGTAAGAGAGGGGATGCCCGTAATAAGTCCACTTGTCGAATTAACCTCCAATCCGGGAGGCAATCCCGTTCCCGCAAACGCATCGGCCGGCCGGTTGGTCGTAATTTGAAAGCTAACGGGAACTCCGGTTTGATAAAAATAAGTGTAAGTGGAATCAAGGGTGATTTCGGGGCGGTTCTCAAAAAGAGGGGGAGCGCTCTTGTAGGGATGCTCGTTGGCCATTGAGCCGGCTTGCCCCCACTTGTGAGCCAAATGCCCTTGCAATTGGGAAACCTGACCGTCACTCAAGGCCGAGTCGAATACTAGAATCTCTCCGATCTCCACGCCACCGAAGGCAGTGATACCATTTTGGTCACGGGCCCCGATGACCAAGTCGCTGGAAGTTGCGGGAACCGGATCACGGTCATCGATGTCGTATTCTTCGTTTCCATCGGCCCACTGAGTCCGCTTGAGATCGCTTTTCCGCATGGCCCATACGTGAACCTCTCCATTGATCGGCGTACCCCCGCGCTGGCCATCGTTTCCTGTCGTGCCTCTGACCGTGAAAGTCGCGAAATCCGTATTGTCCTTTCGGAATTGCCAACCGACTCCGTCTTCCCCGCGCTTGGAGAGTATGGGTCTCCAGTCGGACAAAGTATCCCCTTTGGCGACGACGAAAATCGTGGCATCTTGCCCGAAGTCAAAAACCGATGAATCGGCGACCCGCAGGTACTGAGTTTGCCCGTCGAAGGAAAGGGTGGACAACCCATTCCACCGGTCAACGCTCAAATCAGGTCCTTTTCCATTCCCTGCATGCCTGCTTGCGCCGGACTTGTCCCGCCATTGGTCAAGCACTCCGCCAAGTGGTTCATTGGATAAATTCCCGTCCCCATTAGTATCCGTTGCGTCAAGCCAGAGAAGCAAGTTTCCGTCAGCAAAGGAATTGGCCTTGAAACCAAAAGAGCCTGTTGAGAATGTTCCGGCCGTAGACGACCAGTTCGAACCCGCGGAATTGGTGGCAAGGAATCGGTAGTGGTAGGTTTTGCCTACTTGGAGCCCCGAAAGCGGGAAAGAAAACTCACCCGTTGGCAGGACGCCGAGCAAATTTGAGGCATCCCAAGCATCAGGGGAAGATGCGTTGACGGCGGAAGTCTGCCCGGCATCTTCATCGCCCCAGTACAAGGTAATGACAGGGTCTTCTCCACCCATCGTTACGTTTTGCTCCAAATCGCCCGCATAAATCAGGCTCACCTCATCTTGATTGATTGCCCGGTCGTAGACCCGCATGTCATCCATCATCCCATCGAAATAGGCATCAGACCAATTGCTTTTGCCTATGAATTGATTGGCCCGGGCCAAGTTTCTCGGCAAATGCCCTAGCCTAGATCCCATCAACTGTCCATTCCGGTAAATTTTCATGACACTGGACTGATCGACGGTCGCCACGACATGCTGCCACTCGTTCAAAGTCCAAAAATCCTGGGCGACGAGTCCGATGTTGCCTCCACCCCTGCGGATGCCCCATTCAACTTCGGAGGAAGTTCCCCGGTTGGCGACAAGTAGATTATCGTTGTTTGCCCCGTTTCCGAAATCAAACATCCTTTGCCAATTGCCCAGGTTTCTTTTGTAAGTCCATCCGCTGAAACTCATGTCTCCGTCGATCCCAAAGGTTCCAACCTGCACATAGGCAAGATTGCTTCCATCGAAACTCAATGCCTTGCCGAATTGACCGCCCCTGCCGTCGATCCAGCTTGCTCCACTGAAGACTTGGGCTGCAGTGGTGAAGCCGGTTGAATCGTAAGTTTCTTGGCCTTGCCCTTCGTCAAAACGCCAATGAGCGATAAGATCTTCCGAAACCATTGGTTCGGAAAGAGACACGGTCTGAACAATTCCACCGTTCCCAAGCACTCGACCCCGCAAAGTAGCGGAATTCTCCGTTTGATCAATGGAAGGGAGTACCGATACGGTTGGACTTGATACGGTCCGGGTATACCCAGCGGCATCGCCCCAATCGTTATGGGCGATTCCCTTGGCCTGAACCTGATAATGGATATCCTGTCCGGGAGTAAAACCGCTCACCACATGGTACCCCGTACCAACGCCCTGATTGCCCAAGCTGATTTGATGCGCCCAAAGACCCTCGTTTTCACCCCGGTCCACGGGCCCCCAATAAAGGATTATCTCAGGCTGGGTGCCGTCGTAGGTGACCAACTCATAGCCCAAAGTGGCATTGCTCTCGGTAACGGAAACGGCAGGAAGGGTTCGTACGACGGGCGGAGTCGGCTGTGTTCCCGTTGTAAAGCTTTGGATGGAACCTTGGCCGGAAAGAATTTCCACTTCGTAGGCGGAAAGTTCGGCGTCATAAATCCGAGCATCTTGCATGAGACCTTTGAATTCCCCCCAATTGTTGCTGCCCGCACGGGCGATACCCAACGAAAGAGGAGAAACTCCACTGCTCTCGAGTCTGCCGTTGTACTGCGTCCAAGTCGAGATCTTCGCCCCGTCGACATAGAGCGTCATCTCGCTTCCATAGGACAAGGCCAAGTGATGCCACGTATTATCGGCTATGCCCGCGTCCACGCGTACCATCACATCAGTTGCGGCGGTCCCGGAATCGGCATAAATCTCAACAAAAGTACCATCCGTACCAATTTCGAAATTATCGTTCGAATTGCCACTCGATTGAGCAACCAAAACATTGTCTACTGCATGAGTGGTCGGTCGGTCCGCCAAATCCTGCTCCCGCTTGAACCAAAGGGACAAAGTGAAACGGTCCGGGGAATCCATCTCGTCTCGATCACCGAAGGTTACGTAATCATCGGAACCATCGAAACGGAGTGCCTGTCCGCGCGTTGGGTCGACGAAAGAAGTAGCCCCTACGATCGTACCGGTGGCAAGACCCTGAAGGTCGGCAACCGTGCTGCCAGTGTCATTTAAGGGCCAATCAAAGAGTGGCGAGGAAGAGAGTGCATCCCCAAGGGAAACCCCACCGGAGTTCACTGCCTTGGCCCGAAAATAATAAGTTGTTCCGGGATTCAGTCCATTCAACATCCTCGCAGTATCTCCGATAACGCCTTCAATGCCAGGGGTGGTGTTTTGATCGAGGGTCCCCGCATTCAATCCCCAATCGAATGAAACCATTGAGGCTTCGCCCCCCGTATCAAGAAATTTTGCATTCAAGAGGGCACTGGTGGAACCGACTTGGGTTGCCCCATTGGTTTGGATTGAAGGAGGCAATGCATTCACCACGATATCGAAAGTCGAGGAAGCCGAGCCGAGTTGATTGCTTGCGCTTACCGTTACCGTACTTGTCCCTGCCTGGTTTGGGGAACCTTCGACAAACAAGCCCTCAGCTCCTACCGGAAGACCGGATTTGTAGGGGTGATCGAAGGGCAGTTCATTTGCAAGCCCCCAATGATTGGCCAAGTAACCTTCAACCAAATGATTTTCTTCGTCGGACAGAATACGGGGATAAAGAACCAATTCTCCTAAAACCAGCGAGGTATCCTCATTGATACGGTCAAACAAAACATTCGGATGCCAGTTCCCGGAAGAACTCAGGTCTACGATCATGCCATTGACCCTCACTTCATAACCATAACGATCAAACTTCCAACCGACCAAGGAATTCAGACTACTCAAGGAGGAACTGACAATGGAAGGATTATTGTCGTCCCATCTTCTCAAGGACCAGTTTCCGCTGTGAGCCAAACGCCAACCGGCAAAAGTGAAAAGTTCGCGGTCCGGCATAGGCACTCCCGTTTCCCGACCAACCATATGGACGGTCATCGGCATAGCTCTGGAATCGGCAATGGAGAGTTTTTTTCCATAATCGAAAAACACCATCTCCGTCCCGGTCAACGGATCGAATTCATGCCTTGGCGAAGTCTCGAATGGAGCTTCGGCATTTCTCCCGGCTCCGGAAAGATCCATCCATTTGCGAACCCTACCTGTTTCTGTTGTCGTGTATGCGGTTGAATAATCTCCGTTTCCGCTACCATAAAGGGATGTGACCTCCGTGGCATTCAGTTCACGATCAAAGAGCCTCAAGTCATCCATGGAACCCTCGAAATCACCCCACTGATCAGAAAACACCCGACCAATCCCCAAGGAAAGAGGCGAATCCTGCGATGAATCGAGTGGACCGGAAAATTCCGGACGATCAAGAACCAAGTTACCGTCCAGGTACAATTTGAGACCGGCACCATAGGTCACGCCCAAGTGGTGCCAAGTTCCATTGGCGATCCCCGCTCCGGCGGAAGTGTGGGATGCATCCTCCGAACCGCCTCCGGAGTCCAAATAAATCTCCAACTCGGATCCTGATGTTCCAACCTCAAAATTATCATTGAATACGGCACTGCTTTGAGCAACCAGGACATTATTGATTCCATGATTGGTCGAAGTGCCAGACAAATCATTGGTCCGGTTAAACCAAAGCGAAAGTGAAAATGTGCTCGGTTGGTTCATGAAGCCGACCTTAGAGAAAAAGACCCCGTCGTTGTCACCATCAAAGGAAACGCCCCCGCCTGACTTGCCCGTGGACCATTGAGCCGGGTTCAATAGGTTTGCATGATTGCCGTTGCCGGTCGAATCATGAGCCACCGAGCCATTTGTCTCCTCAAAGGACAACCCAAGCACGAGATCTCCTGTAAAAAGACTGTCGTTGCGGTCATGTGAGCGGGTGGGGTGAAAGTCAAAACTACCGTTTCGGTCTGCAGCATACCAAGCGAGAACACCAGGGATGTCGCTTGGAAGAAAAGTCTTCTTGTTGGAAAGTCCGGAGGGAAGACCGGTCAAGACGTAGGTCAAACCAGGTTGCTCACCAAGATCAAGCCCGATAATTTTCTGACCGTAAGTAAAGTTAAGATCAGCAAAGGCCGGCAAGGTTGGAGTCGTAGCTTTGAATACGGTTCCTTGGGACGCCGTGTTCTGCAAGACACTCAGGTTTTCCTCGCCCTTGTAGATGAATTGAACGTCCTCTATGCCAAGAGCCACGGCGTAAAGACGCACATCGTCCATTCTTCCTTGGTAAAACTGCGAATCGGAGGTCGCGGACTCGGGGTTGACACCGATATTCAGGGGAGCGACCGAATTGAGGGGCAAGTTCTCGACAACCTGAATCTCACGGACTGCATTCCCTTCGAGATAACTCCCGTTGACAAAGGTGCGGGCTACCGAACCGATCCCGCCATTTGAGCAAACGATATGGTACCATTGATTCCAGCCAGGAAGATAATGATTGCCGGGACCCTGATTGGTATTCGCTCCTTCTGCATAACGATGATGTATAAAAGGGGAGTTCACGTGATTGGAATTGCCTAACCAGATGGCATGATTTCTTCCGGCTCTCCCGAAAAGGCCGGTCCAAGATTCGCTGATGTTGCGCTCTGGATAAATCCAAAAGGAAACCGAATACTTGTCCAGGGCCATCTTCGCATCGTAGGGAAGAAAGACCCTGTCATCGTTTCCATCGAAGTAGAATGCCCCTCCGCGAGCACCAGTCAATCTTTGGGGGGAACCGCCTATGGTTCCATTCAATTCGTTTCCGCTCGAATCCGCGGCAACCGAAACCGAGGCATTTTCATCAAGCTTCCAATGCCCAACCAAGTCCGCACCCCGATGGGTCGAAGAAGAAAAGTCGAGCGATTTTCCTCCTGACGCATTGGCATCCCCCTCCAGAAGAGTGCCACCGGTGGCAAGAGCGATTCTACCACCCCCGCCGGGTCCCCCAAGACCGGAAGCGTCCCCTCCCATGGCTAATAATCGGCCAGCGTTGTGAATATTGGCAGCCTCGATTCGTATCGAACCACCAGAACCACCGGCACCGGAGGAATCCAAGTCTGCATCACCCGAACCTCCGACCACGGAAATGGATCCGTTTGCATCCAGTGCAAAATCACCGCTGACGTCAAAACCAATGGCACCACCACCGCCTCCTGAATTTCCGGTACCAATGGCGGCATGCCCTCCACCCGAACCACCGATAAGATGAGTAATCTTTTCATCCCCGTAAACCATTCCGGCAATCCCCAAGTTAAAGCCACCGCTTCCCTCTCCACCGTAGCTCCCGCCGCCGTTGGACTTGGTTTTCTCATAGCCCCGGCCGCCACCAGGCCCTTGGCCATTCAAGGCAGGATGGAGATTTCCATTGTTTTCGGTATCTCTGAGACCACGCCCCGAAGACCATCCCCCGGATCCCGGCAATCCGGAATAAACACCCTGCAATCCGCTTTTTCCGTCCAAGGAAATCTGAGTGGAGATCGTGGCGTTCCCCTCGATGTCAAAAAGAAGGGAATTGGATCCGTGCACGACTACCGAGACATTGGGACCGAGTGAAAAATTATTAAAGCGGAAAGTACAAACTCCATAACCAAAACTTTGCCCATTCCCAGAGAAGACGGAGCGGACAACGGAACCCTTGCCCTTGAGACCAGAGGTATGAGTCCATGCCCCTGCACTATCAAACACAATCGTCCCGGAAGTGAGATTCAAGTCAACCAGTGGGGTAGGGGAGCGGGACCCAAGGAAAACGGACCCACTCCGTCCTGCCTTGGCATCGCCGTTTGAAATACCTCCGTCAACGACGACCGACCCCTGCTCCAAGGTATCGTCATAAAGAAACGCAACCCGTCCGCCACCACCTGCTCCACCGGAATCGGACAGGAAACGCGCTCCAGGTTCACGCGGATCGGCACCGGATCCATGACCACCTCTGACCGAAAGATTTCCCTTATTCAGGATACTGCGGGCAACCAAGCGGATCGAGCCTCCCGAGCCGGCTCCACCGGAAAAATAAGCTCCCTGGTTCGGGTTAACCAAAACGGAACCGCCGTTCATCGAAACATTGACTCCGCTTTCAACGGACAATTTACCCGCAGAGATTATTTCCAAAGCTCCACCACCGGCAGCGGCTTCACCGAGGTTCCCGACTCCACCACCGGATCCACCCATAAGAATCGACAGGTCAGCCGAACCGTAAACAATACCAGCAGGTCCGGATGCAGCCGGCCCTCCCTCTCCGCCATGGGACGCACCTCCACCGGAAAGTCCGCCCGCCGAATTGCTTCCGAGGCTGTGCCCTTTGCCCGGACCCTGGGCTCCGCCGAATCCTCCAAGAACTCCGCGGCCGATTCGATGCCCTTTGCTCGGATCATCACCATAATAGGCATCATGTCCGTCGAGCAGTGAGCCAGCGGGAAGGTGAGGGGACGACGGTGAAAGCGAACCGGTCAAACTTTTGGACAAGGTCACATTTCCGTCACTTGAAATGGAAAGCGCATTGACTCCCTCGAGGATTACCTTGTCCAGGTTCGGACCAAGATAGAAATCACCGGCAAAATGGAAACTCGCTTTGGTCAGCATCCATGATGTCCCGTCAGGAGCCAGATAATTCACTGTGCTTAAATTTGCATCCATTACCTTGAACTCTCCATCGCCCTTGTCCCAGAACAAACCCGCCGATCCGCCGAGCTCATTGATTCCCGTATGAAAACGCAAGACTCCTTGATCAAAGGAAAGTGTGGTAAAAGTTCCCACGCCGGACCAATCCGTGCCAACCGCATTCGTACTTGCGAACCGGTAGTAATAAGCTTGTCCGCTGTTTAAACCGCTCAAGTTGGCCGGAACAGGACCTTGATCATGAGAGCCAAGGGAAAGACTGTAATTCCAATCGGCAGGTGTCTCGACTCCGTCCGTATCACCGTAATGGATGGTCACGGCATTGGTTACCCCACCCGAATCGGTCAAGTCCCCTTGTAAAGTGGCAGTGCGGCCTCCGACTTCCAAAACGGAACCAACGGACACGACGGGAACTTCCACCGCGGCTTTCAAATCTATCGTGAGGGTCGTACTCGAGCTGCCCTTCGGATTGGTAGCGGTAACCGTGAGAGGAAATTGAGCGACCCCATCGGATGGCGTACCTGAAATCAGGCCCGTAGTAACATTGAAATTCAATCCATTGGGCAAGGTTCCGGTATAACCGTATGAGGTGGCCGGTGGATCGCTCCTGAATTGAAAAGTCATGGCCTCCCCGTTGACCACCGTAAGATTCAAATCAGCCGGCATAACGGGAGCGCTCAGGTACTGCAGGTCATAATCAATGAAATTCGAATTGGCCCGTTGACTTTCAAAGGAATGCTTTGCCCAAGCGTGCCCACGGGGAACCGAGGAAAGCCTGACCTCATCGAGGGAACCAGTCATCTTCGAAGTTCCGTCACGCAAGGAACCAAATCGCAGATCACCTCCGGCTTGAGTATTTACCGTACCGGAAACCGATGAGGCAGGAGCATCGACTATTTTACCATCGGCGTAAATGCGGGTTTCGTTCAAGTCAGAGCTAACCCCGGGGAAGGAGATGGACAAGTGATGCCATTGATCATCTCCCAGCCCGAAAGACCCCTGCCGTTTCCCCCCTGCATTATCGGTCAAGACTTGCGGGCCTTGACTGTCCCATGACAAATTCCAAAGGTTTCCCGTTGCTCCCCAACCTGCCAGACCACTACCGGATTGGTTGGTCTTGATCCAAAGGGAAACAGACCTAGCGCCCGAACCCGTAATCCCTGGGTATCCCGAAAGGGTCAAGTCATCGTCATTGCCATCTAAGGGAAGGCTCTGGCCGACAAGACCAGGCATACCGGGGACGGCACCACCATTCGCCGTAGCGTTTCTTCCATTGGCCGAAGAATCAAGAACGCCGTCAAGGTGCCAAACTCCCTCGTAGCCAGACCAAAGAGTACCATCAGTGCGGTATGCGGGAGGAGTTACGTCTGCAGCGTTCCCCCAATAGGCGAAAACTTTGGTGTTCGGACTGAGTTCCTTGACTTGCAACCAGGCCGTGGTTTCGCCGGAAGCGTTCCATTCGTCGATCTCGTGAATCAATTCGCGGTTTTGCCCGTCGAAGAAACGTAAATCTCCACCGTTTGAAGGATCGGCAAAGGATGAATGAGAAAAATCAGGGTGATAAGCCGTTCCCATTCTGACAAGAAGAGGGAAGTCAGACAGATCCCCCCCTTGCCACTTGATGCGGAGATATTCCTGCATGGCGGTCAATTCGGATGGATTGAGCGCCCTGTCGAAAAACAAAACTTCGGCGACTTCCGATTGCGAGAAATGGTCGTTGGCGTCGGAACCGCCCAAGGCCAAAAGGCGAGGGGTGGAACTCTCGGTTCCAACCGAACCTTGCTCGAATACCTTCACCCCATCCCGCCACAGAACCGCGTCCCCTTCGTCATAACTACCTGCCAATAGGTGCCAGGATGAGTCAGCAGGAACCGATTGAGTCAAAACAGACTCCATTTTCCAATAAGACGAACTGTCGTTACCCAACCCGAAAACCCAATCCGAACCAACCGAACCGATAACGGTACCATTGGCATCACCCGTGTGGCGGGCGAGAGCCAACACCGTATACTCGGTGAGAGTCGAACCGAAATCATAGGTAGAGTAAAGTTGTGAAAGGCCATCGAAGGACACGACCTTTTTTCCGCCCAGTTCGGTGCTTAGGCTGACCCTGGGCGTACCCCTGACATGAACAAGCGGATGTCCACTACCGGAAGCATCGGGCCAGACAGAAAGGATCGATCCATTTGACTCGACAAGAGAACTTGCATCCAACCGAACTAGTAGGCCTGGTAAGTTCCCGGGATCATCTCCGGCGGTCGCCCCGGTCAGGCTCATTTCCATTTTGGCGGCAAAGGTACCCGGGTCATAAATGGAAAGTTGATGATTTTGCGGATCAACCCCGGAAGGATTGGTTGCCGTAATCGTGACCGGGTGCGAGCCTGAAACTTCAGGCGTCCCCGAGATAATCAAAGTCGTGGAGTTGAATTCCACACCGAGAGGAAGAGCTCCGCAAGTGACGCTCGCGGCGTAACTTGCTTCGACCTTGAAGCTTCCAGGCTGACCTTTGGCCCAATACGAAACTGCGGGCGAGTCCACGCTTGGAGTTTGAATATCGTATGTGACTGTTGAATTCGTTAAGGCAAAAGCTTCGTTAAACAAGGTGTTGATACCGCTTCCTGAGACCGACAAGTTCATGGCAACCGGAGATGTCGGATCATTTGGCGTCAAGCCAACTTCATAAACACCCGCTGAAATTTCCGTGGGGGCGGTACCCGTTGCGTTGGAAACCGAATAGTCACCGGGATCAAAACCATCGATCGCCACGGGAAATCCATCCTCGAGAAACCGGATCGTTGCTATCACGGGCATCTCGTATCCGCCACCTTGGCTTATTTCGATCGCACGTTCATAAAAATCCCCGCTTCCGCCTCCATATACCCTCATGGCGTCAGTATCGGACAGAGCTATGCCATACATCCTCAAGTCGTCTATTTTGCCCGTAGTGGCACTGGCCTCGAAACCATCCTTCGGGCCAAGACGGAACGCTTGATTTAGGGGGAACGTCTGACCACTAGAAAATGAGGACTCGTTATCAAAGGATCCATTCAGATAAAAGCGAACCGTTCTGCTCTTCAAATCATAAACCAATGCCAAGTGAGACCATTGATTGAGCGGAAGATATCCCTTCGCCCAAAACTCGTTCGGAGACGTTCCGGGCAAAGACTGCTGATCCAAACCGTCCATGGTAAAAAGAGGCCTCTGTTTCTTCAAGGAAAGCGACAAAGAAGGGGCAGTTCCCTCAAGGCTGAAAACATGAAAATCCGGACTTTCCGGATAAACCCACAGGGACAAAGTCGCAGATTCAAAATTACCAGAGAGCCCGGTTGAAAGAAGGGCCTTTCCGTCAGTTCCGTCGAACTCTATGCTTGAAGCGCCGAATTTGCCCGGGGCAAACCAAAGAGGGGAACCCGTGCCATTGGCATCCGCCCCCGCCGAATCAACGGCAAGGTTTCCTGTTGTTTCATCGAGTTGCCACCACAAGGCAAGATCTCCCTCTCTTACGCGGTGCGGGCGAAAATCGATGGTTGTGGCGACCTCGGAGTTCGTCATACCGAAAGTATCCGTAATGGAATTGTTGCGGAGCTTGAGGGAAAGCGTCCCAGGACTGAAGGAATTAGGGGTAAAAACGAGGTTGTAGCTTGTGGTTGAACCAGGTACGGGTGTCGAACTGTCCAGCGTCATCCCGCTAAGCTGAAGATCCTGGGAGGCATTGAAGTCCGCAATCGATTGGTTAAAAAAGATCGTGGCTTCCACGGTTTGGCCAAAAGACGGATTTTCGATTTCGAATCGGGCCTGCGGCCCAATGTCACCCATTCCGTTCCCCCAAAGTTGCGATACTTCCCCAATGGATAGGGGGCGACCCCAAACCCGGACGTCATCGATCAAACCATCGAAAGTCCGATCCCAATACCCTCTGCCCACGCGAACCAAATTCGAGTTTCCGTCCAACCCAATCGAGTCCAAAGTGGTAGATTCTCCATTGGCATAAAGAACGGTACGACCCTGAACCGGATCAAATACGGCAACAACATGATACCATTTCCCTGGATAAGACTGGAGGAGCGATTCCACCCGGGTGCTGCCCTCCCAAGTGGTCAAAGAGCCGTAACGAAAAGCCAAGGACCAATCCCATCCCCCGTTGTCAGTCGAGAAGATCATGCGTTCATTGTCCACACCGCCCTGAACTTGGTCAGGTCTTACCCAAGCGGAAAAACTAAGACCGTCTCCCGTACCCGCCTGATCAATCCGGAAAGGCAGATCGAAGTAGTCCTGATCCAGGTCGACGGCATTCCCAAACTTTCCGGTAGCCAAGGTATAATTCGAATAAAGATCGATTTCAGCAACCCCAAGCCAAGTATTGGCGGCTCCCGTAGCTTCGGAAAAAACGATCTTGTAATAACGGAAACTCTGCGGAATTCCGACCTCGTAGCTACGGCTCTCCCAGGCAGTCCAGCTGGTTTGATCAGTAACCGTGTCCAAAATAGTCCAAGCCGTATCGTCATTCGAGCCCTGCAAGGTCCATGCCTTGGGCGAGCGGTCTGCGGTCTGAAAATGTTGAGCGACTATGCGGTAATTTATGATTTCGGTCGGCACCCCAAAATCATAACGGACAAATACGTTGGGAAATTGGTCTTGACGGGCCAACCAGCGACCACTCGCCGCATTGTCGACATTGTCGAAGGCATTGGAAGCAACCAGGGTTCCGTGAGAAGTCGAAGACGTCAAATTGCCTCCGCCGGGAACCGTAGCGTCCAGACCGTAATACTGTGCATGCCGTTCCCGCCCCGAAGAATCGAGAACCATGCTCCCGTTGAAGTCGTCCATGGTGTACCAGGCGAGCAGATCGTTCTCCACGGAAGTAACGATCCGGTGATGAAACTCAAAGGCCCCCGCCTGACTGCGATTCAGGTCCTTGGTTACCGAATCGAAGGGAATTTCCACCCGAACCATGGATGGATTGACCGATGCATTGACCTCGAACGTATAAGCAGAAGGGTTGTTGTCGGTGAAGGATTGAACGGAAGCCCCAGTCGCATTGAGCTCAGCTCCGGCCAAACCACTGACATAAATCGTTTGGTTGCCCTCGAGAAAAGCAGCCGACAAGGAAGGGGAAGGATTGCTCACAAAAGGAGAACTTCCCGTAATCAATGGGCGCAAGCCGAGGTCACCCGAACCCTGACCGTAAAGAAGACCGACTTGCTCTTCGGTCAAACCCTTGTTGTAGATCCGGAAATCATCCATGGAAATTTTCGTTCCTTTCCCCAGAAACAAAGCTTCGTTGGTCGTATAAAGATTTCCCGTCAGGGCAAGTTCATCACTTTTTACCCCGTTTACGAACAGGCAAAGAACCGTTCCATCATAAGTGAACGCGTAATGAACCCATCTCCCCAATACCGACCGGGCTCTGAGCTCGCGCCAGGTATTTCCGATTCTGACGGCTGCCCTGATCGTATTGTCATCGTGGTATTCCAGGCGTACTTGTCCGCTCTGGGCAATGACCCCGTAATCGTCATCCCTTATTTTCGTCCACACCGAAAGACTCACTTCGGATGCTAGAGGTAACCTGCCCCCGTCTGCACTCAGGTACTCGTTTGGCTCAAGGACAAGGGATTTGCTGAATTTACCCGGAACGAGCGATCCACTTTCGGCGGGGATTGAGATCAGGTTAAAATCACCATTTCCTCCGCCATAAAGAGCAGTAATCTCGGTTTGGGACAGGGCAACGCCATAGACCCTGAAATCGTCTAGGTACTCGGCAAAGCGCTGACCGCCGCCTTGATAATTTCCAATTGCGTAAATATTGTCTCCCGTCGGGCGGTCGGAATCACCCTGGTATGCACCGTCAAGATAGAACTTGGTCGTGGAACCGTCCGAAACGACCACGATGTGATGCCAATTTCCATCCGGCGCAAGATTGAATTCGCCGGAATCACGCCAATCGCCGTTTCCATTCGCATAAACCCCCACATCGTTTGAGCCTGCGTTAATGATCATGTGATGCCCGTTGTTCGAGCCCCGGCTCAAGGTTCTCCATGCACCGACCGGATAAAGGTTTTTGAACCAAGTACTGATCGAGAAGGTCGCAACCGTCGTTGAACCGCCCAGATCGAGTGGGGGGGTTGCCTGAGCTTGAGCCCCCGTGTTTACGGTTGGAATGCGAAGGGATCCGTTGCCGAATTTTTTCTCGGCAGTGGAAAAAACGGCGCCATTGAGAAGAACGGCTCCGGGTGAACTTCCGGATCCCGTGTTTACTGCAGTCGATCCCGCCCCTTCGTCAAAAGTCCACCAACCCAAAACATCTTCGCCTCTCACTCCGGCAACCAAGTTCGTGGAAACCTTGCCGTGATTGTCGTTTCCGGAAAAATCCTCAATCACCGATTGGTTCTTGTCTTCGAAAACATACCACAGGACAAGGTTTTCATACTCGGTAACGGGCGAATGCTGACGAAAGGCATAAGCGGTCTCCGAGGTTGGGGTGGAACCGGCCAAGGCAGCTCCTCGCTCAATCCTTATCGACAGGGCAGAGGGATGCCCCAGAGCCGAAACGTCAAAAAGGAAGGCATTTCCGACTTGAGAGAAGTTGGAAACGCTTCCACCGCTTACATTCAGGTCAGCAACCGTAAACCCAGAAACGGACTGAGATGCCCCGAACTTGAAGAACTCGACTCGTCCCTGCATGGTTGCCGCGGAATTCGCAGATTCTACCGAGATAATCGGAATGACCCCGAGATCACCAAATCCCTCTCCGTACAAAATGGAAACGTCTGCTTGCGAAAGATTGGTGCCGTAGAGGCGGATTTCGTCGAGAGTTCCGTCAAAATCAAAGTTACCAGTCGTATCCCAACTCCCGATGCGGGCTCCTGTACCTTCCATGTGAAGAGAGCTCAAACCGGAAAGAGGAATTTCGGCGACCAGTTGACCATCTGCGTAAAGGAAGCGTTCCCGATCTTGCATGACCGCAACCACATGCTGCCATTTCCCCTGAGACGCCACGCCGTCCGACCCGTCCAAACGGTTTAACCCGGTTCCGGTAGAACCCAAATTAAAAGTGTAAGTCCTGTTTCCCGTGCCCGAGGCGTTTACGTTATACCACAGAAGAAGACTGTTTTGATTATTGCCGTTGGAGGCAAAGATTCCCGAATCCTGAAGATCGCTCGAAAAGCCCAGGTTGTTCAGTTTGACCCAAGCCGCGATCGTAAGGTTCCCCTCTTGGTACAAGCCCCTGAAACGGGGAATGTCCAAAAAGTCTCCCGTCCCGTCAAGAACCAAGCCCTGACCAAACCTTCCGGGCCCCAATTGGGCATCGCCCATCAGAATACCGTCATTTCTTCCCGGGCCCAAATCACGAACCCAGGAACCGTTGGTTTCGTCAAAAGACCAACGGCTCAAAAGATCGTCATCTTTGTAAACCCGCTCATGGGCCTTGAAATCATAACGAAAAGCTTCCACAAAATCTCCGGAATCATCCTGCTTCCCGCCGGCGGGCATACTCAAGGAGTAATTCCTCACGGAAGAGTTCGGATCGACCGAAACTAGGTAACCGCCAACCCCGCCCGTAGCGTTGACCTCATCAACAACTCCGTCGCTCAAGGACCAATCGGCGGGAATCAGTCCGGTCACCGCCTCGTTTTGAGAATCCTTGCCGAAACGGACGGAAAAGGTACGGGGCAAGGAATCCGCGGTTGAATTGTCTTCGATCACAACGGAAGTTAATTGATCTCCGAAGCCACCTCCGTAGATAGCTTTGGCGTCCACATCGTTAAGACTGACCCCATAGATTCGAACGTCGTCCAAAAACTCAGCGAACAATTCGTTGTCGCTTGAGTTGCCGATGTAAAAAACGTCGCTTTGTTCCTGACGGTCCGCTTCGCCAACAAAAGTTCCATCCAAAAAGAAGCGGGTTCGGTTACCCGTGCCAACAACGACAAAGTGATGCCAACCACGCAAAGTCAACGGGTCGATTTCATGTCCGGTCGAACGGTAACGATTGTTCCAGTTCCCGTCCGCTCCGTCATAGGAATGAAGGAGGCGGTTGCTTCCCCGAATAACCAAATACCGGTCCCAGTCTCGGTTGGATTGCTTGTCTTGCCCACGGAAGAGAGTTGCCCGGCCACTTGAAACAGGGGGAAGCAAATCCTTTGCCCATGCACTCAGGGTCCAACTGTTGGATGCTATATCGACGCCGTTTGCATTATGCCTCATGCGGGCATCCGTTTTGTCTTTGTCGAACCTTACTCCGTACCCAAAGCGCCCATAAGGAGAGACTTCCGCATGATAAAGATTCGCAGTATCGGAGCCCGGGGTCTGACTGGTTGCGGTCGTAGCGTAAAGCGGATCCGTATCGAAAGGCCACCAGGCCAACAAATCTTGGCCTCGTGTGATAGCACGGTGCATTTTGCGGATGGTGACCTGAGCGGCTTCATTCGGTTGAGCGTAGCGCGGATCATCGGTCAGTAGTCCTTGACCGAGAGAAAGAACCGCATCCTGATTGAAATTGTCGAGAGTCAACTGGAAGCTATAAACGCCCGGGCGTACCAACGAAAGCGAATTGGAGACAATCGAACCATTCGTGAGGGAAAGGTCGGATTCGTTGAAATCATAGACCGCTATTTCTTTTCCGGCCCGAAGAAAACTCACTTCGCCGGCAACCGGATCACCATCCACCACCCGGTCGAGTGAAAAGGTGGGAATCACGCTAAAATCCCCTAATCCGCCACCATAAAGCAGCTTAACCTCGTCATTGGTGAAGGCAGCCGAATAAACCCTGAAGTCATCGATACATCCCTTGAACGTCCGGTTGAGGTTATTGTTCTCTTCGGTCCATCGTCCGATTTGAAGAGCGTAGGCACTCCCCGTGCTTATGCTTGGTTGCACCCAATCTCTACGCATGGATCCATCGACGTAAACTTGAACATTCGTACCCGTGTAGATATGAGCCACATGAGCCCACCGGTCCCGCACACCCTCGCTCACGTAGACATCGGGATCCCATCCCCAATGCTGAACACGGAATTGGCGGTAATTCCCGTTCCAGAAGGAACGAATTGCCCAAGTTCGATAATTGTTGTTTCTTTGGCCTATGCCGTAAGGACCGGCTTGGTTTTTCTGCCCGTTTTCGGCATACATCCAAAAGGATATCGTGCGGGGCTTGTTTCCGTTAATCCGCAAAGCGGGACTGGATGCATCAGTTGCAACCCATGCGTTTTGAGGGAAGCGCAAGGAGGTTCCGAATTTGGCGACGGTCGAGTCAAACGTTACATTTGAAGTTCCGTCTCCGCCAAAGGTTCCGACATATCCCTTCAGGTAATCGGTCACCTCGAACGCGGCAGGATCGGTCAAGCCTTCGTCAAAAGTCCACCAAGCCTCGAGGGATTCCATCCGGACGATCGGGCGACCATACCCAATGGAAAAGGAAACGGGGACGCTCAGCTCGTTCTCACCATCCACACCCAATCCTTCGAGCAGACTGACTCGAATGATCGAAGGATCTGCAGTCGCGTTCAGTTCGATCCTATGGGAAGTGGATAGACCGGAAGTAACCGAATGCAAACTGGTATTGGAAGCGGAATAACGGGTTGCGTTGAACTCGACTGGCCAAGGTTGCCCATATTTCCAAAAATTCAGATCGATCGGGATGGGGTTTGCATGAGTTTGGCTAGGGTAGGTGGGGACAACCGTAAGGGAAAGGTCCCCACTTCCATGATTATGCAAAACCTGATGCTCCGATAGCGAAAGAGCCTTGGAGAAAAAGCGAAGATCATCCAATTTGCCAAGGTAACGGCCGGCCGTAGGGGTTTGCGGGTCGGCCAAGCCGAAATACCACCGGTCATCCGGCTGAACCAGCAAAGGTCCCCCAAACCGATTGGTCGAACCAATTGAGGATCCATCGAGAAAAACCTCCATTTCAATCCCGCTCGATGCATTCGCATCATAAGCAAGGGTCAGGTAATGCCATTGGCCATCAGTCACGCTCGAACCAAGAAGCGTCCTCTCCGATCTGCCCAATGAACTGACGAAAAGCTCGATGGCTCCGCCCTTTGTTCCCAATTCCAAAGTCGAACCGCCTGAACCGGCGAGGCTGATCATCACGTTCGACACCTCGTTTCCGGACCAGGAAAAGCCTTCCTCGTCTCGCTTGAACCAAAAGGACAAACTGAAAAGATCGTTCACCCAATTGGTGGCGATGGGCCCGAGATCAGCGTAATCGCCTGCTTGTTGGAAATTCAAAGAGGTCCCGAACTTGGCATCGGTAGACCAACCGGTCTGCCCTTTGGTTTCGCCACTCTGAGGGTAGATGCTATCCTGCACGGTGGATCCCCGGCCCTCGTCCAACCACCACCAATTGACCAAATCATCCTTTGCCTGAACCGGTGGAACCATTCTCACCTGCAAGGAAGCGAATAAAGTGGGGTCTCCTGCATAACTCCCCGCGCCTCTTGGCAATTCGAGGGAAACGAAAGTGACGTTGGCATCGGGAACAAGATTGAAAGTGAAAGTAAGGTTTCCATCGGCGGAGGCAAAACCAGTGATCGTAGCCCCCGAAACACCGGCCGACAAATCACTCGCATCCAATCCAGTTACAGCCACTACTTCTTCATATCTTTGAAACTGCAAAGTCACCGGGATAGAAGCCGAATTGCTAATGGCAGGAGCCGCAAATACACCGACCAAGCCCATATCCCCCTCCCCGCCATTGTAAATCTTGGCAATTTCCGCATCCGTCAAAGCGACAGAATAAACCCGTGCATCATCCAAAAGACCATGAAAACGATCCAAGGCCGGCATCCCACCGAGAAACCAGTCACCCAATGTAATTTCCCCCGGCTCTCCCGGGCTGAAGAAATTTTCGGCAACCAAAGCACCGTTCAAGTAGTGACGAACACTTCCACTATCCTTGTCGACAACCGATGCCAAGTGATGCCACTGCTCTTGAACCATAGGCAAGTTTGCCATTTCGGCCAAGCCGGTGGACTCCGTGGCATGGGAGACCGAAGAATAACCCTCGATTCCAGCCGTAAGCCCCTTGTGAGCAGACAAGCCCGAACGGAGGAGCAGCGGGGCATTGAAACCCACGGATGCAGTGCCGACACGGTTTCTTTGACCATGATTCCCCTTGTTGTCGACGATCAATTCGCTGCCCTTGGAACCATTTTTGGAGAAAACGCCATTGCGATCCAAATCCAGCCAAAAAACACTTCCGTCGTCACTTCTGGTGCCAAAAGTGACGAACCCCGACCTGATGAAACCGGTGTTTCCGATTCTGAGTTTACCAAACCATGCTCCGCCCACAGTGTCCCCTCCGGTCAGCCCCCCTGATCTGCCATCCACGGCTCCTGCATTGAAATCTATGGGCAGATCAAAGGCGGTATCCTCGAAGACGTAATCGCCCCGGGTAAGAAACCCTGCCCCGGAATCAATCGGATCCAATTGATTGTTATTGAACGAACCGTCAAAGATTCTCTCGGTCACTCCCTGGGGAAAAAGGGAAGCTTGCTGAGGGTCTCCAGGGGTTACAATGCTCATTGATCCGTAATTTGCCAGTGATATCGCCCCTTGCCCCATTCGAACCTGCATCCAGTCACCACCTCCGCCTTCGTACCAAGCCGTTGCAAAATCATAATCAACAGGAGGAGCCAAGGTAGTGGGCTTGGCCCAAACGGAAATCGTATAGTTGCCTTCTCCTACATCAAGAGGGGACCCCTTTGATTCGCCGTAGAGCATCTCGACCTCGAAGTCGGAAAAGGCGACCGAATAAAGACGGACGTCGTCAATGCTTCCAATAAAGCGTTGACCATTGTCCCACCGCTTGCCAATCGATAAATCAGTGGCGGTTCCTGTGCTTAATTGATTCTGACCTCCCCACTGTCCATTGACGGATGTTTTTTGGCCGTCGATGTAAAACACAGGGGAAGAACGGTCATTTCCGCCTTCCTGAAGAACGGTGATTACATTGTGCCAAATCCCGTCATTGAGCTTGAATTCCGTTGTGTTCCTGACCGCACCGTTGAAATCAATCCTGAAATCGTTACCGTTCAAGCGTAACCACCATCTCTGCCCCCTCGAGTTGCTCCCCCAATATGCGAGGGTTCTCCAGCTACTGTTCTGAGTCTTGAACCAAAGCGAAAGGGTTCTCGCCTTGGTTCCCGAGATCCCCTTATAGCCATTCACCACGATGTGATCGTTTCCGGTCAACTTGAACGCCTGGCCCATTCTTCCACCCGTCCACTCGCTCTGACCCCCGATCGTCCCATCCCTGAAATTACCGGACATATCCGAAGTGTTTCCGTCCAAGGGCCACCAACCCTCCAAGTCGTCAAACCTGGTTATTTTCGAGGGCGGCATAAGGGAAGAAACTTCGGCCCAATCATCTACGCCATCCAAAAGCAAAGAACCTGTCCCGAACTTGGGGCTGACCGTCTCCAGCAAGGCGCCGCCTTGGAGAGAAGCAAATGCGTCTCCCCCCGACTGATCGGCGATCAAATCAGTGCCGTTGAACTCATCGAATGCCCACCAACCTACCAAATCGGCCGAACGCGTAACTTTGTCGTTGTAAGTAATGACGACGGTTTTCTTCTGGTTGTAGTCAAGCCCACCATCTTGAACAGCCCCCGCGTTAACCGTGAGAAATATTCTTTGCGGATCCCTCGTGGCGATCAAATCGAACGAGTAGGTAGAGTTCGAATCAACGATCAAATTACTTGCGGTCGCTCCAATAATCGTGAGATCTCCCAAGCCGAATCCCGTTACGCCAACCGGGTTACCCGTTTTGTCCTTGAAGGTAATGGATGCAGGGATAGGCAAAATATTACTTGCCCTGGACACATTGAAATCCAAGCTCGGGCCAAAATCACCGAACCCATCGTTGTATGCGATATCCACATTGTCGGCGCTCAAGGCAACCTGGTACAGCCTGACGTCGTCGATCCAACCATTGAAAACATTACTCCCGTCGGGTGCGGCACCAATTCCAAGTTCTCCATTGTCTACGGTAACCGAACTCGTCTGGTTTTGAGAGCCTGCCAAAATCCCGTTGAGGTAGGTTTTGCTTTTGGCTCCGTCGTAAGTGGAGACCAAAAAGTGCCACTCGCCGGGCGTAATGGGGTAAACTCCATTGTCAACATAGGCCGCCAAGAACCTGTAGAAGGTTCGAAACGTCGTCCCGCCTGTATCCACTTGCACAAAAAAAGGCGAGTAGGCACCCTCTCTTTTGGCAAGAATTTGCGTCCAGTCCGCAGGAATTCCGTTCGGCTTGAACCAAAGGGCGTAAGAAAAACCGATTCGAGCCTGCAAGTTAGGATGCGGCCCGGCGTCTGCATAACCCGTGCCCGCACTCAAGTCCAAGCTCCCCTTTGATATTCCCATTCCCGGACCCCAAAGAGTGTTGGAACTCAAGCGGGCGTCCACTCCATTTCCGGTGGCATCGGATGCGATGGTTCCGTTGGTCTCGTCAAAGGTCCACCTGACAAGCAAATCATCCTCCCGAACAACTGCCTCCGAAACAGTCATTTGGAAGATCCAAATGACGGCAATCGCGAAGAAAGGGAAACGTACGGACATCAATGATTTAATATAAGCCAAGGGTTATGATTATTCAATGCTCGAGCATCGATTTCTTCAAGGAAAAAACTCGGCAAAAACATACTATTCAAAAAATTAAACTCAAAAACATGAGAAAGCAGAAAAAGGCACTTAATCGCAAGTAAAATGCACTTTTGTCGCGCACGAAGAAACTGGTCATGCATTCTACTCTTACAATTAGCACAAAACCCACCTTTGTTACGTGAATTTTGTAAATATCGACTTACGGAAACCCTTCCGTTCGGTATTGGACGGAAGGGATGAACCTTAGGGAAGAGAATGATTTGTTTGCTTACGAAAAGCGAATCTTTCCTTATCCTGGATGCGAGTAGTAGTTTTACTTGGTGCGAATGCGTACCCTGAGGTATTGTTTGCCTCCCGCGGCTTTTGCCTTGCCGTCACTGACATAAGTCACACGCTCCATTCCTCCACCGACATCTTTGCCTTTGCCTGAAGCAGCACCATTGAGATCGATCTGAGTCATGCCACCGGTTGTCCACTTGCGCAAATCCTTACTGCGTTCAACCACGTATTGCAGACCTTCTTCGGCAGCATAGACGTTTTGGTACTTCAGGAAAGTAATTCTTTGCTTTCCGTCCTTTTTCTTGATGATGCGAGGCAGGGATGCCTTGCGGTCGTAGGTAAGCGAGTCACCACCGAAGGCACGCTCGAGAAGGTTACTCACCCCATCGCCATCCGAGTCGGCATCGTCGGAATCGAACAGGAGCGCGGCGTCTGCCATCGTCGGGTCACCTCCACTGCCATCAAGATCATCCAAACCATTGATGTCGCGCTTGTTATAAATCCTGCGGGCAAACTTCGCACGCTCGGCGGGATAACGGACGTCCCATCTTCTCTCTTCAAGCCACGCCTTCTTTCCGGGCTTCATGACGCGAATCTCACGGATAATATCGGCGGCAGCATAGTAAGTGCCTGCACCGCTGTAATTACCAGGTTGTGAAATCTTGATCTTGAGCGTGATGTAATCATCCGTACCGAAGTTATAGGTACCTTTCTTGAACCCAAGCTGTTTCCCATCCGGAGAAGCATGTACAACCGTTTTGGGATTCAAGTTGCCTGGTACTGTAACCGTTACCCCCAAGCCACTCGAAGCCGAAACCATCTTGCCAATAGGGATTGGTTTCCGGGACAAGGGCAAGTCACGAAGTCCACCGCGTTCTCCCTGCTTGGCAACGATATACTGCCCCTGTCCATCTCCGATAGTAAAGGAACGGTGCATAACCGTGTTGACGAAGGAATTATTGGAAACTGTTGCCGTGACCGTCACGTTCGAGTCGATTGTCGAACCGGTCGTCACCCAACCCGTTGTAGCATTAACCGTGGCATCTCCCGTGGAAATCGAGAAGGTCGGCTTGATGAGGGGAAGAGGTTTGCGGGTCATCGGATCTATGCACATGGCATAACATGGGAAGGACTGCGCTGTACCCCACTTGCCGATCGGGTCGAAGATAAGCAGGAGAGGACGCTTCACATAGAAGGTCTTCGGTTCGGGAACCGCTGCCGCATACTCGGAGTTACCCGCTTGAGTAGCACGGACGGTCACTGTACCCGTTGCACTGAACTTGACCTTGTTTCCGGCGAAGACCGAGGCAATGCTTCCTCCAGTAGTTACTTGGAAGCTTACGGGCAAGCCGGATGAGGAGGTGGCGTTCAGTTCAAGAATGTCGGTCTGGCCTTGCTCGGACGGCTGAGCAAAGGTAATGACTTGCGAGCGCTTGTCCAAGACCTTGATTTGGATAGACTTTTGCGTTGCGGCCGTGAAGTGCGTATCACCAGGTTGGTTAAGGTAAACCGTGACAGTTCCTGCGGCAACCGGGTCAAGTTTGCCACCGGTAACCGTCATGACAGAAGCGTTGCTTGTCGTATAAACCAAATCCAAACCAGATGTGGCATAGGACCCCTCCAACTCGAATGGATCATCGAATTTCGAGGTGAAAGGCAGGTTGTCGCTGGAATCCACCGCCAAGTTGTCCGCAGCAACGGTGATCGTCTGAGTTCCCCCGAAGACCGGACGGTTGGTCTTGAAAGGATGACCTGAAACAAGCCTCGACTGGGAGCCCCACTTCCAAGCCAAGTAACCTTCGGCCCGTCTTACGGCGTAGTCGTTGAGAGATCCGGCGAAAACCATGACTTCATGAATTTTCGCGCTCAACGGATTGACTAACGCTCCACCTGCGCTTCGACCCATTCCCAAGAGGATTTCACCCCCGGAAGAAGGCAAATTGGGCGTGCCCGAACCACCGCTTCCGATCAGGCTGGCTCCGTTCAACATGAATTCACTGTCGCCATAAGTGGTTCCTGCTTTTCTACGGAAGGCACCGATCTGCACAGGGGCATTGAGGCTTGAATTGAATATGTTCTGTCCATTATTGAAGTAAAACCCACCGTCTCTTCCGAGTCCGATGGTCTGACCACCCGTTCCAGACGGGGAACCAAAGCTAAATACCCGGTTCGGACCGGAACCGGTTGCGGCCATGGCCACGACCATCGTGAAACCGGAATTACCGGCAAAGGCAGCCGGCATGTTTCCGGTCATGTAGGCTCCCGAATTGCCCTGGGTTCCGCCAAAGGCAAGAACGGGCAATCCTCCCTCGACCAGATAAACAACCTTTGGTTCACCATTCGGAGAAGCAAGCGTATTGGAATTAAGCGAAAGGTCGGCCCATGTGGTCGGCGTGGATTTGCCTCCAGTGGTTGGGAAGTCGGCAGCGGATTCCGACAAACCGTCCCCGTTCACATCCTTGGCGTCCAACCACATGACGAAACCGGAGAACGAGTCGGGGTAGGGGCTGAACTCGGTAACCGTGACCGTGAAGGTCTTGTTGGGAGCGGCATTGTAACCGGCATTGCCAACTTGGCTTGCGGTAATGGTCGCAGTTCCCTTTCCTACGGGCACGATCTTGAGTCCACCTGCCGTCAATTTAACGATATTGGCGTTTGAAGTCGCGTAAAGCACATCGAGACCAGTCGGGGTCGTGGTACCCTGCTTTACGGCCTTGGCCCCAGGGTCGAACTCGAAGTCGCCCAAATCCTTGGTGAAGTTCGGAATAGTCGCTCCATTGGATGCGTTTACGATTACTTGACTGATTTTGACGATCGTGACGTTTTTGTCCATCGAGGCTGCCTGCCAAACGGGATTGCCGGGCTGAGACGCGCTTACGACCGCAGTGCCTCCACCGATTAACTGAAGGAAAGTACCGTTCACGACCTTGACAATGCTTTCATCACTCGAAGTATAGGTGATCGCCATGCCCGAGGTAGCGGATGCCGTCATGTTCATATCGGTCGAGCTGAAAGGGATCGCACCCAAGTTCTGTGCCCAGGTTATGCTTTGCGGCTGCAAAGAATCATCTACGACAGTCAACGTTTGCAATACGGCCGTCGCTTCGGCATAGGTCGAGTCACCAAGTTGCTTAGCAGTCACCGTGGTGGTGCCACCGGCCAGCAAGCTGACCACATTGTTGGAGACCGTGGCAATGCTCGTGTTCGATATCTCATAGGTGATCGACAAATTGGAGTCGGCAGTCGCGTTGAGATCGAAGGTGCCGAGACTCAGAAGTTTGTCGCTGAGAGCATGGAACGTGATGGCCTGCGGAACCTTGGTCACCGTGAGGTCCTGATCGACGAAGGAAGCCGGGTTGTAACTGGCGTTACCATTCTGGCTGGCACGGATTGTGGTGACACCGAATCCGATTACATCCACGGTATTGCCACTCACCGTGGCAACCGCCGGGTTGGAACTCGTGTAGGCAATGGTCAAGCCCGTCGTATTGTTGTTGTCCACGCGCTTCGAAACGGCACCCAAGGTAAAGTTTGCGGATTGGACGTTCTTCGAAGGAAGGGCACCGAATACGATGTGCTGATCGGCCCGCGGGGCAGTCGTGATGTTCAGCACGTTGGTCAACTCGACAGGGAACCAGTTGTCATCACCAGCTTGCTTGGCCTTGATACCAACCGTGCCGGGGGTCGAGCCGCCAACGATGGTTACGGTATTGCCGGAAACCGTCGCCCGGGCCGTGTCGTTACTCTCGAAGATAACGGGCAGTCCCGAACTCGATTCGGCGACAACCGTGAAAGGTGAGCTGACTGGAGTTTTGTCGGACAGGGGCTGGAAAGCGATTTCCTGAGCTCCGCCGAAAGTCGGCAATGCAATGGCGTACTTGTGAGTCGAAGGCAGAAGCGCCTCGATTCCCCACTTGTGAGCCATGTACGCTTCGATCTTCTCTCGGGCCAAGTTCGGAAGGACACGGTCATAGGCCACGACTTCGGCGATTTCACCCTTGAAAGTACCACCGATCTTGTCCAATGCGGAAATGCCCGTTACGTCCGTACCAGTAACCTTTTCGACACCATTGACGTAGATTGCATAATCACCGGCGGAAGCTTTGTAGACAAGCACGGCCCATGCGTTGGAGGCAATGGCCGAATCAAGCATGCCCACTCCGGAACGCTTGATACCCCATTTGCCACCCGAGGTCGTACCGACAAGATCTCCACCGAAGGGTGATGTCTCGGCCGACTGGGTCGAATCTTGCTTCATGACGGCAAAAATCATCTTGGTGCCGGCCGTGGAAGCCAGATCCAACGTGTCGGCTGCGTCAAACTTGATCGTGGCCTTGCTGTCCAAGCCATTGGCATTGTAGATAGCCATCTTGGATGTCGTTCCCTGAACCGCATTGCGGTTGTGGTGAGACATATCGTTCCAATTGAAGAATACTGCCTGATCCGTAACTACGTCCGGACTGCTGTCTGCATTGACATTGTAGGCATCGAACCACCACTGCATGCCCGAGATGGAATCTTCGAACAAGTTGTAGTAGTTGATGGTAAGCGTCTGCGTGACCCCCGTGGTAACGGGGTTGTAGATCGCATTGCCGGTCTGGGTGGCGGTAATAATCGCAGTACCTGCCTTCCGGATTCTGATCTTGCCTCCTTGAGCGGGGTTGGGGTTGCCGCTCGCATCGACGATTTGGGCAATGGTCGAGTCCGAACTTGTATAAGTAACGGGTTCACCGGAACTGGCGGTTGCCCCCGGATCGAAATCGAAGTCACCCACTGATTTCGGTGGAAACGGACTAAAGGCAATGGTTTGATTCTGCTTTTCTACGGAGATCGGCTTGGTGAGGGGCAGGGCAGGGGCAAAAGTCGAACTGCCGGGCTGAAAGGCCGTCAAGGTCGTGCTTCCCGTACCGATGATCCTAATCTTGTTGAAGTCACCGTAACTTCCTCCGTAGATTGCCGTGACCTCCAAGTCACCCCCGGATTCCTTCAAGTCACCGGTGTAAATCCGGATGTCATCGAGGATTCCGTTGAAGTAAGAGGTACCAACCTTACCCAAGGTCACGTTGGAGGTAGTGGCCGTTGCAACGGAGTTGCTTCCATTGGTCGCCGCTCCGGTCGAATTCGCACCGTCAACGTAGATTTTGGTATCAGCCACCGTTCCATTGTATGGCAAGGTAACGACAACTTGGTGCCAAGCGTTGTTGGAAAGCACGGCATTGGAAAGAACCGAGCCATTTCCATAGTCTACCTTGAGTTTTCCGTTCGCCTCGAGGGTGAAAGCAAAAGCTCCCGTCCCGGATTGCGCTCCGGAGGAAAGAATGCCCTTGCCTGGGGTCGCGGTCTTGAGCCAGAAGGAATAGGTTCGCTTGTCCCCACCCGTAACCCCTTTGTAGCCAAAGGCCTGGGCGTAATCATTGGTCCCATCGAAGGTCAATCCGTTACGGAATTTGCCAAGCGTCCAAGTCGGACCGTAGGTCTGAATCTTGTGGTTGTTGCCCGTGGAATCGGCTCCTTCCGTGGTGCTTCCATTCTCATCCAGTCTCCACCAGGCATCCAAGTGATAGTCTCGGGTGACCACAAGGGAAGCGATTGACTCGTCTCCGATATCATAGGTAACGGCCAGGTTGGAGCTCGCGCTGGCGTTCAATTCAACCGTATTCCCGAAGGATACGGCACTCAGGTTTTGATCCCATGACAGGGTCTGAGCCGTACGGGAGTCCACGATGAAGATACCGTCCACATAAACGAAGGCATAATTGAGAGCCGCCGCAGCGCTTGGCTTGATCGAGAAGGTACCCGCCGTGGTGGAACCGTTCGCAATCGCATTGCCCGAGTTGTCGGTCGGGGTCAGGGTAGGGGCGGTGGTGAATATGTTCTCGTCCTCCCCGTTTACGAAACCGGTCGCCACGTAGGTAAAGGTCGGGTTGTTGGCCCCGACCATACGGGACTTATCGTCCGCGGTAATGGTAACGGTAGGCTTCTCGATGATCAACGGTCTCGAGATGATGCTCGACTGGGCGACATTGGCGTCCCCAATGGAAACAGCATAGATATTGGCTTGGCCGGCTTTCTTGAAGGACAATTGATTACCCGTCCGTATCTGAGTGAAGTCTCCATTGCCCGAACCATAGACTGTCGTGACCTCGGTATCCGTCAAGGCACGGTCGTAAATCCTGAAATCATCCATCAAGCCCTTGTACTTGGCATTCGTATAGTTTTCGGAACGACCGATCCAAAGAACATCATCCCCGCCCACAGGAGAACGATTGCCCATGTTTTGGGTCTTCACTACGCCACCGTTTTTATAAACCTTACCGATCCTGCTACTCTTGTTGTAAGTGGCCGCATAATGGAACCAATTGCCGGTGCTGAATTGAGAAACGTCCGAGTTAACCTCGTTATTCGATCCATTCTGTCCACCCAAACGGAAGCGCAACTCGGAAGAATCGGAGAACCTGGCCATCCAACCTTTTCCTCCGCTGTTGCCAGCCGGAACCTTGGATGCAATTACGCCCCAACGCAAATCTGTTGGCTTGAGCCAAACCGCAACCGTGAGGTTAGGCAATTCGCCTACGTCTTTGGGAAGCTCGATGTAATCGTTCGAACCGTCGAAATCCAAGGCGTTACCGAATTTACCGGTCACCCAATCGGCATTGGTCATGTTTTTGAGCGTACCGTTTGAGGATGACACCTCGTTGACGGCGGTCGTTCCGGTGGTCCCGTCGAATCGCAGGTGAGCGACCAAACCGTCCGTCACGCTGGCAATCTGGAAAAGATCCCCGGAAACACCAGCCACCGTCTCGTCCGTGCTGCCAAAGTAGAAGGTACGGCCAACGACGTCACTGGTCGCCGAAAGGGTCATGTTGGCATCTCCGTAGGTAATCCCGGAGAAATCCGGGCCAAAGGTCAAAGTTTGCGTACCGCGGTTGACCCGGAAGTGAACCTGCTTGGAATCCTCGCCCGAGGAATTGCTGACTTTCATAGTTGCAGTGAAGTCACCGGTCGCAGTGGGCGTACCCGTGATCAAGCCCGTTGAAGCGTTCAGATCCAATCCGCCCGGCAAAGCGCCGGCGGTAACCGCATAAGCATCGGGACCACGATTTGCTTGTACCTGATAATTGAAGGTGGTTCCGTAAGATGCAATGATCTTGTTCAGGTAAGAACCGGCCAATACCTCGACCTCGCCTGGGCTCAACGCACGGTTGTAAAAACGGATGTCGTCGAGGAAGACCCTGGCGTCTCTTCGCATCGAGTTAGGTGGCGAAACGACGTTATTGGTATTCTGTTGTGCGCCGAAGACCAATTGAGCCCCCGTGTAATTGACGTTGCCCGAGCGGGTTTGTTCAAGGAACAATTCGGAGTCAATGTAGACGCGCTGCTTGGTCCCATCGTGCCCGTGAACGGCCACAAGGTTATACCACGTGCTGTCGTCCGCCGATGCGTAGTTGCGCAAATTCCCGTCTCCGCCGCCCGGACCCTCCGTGGAGAAAGTCACTTCCCAAGCACCGGCCCGGCGAAGCTGCCAGCCTCGACCACCTTCTCCGCGCTTGGAAATCCAAGGTTCCCAACCACCGTTTGGATCTTTCTTGACCCAAGTGGAAATCGTGAAGGCACTGCCTCCCGTAAATACGGTTTGACTTTGCTTGTCGTCGACGTGGACGTAATGGTTGCCTGCAGTGAGGTCAAGGGCTTTTCCGCTGCCGAAAGGCGTATCCGTGGTGAAAGAACCACCGACCATCGTGCCATTGTACTCATTGCCCGAGGTATCACGGGCATCGTCTTGATCGAACAACCACTCACCCAGCAGACCGACCCGGCTCGGGGTGTCGAACCCATCGACTCCGGCAACCACTTTCAGATACGGACTGTTGTCGAATGCCGGGGCAATTTCCTCGTAAGGATGCCCGGGAACCAAAGTGTCCGTGGCACGCCATTTGTGAGCCAAGTAACCCTCGACTTTTTGGCTTTCCGAAGTTCTCAGGAAACGGTTGAAGACAAGAACCTCGGCAATGTCTCCCTTGAAGAAATCGCTCTGCGTAAGATCTTCCCGGCCAAGTTTGACGTTCATGATGGTCTTGTTTGCATCGAAAAACTTGAAGATTTTGGGGGCAAAACCATTCACACTGCCCGACAGAATGTCGAATTCGCTCGAACCGAGAACTCGGGCAGTCAACCCGCCGAGTTGGGCATCCAACCCGCCTTCGCGTTGAGCGACGACAAAAACACTGACCTCAGCACCTACGCTTTGGATGGGGGTCGTAACGAAAAGGTTATCGTTGAGACCATCGAAACGGATGACTCCACGCGAACCAATGGCCTGCGACTTGTAAGATGGGCGGGCTGAGGAAGAAGGTGATTGCTGAACAAGGAAACCTCCGTTTGACTTGTCCTTCCAATCATGAACGAGCGAACCGTCCGCGAGACTGTCCGCAAGACCGTTGCCATCCACGTCGTCACCCGACAGCCAAAGGACCAAATCAGGCACGGAATCCTTGTTAAGCAAGGTATTGGTCGCCTTGAAAGTCTTGGTTTCG